>Ga0070741_10003244_pt1 | contig 40934 bp, 35 predicted proteins | sample Coa_R1_4_FD_66440 | JGI IMG/M metagenome (GOLD analysis project Ga0070741, IMG submission 66440) | Surface soil microbial communities from Centralia Pennsylvania, which are recovering from an underground coalmine fire - Coalmine... | ecosystem: Environmental > Terrestrial > Soil > Unclassified ...
TACGCTGGAACCGCAACAGGCTGCACGATTTTCTGAACATGGCCTCTATTTATGCCGGAACGACCTACTGAGGCAGACCTGTGTGGAGCGGGCACTCTTGCCCGCGAAGGCACCCGGGAGCAACTTTAGTTCCGAGCTCCAGACGTCACTGACTCGAAGCGGCCGCAGGGTCTTCAATCAATACAGCAGTCACAAACGGCGCGGACAAGAGTGTCCGGGCCACAGCTTTCGAACACAAAAGCCGCGGACAGGAGTGTCCGCGCCACAGCTTTCGAACACAAAAGCCGCGGACAGGAGTGTCCGCGCCACAGCTTTCAAACATAAAAGCCGCGGACAGGAGTGTCCGCGCCACACAGAAATGATCAGAACTCCTACTTACGAGTATCGGCGCAGACTGCCGCATTTCCAGAAGGCAGACCGGCCGATATTCGTGACGTTTCGCAAGCTGTCACGAGACCCGATGCCCGAACCAGCGCGGGACTTGGTCCTGCAACATTGCCTGTACGAGCACGGTCGCCGTATCGAACTGCATGCGGTGGTCGTTATGCCGGATCATGTTCACCTGCTGTTTACTCCGTTGCAGGATGAGAACGGATGGCCAATTCCTGTGCACAAGATCTTGAAGGCAATAAAGGGCACATCCGCTAGGGACGTCAACAAGCTCATGCATCTTGAAGGACCCGTTTGGCAGGACGAATCGTTTGATCATGTGCTCAGGTCGGAAGAGAGCCTGAGAGAGAAGATCGAATACATTCGAATGAATCCGGTGAGAAGGGGACTGGCGAAGACACCGGAGGAATACAGGTGGCTGTGGGTGGAGCAGCGGCACGACTGAACAAGCCGCGGACAAGAGTGTCCGCGCCACAGTTTTCAAACACAAAAGCCGCGGACAAGAGTGTCCGCGCCACAGCATTGAAACACAAAGGCCGCGGACGAGAGTGTCCGCGCCACAGCATTGAAACACAAAAGCCGCGGACAAGAGTGTCCGCGCCACAGCTTTGAAACACAAAGGCCGCGGGCAAGAGTGTCCGCGCCACAGCATTGAAACACAAAGGCCCCGGACAAGAGTGTCCGCGCCACAGCTTTGAAACACAAAGGCCGCGGACAAGAGTGTCCGCGCCACAGCTTTGAAACACAAAGGCCGCGGACAAGAGTGTCCGCGCCACAGCTTTGAAACACAAAGGCCGCGGGCAAGAGTGTCCGCGCCACAGCTTTGAAACACAAAGGCCGCGGACAAGAGTGTCCGCGCCACAGCTAACTTTCCTGGCTGACTTTCGTCTTAAATGGCCGGGGTGCGCTCGTGATCAGATCTCGAATAACGTGGGTTGTCATCGTGCTGTCGCTGTGTCTGCCTGGTGCCGGACAGGACAATCATCCTCGCGAGAAATTTGAAAATGCGACGGTCCTCTACGACTGGGTAAGGAACGGCAGCGGGCAGAAACTGCGGACTTTCATTACCCGGCCGAATCAGGCCGCCGGCAAGGTGCCGGTCATCTTCTTTGTCGGGTGGCTCAGTTGCGATTCGATGGAGTATGCGGACGCGGGTACGCGCGATGGATTCGGCATCTTGCTGCGGCGATTGATCGAGCAGTCGGGATACGCGACGTCGCGCATGGATAAGCCGGGAGTGGGTGAGAGCGAAGGCGAGTGCGGCAAGGCGGATTTCCGCAGCGAGATGGAAGGATGGAAGGCGGCGTTCGATGCGCTATCGAAATATGATTTCATCGACACGAATCGTGTCATCGTGGTGGGACTGAGTAATGGAGGCGGATTTTCTCCGATCGCGGCGGCTGGCGGGCCGGTGCGGGGATACATCTCGTGCGGCTCCTGGGGAAGGACCTGGTACGAGCACATGCTGGAACTGGAGCGGCGCAGGTTGGTTGGGGAGAAGAAGTCTGCGGCGGAAGTGAATTCGGCGATGAAGGCGTTCACCGAGTTCTATCAGTTGTACCTGATGAAAGGAATGACGCCGGGACAAGTGATTGCGCAACATCCGGAGTGGAAGGGGCTGTGGTATGACATGCCGGAGGGGCAGTACGGGCGTCCAGCAGCGTTCTATCAGCAATTGCAGGCGTTGAATCTCGGGGAAGTGTGGCAGGCGGTGGATGCGCCGGTGCTCGTCGTGCATGGCACGAATGACGATGTGATGAGCGAGGCTGACGGAGCGGCGATCGCGCAGATCGTAAACCAGTCGCATCCGGGGAAAGCGCGGTTTGTGCAGATCGATGGCATGACGCACGGTTTCACGATCAACGGCAAGTTCGACGATGCGCTAGTCCCCATGATGCTGGAGTGGATGAGAACGCAGCTGGAGAGATGAGAGTTCCATTCGTGTTCCAAAAGCGGGAAGAGCAAGGCTTCAGGCTTCGGGCTTCAGGCCTCGGGCTTCAGGCTTTATCATCGCTCAATTTGAAAACGCATAGGCGTTTGCTCTGGTCGGGCATGACAATTCGTCTGGCTGCGAGTTACTGGGGGGAGGATATGTCGACAGAGGCGTTCATGAAGGCGGTGCAATCGGGAGAGGCGGCAGTGGTCAGCGATCTTCTGTCGAAAGATCCATCCATGGCCTCGGCGCGCGACAGTTCGGGGATTTCAGCACTGATGAATGCGTTGTACCGGCGGCACCGTGAAGTGGCTACGGCTATCCGCCAGGCGCATCCGGAGCTCGACATTTTCGAAGCGGCCAGCGTCGGCGACGAGAAGCGGCTGCGAGAATTGCTTGGGAATGATCCCGGGCTGGCGAAAGCATGGTCGGCGGATGGATTTACCGCACTGCACTTCGCGTGCTTCTTCGGGCAGGAAGCCGCGGCGAAGTTGCTGTTGCAGGCGGGATCCGATGTGAAGGCGGTCGCGAAAAACCCAATGCAGGTAATGCCGCTGCATAGCGCGGCGACATCGCGGAGTGTCGGGATTGTGCGGGCGCTGCTGGAGCATGGTGCTCCGGTGGATGCGAAACAGCAGCAAGGATGGACAGCGCTGCATGCGGCGGCGCAGAACGGCGATCAGGAAATGTATGAGTTGCTGATCAGCCGCGGGGCAGATCCAGAAATGGCGAATGATATGGGGGTTACCGCGTCGGACCTGATGAGGAAGGCAGGCGTGTGAGTACCACGCGTTGAAAAGATCCGAAAGAGTGGCTAGTCAATCCTAGGAACGTGCTGAATGAATCTCCCGAACTTTGCGCATGACATCGGCAGGCTGCGCTTTGCGCGAAACAGCCATTTCGGGTAGCTCGAAGAACGGATTCGACAATAAGAGAGGGCCTTCCACCCGGACGTGACGATGGGTTGCGAGACAGTGATCGAGCACCGCGGGCGGGGTGGTACCGAGGTTGTAGAGGCACAGCCCAAGAGCATGGTTCGACTCGTAAAAGCGATTGAGCCTGGCCTCGTATTCAGCCAGCCTTTCCGTTCCTGGAGCTTCGTCAAGGATCCAAGTCATATCGCCGGCGGCGCAAAGGCCCTTGAAACCAGCTTGCAGGGCCTCATCGACAGCGGTTTGGAGCATGGTGATCATTCGATCGGGATCGAACGAGCCTTCTTTCAGATGCCCGTCGTGTTTGGTTAGTAAAACGAGGGATCCCCGCGCCTCCTCGGCTTCGACGGCGATGCCTGCGTTGTTCAGGAGGCTACGAAAGTCATCGACGTCACGCTCACAACACACGTAGAGGCACCGTTCGCCACGCGCCAGGCCACCGCGAATGTACTCCACCGCAGCTCTAAGTTGCTCGTCGGGCGAGGCGAAAAGCGTGCAAACATGATCTCCTTCCTGGTAGGAGAGCCGGGGCGAGCCGATCATGAGAGGACCTCCTGACTTTGACGGAACCGCAGGGCGGTCAGTGTAGCGGTCAGGAGCAAGCATTGTGAATACAGAAAATTATGTACTCAGGTCCGCCCACATGAATTCGTCTCCCCGGAAAGGCGATTCGAGTTCTCACTCGCCCAGGTGCCCCCAGCGGAAAGTTGGGCCGACGGACACGCGGACGTAGTTCTGGCGCGGAGTCAGCAGGTTCGAGAACAGGTGCGTGTTCACGAAGTCAGTGGCGAAGCGGAAGCCCAGGCCCTGGGACAAGTTGATATCGAAACCGCCGCCCACACCGATGAACCATTGTGTATCCGACTGATGACTTTTCGGAATAGGAGCGTGCAGGACGTTGTTCAGCACAAATCGCAACTGCGGGGAGAGGGAGATGTCGGCGACCTCGTGGATTCCGCCAAAGCCGGGGCGCGCAAAGAATGTCACTTTCTTAAACTTGCGAAGGTAAAACTGAGGACCCGCGGCGAAGATATACGTCCGCGATTTGAAGGGCACGTTCACCTGGGCAGGAGGGATGCCGACCGCCTGGAGCATGGGCGAGAAGGCGGTCTCGGTGCCGTTGATGGTCCCGGCGCCGCTCATGATGCCGTCGCCGATCGCGCTGAAGTCGGCACCCAAGCTCATCCAGGGCTTGACGGTGACACCGAAGTCGGCCTCGATGCCGCGCTCGGTAAGATTGCGGCCGGGGCCGAGCAGGTAGTCAAACCCGGTGAAGATGGTGTAGCGGTTCACGTCGGTCTGCTGCGCCATCACGGGAAGGCAAAGAAGGATAACAATGCCGGCCAACAGCAAACGACTGGGCGATTTCATGACTCACCTCGAGTAAGTTGCGGAACTAAGGTCGGGCGCGGCAGGCAGGATTGAGTGCCGATCCGCCGGGGAGTTCAGCCTGAGGCTAACCTCCGCACCGGATTAAGTAGACTGTCCGGCCCCGAGGCTGTCTACCACACCGATCACGCTTCCGCGTGACGGCGGGAGTCCTGCACCGGCTCTTCCGATCTGCTAATTTATTTGCTGGGTTTCAGCTAAGGATTGCGGTCATGCAGTACGAAGACGACGAGCTTACTCCCATCATTGTTCCCTCGGAGGCATTCATGAACGATGTACCGAATATGCCAGCTGTTTCACGCCGCGACGAAGATATTGCGCTCGACATGATGAAGTTCATTGCGATGACGACGGGGTACGGGAAGACGAGTTCGTCGGGAGTGGGGTTCCAGGGTGGCGGCGCAGCAGCGAAGCCGGAGGAGTACGCCGGACATTTACTCGAGCTGTATGGGCGCTGTCTGAGTGCGGTGCACGGGAAGAAGTAGTACGTAATGCCAGAAAAAAGCCACGGGGTGAGCCGCGGCTTTTTGTATCTGAAAGTTGTCGTATTGCTGAAGGAGCAAAAGGGCGATTAGCGGCGGCGGCCACCTTTCTTCTTGGTGGCTTTCTTCTTCGCGGTCTTGCGGGCGGCCTTCTTTTTTGCGCCTTTCTTCTTGGCAGCACCCCGTCCGCCGGTTTTGCGAGCGCTCTTCTTTTTAGCGGCCTTTTTGGGCGCGGATTTCTTCTTGGCCGCTTTCTTTTTGGCGGGCTTGCGACCGCCTCCACCGCCGCCTCCCCCGGAAGTCGCGGGCGTAGACACCGGAGCGGCAGGTTCCGGCATACGGTCCATTTCGTCACCCATGCCGCCGGGCTGCTCTTCCTCTTCCTCCTCTTCTTCGAGGTCTTCGTCTAAGGATTCACCGTAGGCGCCGCTGTCGCCGTATTCATCCATTTCGTCGTCGCCTAAGTAGAGGGTCTCGTCAAAGGTCATTGCTCCTCCTGAATTTGGGGCCGCTCCCCGCCACGCGGGTGAGAGCTGGATGGATTGTAAAAAGACTGCGTGTACAACGCACAACTGAATGGCGCGCGATTATAGCACAGGGAATTCGACGCCAAAATTTGACCGGGACATATTACACCGTGAGGAGCACGGGAGCTGTGAGGTACGAACTGCTAGCGAGCGCGGGTGCGTTTGAGTGTCTCCAGGCGGCGGAACATTCCCAGCCTTCGGCAAAATCGGGCGAGTGCGCAGGCGAGGACGCAGCTCCATATGACAGAAGGTGGGTTGGGAGGCACTACGGGCGAGGACGCCCGTAGCTCCACTCTTCGCAACGGCGGGAGCACTGGGGCATTCAGCCAGTTCTGAATGACCACCGTTCGCAAAAATCGGGCGAAAGGGTGGGGCACTCACGGACAAGACGGGTTGGGAGGCACTACGGGCGAGGACGCCCGTAGCTCCACTCTTCGCAACGGCGGGGAACACTGGGGCATTCAGCCAGTTCTGAACATTCCCCGCCAAAATCGGGAGAAAGGGTGGGCCACTCCGCTATTCCCACGGGTGCACGGGCGAGGGCGGGGAGGCACTACGGGCGAGGACGCCCGTAGCTCCACTCTTCGCAACGGCGGGGAGCACTGGGGCATTCAGCCAGTTCTGAACATTCCCAGCCTTCGTCAAAATCGGGCGAAAGGGTGGGCCACTATTCCCACCGGTGCACGGGCGAGGGCGCAGCTCCATATGAACAGAAGGTTGATTGGGAGGCACTACGGGCGAGGACGCCCGTAGCTCCACTCTTCGCAACGGCGGGGAGCACTGGGGCATTCAGCCAGTTCTGAACATTCCCACCCTTCGTCAAAATCGGGCGAAACGGTGGGGCACTATTTCCACGGCTGCACGGGCGAGGACGCGGCTCCATATGACAGAAGGTGGGTTGGGAGGCACTACGGGCGAGGACGCCCGTAGCTCCACTCTTCGCAACGGCGGGGAACACTGGGGCATTCAGCCAGTTCTGAACATTCCCAGCCTTCGTCAAAATCGGGCGAAAGGGTGGGGCACTATTTCCACGGCTGCACGGGCGAGGGCGGGGAGGCACTACGGGCGAGGACGCCCGTAGCTCCACTCTTCGCAACGGCGGGGAGCACTGGGGCATTCAGCCACTTCTGAACATTCCCAGCCTTCGCCAAAATCGAGCGAAAGCGTGGGCCATCCGCCGAATCTCTGAATACAGGTGCTTTTACCGTTCGCCGTCGTGGACGATGAGGATCATGCCGGGGCGGAGGGTGGCCACTTTGCGGTTGTCTTTCTTCAAGGCAGAGACTGTCGTGTTGTAGGAATTGGCGATCGAGTAGAGCGTCTCGCCGGGCTTGACGGTGTGGCGTACGACCTGCTTCGAAGCGACCGTCTTGGTAGAAGCCGTCGCGGAGGTCTTGCCCGCTTTTGCCTTGGTGTTGCGGCTGCGAGACTTGGACGCGACCTGTGCCTCGCGTGCTCCGGGCGGTATCGGCAGATGGACGTAAACCACTCGGCGTCCCCGCAGGCTATTGCCTCTCAAACGGTTCCAGCGTTGAACCATCTTGGGCGGGACGCCAAAGTTGTCGGCGACCGACGTCACCGTGTCGCCTTTGCGAACCTTGTACGGAATCGCTTTGCGGGCGTAGGTCTGAGCGTCTTCGGTGACGGCGTGTTTGCCGGCGGCGATGGGGATGATCAGCTTGCCGTCGGGATCGAGTTCACCGTCCTGCAGGTCGTTGGCTTCGGAGATGGCGCGAGCGGTGGTGCGATAAGTCCGCGCGATCGAGGCGAGGGTGTCGCCCTGCTGAACCTTGTGGTAGCGCCACCAGACCCGCATGTCGGGAGGAATGGCGGCGATTGCGGTTAGATATTTGTCCTTGGTCCCGGCGGGTAGATGGAGCTGGAATTCTTTGTCCTTCGGCGTGGTCATGCGCAGGAGGCTGGGATTGAGCTCCTGCAGATCAGAGACACTGGCGTCAACACACTCGGCGACGAGGCGAAGGTCGACCGGGTAGTTGATGCTGACCGTGTCGTTCGGGATCGGCTTGTCGAGCGCGATGTGGTCGAGCCCGTACTGCGACGGGTTCTTCGCCATGATGGTCACGGCGACAATGATGGGCACGTAGTTACGGGTTTCGCGCGGGAGTACGTTGCGCTTGTAGAGCTCCCAGAAATCGGCGTAGCCGGTACGCCGCACAGCACTCTGGACTGTGCCCGGGCCGGAGTTGTACGCGGCCATGGCGAGATACCAGTCGCCAAACTGGTTGTAGAGATCCTTTAAGTGACGGGCGGCGGCGCGGGTGGCTTTCTCGGGATCCTGGCGCTCGTCAACCCACCAGTTGCGCTCGAGGCCGTAGCCCTTGGCGCGGAGCGGCATGAACTGCCACATACCGCGGGCGCCGGCGCGCGATAAAGCTAACGAATGGAATCCGGATTCGGCCTGGGCCAGATAGATCAGGTCCTGAGGAACTCCTTCTTCCTTCAGGACGCGGTGGATCATTGCCTGATAACGGCCAGCGCGTTCAAGACCGTGCTCGAGTGTGCCGCGGCCGCGAGAAGAAAAGTAATTGATGTAGCCGGCGACCGTGTCGTTAAGCATCAGCGGCAGGTCGGAGTGAGTTTCCTTCACTTCGACTTCCGCCTTGGCCTTGATGTTGGGGTCGACGGGGAACGTGACTTCGTTGGCTTCGTCGATGGGCGCGGGCTCGGATTTCTGCTCGGAGAAGCCGTCGCCTTCCTGGAGGGCCATCAATTCGAGGCCGTTCACGCCATCGAGGAGTTTTTCGAACTCGGCTTCGAGGCGGTCGTCGCTCTTGGGATCGATGGGGCCGGAGACCAGCAGGTTGAACGCTTTATCGAAATTCTGTTTGGCCGCTTCGAGGTGTCCGGCGGCGTAGTTGGCCTGGCCAGCCTGATATTCCTTTTCGGATTTGGCGATGACTTCGGCGACGGGGTCGGACTTCGGCTCCGGCTTGGATTGGGCTTGGGGAGCGGGAGTGACCGCGGGTGGAACGGCAGACTTCTGCGGGGGTGCGGCAGCGGCCTTGGTAACGGCTGGAGCCGTCGCCTGTGCCGGGGGGAGCATTGGGGATGCCTTTTGAGCCGTCTGGCAGGCGGTTCCGGCGAAAAGCACGGCGCCGACAGGCGCGATCATCCAATAGAGATTTCGGGTACGCATACTCCTCTATGACTTAACGCAACCTGCCCTAATCCAGTTACTTACGATGTGGAAATGGTACCGTGCGGTTGCAGACGGGGTCAATCGGCAAGAGGTAACCAGCGCATTACTTTCGGCATAGGTACTTGGGTGGGAAGGCCTTAACCACGAAGGAAGACTTCACCACAGAGGGCACAGGCGGTCACCGAGGAAAGCTTCACCACAAGGGACACGAAGGGAACACGAAGGAAAACTTCAACCACAGAGGGCACAGGGGGTCACCGAGGAAAGCTTCACCACAAAGGACACGAAGGGCCCACGAAGGAAGACTTCAACCACAGAGGACACAGAGGGTCACAGAACCTTGAAACCTTGAGACCTCGAAACCTTGAAACCTCGAAACCTTGAAACTTTGAGACTTCGAAACCTCGAAACCTTGAAACCTCGAAACCTTGAAACCTTGAGGCTTGCGCTCCGAATCCTTCCACAGCTTCGGCGAATCCAAGGCTGGCATGAAAGCCATACAAGTGAAGCAAGTCGGCGGGCCGGAGGCGATGGAGTATGTCGACGTCCCGGTGCCGCAGCCGAAGCCCAACGAAGCGGTCGTGAAGATTGCGGCGGCGGGAGTGAATTTCATCGATGTCTACAACCGCGAGGGACGCTACAAGCAGCCGCTGCCTTTTATTCTGGGGCAGGAGGCGGCGGGCGCCGTGAGCGCGGTGGGTGCCGACGTGAACGACCTCAGGGTTGGGGACCGCGTCGCCTACGCCGGAGTGCTCGGGTCGTATGCCGAGTACGCGGCGGTGCCGGCGGCGCGATTGGTGAAGGTCCCGAATGGCGTCGACGACCGGCAGGCTGCGGCGGCAATGCTGCAGGGAATGACGGCGCACTATCTGTCGCACGACACCTTTCCGTTGAAGCGCGGAGATACGGCACTTGTTCATGCGGCGGCCGGCGGAGTCGGACTGCTCCTCGTGCAGATGGCGCACAAGATTGGAGCGCGGGTGATTGGGACCGTGTCGACGGAAGAGAAAGCGAAGTTGGCTCGGGAGGCGGGCGCGGACGAAGTCATTCTGTACACGAAGCAAGATTTCGAAGCCGAGACGAAGCGGCTGACCGGGGGCAAGGGTGTCGATGTGGTGTACGACTCGGTGGGCAAGACGACGTTCGAGAAGGGCCTGAACGTGCTGCGGCCGCGAGGGATGATGGTGTTGTTTGGCGGGTCGAGTGGGGCGGTGCCGCCGTTCGACCTGATTGCGCTGAGCACGAAGGGATCGTTGTTTGTGACACGTCCAACATTGGGGCATTACACGATCACTCCGGAAGAGTTACGGGCGCGCGCTGAAACGGTGTTCAAGATGATTGCAGATGGAGATTTGAAGCTGCGCATCGAGCACGTTTACAAGTTATCGGAGGCGCAGCAGGCGCATCGGGACCTGGAAGGGCGCAAGACAACTGGGAAGTTGTTGTTAGTCCCGTAGCCGTCAAGAATGCATGGGTCCTTCGCTGCGCTCAGGATGACAAGGGAGGGCGGGGAGGGACTACGGGCGGGGACGCCCGTAGCTCCACGGGCAACACATAGTCCTTCGCTGCGCTCAGGATGACAAGATAGAGCGGGGAGGGCTACGGGCGGGGACGCCCGTAGCTCCACGGGCAACACATAGTCCTTCGCTGCGCTCAGGATGACAAGAGAGAGCGGGGAGGGCTACGGGCGGGGACGCCCGTAGCTCCACGGGGGAGCATGGGCAGAAATGCGTAGGTCTTTCGCTGCGCTCAGGATGACAAGAGAGAGCGGGGAGGGCTACGGGCGGGGGACGCCCGTAGCTCCACGGGCAACACATAGTCCTGCGCTGCGCTCAGGATGACAAGAGAGAGCGGGGAGGACTACGGGCGGGGACACCCGTAGCTCCACGGGGGAGCATGCGCAGAAATGCATAGATCCTTCGCTGCGCTCAAGATGACAAGAGAGAGCGGGGATAACTACGGGCGGGGACGCCCGTAGCTCCACGGGCAACACATAGTCCTTCGCTCGCTCAGGATGACAAGGCATCAACAGCAGTGCAGCGGATCAGAGATACTGGCGCTAATTGGCGTTTCGCCTTGATGGCGCAGGCCGCATCGGAAGTGGGCGATGCCGCGACCGACCATACTCATGGCTGAACCTGAACCGGGTCAAGCGCTGTCTGTCCGAAAACTCGTGGTCGAAACAGCGAAGTACAACGTACTGACGGCGCATTCGACGCGCGAAGCGATTGACCTGTTCCACCTTTTTCCCAACGTCTCCATGGCCATCATTGTTGGCAGTGAAAGCACGAATTGCGAAGAGGTCGGGCGGGTAATCAAGAACACCACATGCAAGGTTCCGCTAGTGTTTCTCCAACCGCAGATCGGAGCTGTTTGCATGGATGCCGACCACCACTTGCCTACGGGCGAACCCGAAGCGCTGGTCGAGTTGCTTCGAGCCGTTCTGGGAGATCCTCGAAAGCTTACCCAATAGGGGGAATTGCGCACGTTCGCCAGATTCCGCGTGTGCATCCAGCGTCGGGGGCAGAACGTGAGCGCTAGCTTCGTCTCGTGTAACTCGATGCATAAGACGGTACTGAGCGTGCCGGATCGAGGCGCGGGTCGGGGATCGCGGGACGGGCGAGGGTTTCGAGAGGAATGACGCCAGCCCAGGCCGGATAAGAGTAGTCATCTTCGTCGTCGATCGGCGGGCCGGTACGGATCTTCGCCGAGAACTCTTCGATTGCAGTGCGCATGACGAGCGTGGCCTTGAGTTCTCGGTCATTGGGGTAGCGGGCGTCTTCCCAGCGGCCGGGAATGACGTGGTCGGAGATGATTTTCAGGGCCGCGAGCTTCTCTTCGCGTTCTTCGACTGCTTCGGCCATTCCCAGGATCACAACCGAGCGGTAGTTCATGGAGTGATTGAAGAGCGATCGCGCGAGGACGAGTCCGTCGAGCAGCGTAACCGTAATGCACACGGGGACGGATTGCTTCATGTTGCGTAGCATGCGGCTGGCAGCGGAGCCGTGGATGTAGAGGTTGTTGTCTTTGCGGCCGTAGCTGGTCGGGATGGCATAGGGCTGGTTGTCGAGGGTGAAGCCGACGTGGCAGAGAAAGGCTTCGTCGAGAATGCGGTAGGCGGTCTCGCGATCATAGACGGCGAGTTGCGGTTCGCGGGTGATGCGGGTGCGGGAGGTAGGTTCCGACATACGGGTGATGTTAACGGAGGTTCACTGATAGCTGCTGAAAAAACAACAGAGGGAAGCGAAAAGCTTCACCACAAAGGACACGAAGGTTACACGAAGCGGAGAGGACACAGGGGAGCACAGGGGAACATTCAAACGAAAACTACGGGCGGGGACGCCCGGTAGCTCCACTCAATCTCGTAACTCCATTTCAATCTAACGGTGAGGAAGAAACTACGGGCGGGGACGCCCGTAGCTCCATTCAATCTCGTAGCGTCATTCAATCTAACGGTGAGGAAAAACTACGGGCGGGGACGCCCGTAGCTCCACTCAATCTCGTAGCGTCATTCAATCTAACGGTGGGGGAAAAACTACGGGCGAGGACGCCCGTAGCTCCATTCAATCTCGTAGCGTCATTCAATCTAACGGTGGGGGAAAAGCTACGGGCGGGGACGCCCGTAGCTCCATTCAATTCGTAGCTTCATTCAATCTAAGGGTGAGGAAAAAACTACGGGCGGGGACGCCCGTAGCTCCACTCAGTCTCGTAGCTTCATTCAATCTAACGGTGGGGGAAAAACTACGGGCGGGGACGCCCGTAGCTCCACTCAGTCTCGTAGCTTCATTGAATCTAACGGTGAGGAAAAAACTACGGGCGAGGACGCCCGTAGCTCCACTCAGTCTCGTAGCGTCATTCAATCTAACGGTGAGGAAAAAAGCTACGGGCTAGGACGCCCGTAGCTCCATTTCTTGTGGTTATCAGATGTTGTGTAAGAGGCTCGAGCCAGCCGACAGCCCAGAGCCGAGCTTTACCACTTCAGTTTCAGTCCGAACTGGAACTGGCGCGGATCGTAGGCTGAAGTCGGGTGACCGGCGTTGGTAAACAACTGGTTCACGTCGGCGACGTTGAATTTGTTGGCGATGTTGAAGATGTCGGCGCTCATCTCGAGGTTCACGCGCTCAGTGAAAAAGATGGTTCGCGAGACGCGCAGGTCATTGAACACGGTCCAGGGTTTCAGGCCGCCGTTGCGCGGGAAGTTGCCGTCGAGCGCGAGCAGTCCCGGAACGCCAGTCGGGAAGAAGTCGGCGAAGCATGGCTCCTGGAAGAAGCCAGTCGGTGAGAATTTCGACGCGATGGTCTCGCCGCCGCACGCCGATGTCGGTGTTCCTGAGGGCACAACATTCGGACGTCCCGTGCTGGGCGAGAACTGGAAGTTGTCGGGGTTGCCGGTCAGGATGTTGAACGGACGCCCAGACGCGACTTCGATGATCGGTGCGAAGGTCCAATTGCTGAAGAGTTTGCTGGCAAAGTTGTCGCCACCCAGCCGGCCGGTCTGATACGTCCCGCTGAACACAAAGCGGTGGCGCTGATCAAACAGGGAGTTCGACCGCTCGAGGCTGGGGAAGAAGCTATCCTGCGGCGCAAGCGGCGACTGCAGATCGGTGGAGTCGTCGATGGCATGCGAGAACGTGTAGGAGGCCTGGAACGCGGTGTGGCCGCCAAAACGTTTACGCAGGTTCGCGGTGAAGCCGTGGTAGACGGAGCTGCCGTTGGAGAAGTTGGCGTCCATATCACTGAAGGGGACGCAACCGGCCAGAGTCGTGAGATCACAGTTTGCGTTCAGTCCGGCGGCCTGCAGGACTTGCTGGGCTAGTCCAACGCATTGGGCGCCGCCCGGTTGTGTGAGCGTAGCGATCCCGATGGCCGGATTCATGCCGGAGGGCCGGAAGAAATTGACAAGCGCCGCGGGGATATATGGACCCGCTGAACCGACACCGCACGCCGTCACTTGAAGCGGGTTTGTAACTGTGCTCGCTCCTGCCAGGGTGGCCGCGCGCCAGTTGTTGACCAGCAGATCGCCGCGCGGAGTGTTGGCGTTGATCGGGCGATTCAGGTGCCGGCCGCCATTGAAGTTGTAGGCAAAACTCACCGCCATTTCGTGGCCGAGGTCATGTTCGAACGTAAGGTTGGCCTGGTGGGAGTAGGCGTAGACGAAATTCTTCGCCTGCGGATATCCGAATGGCTGGAAGGCCAAGGGAAAGAACGTGGATGGATTGAGATAGGCTTGATTGAGGAAGAGGTTTGCGTTGAAGGCATCGAAGCGCTGTTCGGCAGGGAGATAGCCGGGCACGGTCGGCAAGCAATTTCCGGTGTTCAAAATGCCCTGGAAAATGTTGGTGGCGTTCATCGCCGTTACCGGATTTGCGGGGCTGGTGCCGCAGGGACTCCCACCGGCGAAGACGAGTTGCACGGTCTTGGACGCATCCGAAGCATCGCCGAGGAAGTAGAGGCCGAGCAGCGGGTGATCGTAGAACATGCCGTAGGAGGCGCGGATCACGTTCTTGCCATCGCCCTTGGGATCCCAAGCGACGCCGATGCGCGGCTGGAAATTGTTCTTGTCGGTTTGAATGCCTTTCTGGATTCCGAGCTGGTTGTAAGCGGCGGCGGCAAGACCAGTCGGCGGCGCAAACTTCGGCGGAATTTCCACGTCGTAGCGGACGCCGTAGTTGAACGTCAGCTTGTGGCTGAGTCGCCAGGAATCCTGAAAGTAGAAACCAAGCGGCACGTTCTTGAACGAATCGCGCGGGTTGCCGGCGCCTTGAACCAGAGTGCTCGGTATGCCGAGACCATAGGACTGGATGGGGGAGAAGCCAGGGAAACCTCCGGGGCCGGTTGGGAAGCCGAAAGTGTCGGCACCCAAGCTGCCGAAGGTATAAACGCCGCCGTAGTTGACCGTGAATGTGGCGTTCACCGGGATGTAGTTCACGTCGGCGCCGAACTTGAAGTCGTGCCCCCCGTGAGTGATAGAGAAGTTGTCGGTGAACTGGTAGCGCTGTTCGACGCGTTGGATAAAAGAGTAGGGTTCACGGCCGAAGTAAGCGAAGCCGGGGATGTTGACGGCGACGTCCGATCCTCCGGGCGCACTCGAGTAGAAATATTGCAATCCGCGACGGGCGTACTGGAACCGGAATTCATTAATCTTATTGCCGCCGAGAATCCAGGTGTCTTGCGCTACGCCGCCGGCGTCGCGGTAGGTCTGCTGTGACGTTCGCGAGAATGCATTCTGCCCGAAGGTTTGATTCTGACCATTGACTTCAATGCCGGTGACGGTACTTGGACTGGCATTGCCGCGCAGCATGATGCGATTGTTGTTGGTGAGGTTGTGATCGAGACGCAGCGAGTACAGACTGGTTCCTTCGAACACGGGGAAGTTCCCCACTTGCGCGCCAAGGGTTTCAAAGTTAGCAGGCAGTCCGTTGCACAGCGTGTTGTTCGGATTGCAGGAGGTCGGGAACTGGGTGAGCGATCCACCCGGCGAAATCAATGCGAACGACTGCGGGTATGTGCCGTTAAGAGCGATGCCGGATGAGCCGCCGACGAGAAAAGCGTAACTCTGATAAGCCGCGAGTTGCTGCGGGGTCAGGAATGGCAGCGCGGCTTCTGACGATTGAAGGAATGCTGCCTGATCAGGAGTAGCTTGAATATTGAAGGTTCCTGGAGGCGCCCCGAAGTAGGGTGATGCGTCGAAGGGAACGAGCCCAAAATTGTTCTGACCGATGCTGGCGAATCCCGTTTCGTGGCGTCGGGTTACTTCATAAGAGAAGAAGTAGTAGGTTTTGTCCTTCTTGATGGGACCGCCAAAGGCGGCGCCAGCCTGTACGCGGGTGTAGGCGGGGTTCGGTACGTTGCTGAAGGGATTCACGGCCTGGAAATTGCGGTTGCGGATGTAGCCGTAGACGTCCCCATGGAAGTCGTTGGAGCCGGAGCGGGTGATGATGTTCACAACACCGCCGGAAGCGCGTCCATATTCTGCCGAGTAGCCGTTGGTGATGATCTGGAATTCCTGCACGGCCTCCTGAGAAACCGTAGACCGAACGCCGTTGACGGAGTTGTCGACTGCATCGGCACCGTCGACGTTGACCAGGTTGGAGCGGGCGCGCTGCCCGTTCATGTTCAAGCCTGAGGTGGGAGCAGCGCCGATATTGGGAGCGTTGTCCCGGACCACCTGGGAGTCGGTCAACGTGAAGTTGATGTAATTGCGTCCGTTGATGGGCAGATTATCGATGCGGCGCTGGTCGATGGTGTCCGTGGACGAGGTACGCGAGGTCTCGACCAATTCCGATTGCGCGCTAACGTTCAGCACGGTTTCGCCGCCACTGATCTGCATGGTCACGGGGAGATCGGCCATCTGACCGACGGTAATCACTTCATCCTGGAAAACTGACCTAGAGAATCCCGGGGCCGAGACGGTCACACGATATCTGCCGGGCGGGACGGCGAGCACACGATACTCGCCTTCTGTGTTTTGGGTGGTGGAGCGCTGGAAACCCTTCGCGGGATCGTCGATGGTGATGGTCGCATTCGTGACCACTTTCCCGGCAGGATCTTTGACGGTGACATGTAGATCGCCGGTAGCGGAACCTTGCGAGAATGCGAACGCGGTGGCCAACACGATCGTGCACGCAGCGAAGAAGATCTTGACCATTGCTTTCATATGGGTCTCCCTGTGAGTCCCCGCGGCCCGATTCGGACACGAAAAAATTGCGCTCGCTCCAGCTGGCGAACGCGGCAGTAGGCGGCTTTTTGGGCGGGGTATTCGGAGGGGTTTTACATCAGTTACTACATGGAAAGCAAGCCAAATAGCGCATGAGTACAGGGTTTGCTAAGAGTCAGTTCCGAATTTGGAAGATGAAGTGCGTTTGTTATGAAAAAGCGGAAAATCGGTAGCAAATAGTTCCTGGTAACTAGTCAGGAGATTGAAAGCCAACTAGACATTTTTTGTGATGCCTGCGTTTTCGGTGAGTCCAGTCTTTACGGCCCAGGCCATGCGAGGAGTGTTATGTGCGATGCCGAACCGGCCTTCGGCGTCGAGAAGGATGATGCCGCCGTGCCCGTTGACGCGATCTTCCAAATGAGAAATGGCTTCCTTAGCGACCCACTCGGGGACACTGCCGGAGCGAACGCGATCGGCCGACCACTTTGCCAAAACCAACTTCATGATCGGCTCGCCCCATCCGGTCGTGGAGGCGGCGGCGCTTTCGTTATCGGCGTAACAGCCGCAGCCGATGAGGGATGAATCACCCAGACGGCCCGGGGCTTTGTTCAGCGTGCCACCGGTGGAGGTGCCGGCCGCGATATTGCCGCGCGAGTCCAGCGCGACGGCGCCAACGGTATCGTGGGAGATCGTCGGAGCGAACAGGTCGGCAGCGTCGTCCGAGACCCGCGCCTGGTATTGCTTCAGGCGCTCGATCTCGCGAGGGATGATCAGTTCCTCGTTCCGGCACAGCGGGATGCCGTGTTCTTTCGCGAAACGTTCGGCGCCGTCGGCGACGAAGTAGACGTGGGGACTGTCGCTCAAAACTTTTCGAGCGGCGCGGATTGGATTGCGGATGTGTTCGACACAACCTACACCGCCGGCGCGGAGAGTGGCGCCGTCCATGATAAGGGCATCGAGTTGCACGCGGCCATCGCGGTTGAGGAAGCTTCCGCGCCCGGCATCAAAGGTCTCGTCGTCTTCCATGACCACGACGGCGTCTTCGACAGCGTCGAGGGCCGAGGCTCCGCGAGCGAGCGCGTTCCATCCCGCGGCGAGCGCCTTGCGAACACCGTGAAGATGAGCTTCGACCATGTCGTCGGGAATCGCCCACGCGCCGCCGTGGACCACAAGAACCGGATTGTTGGGCAATGCAACCCCCGGGTGAGAAGACCGAATAGTCTAGCATTGGGCAGGTTGGTCGGCAGTCGTCCGATGTCGCTGGTCGGCTTTGTTTGTCGAGGAAGACGGTGTCATATCATCAGCACTCTTCCACGTTCCTACATCCTCGCCTGTGGCGTAACATCCTGATGCACGCAACCGGCTACTCGTAATCCGATAGGTCATTGCCGACCGGGAGGCACAAACATATGGGCCAGGCATACAGGATGCTTGGATTTGTCGTGATAGCGATCCTCTACGTGGTGATTGGGATCATGGCGGCAAGGGGCACGATCGGCATTTTCCGGAAAATGTTTACGCCCAAGGTGGAACAGATTTTCTATGCGATGTTCCTGATGTTAGTCGCCGGGTTCTACCTGGCTTTTGCGGCCTACTTCGATGCGGCAAGCGCGTGGCGATTGGAAACTACAGCGGTCGTAGTCTTTGTCGCATTAGGCTTGGTGGGGATGCGCCTGCCTATGGCCTTGATCGTTGGATATCCTCTGCACGGGCTTTGGGACGCATTGCACGAAATTCCGGCGCATGGAGGCCCGTCCGCGTTCGGGCCCGGGCAAATGACGGCTATTCCGCTCGCGTACGGGTTTTTTTGCGCCGCTTTTGACTTCTACATGGCGATCTACTTTTACCAGAGGCGCGTCGAGTGGAATGCCGCGCGCGATGCTGGGCGCAGTGCGAGGACGGTCCGGTCCTGAAGCAATGACCGTGGCACCATCTGTGTCCATTGGTCACGTCAATTCAAAATTAAGCTGCGCCCGCAGGTGGTCGCCGGGAATCCGTACGTTACACTGAGGAACTTTCTTAGCGAGGAGGGATTTATCTATGGCGGATGCCGCAATCAGTGGCGCCGAGTTCAAGAAACAGTTGCGCGAGGGGAAACCGAAGATGGGTCTTTTCCTGAACGCGCATAGCCCAACGATCGCCGAGCAGTTGGCACACAGCGGCTACGACTGGTTGCTGGTCGACACACAGCACGGACCGATGGGATACGAGAAACTTTCGGCGATGCTGGCCGGGATTGCCAATGGCGGCGCGAAGTCGATTGTGCGGGTGGGCGGATATGACGACCGGCCGGGGATCCAGCAGGCGCTGGATCTCGGGGCTGACGGCGTGCTGGTTCCATACATCAACAACGCGGAAGAAGCGCGGCAGGCGGTCAGTTGCACCAAGTATCCGCGGGTCGGCACCCGTTCGGTGTACTTCCCGCAACGCAGCATGAACAAGGCGGGGCTGCTCGGGTACGCGGGCAATTTCAACAACGATGGAATCGTGGCCCTGCAGGTGGAGACCGCATCTTGCATCGACAACATCGCCGAAATCGCGGCGGTGCCCGGAGTCGATATTCTGTTTCTCGGACAAAACGATCTGTGCATGTCGATGGGGCTTTATGAGAAATACGAGTTCCCGCACATGTACACGTCCCCGGAACTGGGGTCGGCGACCCAGAAACTGGTGGAGCACGCGCGCAAGAACAAGGTGATCCTGGGGCTGTTCTTGTTTGGTACGGCCCGGGTGGGCGAGTTCCTGGAAAAGGGATTCACGTTCATCAGCATCGGGAACGATCTTCACCACGTGCTGACCCAGGCAGGCGCTTACGTGAATGATATGGAGGGGATCGCGAAGGCGCAGGGTAAAGCGTGGCAGCGGAGAACAACGGCGTTGTTTTAAGAGCACTCAGATCCCACTCTTTCCCAAATGCAGGGAAAGCGTGGGGCACCCGGCGATCGCAAAGGCGCAGGGTAAAGCGTGGCAGCGGAGAACAACGGCGTTGTTTTAAGAGCACTCAAATCCCACTCTTTCCCAAACACAGGGAAAGAGTGGGGCACCCGGCCCTCTTTTGAGAACACTCAGATCCCACTCTTTCCCAAATGCAGGGAAAGCGTGGGGCACCCGGCCCTCTTTTGAGAACACTCGGATCCCACTCTTTCCCAAATGCAGGGAAAGCGTGGGGCACCCGGCTGCCTCGGCCCTTTTTTGAGAGCACTCAAATCCCACTCTTTCCCAAACGCAGGGAAAGAGTGGGGCACCCTGCGAAAGGGTGGGTCACCCACCATGGGTTACGCGGCTTTGCCGGCGGTGGCAGCATCCATGGCTTCGGTGCGTTGCCAGGTGTAGTACATGCGGTGGATCACGGTGATGGTCGAGAGGACCGCGATCAGCCATAAGACGGGAGCCATGCGATTGAAGAGGGCTCCTATGATGATCAGGACGAGGCGCTCGGGGCGTTCCATGAACCCGACCTTGCAGGTTCCGATGAGCGATTCGGCGCGGGCGCGCGTGTAGCTCACCATGATGCAGCTGATCATGACCAGCGCTGCCAACACGACGTAAAGCGAGCGGTTGATGCGGGAATAGTAGACCAGAAGCCCGAAGAAGAGGGCGGCATCGCTATAGCGGTCGAGGACCGAATCGAAGAATGCGCCAAAACGAGTGACCTGGTTACTGGCGCGGGCGACGCGTCCGTCGACGAGATCAAAAAATCCGGCAGCGAAGACGACCAGCCCGGCGTAGCGGAACATGCTCGCCTGGTTGTCGCGATTAGCGTAGCCGAACAGGATTGCGGCAACGACGTTGATAAGGAGGCCCATGAACGTCAGCACGTTTGGGGATATGCGGGCCAGAGCCATGCGGTTGACGATGGCACTGAGCAGCTTGCCGCAACCTCGTCCGAAGGCGCTGGTCCAAGTCATGCTATGGTTCGGCCTCGTCGTGCATAGTCGTCAGGCTGAGAACGTCGAGTTCACGCTTTCCGTTGGGAGTCACCACGGTGGCGCTCTCACCGACTTTTTTGTTCAGCAGGGCGCGTCCGATGGGAGATGTAGTCGAAATCTTACCCGCCGCTACATCGGATTCCTCGCTGGTGACCAGCTTGTATTCGATCTCCTCGCCCTTGTCGTTGTCGTAGACCTTGACGGTGGATCCGAGGCCAACTTTGTCCTTCGGGATATTGTTCAGGTTGATGAGGGAGAGGTCGGCCAAGCGCTTGCCGAGCTGGCGGAGGCGCGCCTTGACGAATTCCTGGCGTTGCTTGGCCATGTGGTACTCGGCGTTTTCGCTGAGGTCGCCAAGCGCAACCGCTTTCTTCAGTTCCCGCGGTAGCTCGTAGCTGAGCTCGTGTTCCAGGGCATTGATCTCTTCCTGGAGCTTTTTCTTAATATGCTCTGGCATGCCAGCGGTGATTATAAACCGGCGTGGGGCATAGGTCGCCGGGCTTCGATCACGATCACAAACAAAGGGAGCAGGGAGGACTAGGCGGGCAGCTCAGCTGCTTCGGGAAGGCGTAAGCGGCACTTCGCCAGAGCTTTTGTCAGCAGGTCCTCGACGGCAGATTCTTCAAGGTTCTTGGCCATGGCGAGCTCGCTGACGAGCAGGTAGCGGGCGCGCTCAAGCATCTTCTTTTCACGGAAGGACAACGGCTTGTTCTGGTTGAGGACCAGCAGGCCCTTCAGGACGGCGGCTACGTCGAGCAGAGAGCCGGTCCGCATCTTCTCGGAATTTTCCTTAAACCTGTCTTTCCAGTCGGCACTGCTGAGACAGTCGCCATCGGTAAGGAAATCTATGATCTTCTGGATCTCGCCGTTCTTGACCACCCGCCGGAGCCCAACGTTCCCAACATTGTGGAACGGGACCATGACTTTCAGGCTACTTGCCTTGATGTTCAAAAGGTAGAACTTCTCGACCGTGGCGCCGATCGTCCGACTGCTGATCTGTTCAATAACCCCTACGCCGTGATTAGGATAGACGACTTTGTCGCCAACGTGGAAAACGGAATCGTTGCTGATCATGAGGCACTACCTAAAGAGTGCAGGGGAATGAGGGTAAAAAAGCAACGAACAAAAGATTCATTGATTATAGCTGAGGAGGGCAGGAAAGACAATTTTGGACACAGCTCACCACCAACAATACAACGGTTGCCGAAGGGCATGAAGGAGCCGGTCAACCCGCCTTAGGTCTGGAGTTCCTGAGCCTGAAGGCGGGAGCCCTGGTCATTCGCCGAGCCACACTCCATAGGGTTTCAGCGGTTGGACGTGGTCGCAGATGATCTTCATGGCGCCGGTCACAGGGATGGCGAGAAGCAGGCCCATCGCTCCCCAGAGCCATCCCCAAAACAGCAGCGACATGGTGACGGCCAGCGGGTTGAGTTGGACGCGGCTGCCGAGAAACTTCGGGTAAAGCACGTTCAGCGACACCAGGTGAAGCGCGAAGACCGTGATCACGATGACGATGACGTCGCCAGAGCTGACCTGCCCGATTCCCACCATCAGCGGCGGCACCAGTGCAAGCACCACGCCGAGATAGGGGATCAAACTCAGGAAGCCGCTGATCGGGCCGACGAAGTAAGAGAACGGCAGGTGAACGCCCGCGAAGACTACGGTGCCGACGAGCGACATAAAAAGCCCGATCACGAGGTTGCCGACCATGAAACTGCGCATCATTTTGGCGATGAGGCCGAGCGTCGTGTACGCGGTGTGACGATTTTCAAGCGGAAATAACATCACCGTGGCCGAGCGTGCGTGCTGCTGCCAGCTCAGCATGAAGTAAATCAGGAATGGCACGAACGACGCCGCGAACAATGCCTGCGAGACCGACCCAAAGCCCCGGGTCAGCAGTTCGGTCCAGTTCGAACCTGCCGGGACAGTGAAAACATTCGAGGGTTTACGATTCTTGGCCGAGGCAGCGGGCGGAGGCGTTCCTTCAATACGGCTTTCAAATCCTTCAAGCTTCTCGCGGATGCTGGCGATTTCCTCGCGAATCTGCCCGGAATACCGGGGAAGATTCTCGACGAAAATGGCGGCCTGATTGTAGGAGGCGTAGCTGATTGCGGAGATGACCGCCAGCAGAAGGAGTACCGGTATGAGCGAGGCAATGCTGCGCGGAAGCTTGAAGTGCTGCAGCAGTTCAACGATGGGCGCGAGAATGAAGGCGAGAAGGATCGAGACCAGCAGAACGATCAGTACGAGTTTCATCTGATCGCAGAAATAGAGAACGATGCCGGCGGCAATGATGACTTGAGGCCAGTTGCGCCGGCGCTCTGTGGGTTGGGGCGGCGTAGCGATGGGGATTGATGTGGGCGCCGCTTCCATGCCGCTATCGTAGCGGAAGTCGGGGCCGAGGGCGTGCACATATAATCGCGGAGTGCCTTCCGAACCAACGCAACCACAGCGCGTGCTGGGCCTGGATGTCGGGTCAAAAACCATTGGCATGGCGGTTTCCGACCTGCTGGGAATCACGGCCCAGGGTCTGCCAACCTATCGCCGGCAAAACAAGCGGCTGGATTTCGAGGCGTTGGAGAGGGTGATCCGGGAGTATCAGGTCGGGGAAATTGTTGTCGGTTATCCGCTACGGTTGAGCGGAGCGGCAGGCACGGCGTCCGAGAAGATGTCCGTTTTTGCCGAAGAATTGCGGAAGAAATTTGGCCTGCCGGTCCACCTGTGGGATGAGCGGCTGACGTCGGCGGAAGCGAATCGCGTTCTGCGCGATTCGGAGATGTCAATCAAGCGCCGCGGCGAGGTGGTGGATCGACTGGCGGCCGTGCTGATCCTGCAAAGCTGGATGGACAGCCGCAAGAACAGCAGTCAGGCGTTGTAACGTAATCAGAAATGCGGTACGAAGCTGCATGCTTTGCAGGTAGGCCAGCAGCTTGGTTTGGCTCGAGTTCGGCAGGTGCTCTTCCTCTCGTGTTTGCTCCAGTACGGAGCCTGGCTGTCATCTTCGGCCAACGACCCGGCAACCATAAACATCCGAAGGTAAGCACACGAGGCGACCAATGAAAGGTGCATTCATAGCTGGTTTCGGGATCGGCGCTGCGTTGGGCATGATCGTGGCCCCGAAGCGCGGGAAGCAGTTGCGCGCCGAGTGGCGTGAGCGGTTGCGAGGCTCGCGACATGGGCAGCGTCCCGTCGCATTGCGGCCCGAGCACGACTCCGGTAGGTTGGAGACAACGAGGTTAAACACAGCGACTCGTGAACAGTTGCTGTCCGTCTACGGCATCGGCCCCGTGCTTGCTGATCGCATCATCGCAGGCCGGCCTTACAGCCGAACACGGGACGTTGTGGACAGAGGGATCATCTCCGAAAGTATTCTTGCTCATTTGCAACAAGACTTGCTGCACGGATGAGCAGGCCGGCCTTGAGACGAGCTCATCTGCGATGGTTGCAGTCTTCGGCCGAGATCAATGCGCGCAACGAGTTTTCATCTCAGCGGCCAGAGCAAGCCGGTCTCGTTTATGCAGTACTGGCAAGCTGGGGGCGTCGTTCGTCATACCAGCGGAGTACACGCAGGGCGCGGAGCGTGTTCCACCGACTCGGCTCGCCGACCGACTCGGGGAAATCGAAGGCAAGCGCCTCGTTGTGGGTATCGTCGAGGAGCCATCGACCGTCGGCCTGCCGCTTGTTCTCAATGATCTGAATGGCTTCACGCATGCGAGGGTTAGGCTGAACACCCGACGTCCTGAAGTAGTCGAGGGCACGGAGCACGTCGTAACAATAGCGGGGCGGGAATGCAAAATTCAGGAACGCCGGATTGGCGACGTCGCCGGTCGAGAGTCGCCGGAAGAGAGAACGCTTAAGCAGGTACTCCTCGGCTCGACGCCTGGCGGCGGCGATCTCCGGGACCGAACCGACGGCACGCTCATACTCGAGTAGTCCTTCCAGCACACATATCGTGGTATGGAACGAAGAGCACCTGCTTTTCGGTGCTTCGCAGTTCCAGCCACCGTCCTCGAGTTGCTCGGCAAGGAGCCGGCGCGCGAGGCTCTCCATCGGATGTCCGAAGTAGGCACCCAGCGCGAGCGTGCCGCCGTTAATGCAGGGCTCCACTTCTCCCTCGAAAAACGGCTTTGCTCCGAATTCTTCGGCCCAGCGGAAGCCGCCTTGGAGATGCGATACCGCCGACTTGACCGAGGGTTCGGCAGGGTCGACACCGGTGGCTCGGAGGAGGAGCAGAGTAAACAGCGTCGGCAACCACACGGGAGCGTCGCCCCGATGCCATGAGCCATCCGCTGCCTGGCGCGCAAGAATCTCAGACGCGGTTCCCTCGTGAGGAACACGGGCGCGCTCAGCGGCGATCGTTGCGGGGGAAGCGTTTGTCAGGTCGCGCAAGGCTTGCCAGCGTATTGCAGGATCTGCCTCGAGCAGCCAATCGATAGGGTTCACGGCACGATGTTACCCGAATGCCACATGCAGCCGGAATCCGCGGGGAACGTTCCAGCTTGGCGCCGACAGCCTTTCCAGTCCAAGCAAGCACGCCACGAGAGGCGTTGCTCGCGCCTAATAAAGCGACTCACGATGATGTGACGAACGGCCAAAGACCAACGACCAACGACCTGAATTTCCATATCATCTAAACTACTGTTCACCTTGCGACGCTTCTTCTTATTTCTGTTGTTGGTGGTCGTTGTCGTCTGCGGATGGCTGGCCTGGTCGATTTTCGTCCCGGTTACGCCATCGGGGCAGAAATTTGTTCTGCTAAAACCTGGATATTCGACCCGCCGCATCGGAAGAGAATTGACCAACGCGGGGGTCATCCGCAGCCCGTACGGCTTCTTGCTGTGGCACTACTTTCATCGCGGACGCTCCATCAAGGCGGGAGAGTATTTGTTTGAGCGTTCTGCCGACCTGCGCGAGGTACACAGCCGGCTGGCTCGCGGTGATGTTTATGTCCACACCGTCGTTGTCCCGGAAGGCTTCACCATGTTCGACATCGCGCGCGCAATGGAGGAGTCGGGCCTGGCATCGAGCCAGGACTTCCTGAAGCTTGCGAAAGCGAACACGTATCTGATCTCCGATCTCGATCCGCAGGCACGCTCGCTCGAAGGATATTTGTTTCCCGACACCTATGAATTCATGCGTACGCAATCGTTGCAGGACATGATTGGGGTGATGGTGAAGCGGTTTCGGCAAGAGGCTGGCGCGATTGGATTGGCGAGGGGCATGGATGTACACCGTATCGTAACCATGGCATCGATCGTGGAGAAGGAGACGGCCGTTCCGGACGAGCGCCCGATGGTGGCGAGCGTCTACTACAACCGGTTATCGCGGGGAATCGCGCTGGATGCGGACCCGAGCATCATCTATGCCGAGTTGCTGGAGGGCACATACCAGGGCGCGCTGCATCACGCGGACATGCAGTTCAACTCTCCCTATAACACATATCGTCACGCCGGGCTGCCGCCCGGGCCGATTGCGAACCCGGGACGGAGTGCGCTGGAGGCTGCGATGCATCCGGCACAATCGGAATACTATTATTTCGTAGCGGATGGCAGCGGCCGTCACAAGTTTTCCAAGTCGCTGGAAGAGCACAATCGGAACGTGGCGGCGTTGCGGCGGATGCTTAGGGGGAAATAAGGCACCGGGCATCAGGCATCGGGCACCTGGCCTGCACGTCACGCCGCCCACATCACGCGACGGGGCGAAAAGGTCGGATCAATCCATTTACGAGGCGACCAACCTCGCGAGCACGAGTAAATAAGCGCTCAGCGGCGTCTGCCGATAAAAATCCCAACCTCTGCGCCAGGTTGATTTGTGTTTCAAGTTCGAACAATGAGCCTCTCGCATTGTTGAGGAAATGGACTAGCTCCTTCTCTGACGAGCGCCCCTTACCTTCCGCGATGTTGCTGGGTACTGAAACAGCCGCTCGCCTCAATTGGGACGTTAATCCGTAGGTTTCTTCTTTGGGGAAACTTTTGGTGTCTTGATAGATTTCGAAGCCTGAAGCCCGGCGGCCTATCGACGCCCCTGTAGTCCCGCCATCGTCTATACTCATCTAACCCAGCGATGGAGCGCCGACCGCCTTACAGAGTTGTTCTTTTACTCCTGATGGTCCTGCCGCTGAGCGGGTGCCTGTTTCGCTCGCACAAAGTAGAGCGGCAGGTGAGTACCACTCCGCTCAAGACTGCAACCGCGCAGGACCTGATCAGCTACATCAATACCCAGTCCGCCAAAATGCAGTCGATGCAGGCCACCGTGGACATTGACACCTCGCTGGGCGGCGAAAAGCGCGGCAAGGTTACGGACTACAAGGAGATTCGCGGCTACATCCTGGCGAAGAAGCCGGCCATGCTGCGCATGATTGGGCTCATGCCGATCGTGCGCAACCGCGCTTTCGACATGGTCAGCGACGGGCAGCAGTTCAAACTGTGGATTCCACCCAAAAACAAGTTTGTGATTGGACGCAATGATGTGGTGCAGCCATCGAGCCAGACGCTCGAGAACCTGCGGCCGCAAGTCATCTACGACGCCCTGTTGCTGCGTCCCATTGATAACGAAAACGAAATCGCTGTCATGCAGAACGACTACGAGACGGTGACGGACAACAAGGGACACGTAGTACAGCAGCCGGATTACGAGGTGCTCGTGATTCGCAAGAGTGACAAGGGATGGTATCTGTCGCGCCGGATCGTTTTCAGCCGCACGGACCTGTTGCCCCACGAGCAGCTGATTTACAACGAAAAGGGTGATCTGGTCACCGACGCGAAGTACGAGAAGATCAACAACTACAACGGGATTGATTTTCCTACCACCATCGAGATCTGGCGGCCGCAGGAAGAGTACGCCATCACGCTCAAAGTCCTGAAGCTGGATCTGAATCAGCCACTCACGGACGATCAGTTCGCATTGCAGAAGCCGCCGGGGGCCGACCTCGTCGACCTCGAGCACGGGCAGCACATGACGCGCGCGGCCGATGGGAACCCGAAGAAATAGGGAGCGGGGCAGGAGCACGCGGCGGCGCTATACGGCGGCGCTATACCAAGGATTGGTTAAGCTAGCAGCTAGGAGCTAGTAGTTCATGATGAACAAGATGATTGTCGCCAACCTGGTGCACCGGCCGGTGCGATCGCTGATCAGCATCGTGGCCATTGCGTTGGAGGTCACGCTGATTTTGCTGATCGTGGGGTTGTCGACGGGTATCCTGAACGATTCGCGCAATCGCCAGGTCGGGGTGGGCGCGGACGTGATGGTCCAACCTCCGGGGTCGTCGTTTCTCACGGGTGTGACAGGCGCGCCGATGTCAATCAAGGTCGGCGATATTCTGGCCAAGCTGCCCCACGTCAAAGCGGTGGCGCCGGTGATCTGGCAGATTTCGACGGCCGGCAATGTGGAAGTCATTTATGGGATCGATCTGAAGAGTTTCGAAAACCTTTCCGGTCCGTTCCGCTATTTGCAGGGCGGCCCCTTCCAGGGCCCGTACGACGCGCTGGTTGACGATTTCTTCGCGTCTTCGCAGCACATCAAGGTGGGGCAGACGATTGAGATCCTGAATAACCGGTTCCGCGTGGCGGGGATCGTGGAGCATGGCAAGGGCGCGCGGAAGTTTGTTCCCATGGCGACGCTGCAGGACTTGATTGGGGCGCAGGGGAAGGCGTCAATCTTCTACGTCAAGCTCGATAGTCCGGTTTATGCCGATGCGGTCGTGAAGGAAGTCAAGACGGTCCCCGGAATGGAACGGTATGCGGTGCGCTCGATGCGCGAGTACATGTCAATGATGACGCCCTCGAACCTGCCCGGATTTTCGAGTTTCATCAATGTCGTGATCGGTGTGTCGGTGGTCATCGGATTCATTGTGATCTTCCAGGCGATGTACACCGCGGTCATGGAGCGGACGCGGGAGATTGGGATCCTCAAGTCGATGGGGGCCTCGAAGCTCTACATCGTGAATGTCATTTTGCGCGAGACGGCGGTGCTGGCCATTACGGGTATCGTAGTTGGGATATTGGTCAGCCTGCTTGCGCGAATGGGGATCCTGGCGAAGTTGCCGTTGCTGCGCGTGGTCGTGACCTGGGGCTGGATCGTGAAAGCCACGGTGATCGCGATCATAGGAGCGCTGTTGGGCGCGATGTATCCGGCGTACAAGGCGGCACAGAAGGATCCGATCGAGGCGCTGGCGTACGAGTAGAGCGGCTAAGTCCAGTCACACTTCCAAGCGCGTCTCATATCTGACAATCTCGCCGTAACTGAAGATTGGGGTTATCCGAGGTCTCGGTCTGCGGATGTTTTGTCCACCATTTCTCCGACTTTCCCCCTGGGTGTCCGCGAATGCTTCGAAGACCCAGCCGGGCGGGCGCGGAGTTGCAAAATCGTTATTCTCCTTTTTCGCGCGACAACAGAGCGGTTCGTTCGCCATCATTTCGGCGCTTCTTTGGGTTTGTTTCGTTACTTCTTGCCCTCGGGTTGTTACTTTGCCCTTACTCGGTAAGCCTGAGAGTCCATACACAGCAGACACCAGCAAAACGCGTTACGAAGACGCAGTTAGCCAAGCAGCAGTGGATGGTGGCGCAGCACCGGGAAACGCAACAACCTTGGAGGAGCTTATGAAGCGCATGACCAGCATCCTGGCCGGACTTTTACTGAGCGTTTTTTTCTGTGTCGCCTCGGCACACGCCCAGTCCGGTAGACAAACTGTGACCGCCAACATTCCTTTCGACTTCAGCGTGGGAAACATTTCGTTCCCGGCTGGACAATACAAATTCGTGCATACCGAGACCTATATTTATGAAGTCCGCAACGCAAATGGCCGCACGCAGGTTGTGGCGGCCGGGAGCTCGATCGAGGACAGCCAGTTAACGAAGAAATCGAGGCTGAGATTCGCGAATGTGGATGGGCGTCACGTGCTGGTCCAGATTTGGGATGGCTATGCTGGCACCGGCAATGACTTCGCGTACCGGCAGGCTCCTGTCGTAGCTCAGCACCCGACCGATAAGGGGAACCCCACAGGTTCGGAATAACCGCGAGCAGGTCACCCGCGTTTTTTGTAGACGCGCCGATTACATTCAGCGACTCACCGGTCAATGAGTGTAATCGGTGCGGACGCGTGGTCCTGCCGGCTCGGCCGATGCGCCATTGCGCAGGAACTATCGAGATGAACCCATGAACAGCACAGTGATGATGGTTGCCGCTTTGGCGTGGATTGTGATGCTCCTGAGCCTTGCATTTGTCGCCACACAGCGGTTACTCGACAGGAACGAAGAGCAGGGTGCCGGCTTGGGCAACGATATGCAGAGGCGTGCCAGCTGATTGATTGTAGAATCCCCGTTGTGACTTTTCCGACCGCGTGATCGAGTCGCCTGATCACACACGTTTTTCCTTCCCGCTGTGTTTGTACCCCGGTTGCATCTTTTCCCGCACAGGCGTAATCTAACTAACTGGTTAATTAACAGAGTGGATCATGGGGGCAACCGCCAAAAACAAGCTGGGCACCCGCGGACAGCCGGAGCAGACGCGGGCGGCGATTTTGCAGGCGGCAGTGCGGGAATTTGCACGGCACGGACTGGCTGGAGCACGCACCGACGCGATTGCCCGGGAGGCGCGCGTCAACAAGGCGCTGCTTTACTACTACTACAAGGACAAAGAGACGCTTTACGGGGCCGCGCTCGATCATGCCTTCGGGCAGCAGAGCGAGCACATGCTGGCCGTGCTCCAGCGAAAGCTGCCACCGAAAGAGCGGATCCTGACATACGTCGGCGAGTATTTCGACTTCATAGCTGCTCACCCGCTCAACCGCGACCTGGCACAACGGGAGATGATGCGCGCCGGACAAAGTTCAGGACACTTTCAGCGCATTGGGAAGCGGTATTTCCAACCGCTATTCGGCGGGCTGTCAGAATTGATTCGCGAGGGAGTCGAGTCGGGTGAGTTCCGGCCGGTAGATCCGATGCAGTTCGTGCCGTCGATGGTGGCGCTGGTGGTCTTCTATTTCACAAGCGCGCCGATCATGAAAGCGATTGCGGGTTTCGATCCATTGTCGACCGAACGCCTGGCCGCACGGAGGGCAGCGGTGCTGGACTTTGTGTCAGCGGCGCTGTTCCGAAGGCAGAACTCTTAATGAGGATAAAACAAAAGCTTAACCACAAAGGACACGAAGGTTACACGAAGGACACGAAGGAACTGCTACCACGGAGGGGATCGTAGGCATCGGCGAACAAGATCGCATGAATACAAGCTGTTAATGAGGATGAAGCAAAAGCTTAACCACAAAGGACACGAAGGTTGCACGAAGGACCACGAAGGAACGGCCACGAAGGAACGGTCACGAAGGAACGGTCACGAAGGAACGAGCACGAAGGAACGGCCGCGAACGAACCGCCACGACAGAGGACACAGCGATCATAGGAAACGGGTGAACAGGAACGGATGCAGAGGGATCGATTGGACGGGGTGAACAGGCAAGGAGAATGTGAGTGAATCCGCGGAATAAATTCTTCATTTTTCTCGGAATCATTGCCGTGATCTCGCTCGGGTACTACTGGTTTTCGACCGACCACACGAGCGACCTGGTGCTGATTGGGACCGTGGACGCGAACCAGGTAATCGTCAGTCCGCAGGTCCAGGGGCGCATTCAGAAGCTGTTGGTCGATGAAGGCACACAGGTCAAACAGGGTGACCTGATTGCGATTCTTGATCCGTCGGAGTTGGAGGCGGAGGAACGCGCGGCGGCTGCGACGATCGACAGCTTACGTTCCAAGGTAAACGAGACCCAGTACACGGAACGTTCGACGAAGGGAACAACTTCGAGCGATGTGGCGAATGCGCAGGCGCGCTTGCAGTCGGCGAGGGCCTCGTTGGCTCAGGCGGAGGCAGGGCTACAGCGAGTCGAGAGCGACAGCCGCCGGATCATTGCGTTGGCAAACCAGGGGATCTCATCGGAACAAGAAAAGGTGGAGGCAGAAACCAATCTGAAGGCGCAGCAGGCGACGGTCGATGCGTGGAAGAAGCAGGTCGATGCCGCCCAGGCGGACCTGAATGCGGCGGTCGCGCGTACGCAGCAGGCCGGCGCGGCGCAAAGCACGGTGGCGTCCACGCGCGCGCAATTAGTCAATGCGAAGGCCTTGCTCAAACAGGCCGAAGTACGGCTGGGGTACACCAAGATCTATGCGCCCATCACCGGAACCGTGTCGGTGCGGGCGGCGCGCGAGGGCGAAGTGCTCAACCCGGGATCGCCGATCGTGACCTTGATCGACCTGAGCGACACCTGGGTTCGCGCCGCGATTCCGGAGACCTACGCAGACCATATCGGGCTGGGGGACACGTTGCGTGTGCAATTGCCCGGAGGAACGATCACCAGCGGAAAAGTTTTTTACAAGGCGGCGGAGGCCGACTTCGCCACGCAACGCGATGTCAGCCGGCGCAAGCGCGACATCAAGACCGTCGTGCTGAAGGTGCGCCTCGACAATCCGAAAGGCGCTTACGTGCCGGGGATGACCGCCGATGTGTTGGTCTCGCCGGATCAGATTAAAGGGCGTGGCACCCAGGAAGCATCGACAGGGAAATGACAGCAGACATGAAACTCGGAAATGGGCGGGCGGTGGCTCCGGGCGGCCCGCCGGCGATTGAGGTCGACCATATCGTCAAGAAGTATGGCGAGTTTACCGCGGTTGACGATATTTCGTTCAGAGTAGGGGACGGCGAGATCTTCGGCTTGCTGGGTCCGAATGGTGCGGGCAAGTCGACGCTGATCCGCATGATGACGACGCTCATTCCGATTACTGCGGGGCATGCGCGCATCGGCGGACACGACGTGGCGAAGGATCCGGATGCGGCGCGGCGCCTGATTGGGGTGATTCCACAGGCACTGACGAGCGACATTGATCTCACCGTCGAAGAGAATCTGAACATCTACGCGAAGCTTTACGACGTTCCGGCGAAACAGCGGGAACAGTCGATTTCGGAGTTGCTGGAGTTGGTGGACCTCACGAAGTGGCGCGGCGCGCAGACCAAGACCCTGTCGGGCGGAATGCGGCGGCGGCTGGAGATCGCGCGCGGGCTGGTGCACAGTCCGAAGATTTTCTTCCTCGACGAGCCGACCACAGGCCTGGACCCGGTGTCGCGTGTGGCGGTGTGGGAGATGCTGACCAATATCAAAACGCACCGGCAGCTCACGATCCTGATTACGACGCACTACATGGACGAAGCCGACCGGTTGTGCGACCGCATTGCCATCGTCGACCACGGAAAGCTGGTCGCGCTGGACACTCCGGCCGCGCTGAAGGCCAGCGTGCCGGGGTCGAATGTCATCGAAGCGCAGTTCGATCACCCGCCGGCTGACTGGGAACAGCGGCTGCACGGACTTACCGGCGTCACCTCGGTGCAGAACGAGGGCGCAGGCATGTTCCGCGTGTTGACCAGCGACGGATCTCGCGCCACGACGGAGCTGGTTGCCATGGCAGTCGAGAACAATACGCTGGTCAAAACGCTCAGCGTGCAGAACACAACCCTCGATGACGTGTTCGTCCATTACACGGGCCGTCAGCTACGAGATGAGCTGGTCAAAGCGTACGGGTTCGTCATGCCGCAAAGGCCGGGGTTGCAGCCATGAACCGAATGCTGGCCATTGTCGAGCGCGAAATGCGCAAATTCTTCCGTTCACCGACCCTGATGATGGCGTCGATGGTCTTCCCCCTGGTGCAGTTGATCGTGCTGGGAAACGCGTTTGGCGGCAAGATCCGCGATGCCAAGCTGGGTATTGTCGATCAGGACGGGGGCACGCAGGCGCTGAAGATTCGCGAGGCGTTCGATTCGGTGCGCGCCAACATACGCACGTTTGTCCCGGTGTACTACGACAACGACAAGCAGGCCATGGAGGACGTGCGCAACGGCAAGATCCAGGGGGCGGTCGTCATTCCTCCGCAGTACTCGCGGCGGGTGTACGAAGAGAATCATCCCCGTATTGCGCTCATCGTGGACAATAGCGACAACTTTATGAGTTCGACACTCGAGTCGGAGATGACCGAGCTGACGAACGCGCTCAACACTCCCGACATCCAGCCGCGCATCCTGCAGCAGAAGGCGCTCGAGGTTGTCGAGCTCTATCCCTACATCGAGTACATGAAATATCTGCTCCCGGGCTCGATCACGCTGGCGATGTTTGTGTCGGTCATGATCGGGGGCGGGATGTTGTACATCGACGACAAGGCGCGTGGTGTGCACGAAGGCTACCTGGTCACGCCGATTACGAAAACGGAACTGGTGTTTGGGTTGAACCTGGCGGGCGCGATCAAGGCCGTGCTGACCGGGGTGGTGATCACGGTGATTGGAGCGCTGCTGGCCGGGGTGAGTACGATTTTCGATCCCGGAGCGGTGATCGGATTACTCGTCATGATCGTGCTGACGTCGGTGGCGTTCAACACGATGATGTTCCTGCTGATGGTGAGGGTGGAAGACCCGCTGGTGCCGCGGGCAATTTTTGGAATTCTCAACACGCTGCTGTTTTTCCCCAGCGGATCGATCTATCCGATCCAGGCATTTCCGGCGTGGCTGCGCGTGATTGCCAAGGGCGATCCGTTCACGTATGCGGTGCATGGATTCAAAGCCTTGTTGCTCAAAGAGGCTGGGTTTGTGGCGATCTGGCCGGACATCCTGTACTTGAGCATTTTTGGAGTCGTGACCCTGGCCATCGCCGTGCCGCTTTTCAAGAGAACGCTTTAGAGGCGACAAGAGTAGAGAAGGCTTGACGACAGCGGCCACCGAGGATCACGCCCGGATTTTGTAAGTCGCCTGGGGCTGCCGCTTTTTGGAACTTTTGATGGCGCGACGGTTTCCGTTATTCTGGAAGGGACATGACGCTATTGGACGCCCAACTGCCTGACCTCGCGCGCGAGCGTCGGCGCAAGATGATTATCAGCGCGTCGATCTCAATCGTTATCCTTATTGTGTTCTTCGCGTGGTTCTTCCGCTTCTGGCCGGAGGAGAGGCTGGCGAGCCGTTTCTTCGACGCCCTGGAGAAGCAGAGTTACGAGCAGGCCTACGGAATTTATTTTCACGATCCGGAGTGGCGGCAACATCCCCAGCAGCACGCGCAGTATCCCTACAACGAGTTCTACACCGATTGGGGGCCGGGCGGAGAATGGGGAATCATCAAGAGCTACAAGGTTGAAGCCAGCGGGAACTGTCCTGGCGGCGGTAGCGGGGTGGTGGTGCAGGTCATCGTAAACGGCCGCGCCGACCGTGCCCGGGTGTACGTAGACAAGAAGGACAAGACCATCTCGACGCCGCCCTGCTAAAGATCCGCAGTGGCGATTGCATTCGTGCCTCGGTATGACGCGGAAGCGGGGACCCGAACTGAGGTTCAGCGATGCCGATCACTTCTCGCGTTCACGCCTCAGTTTCGTGAGCTCGTCGACAATCTGATTGGCCACTCCGATGAGCAACTGGGTTTGCACCGCATCGCTCTGCTTGCCTCCGAGAAGTTGTGACGGTCCGGACGAAGCTTTCCTAAACGCGACCAGGGCATTGCGGGTCTGAGAATCCTCGAGTACTACCTGGACTTCCAGTTTTGCCGAGCCAAACGGACGTCGCCCTTCCTGGTAGCGGTTCACCATGGCAAGGAGGTCGACGGCAGCCTTGTTTCCAGCGGGCCGGTCGGACAGAGCGCTGTTATTTCCAGCATCCACGACGTCGGGGAAGACATTGGCCTTCTGCAGTCTGGAGACCAGCAGACGTTGCAGGAGTATGTTGTCACCGTTCGGGAACTTCGAGGTTTGGCCGTTCTGGGCTACCGGAATGCTGCGCACGACTACGGTCTTGTAACTGCCAATGTTGCGGCCATGACGCGAACCGGCCACTTGGGTCTTGTCCAAACCCGCGCCAAGACGGGATGCGAGCGCATCGGAAATCGCCGCCACCTCAGACCCTTTTTCCGGAAAGTAGGCAGCACCACCGCTGAGCACGGCGATCCTCTGGGCCAATTCCTGCGAGCGCCAGTTCCCGTGGCGCATGACTACGAAATAAACCGGGACACCTTGCTTCTGCCGGATCAGTTCTTCCAGCTTGTTTGCATTGGCGGTGTCCGCACGATCCAGGTGGTTCGCAAAAGCGACAACGGCTTGGCGCTCGTTCATGCCGTCACTGCGAACGTGCTGTACGGCCTGGACAAGCGCGTCATACAAGTTGAGGTGGCCCTTCGACGGCAAGTGTTTGACGGCTTTCGCAATGACGTCCGTGTCGCCGGTGAAGTCCTGCACCAATCTTGGCTTATCGCCAGCGGTGAAAATCGCTAGTTCGTCATTAAAGTTGAACTTGCGAACCAGTTCGAGCGCGCCTTTCTCTAGCGATCCCATGTCCCATCTGGTCGAACTCGAGGAGTCGATGACGATGGCAACACTGGCCGACGTAGGCCCCGTGGCAGGCGTCGCTTGCGCTGCGCAAGAGACCTCAAGGGAAGAGAAAAGTACGACTGTGAACGCAAGCAGAACAACAGAGGCGAAAGTGAAGTAGTGCCGCATAATGGAAACTGGCGCTTAGATTCAGCAAAGGGCAGCAGAGATAAACGTTGATGAGATAAAGTTATCGGTCCGGTCGAATACAAAGAGAACCGGATAGCAGCTTGAACAGTGAGAAAGTTCGTCGGAATCGCTGGTAGTTTTTATTAAGGTGCGCGGTCGCGGGGTCGGGCGTCAATATAAGTGACAACCTTGGACGTTCAGCGGCCGCGAGTCGGGTGTTGGCGGCGGGATCGAGCCGGGGAAGTGGTTCGTTGTGAGTTGTTGGAAGCAGATCTTATAGCAATCATGGGAAAGTCTATCCAATGTGCCGAAATATCAAAACTCTCTTTAATTTCGATCCACCTGTAACTCCCGAAGAGGTGCGGGCGGCTTCGCTTCAGTTCGTCCGAAAAATCAGCGGCTTCACGAAACCGTCGAAGGCGAATGAAGAGGCTTTTATGGCGGCGATCGACGAGGTCGCGGCGGCTTCGAGCCGGTTGCTCGAATCACTCCAGACGGCCGCGCCGCCGAAGAACCGAGAAGAAGAAGCGGCAAGAGCCAAGGCCCGATCGGCGGCAAGATTTGGAGCGTAGGCCGGTTCGTAACGTGTCCCTGCGATGCAGCAGCGGTTCCTATCGATCGGTAGAATCGGCCCGGAACCGCAGAGCGCTGTAAGGCATTTCTTTTCTACATGCGGGATCAGGCGTTCGAGTGTGATGCGGACGCAGTCGAGCCGCTTACGGTCTTGACTGGTCGACGAGTGTGATGGAGATGTTACGCCACTCAGACGTTGGCTCGTGCTCGCTCGGTCCTATTGAAGTTTGTTTGTCAATAGAGCTAGGTTGTCTTTCATGCGCATCACGGTTGTCCAGACGGTCTGCTGTTTCGTGCTGATAGGTGTTTTTGCTGGAGGTCATCATCACACGTCCAGTTTGTATGTATCGCCCAGCGGCAGTGATTCAAACCCCGGAACAATAGACAAGCCGCTGAGAACGATCCAACGTGCTGGAAACGTCGCTCAGCCGGGTACAACCGTTTACGTGCGAGGCGGAGTTTACTGTGAGCGACTGAGAGTCACTGCGGGTGGGAGTCAGGCAGGAGGCTTCATTACGTTTCGAAGCCAAGTCGGTGAGCGAGCAATTCTCGACGGGTCTTGTCTGCGCGTGGCGGAAGGGGATGATGCCCTGGTTGAACTGACCAACGTGAGTTTTGTCCGACTGCAGGACCTCGAGATACGCAATCTCCGGACACGCAATTATCAGAGCGTTCCTTGGGGAATTCGTGTAGCTGGCGCTGGCTCGCACATCGAGATCCTAGGGAACGATGTACACCATATTGAGCAGAACTGTGCTGAACACGGACGCACAGTGAACGGGCTGGGGATCGGAGTTTACGGGACTGACAATAAAACGCCCATCAGCGACCTCGTAATCGATGGGAACAAGGTACATCACCTCAAGACGGGCAGCAGTGAATCACTCGTTGTGAATGGCAACATCAGCGGCTTTCGCATCACGGGGAACGCCGTGCACGACAACAATAATATCGGAATCGATGTAATCGGTTTTGAGCACACTGCGCCCAACCCAGCGGTGGATCGTGCCCGCGATGGCGTGGTCAGTGAAAACAGAGTCTACAACATCACCTCGCGTGGGAATCCAGGGGAGCAACCCGTCAATTCGGATGGTATCTACGTAGATGGTGGTACACGAATCTTGATCGAACGCAACGTGGTCCATGATGTGGATTACGGCATTGAGTTGGCGAGCGAGCATTACGATGGTGATACGAGCCATGTGATCGCACGGAACAACCTGGTGTATTCCTGCCACGCGTCCGGTTTCGCGATCGGCGGCTATGACTTGAAAAGGGGTCGTACTTTCGACGTGGCTATCATTAACAACACAGTCTACAAAAATCATACTTGGGGGACCGGGAGCGGCGAATTCCTAATGCAGTTTTACCTGTCCACAAACAGCTTCATGAACAATATCGTTTACATCGGTGATCACGGGAAGCTGATGACCAGCAGATCTGGCTCACACGGCGGGGTGCCTACCGTTGTGATGGATCACAACCTCTATTACTTTCCGGGAGGGCCCGGAGCGCTGATGGGCAGCTTCAACGCGAAAACATTCGCCAGCTTCGAACAATACGCAAAGCAGACAGGTAACGACTTGCATTCAGTATTCGCCGACCCGCAGTTTGTCGACCCAGGTTCTGGTGACTTTCATCTAAGGTCAGACACGCCGGTTCGAGGTAAAGGAAAGAACCTTGGTCCCGATGTTGTGGGCTCTCTGGACCTCGACGGTCGTCCTAGAGTGCGGAGCGGGAGAATTGATATCGGGTGTTATCAAAGACCGCCAACGGATTCTACGCGATTGACGAAAGCAGGCGTTAGCACTCAGTGACCTTCAAACATCATCGACGGTCACTCCCGATCCACTCTATCCGCAAACAGTGATTTCATGGCGAACGTACTCTCGACCCAAAGTGTAGTCGATGTCGACGAAATCAGACGATCACGTGAACTGACACCAGTCAGTGAGTGAAATAGAGATGTTGCCGAGCGGATGCGGCTGCGCGCGATGTCCAATGCTTCTCCGTCGGTCAGCGGAGGTATTACGCGCCGCTGTGCGCGAAGTGATCGAGGGTCTTCCCCAGCGACGCGTCGTCATTGATGTAGAGCGCGGTCGGTGTGCGGTCGATCTGGCGCATCAGCCCCCACAGAACTTTGCCCGGACCGACTTCGACGAACGTCCTTACTCCGCGCGAAACCAGTAGACGAATGGATTGATCCCACTTCACGGCTCCAGTGACCTGGCGAATGAGTGCATCGCGTGCGGAGTTGCCGTCGGTGACTTCGGCGGCATCGACGTTGCAGACGACCGTCGCCGATGATTTTGCGAATGTGAGGCTACTCAGGTCGGTGGCAAGACGATCCTGTGCCGGTTTCATCAGCGAACAATGGAATGGGGCGCTGACGGGAAGCAGCTTGGCTTTCTTCGCGCCACGTTCGTCGGCTAGTTTGGCAGCGCGCTCGACCGCGTGGGTGTGGCCGGAGATGACAATCTGCTCGGGCGAGTTGATGTTGGCGGGTTCACAGACTTGTCCCTGGGCGGCGTCGTGACAGACGGTGGCGACGCTTTCGGGAGCCATGCCGAGCACGGCGGCCATCGCGCCCACGCCAACCGGTACTGCCTCCTGCATGTATTTGCCGCGATTGCGAACGGTGCGAACAGCATCGGCGAAAGATAAAGTGCCGGCAGCGACATGGGCGGAATATTCACCCAGGCTGTGTCCGGCGACGAAGCTCGGCTTGAGGCCCCGTTCGGCAGCAACCCGGCAGGCAGCAACCGACGTGGTCAGGATCGCGGGTTGCGTGATTTCGGTCAGGCGGAGTTGGTCTTCCGGGCCATCGAAACAGATCTGAGCGAGGTTGTAGCCGAGAGCGTCGTTGGCCTCTTCGAAAGTTTGACGCGCGACGGCGTGGTGTTCGGCAAGTTCTTTGCCCATGCCAACGGCCTGGGACCCTTGTCCGGGGAAGAGGAAGGCGATTGAGTTCGTCATCATTGGTGTCGGTTGGTGCCGTCCCTACGGGACTCAGTTTCGTGTCCGGCGTCTACCCGGCACTTCCGTGCCGGGCTATCCTATGCCGCCGCTCCGCGGCTGGAGTGGTGCGTCTTACCCGGCAGTACCGTGCCGGGCTATCCCATGCCGCCGCTCCGCGGCTGGAGTGGTGCGTCTTACCCGGCAGTACCGTGCCGGGCTATCCCATGCCGCCGCTGCGCGGCTGGATCGGTGCGTCTTACCCGGCAGAACCGTGCCGGGCTATCCCATGCCGCCGCTCCGCAGCTGGATCGGTGCGTCTTACCCGGCAGAACCGTGCCGGGCTATCCCATGCCGCCGCTCCGCGGCTGGAGTGGTGCGTCTACCCGGCGCTTCCGTGCCGGGCTATCCCATGCCGCCGCTCCGCGGCTGGAGTGGTGCGTCTACCCGGCGCTTCCGTGCCGGGCTATCCCATGCCGCCGCTCCGCGGCTGGAGTGGTGCGTCTTACCCGGCAGTACCGTGCCGGGCTATCCCATGCCGCCGCTCCGCGGCTGGAGTGGTGCGTCTTACCCGGCAACACCGTGCCGGACTATCCCGTGCCGCTCCGCGGCTGGAGCGGTGCGCCTACCCGAAAGTACCGTGCCGGGCTATCCCATGCCGCCGCTCCGCGGCTGGAGTGATACGTCTACCCGGCAACACCGTGCCGGACTATCCCATGCCGCTCCGCGGCTGGAGTGGTGCGTCTAGCCGGCAGTACCGTGCCGGACTATCCCATGCCGCTCCGCGGCTGGAGTGGTGCGTCTAGCCGGCAGTACCGTGCCGGACTATCCCATGCCGCTCCGCGGCTGGAGTGGTGCGTCTTACCCGGCAGTACCGTGCCGGGCTATCCCATGCCGCCGCTCCGCGGCTGGAGTGGTGCGTCTACTCGGCACCACCGTGCCGGGCTATCCCATGCCGCTGGTCCGCGGCTGAAGCGGTGCGTCTACCTGGCACTACCGTGCCGGGCTATCCCATGCCGCCGCTGCGCGGCTGGAGTGGTGCGTCTTACCCGGCAGTACCGTGCCGGGCTATCCCGTGCCGCCGCTGCGCGGCTGGAGTGGTGCGTCTACTCGGCACCACCGTGCCGGGCTATCCCATGCCGCCGCTCCGCGGCTGGAGTGGTGCGTCTAGCCGGCAGTACCGTGCCGGGCTATCCCATGCCGCCGCTCCGCGGCTGGAGTGGTGCGTCTTACCCGGCAGTACCGTGCCCGGCTATCCCATGCCGCTGCTCCGCGGCTGGAGTGGTGCGTCTTACCCGGCAGTACCGTGCCGGGCTATCCTATGCCGCCGCTCCGCGGCTGGAGTGGTGCGTCTAGCCGGCAATACCGTGCCGGGCTATCCCATGCCGCCGCTCCGCGGCTGGAGCGGTGCGTCTTACCCGGCAGAACCGTGCCGGGCTATCCCATGCCGCCGCTCCGCGGCTGGAGTGGTGCGTCTTACCCGGCAGGACCGTGCCGGGCTATC
>Ga0070741_10003245_pt1 | contig 40930 bp, 40 predicted proteins | sample Coa_R1_4_FD_66440 | JGI IMG/M metagenome (GOLD analysis project Ga0070741, IMG submission 66440) | Surface soil microbial communities from Centralia Pennsylvania, which are recovering from an underground coalmine fire - Coalmine... | ecosystem: Environmental > Terrestrial > Soil > Unclassified ...
GTCGAGCATGTGCTGCAGGCCGACCGCGGCTGCGACTTCGATTTCCTCGTCGGCAAGCGCGGCGCCGAAATCCCGCGCCATTCGCACTGAGCGACCATGCAGCCGGCCGACGCCAGCTATCCGAGCCTCAGGGACCGCGTCGTGTTCGTTACCGGCGGCGGGTCGGGCATCGGCGAGAGCATCGTCGAACATTTCTGCGCCCAGGGGGCTCGCGTCACCTTCGTCGACATCGCGAAGGCGCCGTCCGAGGCGCTGGTCGAGCGGATCGGCAAGCGTGGCCACCGGACGCCCCGCTTCATCGCGGCCGATCTCCGCGAGATCGCGGCGCTCCGGTCGGCGATCGAAGCGGTCCGCGATTCCGACGGTCCGATCCGCGTGCTCGTGAACAATGCCGGCAACGACGACCGCCACGTCACCGCGAACGTGACGCCGGAATACTGGGACGATCGCATGGCGGTGAACCTCCGCCACCAGTTCTTCGCCGCGCAGGCAGTGCGCCCGCAGATGCGCGATGCCGGCGGCGGCTCGATCATCAATTTCGGCTCGATCACCTGGCTCGTCGCGGATACTGACTGCATCGCCTACGTCACCGCCAAGTCCGCGATCAACGGCATGACCCGCTCGCTCGCCCACGAATTCGGCAAGGAGCGCATCCGGGTCAATTGCGTCATGCCCGGCTGGGTGTTGACCGAGCGCCAGATGAGTCTCTGGCTCAACGACGAGGGCGTCGCCCAGCTCGAGCGGAGCCAGAGCCTGCCCGACCGCCTCTATCCGCCAGATATCGCGCGGATGGTATTGTTCCTGGCATCGGACGACAGCCGCATGTGCTCGTCGCAGAACTTCATCGTCGACGGAGGCTGGGTCTAGCCGCTCGCCGCGTGATCAGAGGGAGAACATAAGAAATGCGTCTTTTCACCAGAAGCTTGCTTTCGGCCGCGGCGGCGCTCGCCGCGACGGCGCTCGTCGCCGCTCCGGGCTTTGCCAAGGAGCTCCGCATCCTCGCCTGGGAAGGCTATGCCGACCCGGACTGGGTGAAAGCCTTCGAGGGCGAGTGCAAGTGCGATGTGAGCGTCGTCTTCATCGGCACCGACGATGAGATCTGGGCGAAGATCAAGGGCAGCGAGGGCAAGGATTTCGACCTCTTCGCGGTCAACACCGCCCAGCTCCAGCGCTATATCGATGCCGGCCTCACCACGCCCTACGACCTCGACAAGGTGCCCAACCAGAAACAGACGCTGGAGCGCTTCCGCGATCTCTCCAAGGTCACCGGCGTCATGCGCGACGGCAAGGTGATGGCCATCCCCTACGCCTTCGATTCGATCGGGCTCATCTACGACACCGACAAGGTCAAGGAAGCGCCGACCTCGTGGAAGGTGCTGTGGGACCCGAAATACGCCGGCAAGGTGCTCGGCTACGATAACGGCGAGCACAATTTCACGATCACCGCCCTCACCATGGGCGTGGCTGATCCGTTCCGCTTGACCGACGAGCAGCTGAAGCAGGCCGAGCAGAAGCTGATCGAGATGAAGAAGAACGTGCTCAGCTTCTACACGACTGCCGACGAGGCGCTGCAGCTTTACCAGCACAACGACATCGCCATCATCTTCGCCAATTACGGCCAGCAGCAGGTGAAGACGATGCAGAAGGCCGGCGCCCACATCGCCTATGTCAATCCGTCGGAAGGTGCGCCTGCCTGGCTTGACACCTGGGCGATGACGAGCGGCGTCAAGGACAAGGAACTGGCCGAATCGTGGGTCAACTTCGTCCTCCAGAAGCAGATCGGCCAGCAGCTCTCCGAGCGCACCGGCTTCGGCAATACGGTGGTCCCGTTCGACAGCGCCAAGCCCGGCGACAAGCTCGTCTGGCTGAAGGATGTCGAGGATCCGACCAAGCGCGCCGATCTCTGGAACGAGGTGAAGGCCGCGCCGTAGCGCTCGACGGGGACGTCGACCCGGCCGGGCGGAGACGCTTCCGTCCGGCCGTTTTCGTTCTGACGGGGGCGGTATGGAATCGCGGACGCTGGTCGAGCTTCGGAACGTCGCCAAATCCTATGGCGGCACCGAGGTGCTGCACGGCGTCGACCTCGCCGTTCAGGACGGCGAGTTCATGACGGTGCTGGGCCCGAGCGGCTCCGGCAAGACTACCATCCTCCGCCTCATCGGCGGGCTGGTCCGTCCGACGAGCGGGCAGGTGCTCCTCGACGGCGCCGACATCTCGGCGATGCCGATCAACCGGCGCCCGTTCAACACCGTGTTCCAGGACTACGCTCTCTTTCCGCACATGAACGTCGAGGCGAACGTCGCCTATGGCCTCAGGGTCCGCGGCGTGCCGCGCGCCGAGACCCGCCGGCGGGTCGCCGAGACCCTCCGCCTGGTTGCGCTCGAGGGCTTCGGCGCGCGCTATCCGGCGCAGTTGTCCGGCGGGCAGCAGCAGCGCGTGGCGCTCGCCCGCGCGATCATCTGCCAGCCGCGCCTCATTCTGCTCGACGAGCCGCTCGGCGCGCTCGATGCCGAACTCCGCCGCCAGATGCAGCGCTTCCTCAAGCAGATCCAGCGCGAGATCAAAACGACGTTCCTGTTCGTGACGCATGACCAGGAAGAGGCGGTGACCGTCGCCGACCGCATCTGCGTGATGAATGCCGGACGCATCGAGCAGATCGGCTCGCCGCAGGAGGTCTATTACCGCCCGGCCAGCGAATACGTCGCCCGCTTCTTCGGCGACAATAACCTCGTCGAGGCAACCGCCGCCGGCGGCGACCTGTTCGCCACGCCGGTCGGCACCTTCCGCGCCGCGATGGACGGAGCCGGCCCGCCGGCCGGAACCCGCGGCCGCCTCCTCGTTCGCCCCGAGGCCATCGCGCTCGGGGAAGACGGCGCCGCGCGCAATCGCCTCCGCGTCCGCGTCGAGGAGGCCAACTTCGTCGGGCCGGTGTCCCAGGTTCGCGTCTCTGCCGTGGCGAAGCCGGACCTGATGCTGATGGTGAAGCTGCCGAGCCGCGCCTCCGGCCTTCCCGTGGCGCCGGGGAGCGAGACCGAGGCGAGCTGGAGCGAGCGGGAATGTCACTTCGTTCCGGCGTGATCCCGATCGGCGCGGGGGAGGACGACCGCTCGCCGACCTACCGCGTGGTCACCACCGTCCTCGCCTACGCTCTGCCGCTCGTTTTCATCGTCCTGCCGCTCGGGCTCTTCCTTCTGCAAAGCTTCTTCTACGTCGACCGCGGCACCGAGGTGCACGAGCTGACGTTGCGCAACTATGTCCGCTTCTTCAGCGATGCGGCTTTCGTCCCGGTATTCCTCAGGACCTGCCTCGTCTGCGTCGCGGTCGCGGCGATCTCGGTGATCTTCGCCTATCCGATCGCCTACCTGCTCGCCAGTCTCGAAGGCCGGCGGAAATACGTGCTGGCACTCGTCTTCGTCATCCCGCTGATGATGAGCTACATCATCAAGATCTACGCCATCCGCGCGATCCTCGGCGGCAACGGCTTCCTCAACCGGATCCTCGTCTTTGTCGGCATCGTCGACCAGCCGCTCGATTTCCTCATCTTCAACCTGCAGGCGGTCACGCTGACGCTCTCCGTCCTGCTCCTGCCGTTCGCCATCCTGCCCATCTTCATCGCGCTCGAGCGCATCCCGCGGAACATACTCGACGCATCCGCCGATCTCGGCGCGTCTTCCTGGCAGACCTTCCGCCGCGTGATCTGGCCGCTATCGCTACAGGGCACGATCGTCGCGGCGACGTTCACCTTTGTGCTGGCGCTCGGCGATTTCGTCACGCCGCAGATGGTCGGCGGCACCAGCGGCATGACTTTCGGCCGCATCATCTACACCCAGTTCGGCTTTGCTTTTAACTGGCCCTTCGGCGCTGCCCTGTCGGTGATCCTGCTCGTCCTGGTCCTCGCGGTTCTGCTCCTCACCAGTCTCTTCGGCCGCGCGAGGCATCAGCTGTGATCCGCGTCTCGCCGGGGGCCCGCATCGTGCTCGGCGTCATCGCCGGCTTCGTTCTCGTCGTCCTCTACGGCCCGCTCCTCGTCGCGATCTTCTTTTCCTTCTTCGAGTTCAGGAACAATGCGGTCGCGTGGGACAGCTTCTCCTTCGACGCCTACGTATCGCTCGTTCACGACGAGGGCATCATCGAGGCGGTCGAGAACACGCTCATCGTCGGCGCCGCCGCGGTCGGGCTCTCGCTCATCCTCGGGACCGCGCTCGCCTTCTACTACAACGGCAGCCGCTCGCGCTTGCGCGAACTGCTCCAGCTTCTCATCTTCCTGCCGTTCCTCATGCCGCCGATCATCACCGGCCTGTCGCTCCTCATCTTCTTCCGCGAGGTCGACGTGCCGCGCTCGCTCTGGACGGTGGTCATCGGCCACACCGTCTTCGTGCTGGCGCTGGTCTACCGGATCGTGCTCAGCCGCCTGCAGACGCTCCGCACCAGCCTCGTCGAAGCCTCGCTCGACCTCGGCGCCAGCCGCTGGCAGACCTTCCGCTACGTCCTCCTGCCGGCGCTCCTGCCCGCGATCGGCTCGGCCGCTATCCTCGCCTTCGCGCTCTCCTTCGACGAGACGCTGATCACGCTTCTCGTCACCGGCACCGACTCAACGCTGCCGATGCGCCTCTGGGGCATGATGCGCATGGGCTTCACCCCCGACATCAACGCGCTCGTCGCCGTCATCCTCGTCGGGACGACGCTGCTCGCGCTCCTCGCCATCCGTTTCGTCAAGCTGCCAACCCAACACTGACCGGAGAGACCATGGACGCCGCCCTCATCGACCTTGCCCGCGAGAAGCTCTATTCCGGCGTGATCTCAGACGTGCTCGACAGCCTCGGCCACTGGTCGCACGCGATGGCGCCGCATATCCGGCCGCTCGACGAGAGCCTCACCATGTTCGGCCGCGCCCGGACCGGCCTCTATTCGCGCGTCTATCACGTCGCCGAGGGCAATCCGTACGAGCTGGAAATCGCCCTCATCGACAGCCTCAAGCCCGGCGACATCCCGGTGCTCGCCTGTCCGCCCGGCAACATGGTGGCGCCGTGGGGCGAACTGCTCTCGACCGCCTCGCGCGCCCGTCAGGCGGCGGGCTGCGTCACCGACGGCCTCGTCCGCGACGTGAAGTTCATCCGCTCGATGGGGTTCCCGGTCTTCGCCGGCGCCATCGGCCCGCTCGATTCGAAGGGCCGCGGTGTGGTCACCGCCATCGACGTTCCGGTTGAGTGCGCCGGCGTCCTCGTCAATGCCGGCGATTGGGTCTTCGGCGATGTCGACGGCGTCTGCGTCATCCCCGCCGCGATCGCCGAGAAGGTTATCGACCTGTCGCTGAAGAAGGTCAGCGCCGAGACGACCGTCCGCGACGAACTCGCCGCCGGCGAGCCGCTCGCCACGGTCTTCGCAAGGCATGGCATCCTGTAAGGCCACCAAGGAAACGAGGAGAGGGTCGCTGTTGCGAAGCGGACCGAGACCCCTTCCGGGGAGTTCACGCTTCTTGATTGCACTACGGCATTGCCGTATATAGCTGCGCGATGCACAGCGTCGTTCTGACCGCCACGTTCGTGGCCGACGCGCGGCGGGCCAGGCTGAGCGAGGATGAACTATTCGAGATTGTGTCGACCATAGCTGCCGATCCGAGGTCAGGGGATTTGATGAAGGGCACAGGCGGTGCGCGCAAGCTCCGTCATCCTGGGCGCGGAAAGGGCAAGAGCGGCGGCTACCGGACAATCCACTACTATGCGGGCGATGATTTGCCGGTATTCCTGCTGGCCATGTTCGGTAAGGGCGATCGGGACAATCTCTCCAAGGCCGAGCGGAACGCTATCGCTGCGGGTTTGGCAAGAATCGCGGCAGGCTACGGAAAAGGACCAGTCGGATGAGCAAGCTTGGCAAGCGCCTTCTCAAGAGCGTCAATGAGGCCGTGGCTATCGCCGAAGGGAAGGCGAAGCCGGCTCGCGTCCTCGATATTGTCGATGTCGCCGCGATACGAAAGAGTATGAATCTGTCGCAGTCGGAGTTCGCCGAAAGATACCGTTTGTCGCCGGCCACCGTGCGCGACTGGGAGCAAGGTCGCAGGGCGCCCGACCGGGCAGCGAACAACTATCTTCTGATGATCCAGTACGCCCCGAAGATCGTGGAGAAGGTCATCGATCAGTTGGTCACCGGGTGACCGGCCATTTCCCTCGAATGAGAAGGTACCCGCCCGATTTGGCGCCAAAGGTAGGCTTCGCGAACGCTCTACGTCCTGCCACCCGTGACGGGTTGCTTCCTTAGCTCCGCCGTCCGCTTCGCATCGACCGCCCCGTCCGAACCGAGCGCGACGCCGTAGACCCTCTCCGCCCGCTCGCGCGAGACCCACCCCTCGCGCACATCGTGCAGAACCCGCTCGACCGCGCGCTCGTGGGGCGGGCCGTATCCGCCGCCGCCGCAGCTGTAGGAGACCATCGCCTCGTCCGGCCTGATCAGCACCTCGGCGCAGTTGGGCACCGGCTCGAGCGTGCCGACGGCCTTCCGCCGGAACTGCGAGGACGGCGCTGCCGTCCCGCCGCCGCGCGTCCCCTTGGCCGGGTTGAAATTGCCGTCGCTGACATAGGCGACGATCATCTCGCAGCCGATGGGCGAGAACTCGGAGCGTGCCGCCACCGCGCCGCGGAAGCGTCCGGCGCCTTCCGTGTCGGCTAAGAGCCGCCGTTCGCCGACATAGATCGGGTGGCGCAGCTCGTCAATCTCGACCGAGTCCTGGTAGCACATGCCGGCATTGCCGACGTGGAGGATGGTCAGCCAACCGTCATTGTGCGGCGTGCCGGCGCCGCCGGTGCAGCCGAGATAGACTTCGTTGACGAACGGCTTGCCGTCGTGAACGCCGGAAATCACGCCGGAGGAGGGCGGGATCACGGCGCCGGTCTCCGCCTGGCCGAGGCCGTCGGCGAGTTCGGCGATCGCCGCCTGCACCGGGTTGGCGACCCGGTCGGCGATGTTGGTCGTCGCCACCGAGCACGAGGTCGGGTGGATCGGCTTGCCGGCGATGCAGCCTTCGCGGAGGTGCACCTTGATTCGCCGGAAGCTGCCCTCGTTCTTCGGCACCGTCTGGTCGATCGAGTTGAAGATCGCGACCATCGGCGCCGAGAGCGCGCAGCCCTCGGAGAGGTTGAGCCCGTTCTCCATGCTGTCCGGATTGTCGCGGAGGTCGACCTCGATCATCGCGTCTTCCGGCCGCACGTCGACCGTCACCTTGATGGTGACGCCGTCGGCCGGCGTGCCGGGAAAGGGGTCGTGGGTGCTCGACCGGGTGACCTTGCCCTTCGGCATGGCGCGGATGGTGTCGATCATCCGCTTCTCGCTGTAGTCGAACCATTCCTTGGTGTAGGCGGCGAGGAGGTCCCAGCCGACCTCCCGGCCGAGCGCGAGAATTTCGCGCTCGCCGACGCGCGCCGCGCCGAGCGTGGCGAGGTAATCGCCCCACCACTGGTCGGGGACGCGCATCCGCATCCGGCACATGCGGACGATGTCCATGACGTGCTCGTAATTGTCCTGGATCTTCACCGCCGGAAAGATCAGCGCGCCCTCGGCGTAGACGTCCTTGGCGGCGCCCATGTAGGTCGTCGGCAGGGCGTTGCCGCAATCCGCCTGGTGGCCCTTCGCCAGCACCGTGAAACGGTGGATGCCGTCGTCGTCGATGACCGGGATCAGGATCGAGTGGTCTGCCGGGTGCGTGCAGCCGTGATAGGGCGAGTTGTGCAGGTAGGCGTCGCCGCGCTTCAGGACCGGATGATTGTCGGTCATCGTCTTCGTCATGATCTCCGGCCCCCGGAGGACATGGATCGGCAGGCTTTCCGCGGCGGCCAGCAGCTCGTGGTCGGCGGTCAGCACCGCGCAGGAGAAGTCGTGCGCGATGGTGAGGATGCCGGAGCGGCCGGTGCGGAACAGCGTGTTCGCCATCTTTCGCGCGATGCCGTTGAAGCGGGCGGTCAGCACCGCGAGGCGGATGCCGTCGATGTTGGACTGCGCGGCCATGCTCATGCTCCGACGTCGATGACGAGAGTGCCGAGCGCATCGCGGGTGGCGGTGGCGCCGGGATCGATGACGATGGACGTGAAGCTCGATTCGACGATCGCCGGCCCGACGATGGTGGTGCCTTCGGCGATCGCCTCGAAGCGCCAGACATCGACCTTCCGCGCCTCGGTCGATGCAAGGAAACGAACGCGCCGCGACGGCAACTTCGCCGCTGCACCGGGCGAGCGCACGCGCCCAGGTGCGGCATTGGCGATCCGGCAGCGCACCTCGGCGTTCCAGCCAACCGTCTCGATGGCCGAATGCGGGTCGCTCACCGCAAAGACTTCCTGGTGCGTCCGGTGGAAGTCGGCGAGCAGGGCCTCGACGTCCTTTTGTGACGCGAAGCGCGCGCCGCGGAGCGGCACCTCGATCTCCCAGGCCTGGTCCGGGTAGCGGGCCTCGGTCGACCAGTCGATCACGTAGTCCAAACCGCCGCCGGCGGTCGCGGCGAATTCGCGGCAGCGCTCCTCCAGCCGCGCCAGCACCGCGTTGGCGCCCTCGCGGTCGAACGCGTCGCTCTTGGCATGAAACATCGCGTGGTAACGCGAGGTGAGGTCGGAGATGAGCGCGCCGGCCGCGGCGAGCGCGGCGCCGGGTTCCGGCACCAGCACGCGCCGGCAGCCGAGCCGCCGGGCGATGGCGACGCAATTGAGCCCGCCCGCGCCGCCGCCGGCGACGAAGGCCGTTTCGGTCGGGTCGATTCCCTGGTTGACGGTGATGTCCATGATCGCCTGGACCATGTTCTCCGTCGCCAGCTCGATCACCGCGATCGCCGCGTCCTCGATCGGCTTGCCGAGCGGTTCGGCGACATCGCGGCGGAGCGCCTCCGAGGCTGCCTCCGCATCCATCGCCATCTTGCCGCCGAGAAAGAAGTCCGGGTCGACGAAACCGAGCACCAGCGCCGCGTCGGTGACCGTCGGCCTCGTGCCGCCGCGCCTGTAGGCCGCCGGCCCCGGCACCGCGCCGGCGCTGATCGGCCCGACATGGAGGAGCCCGCCCTGGTCGACCCAGGCGATCGAGCCGCCGCCGGCGCCGATCGAGCGCACGTCGACCGAAGGCATGCCGGTCATGTGGCTGACCAGCGGCTTGCCCAGCCAGGTTTCGCGGGTGCGCGGGATTCGCCCGTGGCGGACGAGCGACACGTCGAAGGTCGTTCCGCCGGTATCGCCGACGATAAGGGTGTGCGTATCGGCCGAGGAACCATAGGCAAGCGCGCCGACCGGGCCCATGCTCGGGCCGGAATTGACCAGTTGCACCGGCGCGGCGGCGATCGATGCGACGTCCATGACGCCGCCCTGCGAGGTGATGATCAGGACGCGGCCGTTGAACCCGGCCTTTCGCAGCCGCTCTTCCAGCCCGCCGAGATAGACGTTCATCGCCGGTTTCAGCGAGGCGTCGATGCAGGTCGACATCGCCCGTCGGTACTCGCGGATCGACGGGTTGATGCGGTGCGAGAGCGTGTACGGAACGCCGGGCAGGTGTTTCTCGATGAGCCTGCCGACGGCGATTTCGTGCTCCGGGTTGACGATCGACCAGAGGAAGCAGACCGCCACCGCCTCGACCTTCTTCTCCTTCAGCGTCTGCAGGATCGCGACCGTCGCCGCCTCGTCGAGGGGAAGCTTCACCGAGCCATCGACCATGATCCGCTCGGGGATTTCGAAGGTCATCGCCTTCGGGATGTACGGCTCGGGGTAGGGCGTCTTGAAGTCGAAGGCTTCCGCGCGGCCGCCTTCGCGCCAGACCAGCGTGTCGGGATGGCCCCTCGTGGTGAGGAACGCGGTCTTCGCGGTCGAGCCGGTGACGATGGCGTTGATCGCGTGCGTGGTACCGTGGACCAGCACCTCGCCGCGGGCGAGATAGTCGGCGAGCTTCTCGCCGGCCGCCTCGGCCGCCACGGCGAGCGCGTTGACGACCCCGGCGACCGGGTCGGACGGCACCGTCGCCGTCTTGTGGAGACCGAGGCTGCCGTCGGGCTCGCCGACAACAAGATCGGTGAACGTTCCGCCGGTATCGACGGCGAAACGGAGTCTGCCTCTACTCACGCTGACGCTCCCCGGCGGCCGGTCTCCGCCGGCGTTGCACGGTAGAGGTTATGCGCTTTCGCCGAAATGACAATTGCCAGCCGTAGGTTGCGGCGCCTCAGTCGCCGATCTTCCCGGTCGCGCGCCGCCTGGCGGCTACCACGTCCATCAGCCGGCGGTCGCGCCATTGTTGGCGCGAGGCGAGCCTGTCGGCCGGCAGCGCCTTCCGCCGCTCGGCCTCGATCCTGTCCATCACCGGTCCGGCCCAGTCGACGCGCCGCTGCATCTGCGGGAAGAGCCGCTCGTAGATGTTCTGGTAGCGCAGGGCATAGTCCCGCACGCCGCCCGGCGCGTTGAGGTCGATCGTCTCGAACGGACCCATGAACGACCAGCGCAGCGCCAGGCCGTCGCGGATGCCGGTATCGACGTCCTCGACGGAAGCATAGCCGTCGGCGACCAGCCGGAACGCCTCTTCCAGCAACGCCCCCTGCATCCGGTTCATGATGAAGCCGTCGATCTCGCGCTGCATCACGATCGGCTTCTGCCCGCATCCGGCCATGAAGGCGCGCGTCTGTTCCATTGCCTCGGCCGAGGTCCACGGCGCCGGCACGATCTCGACCGCCGGCACGAGATGCGGCGGATTGATCGGGTGGGCGACGAGGCAGCGCGCCCGTCCCGGCAGCGCTTCGGTGAACGAAGAGGGGAGGAGCGCCGAGCTCGAGCTTGCCAGCACCGCCTGCGGCGCGGCGAGCGCATCGAGCTCTGCGAACACTGCCTTCTTCAGGTCGAGCTTCTCCGGCGTATTCTCCTGGACGTGGCTCGCGCCCCGAAGCGCGGCGGTAAGGTCCGTCTCCTCCCGGATGCGGCCGAGCACGCTCTCCGGCGTCTCGCCATTCAGAAGCTCGTTCGCGGCAAGGTCGGGGAGGGCATCCCGGATGAAGGCGATCGCCTTTCCCGGCGCCGCCCTGTCCTCGTCAAAGAGCGCGACCTCGTGGCCGCCGCGGGCGAAGCTGATCGCCCAGGCCCGGCCGATCAGGCCGCTGCCGATGATTGCCGTCCGCGCCATCTGGTGGAGCCTCCCGTAGCTTTGCCGGCAAATATCGCCCGGACCTTCGTGCTCCGCCAGACTGGAGGTTTCATCCGCTTCGCAGAGCGCTCCCAACAAGAGGGCTTGCGCTCGTTCCTTTCTCTCTTATATTAGCGACAGCTAAATTAGAGTGCACTAATGGATACTGCGCTGCGAACCCTCGACGGACTGGCCGGCAAGGCCGGCGAAGCCGCGCGCTTCCTCAAGCTGGTCGCCAACGAGCAGCGGCTACGGCTGCTCTGCCGGCTGGCGGCGGACGGCGAGATGACGGTGAGCCGGCTCGCCGAGGCCGTCGGGCTCAGCCAGTCGGCGCTGTCGCAGCATCTGGCACGGCTGCGCGAGGACGGCCTGGTGACCTTCCGGCGGGAGGCGCAGACGCTCTTCTACCGGATCGCCGACCGGCGGACGGTCACGCTGATGGTAACGCTCAGACGGCTCTTCTGCCCCGACCCAACCAACCCGAGGACGAGACAATGAAGACGATCGACGCCGGCAAGGCGGCAAAACTGCACGACGGCGGCGCGATGCTGGTCGACGTGCGCGAACCCGGCGAGTTCGCGCGAAGCCGCATACCGGGCTCGCGCAATCTGCCGCTCAGCCGGCTTGCATCCGGCGAACTCGGCCTCGCGCCCGGACAGGCCGCGATCTTTCTCTGCGCCAGCGGAGGCCGCACCACCATGTATGCCGCGCACCTTTCGCAGAAGGCGGGCAATTCTCCGGCCTACGTGCTCTCCGGCGGGCTCTCCGCCTGGGCCGCGGCAGGCCTGCCGGTCGAAGCGGGCGGGACGGAGGAGGGGCGTGGCTGGGGCGCCGGCCTTCTCAAGCGCCTTTGGCAATAGGACCCCTCAAGCAAGGAACGAATTCGATGGTTGAAGATTGGGAAGCCCTCATCGACAACATGAACGGGGCGGTGCGGAATCTCCGCCACGCCGCACCGGACACGATGAAGGCCTTCAGCGAAATGGCCCGGTCGGCGAACCGGCCCGGCGGCGGCACGCTCGACGGCAAGACCAGGGAACTGATCGCGCTGGCAATCAGCGTTGCGACGCGCTGTGCGCCCTGCATCGCCTACCACGCCGAGGGCGCCGTGAAGCGGGGCGCTACGCGGGAGGCGGTCGCCGAGACCCTCGCTATGGCGGTCTACATGGGTGCCGGACCTTCGGTCATGTATGCCGCGGAGGCGCTGGAAGCGGTTGACCAGCTCGCCGCGCGGGAGGCCGCCCACCAGCCGGTGCCGGCCTAGGCGCGGACCCGCGCCTCAGCGGCTCAGCGTCCGCGCCACCGCATCCCGCCAGCCGGCAAGCTTCGCCGCGCGCAGGTCGGCCTTCATCCGCGGCGTGAACCGGCGGTCGCGCTTCCAGGTCTTGGCCATCGCGGCGGGCTCGGGCAGGAGTCCCGCGGCCAGGCCGGCAAGGTAGGCGGCGCCGACCGCCGTCGTCTCCGGCACCTTCGGGCGGTCGACGGGCGCGTCGAGGATGTCGGCGAGAAACTGCATCGTCCAGTCGGAGGCGACCATGCCGCCGTCGACGCGGAGCACCGTGTCACCCGCTCCGCCCATGTCGGCGCGCATGGCGTCGAGGAGGTCGAGGGTCTGGTAGCAGACCGCCTCCAGGGCCGCCCGCACGATCTCGGCTCCGGTGGTTCCGCGGGTGATGCCGTAGATCGCGCCGCGCGCCGCCGCGTCCCAATGCGGAGCGCCGAGCCCGGTCAGCGCCGGCACGAAGTACACCGGCTGGCCCTGGTCGGAGCCCTTGGCAAGCGCGCCGGCATCGGCGGAGCGCCGGATGAGCTTCAGTCCGTCGCGGAGCCACTGCACGACGGCGCCCGCAACGAAGATCGAGCCTTCCAGCGCATAGGCGCGCCTGCCCGCCAACTGGTAGGCGACCGTCGTCAGCAACCGGTTCCGTGACCGCACCGGCTCGTCGCCCGTGTTGAGAAGCGCGAAGCAGCCGGTGCCGTAGGTCGCTTTCAGCATTCCCGGCCGGAAGCAGGCCTGTCCGATCGCCGCCGCCTGCTGGTCGCCGGCGACGCCGAGAATGGGAACCTCGGCGCCGAGAACGGCCCTGGCGGTCAAGCCATAGTCGCCCGCCGAGTCGCGGACCGCCGGCAGGACGGCACGCGGCACGTTGAAGAGCGCCGCCAATTCGTCGTCCCAGCCGCCTTCACGGATGTCGTAGAGCGCCGTCCGCGCGGCGTTGGTCGCGTCGGTGGCGTGGACCTTTCCGCCGGTCAGCCGCCAGATCAGGAACGAGTCGACCGTGCCGAAGGCGAGTTCGCCGGCTTCCGCGCGCTTCCGCGCGCCCTTCACGCGGTCGAGGATCCATGCGGCTTTGGTCGCGGAGAAATACGGGTCAAGCAGGAGGCCGCTCTTTGCCGTCACCCTCTCCTCGCCGCCCGCCGCGCGCAGCCGCTCGCACTCGGCCGCCGTCCGCCGGTCCTGCCAGACGATGGCGTTGTGAATCGCCTTCCCGGTCTTCCGGTCCCAGATGATGGTCGTCTCGCGCTGATTGGTGATGCCGATGCCGGCGAGATCGCCCGGGCCGATTCCCGCTTTCCGCAGCGCCGCCCGCATCGTCCCGAGGACCGAGCCCCAGATCTCCTCCGGGTCGTGCTCGACCCAGCCGGGGGCCGGGAAATGCTGAGGAAACTCGCGCTGGGCGCTCGCCACCGGACGGAGCTTCCGGTCGAAGAGGATTGCCCGCGACGAGGTCGTGCCCTGGTCGATGGATAGGATGAATTGGCGCACCGCAAGGCCTTTTGACGGAGCCGAAAACCGGGCATACCTACCACCCGGAACCGGCCGCGGAAAAGGATGGCCGGAGCGAAGACGTTCGGCGGGGGCATGAGCGAGAAGATCGAAATTGCTCTGATCGGCGTGCAGACGCCGATCGTGCTCGGCCGGCTAGAGGACAAGTACATTCTCCATCCCGTCTTTTCGGCTCCGGATCCGCTGGCGGCCCTCGCCAAGGTCGGCGGTCGCGTTCGCGCTGCGCTCGGCCACGGCATGGCCGGTCTCACGCGGGCGCAGATGGACCTGATGCCGAAACTCGAAATCTGCGCGCTCCACGGCGTCGGGCTCGAGACCACCGACCTCGCCGAAGCGCGGCGCCGCGGCATCACGGTTACGATAGCCCCGGTCCTTTATGACGATGTCGCCGATATCGCCCTCGCCTTGGCGCTTGCCGCGTTCCGCCGCGTCAGCGAGGGCGACCGCTATATCCGGGCAGGCAAGTGGCTCGAGGCGCGCCTCGGCGTCGGCCGCAAGTTCACCGGGGCCCGCGCCGGGATCATCGGGCTTGGCCGCATCGGCATCGAGATCGCGCGGCGGCTGGAAGGCTTCCGCATGCCGATCGCCTATGCCGATCCGGTGAGGCGGGACGTTCCCTACCGCCATTATGCCGACGCCGTGGCGCTCGCCCGCGACAGCGACGTGCTCTTCCTTGCCGCCGCCGGTGCGCCCAGGGGCGCCGGCAAGCCGATCGTCGGCCGCGATGTGATCGAGGCGCTCGGGCCGCGCGGCATTTTCGTCAACGTCGCGCGGGGCTGGCTGGTCGACGAGCTGGCGCTGGTCGATGCGCTGGTCAACCGCCGCATCGCCGCGGCCGGCCTCGACGTGTTCGACGACGAGCCGCGGGTTCCGGCCGCGCTGATGAAGCTCGACAACGTGGTGATGACGCCGCATGTCGCCAGCTGGAGCGAAGAGACGCTCTCCGCGATGGGCAATTGCGTCGCCGACAACATCGATTCGTGGTTTGCCGGCAAGGGCGCGCTGACGCCCGCCTGAAGGAGATCGACGTGGCCGAATCGGAAGGACTGGGCGCCGGCGCCGGCTGGGGCAGCGGCAGGATGCTCCGCCGCCCGCTGGCCCTGAAGGAGAAGCTTCGCAACGGCGGCGTCGCCATCGGCGCTTGGCTGACGATCACCGACGGCGCGGCGGCGGAAATCTTCGGCCGCACCGGCTTCGATTTCGTCATCGTCGACAGCGAGCACGGCGGCGCCTGGGACCTCAAGGCGACTCACGACATGCTGATGGCGCTGAACGGCACCGATACCGTTCCGATCGTCCGCGCGCCGTGGAACGATCACGTCCGCATCAAGCAGCTGCTCGACCTCGGCGTCGAAGGCATTCTCGCGCCGATGGTCAACTCGGTGGAGGAATGCAAGGCGCTGGTCGCCGCCTGCCGCTATCCGCCGCTCGGGCGCCGCGGTCTCGGTCCGCGCCGTGCCTCCAACTACTACCGCAATACCGAGGAGTACCTTGCCGTCGCCAATTCGGCGATCTTCGTCATGCCGCAGATCGAGCACATCGACGTCATCCCGATGCTCGACCAATACCTCGCGGTATCCGGCATCGATGCGGTGGCGATCGGCCCGAACGACATGGCCGGCACGGCCGGCGTCTTCGGCAACCGCCGGCACCCGAAGATCGAGGCGGCTGTCGACGCGATCTGCGCGCAGAGTTCGAAGCGCGGCATTCCCGTCTTCCTCGGCATCAACACGCCCGCTTCCGAGCAGCGGATGTGGGTCAGGAAAGGCGTGCGCATCCTTACCGTTGCCGGCGACCACGACCTCCTTGCCTCGGGCGCCACGGCGGCGCTGCGGGCAACCGAGGAAGCGCTCGCCGAGGGTTAGCCGATTGTCGCCGGCCCGTGGTTGCGCTAGCCACGGGGCGCTCAGCATTTACCGGGGGAATTGAGAATGGCCTTGAACGGCGACCGCGCGGCCGATGTCCCGCTGCCCGCGCCTGAAATCGTCAGGGAACTGCCGATTTCCGGCCCGGCCTTCAGGCGCCCCGACCGGGCCCTGATCGCCCGCCTGCGGGAGGTCGGCAGCGCCACGGCAAGCGCGGTCATGCATCGCCTCGGCGTGCGCCAGACCTTCATCGCCGGTCCGCTCGCCCGCCAGCCCGGCGCCAAGGTCGCCGGCCCGGTCGTGACGCTTCAATTCATGCCCCGCCGCGAGGACATCATCTGGAACATGGCCTCGGGCGCGGCGGAGGAGCATGTCGAGAAGAACACCGCGCTCTGGTCGGTCTTCGAAACGGTCGAGCCGGGCGACGTGCTCGCGGTCCAGGCCTATGGCGACCGCTATACCGGCACGATGGGCGAAATGCTCATCACCTATTTCAAGGGGCGCGGCGGCGCCGGCATCGTCGTCGACGGCTGCATCCGCGACTGGCCGCATGTCCGCGAGATCGGCACGCCGCTCTGGACCGTCGGCTTCACGCCCAATTATGCCTCGCAGTCGGGCCTCTTCCCCTGGGCCTACAACGTCCCGGTCGCGCTTTCGGGCGTCCTCGCCATGCCCGGCGACATCATGATCGGCGATGATGACGGCGCCGTGGTCGTGCCGGCGGCAATGGCCGAGATCGTGCTCGCCCACACCCGCGAGCACGAGGACTGGGAAGCCTTCAGCCGCATCCGCCTTTCCGAGGGCGGCAGCATCCGCACCTACTACCCGCTCAGCGTGGAGGGCCAGGCCGAGTACGACGCGTGGCGGAAGAAGCCGACGAGCAACAAGCGGTAGGTCGTTCGCACCTATCCGCGACGCGGGTCCCAGTCAGATCCTGGAGACGAACCTAGAAGAGAGGTGATGCGGCGTACGAACGTCCACATCACATCCGCGAGTGAGAGCGTTATGGCAGCGCCGTAAAAGCCCGCGGTTTGGAGCACCGGTACAAAGGCGAGCGCGACTAGGAAGATCGCTACGGCCATGTGGGTCAGGAAAGAGGCCGCCACACCCCACGACATGGCGACCTGAGACGCCAGCCGGCGATGCCGGACCGCAGAACCAACGGAACCTCCCACGATCGCCGCGGCGAGAAGGCCGGAGATTCCCCAAAGCAAGGGCGGTGTCGGCTCGAAAAGAATCAGCAGCGTGGGTAGGATCGCGGCGATGGTCAGTCCGAAGCCAAAGCGGACGTAGGCACCGGTCAGATAGATGTCGAAGTTCGAGAGCTTGCCGCCCATTGACTGGCGGAGGAGCATGACCAGCGCCGAGACCACGGCGAACGTCACTGCGATCAGGGAGAGCGTATAGAAGTACTCCACGCCGTGGAGGTCCATTGCCGCCCCCTTCAGGATCGAGCCCAGCCAACGCTAACAATGAAAATCATATCAGTGAAGACGGCCGCGACCAGCGGCCATTGCATGCACCTCTGGGTGAAGGTCGAGACCGATGCCGGCATCACCGGCCTCGGCGAATGCGTCCACGGCGGCCACGCCGCGATCGCGCTCATCAAGCAGCTCGCGCCGAAGCTCGTCGGGCGCGATCCGTTCGCGGTCGATGCGCTCTTCGAGGAACTCCGCCGAAGCCTGGTCTTCGAGGGCGGCTTCGCCGGGGCGCTGATCACGGCGCTTACCGGCATCGAGATCGCGCTCTGGGACCTGAAGGGCCGGGCGCTGAAAGTGCCCGTCTATGAACTCCTCGGCGGCAGGTTCCGCGACAGGATCCGCGTCTATGCCGACTGCGAAGTGACGCCGGGCATGAACTTCGACGAGGTGAAGAAGGTCGTCGACGACGTCCTCGAACGCGGCTTCACGGCCCTCAAGATCGACCTCGACATCGGCGCCTACGGCCACATGCAGAGCGAGGTCGCCCACTTCGTCAAGGATCGCTTCAACCATACCGCCGGCGAGTGGGAGCATGACCGCATGGTCGGCCTCGCCGGGATGGTGAAGCGCGCCGCCGGCAAGACGGTCGACGTCGCCTGCGACGTGCACACGCGCCTCGATGTGGCGAGCGCCATCCGGCTGGCGCGCGACCTCGAAGAATTCCACCTGATGTGGTTGGAGGAGCCGGTCCCGCCCGAGAACGTCGATGCCATGCGCGAGATCAGCGAGGCGACCTCGACGCCGATCTGCGCGGGCGAAAACCTCTATCTCCGTTCGGGCTTCCGCGACCTCATCGAGAAGCAGGCGGTCGACATCATCATGCCGGACATTCCGAAATGCGGCGGCCTCTCCGAATGCCGCAAGATCGCGAACCTCGCCGAGATCTACTACATCCCGTTCGCGCCGCATAACGTCGCCTCGCCGATCGGGACGATGGCCTCGGCCCATGTCTGCGCGACCGTGCCGAACTTCCTCGTCCTCGAATATCACTGGCTGCACCGCGACTACTGGTCGACGATCGTCACCTCGAAGGAGGACATCATCAAGGACGGCTGGATCACGCTCACCGATGCGCCGGGCATCGGCCTCGACCTCGATGAGGAGGTCGCCCGCGCGCACATTTATCCGGGCACGGCCTGGTTCGAGTAGAGCGCGGATACAATCGGATACACTTACGGCATAGGCACGGGACAGGTCCGCACTACATCTATGTCGGAACAGGGTGTGCCGGGAGGACGCGCCCGCCCGACCCGAACGGAGTGCGACATGACGAACGCTAGCGTCACCCGGCCTACGATTTCTCCCGGCGCCTACAGCCTGTCCCAGGTGGTGCTGCACTGGACCATTGCCGCGCTGGTCCTCTGGCAGCTCTTTGTTGCGCCGGCGCCCAACGAAACGCTGCGCATGGCGCGTCGCGGCCTGACGCCGAGCGCGCTCGACACGTTCCTCGCCTCGTCCCATGTCTGGGTCGGCTCGGCGGTGCTGGCGCTGGTGGTCATCCGCCTGGTGCTCCGGGTCCGCCGCCCGCCGCCGGAACTGGATGAGCCCAATCCGCTGCTCGCCTTCGCGGCGCGCGCCTCGCATTTCCTCTTCTATGCGCTGCTCTTCTTCATGCCGCTCACCGGGATTGCGTCGTGGTTCTTCGGCCTGCCGGTCGGCGGCCTGCACGAGGCCGGCCAGCCGGTCTTCGTCGGGCTCATCGCCATCCACGTCGCCGCGTCGCTATGGCACCAGTTCGTCCGCCGCGACGGAGTGCTGAGCCGGATGCTGGTTCCGTCCCGGACCTGACGACGGTCAGCTCCGCGGGCGGGCGAAGCCGCCCACAAGGCGGGGCAGGAAGAAGCAGTGCGGCTGGGCCGTCGCGGCCGCATGCAGCCTTTCGACCAGCGTGTCGAGCCCGACCTCCGCTTCGGTGGCAATCCCGAACTGGATGATGCTCGGCAGCAGGCTGCGGATGGTTTCGGCGGCGAAATCGTAGACCGCGCTGTTTTCGCCCCCCTCGATCCGGGTCGTGCCAACCAGCGTCGAGCTCATCCCGGCGGCAGAAAATGCGGCGAAAAGCTTCGAGCCCATGTTGGGCTCGATTCCGGCGCACCGGTAGGTCGCCGTCGTCCAGTGGATGATCTTCAACAGCAGCGGCAGCTCCGGCAGCGAGCCGGCTTGGTCGATGTCGAGTTCGGCGAAGGCGAGAACGCCGCCCGGTTTCAGGAATCCGGACAGCCGGCGGATCGTCGCTGCCGGGTCGGTCAGGTACATGAGAATGAAGCGGCCGGTGATCGCGTCGAACCGCTCCTGCGGCTCGAACTCGTGCAGGTCCGCCGCCTCATAGGTCAGCCAGGAGAAGCCGGCCCGTTCCGCCCGGCGCGCCGCGATGCCCAGGGCTTCGCCGGCACGGTCGATGCCGAGCACCGAGCCGCCCGCACCGACAAGGCGGGCCGCCGCCATGGCGACATCGCCCACCCCGCAGCCTATGTCGAGGACACGCATGCCGCGGCCGACGCCCGCCCGGCGCAGCAATTGCTCGGTCGGTTCGGCGAAGATTTCGGCCTGGCGCTCGAGCCGGATCAGCTCGCTTTCCGAATGGCCAAGGACGTATTCCCGGGTGCCGCCGTTCTCCAAGCGCATGGATTCCACAGACCGATAATGCCGAGCGGTTGCGACTATAGCTTGTACAATCGTGCCGAACAGCCCCGCAGAGAGTCACACACCGGGCTTAACGATCAGCGTGAATAACCGGTTGGCGGCGCGGCGGATACGCCCTTAAGCTTTGGTAAGGGTCTTTCCTCTATTGCTCACAATTCCCGGCATCCAAACGATTGCCGGCCGGCATTTTACTGCAACCGCCGGTTCGATCCTCGCGGAGGGACGCGGGCGAGCATCCGGCGAAGAGGAGCGCGCATGTCTGTCAAGGAACGGGTGGTCCGAACCGGCTTTGCTGATGTCGCGGTGGCCGAAACCTCCGGCTCGCGGCTGCCCATTCTTCTCCTTCACGGCAATTCCAGCTGCAAGGAAGTCTTCCACCGCCAGCTTTCCGGCCCGCTCGCCTCCGAGCACCGGCTCATTGCGATCGACCTGCCGGGCCATGGCAAATCTACCAATGCCAAGGATCCGGAGCGGACCTATTCGTGGCCGGGTTATGCCGAGGCGGCGATGGCGGTGCTCGCCGAAATGGGCATCAAGCAGGCCGCCGTCTGGGGCTGGTCGCTCGGCGGTCATGCCGCCATCGAGATGATCGCGAAGTTCCCGGGCCTCGTCGGCGTGATGCTGTCGGGCACGCCGCCGGTCAGCATGAACATGGAATCGATCCAGGCCGGCTTCCGCCCCAATCCGGCAGTCGAGCTGTTCGGCAAGGAAGCGTGGAGCGACGAGGAGGCGACCATGCTCGCCCACGGCCTCTACGGCGCCGGGCTCGACGATACGCTCCTCGCCGCGATGAAGCGGACCGAAGGCCGCGCGCGCTCGATGCTGTTCGCCAATCTGTTTGCCGGCAAGGCGTCGGACCAGAAGGCGCTGGTCGAAAATGCTCCGATGCCGGTGGCCCTGGTCGATGGCGCCGACGACGTGGTGGTCAACACCGGCTACGTCGCGTCGCTCAAGGTCCGCAATCTCTGGGACAATCACTACTATCTGCTCCGCGGCCTCGGCCACGTTGCCTTCCTGACCAATCCCGAGGTCTTCAACCCGATCCTGTCGCGCTTCGCAGCCGACATGGATGCGCGCGCCCTGGCCGGCGCCAAGGGCCGGACCGCCGCCGCCTGATCCCGCGGCGGTCTGCCGGTCAGATCGCCAGGATGCCGCCGTCGATGACCAGGATGTGCCCCGTCACCATGCTCGAGGCGGCGCTGGCGAGGTAGAGGATTCCGCCGGCCATTTCCTCCGGTTCGGCGAAGCGTTTCATCGGGGTGCGGTCGAGAATCTTCTCGGTGAGCGCCTGGTTTGCGCGCATCCCCGCCGTCATCGCCGTCACCACCAGTCCCGGCGCAATCGCGTTGACCCGGACGCCCCGCCCGGCCCATTCCGCCGCCAGTTCGCGCGTCAGGTTGACGATCGCGCCCTTCGACGCGGCGTAGGCCGGGGTCGGGTAGAGCCCGCCGCCGGAGAGGCCCATCACCGACGCCACATTGATGATCCGGCCGCTGCCCGCGGCAAGCATCCTGCGTCCGGCCTCGCGGCAGGCGAAGAAGGTCCCGGAGAGGTTGACGTCGATCACCCGCCGCCAGTCCTCGCTCCTGAACGTCTCGGAGGGCGCGATCGCGCTGATCCCGACATTGTTGACGAGAACGTCCAGGCGACCGAGCGAATCGGCGATTCTTCCGATGGCCGCGCCGATCCCGTTCTCGCTCGCCACGTCGAGCTGGCTTGCCTCCGCCCGCCCGCCCGCAGCAGCGATTTCGGCCGCCACCGCCTCGGCCTTTGCAAGGTCGATGTCGGTAACCGCTACCCTCGCTCCGGCCTCGGCCAGCGTCAGCGCCGCGACCCGCCCGATCCCGGAGCCTGCGCCGGTGATGAACGCTACCTCGCCGGCGAGGCGAAATTTTTCGAAGACGTTAACGAGACCTGCCATCATTGCTCCCGGACGCTGTGGCGCCCGCTCCGGTTCGCGCCGCGGGAGGTGGCCGGCAGGGAATTCTTAACCACAACGCGTCGTCCGCCGAACCTGGCCGAATAGTGCCGAAACCGAGGCGGATTGAACGATAAATTCACGTGTCTTTGCAATCTTTGGTCGGACACGGCGTTTCCTCCCGCCGTGCCCGCGACTGTTTTTCCAGAGCGGACTTCGTATCGCGTGTTCCAGCGTTCCGCAAAAACCGACATACCGCTCGAAATCTACGCGTCGACGGTGCACGCCCTCTTCGAGGTGCCGATGTCGTTGCTCGTCGGCTCGCTGGCGGCGTCGATCGCGGCGTTGCTGACGGCGTGGCAGGCGGACAGCCTGGCGCTCCTCGGCGTCGGCCTCCTCATCGCGGCCACCGCGATCGTGCGCGCGTTCGACATGCGCGCCTACCAGGGGCGGGCGAAGGCCGAAGTCGAGGACCGCGCGACCATCCGGCGTTGGGAAGTCCGCTACGTCACCGGCGCGACCATCTACCTCGCGCTCCTCGGCACCTGGGCGCTGGTCGCCTTCATCGTCACCGACGATCCGTCCGTGCGCCTGCTCAGCTTCGCCGGCACCGTCGCCTATCTGGTCGGGACGTCGGGCCGCAATTTCGCAAGCGACCTTCTGGTCATTTCGCAGATCATCGGCGCCGGGGTGCCGCTGTGTCTGGCGCTCGTGGTCGGCGGCGGCTTCTACTACGTGATGCTGGTGCTTCTGCTGCTGCCGCTCCTCTACTCGCTGCGGCTCAATGCCAACCGCCTGCGCAAGACTCTCCTCGATGCGGTCATCGCGACCCGCGAGATCACCCTTCTCGCGGCGCGCTTCGATACCGCCCTCAACAACATGCCGCACGGCCTCGCCATGTTCGACAGCGACCGCCGGCTGCTGGTCGCCAACGGCCGCCTCTCCGAGATCCTCGGCGTGCTTGCCGACAGTGCGCGCAAGGGCGCCAGCGTCCGCGATCTGGTGAGCGACGCCGTCAATGCCGGCGTCGTGCTCCGCGCCGAAGCCGAGGACTTCGCCAGCGAGTTCGAGAACCATCTCGCCGGCGAGCCGGGACGGCTCCTCTTCGAGACGCCCAAGGGCCGCACCCTCGACATGACCTTCCAGGCGATGGAGAAGGGCGGCTCGGTCGTGCTCGTCGAGGACATCACCGAGCGCATGGCGGCCGAGGCGCGCATCCGCCACCTTGCCCGTTACGACGCGCTGACCAACCTGCCCAACCGGATCACCTTGCGCGAGGAGATGGACCGGGCGATGGCCTCGGTCGACAAGGTCGGACCCTTCGCCATCCACTTCGTCGACCTCGACCACTTCAAGCAGGTCAACGACACCCTCGGCCATCCGCGCGGCGATGCCCTGCTGCGTCAGGTCTCGGATCGCCTGCGGCTGATCGTCGGGCGCAACGACGTCGTCGCCCGCTTCGGCGGCGACGAGTTCGTCGTGCTGCAGCCGGGCGTGCGCGACCGCAAACAGGCCGAGAAACTCGCCAGCCGCATCGTCGCCAAGCTCAGCGAGATCTACGAGGTCGACGGCCACCAGGTTGCCATCGGCGCCTCCGTCGGCATCGCGCTTGCCCCGGCGGACGGCACCGGCGACCAGCTCCTCAAGAATGCCGACATGGCGCTCTACTGGGCCAAGGCCGACCAGCGTGGGACGCTTCGCTTCTTCGAGGGCGAGATGGACGTCCGCGCCCAGGCGAGGCGCGAACTGGAGCTCGACCTGCGCAGCGCGCTCGCCTCCAATGCCTTCGACGTCTACTACCAGCCGCTGTTCAACCTGAAGACCCGCAAGATCTCCACCTGCGAGGCGCTGCTGCGCTGGCCGCATCCCCTGCGGGGCATGATCTCGCCGGTCGAGTTCATCCCGGTCGCCGAGGAAATGGGGCTGATCGTCGAGATCGGCAGCTGGGTCCTGCACCAGGCGTGCCTCGCCTGCGCCACCTGGCCGAACGGCGTCCGCGTCGCGGTCAATCTGTCGGCGAACCAGCTCCGGCGCGGCAACATCGTCGAGACCATCCGCGATGCCATCTCGGCGGCGGGCCTTGCGCCCGGCCGGCTCGAGATCGAGATCACCGAATCGGTGCTCTTCGAGGATACCGGCGCCACGCGCGCGACGCTGAAGGCGATCCGCGACATGGGCGTGCGCATTTCGCTCGACGATTTCGGCACCGGCTATTCGAGCCTCAGCTACCTCCACAGCCTGCCGCTCAACAAGGTCAAGATCGACCGCTCATTCCTCAACGGCCTCGATTCCGACGAGCGCGCCCTCATCCTGATCGAGGGCATTGCCCGCCTGTCGGTCGAGCTCGGTCTCTCGGTGGCGGTGGAGGGCATCGAGACGATGGACCAGCTGACGTTGCTTTCGTCCGAGCCGGCCATCGAGGAGGCGCAGGGCTTCCTGTTCAGCCCGGCGATCCCCGGGCGCGAGATCTACACGCTCCTGATGGCGACGCCGTCGCGAATCGAGAAGATCGCCCGCGCCTCATAGAACCGGACAGCATGAGCCTCGCCGTCGCCCGGCCATCGCCGGCAGGCGAAGGCCGGTCCGGCGATCCGTTCCTCCGAACCTGCCTCGCACCTTCGTGTCCGAGACCCGCACCGCGGTCGGAAATCGAAGGGAGCCGCGCCGCGGCCTCGTGAAAAATCCGTAGACGCCTTCCGGCCGAAGCGGCAGCGCTCGGCGGCTGCTCCGCTTTGAGACGGCAATATCCGGATTACTGCGCGTCCAGCGTCCCAAAATGGCGCGCAACACCGATATCCAGAATTTGTTCCGCGAATTGCACACTCGTTATGCAATAAATGATTAACCAAACCTCTTCTTCTATGGTTAATGAATCGTTATACTTCGGACTGGCAGTGGCTGGGGCTAGCCACGCGAGGACGGATAATGAGTGCGGTTGCGTTGGAGCGTGCGACCCCGACTTTCGCGGATCGCGTATACGAACTCCTGGACCGGGTGGATTTCCGCCGGGCCGATTCTGAGGAAGACCGAGAAGCCATTTTTCGGCTGCGGCATCGGGCCTACCTTGCGGAAGGCGCGATTGAGCCGCGGCCCGATGGCCGTTTTGCCGACGAGTTCGACGAGCTCGGCAATACTTGGATATTCGGCGTCTATCTTGACGGCGAACTAGTCAGTTCCATCCGCGTCGGCGTGGCCACCAGGGAATATCCGACGGTTGCCAGCCTGGCGCCGTTTCGCGAGCATCTCATTCCCGAGCTTGAGGCCGGCAAGGTCATCGTCGACCCGACCCGTCACGTCGTCGACCGGGCAATGGCCGGGCGTTACCCGCACCTCGTCTATATGACGATGCGCCTCGGGTGGCTCGGCGCAGAGTATTTCCAGGCCGACATCCTCCTTGCCGCCGTCCGCACCGAGCACCAGGCCTTCTACCGCAAGGTCGGCGGGCATCGCGTCGTCTGCGGGGCGCGGCCCTATCCCGGCCTGACCAAGCCTCTCAGCCTGATGACGCTGGATTTCCCTGCGGGGCGGGAACGGGTCCTGCAGCGCTATCCGCTGTTCCGCTCGACCAATTTCGAGCGCCGGATGCTGTTCGAGCGGCTGCAGGTGCCGGGGGCAATCCAGCGCGTCGAAGATATCCGGCACGATCGCCCTGTCGTTGCGGAGGAAGAGCGGCAGCAGCTCGCCGGCTGAGCCCGCGGAGGAACAAGCCCCATCGCCGCGCGGCCGCCGCTTCGGCGGCCGTTCTATTTCACCGCCCCGGCGGTGATACCCGCGATGAAGTAGCGCTGCAGGAACAGGAACAGGGCCAGCATCGGCAGGGTCATCAGCACCGCCGCCACCATGATCGCGTTCCAGAAGACGCGGTTGAGGCCGACCAGCGCGCCGAGCGCGACCGGCGCCGTCTGGATCTCCGGCTTGGAGAGGACGAGGAGGGGCCAGAGAAACGCGTTCCACGAGAACAGGAAGAGGATGATCGCCAGCGCCGCCAGCGCCGGGACCACCAGCGGCAGGGCGATCTGGCGAAAGATCTGGAATTCGCCGGCGCCGTCGACGCGCGCGGCATCGAGCATGTCCTGCGGCACGGTCATGAAGTTCTGCCGCATGAAGAAGACGCCGACCGAACTGAAGAGCGGCGGCACGATCACCGCCACCCACGTGTTGGACAGCTTGAGGTCGCGGGCGATGAGGATGAACTGCGGGATGATGACCACGAAAGCCGGGATGGTCAGCGTCGCGATCACCAGCGTGAACAGGGCGTTCCGGCCGAAGAAGCGGAAACGCGCGAAGGCATAGCCGGCAAGGCTGGTGAGGCCGAGCGAGAGGACCGTGAAGATGGCCGAGGTTGCCGCGCTGTTGAACAGCGCGCGGATGAAGTTGCCCTTGGTCTGCGCGTCGAGGACATCCCAGTTGTCGAGGAACGAGGTGGAAGGGAGGAGCGGAACGGTCGCGCGGTAGAATTCCGATTCCGGCAGCGTCGAGTAGGTGAACATCATCCACAGCGGCGCGATCCAGACGAGCGCCAGCGGGATCAGCGCCGCGTGCAGCGCGATCGCCGCGCCGGTGCGCTGCCGGCCCATCACCGCTGCCTCCCGAAGAGGATGATCTGCGTGGCGGAGAAGACCGCCGCGATCAGCGCCATGGCGTAGGCCACCGTCGAGGCATAGCCGAAGTTCATGCTCTGGAAGCCCTGCCGGTAGAGGTAGGTGCCGAGCGTGTCGGTGGCGTTGCCCGGCCCGCCCATGGTGATCAGCCACGGCTCGGCGAACAGCTGCATCGTGCCGATGATCGACAGAACCAGCGCAAAGAGGAGCACCGGTCGCAGGAGCGGCAGCGTGATCGACAGGTGCTGGCGCCAGCGCGGCACGCCGTCGACCGCCGCCACCTCGTAGAGGTCGCGCGGGATGTTCTGCAGCCCGGCGAGGATGATGATCGCGTTATAGCCGGTCCACCGCCAGGTTATCGCGATCATCACCACGGCGGTGGCGGTCCATGGCTGCTGCAGCCAGTCGGGCGTCGGCAGCCCGAGCCAGCCGAGGAAGCCGTTCATGGCGCCGAAGCGGCCGTTGAAGATCAACCGGAAGACGGCCGAATAGGCGACCTCGCCGACCACCACGGGGGCGAAGAAGGCGAAGCGGAAGATGCCGCGGGCGCGCAGCATCGAGGAGTTGAGCGCGAGCGCCAGGCCGGTGGCGAGGATCAGCATCACCGGGACCTGCACCGCCAGAATCAGGAAAGTGTTGCGGAGCGCGCCGAGGAAGGCGGCGTCGCCGATCAGCCGTCCCCAGTTGACGGCCGGCTGATATCGCCACGGATTGACCCGGGTGTTCTGGAACGAGAACAGGAAGGACTGGATGATCGGCCATGCCCAGAAGGCGGCGAAGACCGCCAGATAGGGGGCCAGAAAAAGGTACGGTGTTGCCGTGCGTCGCATGGCGGCGCCGAGGCTAGCATGAAGCGGCGGCGGCCGCGTGGAGTCGGCCGCCGCGCGCCTGGCTCGCTCTACTGCGCGATCGGCAATCCGGTCGAGGACGCGATCTGGTTGGCCGCGCTGTCCAGCGCTTCCTTGGCGCTCTTGAACGTGCCGTTGAGGTAGTCGCTGATCGCCTTCACCACGATCGTGCCGCGCACTTCGTTGTAGAACTGGGTGCCGCGGTACGGGTTGATGTTCTTCATCGTGCCGAGGACATCGACCCAGATCGGCTGGTTGCCCCAGTAGGGCTGCGGCGCCTTGACGTAGGGATCGTCAAGCGCGGCGAGCAGCGAGGGGACGAGGCCGCGGCTCTTCAGCATCGAGACCTGGCCCTCGGGCGTGGCGAGCGCGTACTGGACGTAGGCCCAGGCCGCTTCCGGGTTCTTGGTCGAAGCCGGAATGGCCAGCGATGAGCCCCCCCAACTGGCGGCCCGGACGCCGCCCTTGGTCGCCGCCGGCATCGGGTAGACGCCCCACTTGCCGGAAAGCTCGGGCGCGTTCGAGCGGATAGTCCCCTCGTACCAGCCGCCGAAGAAGGCCGTCGCGACGGCGCCGGTCTTGACGTTCTGGATCTGCGGGTCCCAGCCGCCCTGGGCGAGGATTCCGGCGTCGACCATCTTCTTCACCGTCTCCAGCGCGTTGACGCAGCCGGGCTGGTTGATGGTGATGTGCTCGCCCTTGGTGTCGAAGTAGGAGCAGCCCTGCTGGTTGGCGAGCGTGCGGAACCAGCCGTCGTCGCCGGCGGTGTCGATCGTCGCCATCTTCACAGCGCCGCTGGTCGCCGCGCCGATCTTCTTGCCCGCCTCGATGAAGTCGTCCCAGGTCTCGATCTTGGCCGGATCGACGCCTGCCTTCTCGTAGATGTCGCGGCGGTAGAACATCACCGCCGGTCCGGAATCCCACGGCATCGAATAGATCGCGTCACCGGCGCTGAGCTGCGTCCATTTGAAGGCCGGGAAGGCGTCCTTGTACTTGTCGATGCCGAGCGTCTTCAGGTTGATGAAGCAGTCGGGGAAGCGGGCCCAGTAGACCTCGGCCTCGTCGTTCTCGATCGTCACCACGTCGGGCAGGTCGGTGCCGCCGGCGGCGCAGCCGGCGAGCGCCTTCGCAAAGACGTCGGAATGGCCCATGTTGACCACGTTCACCTTGACGTCCGGGTATTGCTTGTTGAAGTCGGGCACCAGCGCTTCGAGCGCCTCGGCCGCGATGTTCCAGCTCCAGACCGTGATTTCCCCTTTCGGCGCGGCGTCGGCGCCGGCGATGCCCAATCCCAGTCCGGCAAGGATTGCTGCAGCGCGCAAGATCTGCCTACGCATTCTTCTCCTCCCTGATTGCTCCGCTAGTGAGCTGATCTTAGACTAATCGGGCCACGCCAAGGTTCGCGGCCTTGGGAAAGTGTCGCTTGCCGGAAAGTAAGATATGGCCAAGCGTCTCTGGGAGCCGTCCAAGAGCACCGTCGAGAAGGCGCCCAACCGGCTGCAGGTTTCGCACGAGCAGCCGGGCGTCATGCGGGTGCCGCACTGGCATGCGCAGCTCGAAGTCAATTTCGTCCTGCGCGGTGCCCTCGACTACCAGATGAACGGCTACCCGCTGCACCTGCCGACAGGCGCGCTCGCCATGTTCTGGGGCGGGCTGCCCCACCAGGTCGTCGACACCTCGCCCGACCCGGAATACATCGCCTTCCATCTCCCCCTCATGAACTTCTTCCGGCTGCGCCTGCCGAACGCGATCCAGCACCGCATCATCCACGGCGCAACGCTGGTCAGCATCGATGCCGATCCCGGCGATTCCTACGCCTTCAACCGCTGGTCGGACTACATGCGCTCGGGCGACGAGGGCCGGATCGATCATGCCATCGAAGAGCTGCTGCTGCGCATCGAGCGGATTCCGTTCGGCCGGTACCGGCTGGTCGGCCCGGTTGCGCCGACGGCTGCGCCCGATGCCGGCGAGACCGTGTCCTTCGCCCGCGTCCGCCAGATCTGCGATTTCATCGCCGACAATTTCCGCCATGACATCGCCGTGCCGGATATCGCGGTCTCCGCCGATCTCCATCCAAAATATGCGATGAACATGTTCCGCCGTTCGACCGGGATGACGCTCAACGAATACGTCAACCTTTTGCGCCTCAGCTACGCCCAGGCGATGCTGATCAACCAGGCGGAGGCGAACGTGCTGCGCGTCGCCATGGAAAGCGGCTTCGGCTCGCTCAGCGCCTTCAACAAGTCTTTCCGCAAGATCGCCGGCCGCTCGCCGACGGATTTCCGGCGCTACTACCGGCCGCGCGGCGGGCCGGCCGCGGGCGGAAGCACCGCGTCCGAACTGCAGTGAGCATGCGTTCCGTTCATAGCCGGTAAGCGTTACCGAAACGGATTTTTGACAAGTTGTGACTTACGTCACAGGCGGCAGCCACGCACCGGCCCATATTCGGGAATGGGGAGTGTGCCGCGATTGGGGAACTGGTTGTGAACGATCCTGTCCTGGCCGTCCTGACGGCCTTCGTGGTCCTGCAGGTCAAGCATTTCCTCTGCGACTATCCGCTCCAGACCGGCTACCAGCTCCGCAACAAGAGCACATACGGTCATCCCGGCGGGCTGCTTCACTCCGGCATTCACGCCGTCGGGACGCTGCCGGTGTTCCTGGTGATCACGCCGCCGCTGGCGTGGGGGGTCGCGATCTTCGTCGGGGAATTCCTGCTCCACTATCATATCGACTGGGCCAAGGGGAACATCATCAGGAAGATCGGCTCGACGGCGTCCGACCGTTCGTTCTGGTGGGCGATCGGCTTCGATCAGTTGCTCCACCACCTGACCTATGTCGCGATCGCCGCGATCCTCATCTATCACGGCACCTACTAGGCTCGCCGGCCTCGCTCAGGGCGCGAGCAGCCGGTCGAGTTCGCGGATACGGCGGACGAGCGTCCGCATCACGTCGAGGGCAAAGTAGGGCGAGTCCTGCACCAGTTCGACGAACAGCCGCTCGTTGACCGGGATCACGTCGCAGTCTTCCAGCGCCATCGCCGTGGCGCCGCGCGGCCCCTGGTCGATCAGCGCCATCTCGCCGAAAATCCCGCCCGGGCTCACCTCCTCGATCGGCTTGCCGTGCAGCATTATCTGAACGCGCCCGCGCTTGAGAAGGAACATCTCCGCGGCCGTGCCGCCCTCGACAACGATCCTGGTCCCCGCCGCCATCCGCTTCACCGGCAGGTCGGGCCGGTCAAGGATGCGGAAATCGGGCATCTTCGAGCTGGTCGCGTTCATGTCGGTTTGCCCCCCGGGCTCAGGCCTTTTTCTGATACGGGCGCGGCGCCCGCCTGACAAGGATTACCCGAGCTTGGCCATGATGTGCCGCGCCACCGTGTAGTCCTCCAGCGCATAGAGCGAGAGGTCCTTGCCGTAGCCGGACTGCTTCATCCCGCCATGCGGCATCTCGTTGACAAGATTGAAGTGGCAGTTGATCCAGGTGCAGCCATATTGCAGCCGCGCCGCCACCGCCATCGCCCGGCCGACGTCCCTGGTCCAGACCGACGAGGCGAGGCCGTAGTCGGAATCGTTGGCCCAGGCGACCGCCTCCTCGACCTCGGAGAAGCGGGTCACCGAGACGACCGGTCCGAACACCTCGCGCTGCACGATCTCGTCGCCTTGCCTGGCGCCCGCGACCACGGTCGGCTGGAAGTAGAAACCGTTTCCCGGCCCCGCCTTGCCGCCGGTGGTGATCTCGATGTGCTTCACCGCCGCGGCGCGCTCGACAAAGCCGGTCACGCGCTCGCGGTGCTTCTTTGAAATGAGCGGCGGGATTTCATTCTCGCTGTCGTTCCTGCGGTCGTAGGCAATGGTCGAGGCGGCCTTGGTCAGGCCCTCGACGACGCCCTCATAGACCTTCGCGCCGGCATAGATGCGCGAGGCGGCGGTGCAGTCCTGCCCGGCATTGTAGAAGCCGAACTGGCGGACGCCCTCGACGACCGCTGCGATGTCGGCGTCGTCGAAGACGATCACCGGCGCCTTGCCGCCAAGTTCGAGGTGCGTCCGCTTCAGTGACTTCGATGCGGCGACGAGCACCTTCTGTCCGGTGGCGATCGAACCGGTCAGCGAAAGCATCGCGACCTTCGGGTGGTTGATGAGCGCGTCGCCGACGGTCGCGCCGCGCCCGGTGACGACGTTGAGGACTCCCGCCGGCAGGATCTCCGCGGCGATCTTGGCGAGCGCGAGCGTCGTGAGCGGCGTCTGCTCCGAGGGCTTCAGCACCACCGTATTGCCGGCGGCGAGCGCCGGGCCGAGCTTCCAGGCCGCCATCATCAGGGGATAGTTCCAGGGCGTGATCTGGCCGATCACGCCCACCGGATCGCGCCGGATCATCGACGTGAAGCCGGGGAGATATTCGCCCGCGGCAAGGCCGGGCATGACGCGGCAGGCGCCGGCAAAGAAGCGGAAAACGTCGACGATGGTCGGGATTTCGTCGCGGAGCACCGCGTGCTTCGGCTTGCCGCAGTTCCGCGCTTCGAGCCCGGCGAACATGTCGGCCTCCGCCTCGATCCTTTCGGCGAGCTTGAGGAGCAGTCCGGCGCGCTCGGCGGGCGTCGTCCGGCCCCACTTGGCGAACGCCGCTTCCGCCGCCGCCACCGCCTCGTCGACCTGACCCTTCGATGCGTCGGCGACCCTGACCAGCGACTTGCCGGTGCGCGGGTCGAGCACGTCCTCCTCGGCCTCGCCGGTTCCCTTAACGAGGCGCGACCCGATCAGCATCTTGGTCTGCATGTCTGTCTCCCGGAGCTATCTCGCGCCTGCCGGCTCGCGCGTCAGGTAGTAGGCGGCGAGGATCGGCAGGAAGGTGAGGGCGATGACGATGACGGCGACGACGTTGGTGACCGGCCGCTGCCGCGGCCGCACCAGTTCCGAAAGCATCCAGATCGGCAGCGTGGTCTGCTGGCCGGCGGTGAAGGTCGTGACGATCACCTCGTCGAAGGAGAGCGCGAAGGCGAGCATGCCGCCGGCCAGGAGCGCCGTCGCGATATTGGGGAGGACGATGTGGCGGAAGGTCTGGAAGCCGTCGGCGCCGAGGTCCATCGAGGCCTCGACCAGCGACGGCGAGAGACGCCGGAAGCGCGCCACCGCATTGTTGTAGACGACCACGATGCAGAAGGTCGCGTGGCCGAGGACGATCGTCCAGAACGAGAAGGGCATGTCGGCGAGGTCGAAGGCGGCGCGGAGCGAAATGCCGGTGACGATGCCCGGCAGCGCGATCGGCAGCACGAAGAGGAGCGACACCGACTCGCGGCCGAAGAACTTCGCCCGCGACAGCGCCGCCGCGGCGAGCGTGCCGAGGACGAGCGCCACGGCCGTCGACAACGCTGCCACGCTCAGCGACAGTCCGAGCGCGTCGAATATGTCCTGCCGTCCCCACGCCACCTCGAACCATTTCAGCGTGTAGCCGGGCGGCGGGAACTGGTAACTGCGGTCCTCGCTGGTAAAGGCGTAGAGGACGATGAAGGCGAGCGGGACGTGGATGAAGAGCAGTCCCGCGCCCGCGGCGATCTTAAGACCCGGGCCCGCCCGGTTCCCGTCACGCATGGCGGCCCCTTGGGCTAGACTCTATCCGTGCCAGAAGGGGCGCTGATCCCTCCCCGGAACGGGGAGGGGGGACCGCACGATAGCGCGGTGGGTGGGGCTTTCGGCGTGTGTCCCGCCGCTCACAGCGCATCGAAGGCCCCCATCCGCTTGGCGATGGTGAGGAGCAGCCCCATGATCAGGATCGGGACCACCGAGAAGGCGGCGGCGAGCGGGATGTTCCCGGCCGTGCCCTGCTGGATGTAAACCACCTGCCCGAGGATCAGCGAGGACGGCCCGACGATCTCCGGGACGATGTAGTCGCCGAGCGTCAGCGAGAAGGTGAAGATCGCACCGGCGACGATGCCGGGCAGCGCCAGCGGGAAGATGACGGTGCGGAAAGTCTGGCCGGGGCTCGCGCCGAGGTCGGCGGAAGCCTCGATCAGGTTGATCGGGACCCGCTCCAGCGCCGCCTGGATCGGCAGCACCATGAACGGGATCCAGAGATAGAGGAAGACCAGCACCATCCCGACATAGCTGGTCGAGAGCGACGGTCCGCCGATGACCGGGATGCCGAGGAACGCGTCGAGCAGCGGGCGCAACCCGACGTGGTCGAAGACCCAGCCGATCGCGCCTTCCTTGGCCAGCAGCAGCTTCCACGCATAGACCTTGACCAGGTAGCTCGACCAGAGCGGCATCATGATCGCTAGGTAGAAGAGCGCCTTGGTGCGCCCGCGGGCGTAGCGCGCGGCGTAGTAGGCAATCGGGAAGGCGATGAACCCGGCGAGAACGGTCACGGTCGCCGCAATCGCGGCGGTGCGCACGATCACGTCAAAATTGGCCGGCTGCAGGAGCTGGCCGAAGGTGGCGAGCGTCGGCTCGCGGATCACCACGCCGGAAAAATCGTCGATCGAGAAGAGGCTCTCCGCCAGAAGCGCGAAGAGCGAACCGAGGTAGACGACGCCGAGCCAGAGCAGCGGCGGCACGAGCAGGAGCAGCAGATAGAAGCCGTGCCGGGCGACGAGGACGTCCGAGATGCGGCGGAGCAGGCGCTCGCGCGGCTGCGGCAGCTCGATCGCGGCGGCGCTCATCCGTCGTCCATGAGATGCAGCGCTTCGGGCGCGAACACGGCGCGGACAGCCGCGCCGGTGGAAAGCGTCGGTCCGCCGGCCGCCGGGGCCGCCGCGACCAGCCGGCCGATCCCGGTGGCGAGTTCGATGCGGTTGGTCGGGCCGTGATAGAGCACTTCCGCCACCTTGCCCTCGACCGCAATGGCGCCGGCGGGCGGCGAGTAGCCGGCGCCGAGCACGGCGACCTTTTCCGGCCGCAGGCTCGCTGCGCGCGCGGTCCCGGTCCACGCCTTCACCGTCGCCGGCTCGATGACGTTGGAGCCGCCGACGAAGTCGGCGACGAAGCGCGTCCGCGGCTTCTCGTAGATTTCCGCCGGCGGGCCGACCTGGACGATGCGGCCATTGTTGAAGACCGCGACGCGGTCGGCCATCGAGAGGGCCTCGCCCTGGTCGTGGGTGACGAAGATGAAAGTGAGGCCGAGCCGCCGGTGGAGCCCCTTCAGCTCGCCCTGCATGTCCTCGCGCAGCTTCAGGTCGAGCGCCCCGAGCGGCTCGTCGAGGAGGAGCACCTTCGGCCGCACGACAAGCGCGCGGGCGAGCGCCACACGCTGGCGCTGACCGCCCGATAATTGGGCCGGCCGGCGCGTCTCCATTCCGGCGAGTTTCACCAGCGCCAGGGCCTCGCGCCCGAGGCGCTGGCGTTCGCTCCGCCCGACGCCCCGGATTTTCAGGCCGTAGCAGACGTTTTCCAGCACGTTCATGTGCGGAAAGAGGGCGTAGTCCTGGAAGACCGTGTTGACCGGCCGCCGGTAGGCCGGCACGCCCTCGACCGCCTCGCCGAAGATCGTGATCCGCCCGGCGCTCGGCTGCTCGAAGCCGGCGACCAGGCGGAGGCACGTCGTCTTGCCGGAGCCCGAGGGCCCGAGCATGGCGAAGAACTCGCCCGGCGCGACGTCGAGGTCGACGCCGTCGACCGCCCGCACCGGACCGAAGTGCCGTTCGACCCCGCGGAACGAGACGGCGGATTGATCCCTGCTCATGGTGTCTGATCGGCTGCGCGCCCGTCACGTCTCAGCCGCCCCGCAGTGCCACCCACCATGTTGCGCATGGTTCCCCCTCCCCGTTTCGGGGAGGGATAGCGCATTCCACGTCGGCTCATGCAGATCTCTTCTGCCGCGTTTCGGACCGGCGCCCCGCGCCGGATATCCCTCCCCGTAACGGGGAGGGAGGACCACCCGAAGGGTGGCGGGTGGGGCTGCGGGCCGAAGCTCGCCATTTTGGCGAACGCGGCGAAGTGAGCCTACTGCCCGCCGACGATGGCGATGTAGTCGGTCGCCCAGCGCGAGTAGGGGACACAGGCCTCCTGCGTCGCGCACTTGCCGATCGGCGTCTTCCAGAACGCGATCTGGTCGAACTTGTCATAGCCGTTGGCCGAGCAGCCCTCGTCGGTCAAGAGGGCGTTGCCCTTGCAGGCGGCAGGCACGGCCGGCACCGAGCCGAACCAGGCGGCGACGTCGCCCTGCACCTTCGGCTCGAGCGAGTGGTTCATCCACATATAGGCGCAATTCGGGTGCGGCGCGTTGACGTGCATCATCGTCGTGTCGGCCCACCCGGTTGCCCCTTCCTCGGGGATCACCGAGGCGATCGGTGCCTTGTTGGCGACGAGCAGGTTGACCTGGTACGGCCACGAGCCCGAGGCGACGACGCCCTCGTTGGTGAAGTCGTCGGTCTGGACGGTCGCGTCGTGCCAGTAGCGCTGGACGAGCGGATGCTGCTCGCGCAGCAGGTCGAGCACCGCCTTGTACTGGTCCTCGGAGAGCTCGTACGGGTCCTTGATGCCGAGTTCGGGCTTGGTCTTCATCAGGTAGAGCGCGGCGTCGGCGATGTAGATGGCGCCGCTATAGGCTTGCACGCGGCCCTTGTTCGACTTGCCGTCGGGCAGCGTCTGCTCGTGGAAGACGACGCCCCAGGTCTTCGGCGCCTGTCCCTTGAAGGCGTCGGTGTTGTACATGAGAACGTTCGGGCCCCACTGGTAGGGCGTGCCGTAGTGCTTGCCGTTGACCGTGTGCCAGACGCCGTTCTGCAGGCGCGGGTCGACGTTCTTCCAGTTCGGGATGAGGTCGACATTGACTTCCTGGACGCTCTTGCCGGCGATGAGGCGGAGGCTGGCGTCGCCGGAGGCGGTGACGAGGTCGAAGCCGCCGCCGTTCATCAGCGTCACCATCTCGTCGGAGGTGCCGGCGACCTTGACGTTGACCTTGCAGCCGGTCTGCTTCTCGAAGTCGGTGACCCAGTCATAGGCCTTGTCGCTGTCGCCGCGCTCGATGTAGCCGGCCCACGCCACGATATCGACTTCGCCCTCGCCGGGGCCGACGGCGGTCATCGCCGCCTGCGTCGGTACGCTGTAGGCAAAAACCAGTGCACCGGCGGTCGCCAGTCTCAGAGCCTTGAGCATTTCCGCGTCTCCCTCTTGTTTGGCCGGAAGGGAGCGAGCGCCCTTCCGAGCCGCGGCCCTCGCAAACCGAAACCGAAAGTCTGCCGCGCCGCTCGCAGCACCGCAAACGAAATCGGATCGTGGCAAAAGCCGGTTATTCGGCCGGGGTCTGCACCCGCACCGAGGCGAGGCGGCGGGAGCCGGCCCGGCGGACGTCCCCGGCTTCCGCGCCAGGCCGGGCGCTTGTGCTCTGGCGGGCGACGATCGAGAAGCCAAGGTCGATGCGGTTCCGCGCCGGGCGTCGGCCCGAACCGCGGATGATTTCCAGCACGATCTCCGCCGCCTGCTTGCCCATGGCGTAGCGCGGAGTCGCCACCGAGGTCAGTGCCGGATGGGAACTGGCGCAGAATTCGAGGTCGTTGAATCCCATGATCGAGATGTCGTCGGGAACCCGGATGCCGCGCCGCTGGCACTCGAACAGGGCGCCGAGCGCGAGGTCGTCGTTGCAGGTGAACAGCGCTTCGAGATCCGGGCTTCGCGCCAGGATGTCGCCGAGCAGTTCGGCGCCGATCGCCACCGTCGAGGCGCGCGGCGTCGCCGCGACATAGGGCGCCGCGACGATGCCGGCTTCTTCCATGGCGCGGTAATAGCCCTCGGCCCGCCGGCGCGAACGCGCGTCGAGGCGGGCGCGGATGTGGCCGATCCTGCGATGGCCGAGGTCGAGGAGATAGCGGGTCGCGGCGTAGCCGGCGGCTTCCTGCGAGAAGCCGATGTTGATGTCGATCGGATCGTCGGTCACTTCCATCGTCTGGACGACCGGTATCCCGGATTGCTGCAGCAGTCGCCGCGCCAGGTCGCTCTGGTCGATGCCGGCGATGATCATCGCCTCGGGGTGCTGGCCGAGGAGGGTTGCCACGGCGCGCTCTTCCTCGGCGACGATGTAGCGCGAGTTGAGCACGATGACCTGCAGGTCGGCGGCGTTGAGCACGTCGTGCAGGGCGCGCAGATAGTCGGAGAAGACCCCGTTGGTGAGCGAAGGGATGATCACCCCGACCATGCCGGTGCGCGCCGAAGCGAGCGCGCTGGCGAGCTGGTTGGGAACGTAGGCGAGGTCGCGGACGGCGCTCTCGACCCGCTGGCGCAGCGCCGGCGAGACCATTTCGGGGCGGCGGAGAACCCGCGAAGCGGTGACGGAGCTGACGCCGGCATGGGCGGCTACGTCGGAGAGCGTGGTCCTCCGCTTCCTGTCGCGCCCCATTGCCCTGCTCCGGTTCGCCGCTTGCGTGTGCCCGCGGCCTTTTTCAATATCGGCAAGCGGCGGGGGCGATCAAGACCCACAGCCGCGATTGCCGGCTTGTTGACAGCGCTTTCATCTTACTTTATCCAAAGAATGCTAGAGGAAGCGGGGTTCTGTTTCCACAGCGGTATATTCTGCAGGAGAAATCAAAGAAGAAAAATACGTAATACTTGCAGAACCGCAAGCTCTACACAAAACAAATGGCTCGCAAGGGAGGAATACACATGAAATCTCGCCTGCATTCGCGCGTCGCCAAGTTCGGTGCCGCGCTGCTTCTATCGAGCGTCTTCGCCGGCGGCGCGCTTGCCGCGGGCCCGGCGGTGGTCGACGGTCCGGGCGCCGACCCGGCCTGCTTCAAGCCGCTCACCGCCGACACCAAGTACTTCCAGTGGCCCGCCAAGAAGGGCCCCTACCGCATCGCGCTTGCCAACGGCTTCATCGCCAATGACTGGCGCGTGCAGATGATCAAGGTCGCCAAGGCCTACGCCGATCAGCCCGACGTCAAGAAGGACATCAAGGAATTCAAGGTCGTCTCGGTCGGTCAGGACGTTGCCGCGCAGATCGCCGCGGTCAACAACTTCATCGACCAGGGCTTCGACGCGATCATCATCAACGCCAACAACTCCTCGGCCTTCGGCTCGGTGGTGAAGAAGGCGAACGATGCCGGCGTCGTGCTGCTCTCCTTCGACAACATCGTCGACGATCCGGGCAACATCCAGATCAACGTCGACCAGAAGGGCATCGGCCGCATGGCTGCCGAGTTCCTCCTGAAGGAAACCAAGGCCGATCCGGCGAAGTTCCTCTTCGTGCGCGGCCCGGCCGGCCAGCCGGTCGATATCGCCCGCGCCGAAGGCGTCAACGAGGCGATCGCCAAGTCCGGCCGCAAGGTCGAGCTGACGGAAGTCATCGGCAACTGGGCGGTGGGTGACTCGCAGAAGGCGACGGCGGACGCGATTGCGGCCGGCGGCGTGTTCGACGGCATCTACGTCGAGGGCGGCTCGCAGGGCGCGGCGCAGGCCATGCTCGACGCGGGCAAGTTCGTCGTGCCGATGGCCGGCGAAGACGAGAATGCCTTCCGCATGCTCTGCAACGCCAACCATGACAAGGGCATGCACTGCGAATCGGGCGGCACCGGGCCTGCCCAGTCGGCCGTGACGATCAAGACCGCGATCGCCGCCCTCAAGGGCGAAAAGATCCCGCAGAAGATCGCGCTGCCGACCTCGATCTCCTACTCGCCCTACAAGGAGGGCAAAGAGGTGTTCCCGAAGCTTCCGGGCAGCCTGTTCACGGGCAATAACTTCCCGGATTGCAAGATCGGCTTCACCAACGAAGAGATCGCCGCGCAGTCCGGAGAGAACAACTAGAAGCGCGCCATCAGCGGGCGCCACGGGAGTATCCTCCCGTGGCGCTCTTTCTGTCCTGGGGAGGGGATGATGGCTGCGGAGACCGCTGCCCTTCTGCGCATGGAGGGCATCTCGAAGCACTATGGCGGCGTCCGCGCGCTGCAGGATGTCAGCTTTGAATGCCATCGCGGCCGCATCCATGCGGTGCTCGGCGAGAACGGCGCCGGCAAGTCGACGCTGATCAAGATCCTCTCGGGCGTCGTCCAGCCGGACAGCGGCTCGATCGTTCTGGAAGGCAAGCCGGTCAGCTTCGCCAACCCGGCCGCCGCCAACGACGCCGGGATCGTGTGCATCTTCCAGGAACTGTCGCTGCTCCCCGACCTCACCGTCGCCGACAACATCGTCATCACCAATCCGCCGCGCCGCGCCGGCCTCATCGACCAGCGCGCCCAGCGCCGGCTCGCCGAGCAGATGCTCGCCCGCGTCGGCGCCGAGGATATCCATCCGCTCGCCGTCGTCGGCGACATGCCGCTGTCGCGCCGCCAGATGGTCGAGATCGCCAAGGCGCTGGCCCGCAAGCCGCGCATCCTCATCCTCGACGAGGCGACTTCGGCGCTGACCGCCGCCGACGTTTCGCGCGTCTTCAAGATGCTGAAACAGCTTCGCGAGGAAGGCATTGCCATCGTCTATATCTCGCACCGCATGCATGAGATCGCCGAGCTTGCCGACGATTGCAGCGTCTATCGCAACGGCCGCTACGTCGCGACCTTTGCCGCCGGCACCAAGACCGACGACGCCATCGTCGAGATGATGATCGGCCGCGAATACAAGAACGTGTTTCCGCCGCTCGGCCCGCGGTCCGCCGAGGTGGCGCCGGTGCTGAAGGTGCGCGGCCTCTCCTGGCAGGGCCAGCTGAACGGCATCGACCTCGAAGTGCGCCCGGGCGAGGTCGTCGGCCTCGGCGGTCTCGACGGCCAGGGCCAGCGCCAGCTCCTCCTCGGCCTTTTCGGGACGCTGATCGGCGCCACCGGCACCGTCGAGATCGACGGCCGGCCGGTCAGGCTCGGCAGTCCGCGCCGGTGCAAGTCGCCCGAGATCGGCATGGCCCTCATCCCGGAGGACCGCAAGAACGAGGGGCTGATGCTGCCGATGTCGGTGCGCGACAATCTCTCCTTTGCCGCGATCGACCGCTTCACCCGCGGCCTGGTTGTCGACCGCAAGGCGGAGGAAGCCGCCATCGCCGAGGTCATCCAGCTCCTGCAGATCAAGAGCGACGGCATCGACGGCCCGGTCGCCTCGCTTTCCGGCGGCAACCAGCAGAAGGTGGTCATCGGCAAATGGCTGATGACCAAGCCGCGCATCCTGCTCTTCAACGATCCGACCCGCGGCATCGACGTCGGCACCAAGCAGGAGCTCTATCAGCTCCTGCGGCGGCTCGCCGAAAGCGGCGCGGCGATCCTCTACTACTCGACCGACTACGACGAACTGATCGGCTGCTGCGACCGCGTGCTGGTCCTCTACAAGGGCGCCATCGTGCGCACCCTCGAAGGGACGGAACTCAACGAGCACAATCTCGTCGCCAGCGCCCTCAACCTTCCGGCCTCGACCGGTGCCGCCGCAGCGACGGCCTTTGCCATGGGAGCCGCTTCATGAGCGCGGGCAGCGACACCGTCTCCGGCCGGCGCGGCATGTGGGAGGATTTCGGCCACCGCTTCGCCGCGCAGCGCGGGCTGTTCCTGGCCATCTTCATCTTCGTGGTGATGTTCGCCCTCTTCGGGTGGAAGAACGAGATCGGGCTGACCTCGAACATCATCAACACCGCCGCCAACAAGGGCGTGATCCTCGCCCTGGTCGCCATGGCGCAGACCATCCCGGTGCTCACCGGCGGCATCGACCTTTCCGTCGGCATGGTCTTCGTCCTCGCCAACTGCCTCGGCGCCACCATCGTCAACGGCGACGA
>Ga0070741_10003246_pt1 | contig 40922 bp, 46 predicted proteins | sample Coa_R1_4_FD_66440 | JGI IMG/M metagenome (GOLD analysis project Ga0070741, IMG submission 66440) | Surface soil microbial communities from Centralia Pennsylvania, which are recovering from an underground coalmine fire - Coalmine... | ecosystem: Environmental > Terrestrial > Soil > Unclassified ...
CCGCTTTCGACGCATTCTCATTCGCTGGGAAAAGAAATCGGTGAACTACATCGCCTTCCTGCATTTTGCTTGTGCGCTCATCGCCTTCCGCGCTGCAGGATTATTCGGATAGGCTCTAAGCGGTAACGATGCGATCGCGGAAAATCTTGTATCATACGGCGGCGGCGAAGGCAAAGAAATCGCGCTGCACGCGGCGGTGCTCTCGGGCAAATCGGAAATGGTGACGTGGCTCTTGGCGAACGGCGTCGGCGACGTGAACACGCCGAATTATGAAGGCAAAACCCCCTTGACAGTCGCGCTGGAAAAAGGATACTTTGAGATTGCGGATATGCTGCAGAGCGAGGGGGGCGTTGAAATTTAGGATTTCTGATTTTAGATTTGTGATTGGCGAATTCAATGCTACGAGAATGAGAATGCCATTGGACCACAGAAAAGAATGGAACAAAAGGTAACTGCTCGTTTTGAGCGCGCGCGAATTCCAAAACGGCTCGCGCCGTATTTTCAAGAATATCGGCTCGAAAAATTGAATTTGGAGCGTGACGCCAACTTGATTATTCAACGCACGCTCGAATTTGGAACGTGGGACGATATTCGCTGGTTGTTTCGGATGTATGGCGCACAAAGAATCAAGCGATTCTTGAGTGAACTGGGAGAACGCGGTTTATCGCGTGTGGCGTTCAATTATTGGCGCCGTTTGCTGCGGGTCAAGCGTTGGCGAAAATCGCCGTTTGCCGCGTCGCCTTTGGAGGTTTGGCCCTTTTCATGAACCCACATTGGGAAGCGCTTACACCCGAGACGCGCTTGACGTTTGACGTGTGCGCCCAACTGCCGTTCATCCGTGATTTCTATTTGGCGGGCGGCACGGGACTCGCACTGCATCTGGGACATCGCTTTTCGGTAGATTTGGATTTTTTTAGCGAGCGCACCGGGACTGTTGACCGTGAGATGCGAACGCTGCTCAAACGGCGATTTGAAAAACCCAAATTGAGAATCACGCATGACAGGGATGCCACGTTTGTTGCCGAGTGGCGAAACGTGGGATTAAGTTTTTTTGAATTGGATGTTCATCCTCTCGTGGAACGACCTCGACAAGTCATCGGGATACGGCTTGCCGGGGTGCGCGACATTGGCGCGATGAAATTGTCGGCTGTGTTTAACCGTGCCTCGCGCAAAGACCTTGTAGATCTTTATTTCATTCTACAAAATGAATCCTTGGACGATTTGTTTCGCGTTGCTGCCAAAAAATATCCCAATGTTCCGTCGTTTCCGCATTTGGCGTTGCGGGGACTCGCTTTTTTTGATGACGCGGAGCAACTGCCGATGCCCGAAATGATTGATAAAACCCCGTGGCGCACGATGAAAAAGTTTTTGGAGCAACAGGCGCTGGAGGCGGGACGCAAAAAATTGGGCAAGTATTGGGATTGAAAGGAACGAGGGTATGATTCACAAACATATTTCCCACAAAGCCTCGCAAGATGCCAAAACGAGTTCGCCATACAAAGGTACGGTAAAAGAATTTGAAGGCGAGGTCACTTTGCAGCGCATCGTCTGGGCAGAGGACAGCAGTGAGGTCGAACTGCTCGGCGTGTGGTTCAAGGACGGCGCGCGCACGTATCCGCACATTCACGATGTGGACCAGATTTTGCACATTGTACAAGGGGATGGCATTGTGGCGGATGAAAACGAAACGCTGCTCGTGAAAGCGGGCGATGTTGTCACGGTTCACGCGGGCGTGTGGCATTGGCACGGCGCGCAGCCGCATCACGACATGATGCACATTTCCATCCGCAAGCAGGGGCACAGCACGAATTGGGAAGTGGACGAAAAAAATTGGCGCGAAATCTATGATGCGTTGGCAAATAAAAAGCCGGTTTGATGCCGTTCTGTGTGTGCGCCGCAACAGGTTGTGAACGGAATTTACTTTTTGGCAAATGATTTTGCCTCGGATTGGGTGCATGTTGCGACTGAAAGCATTCGCGCCAAGGGCTGTACTCTTCCCATCTGCATTATTGCATTCGATGCGCAAACGCGTCAGTTGGAACGGATGGCTGCCCGTTACAAATTCGAAATTTGGCATGACCCGTTGATTGACCGGCTCGAAACGATTGGCGCACAGTTTTATCCAAAGCATCCGGTGAACCGGCGCATGTTTCGTCGGCTTGCCAGCTTTTGGGGTCCGTACGACCATTTCATCTTTACCGATGTGGACATGGTGGCGTTGATGAATTGGGATGAGATTCTGGACGCGTTTATGGCGAGCGGTTCGCGGTTTTGGTATTTTGACCGTTCTCCGAACGATGTCTATCGTCCCGGACCACTGTTGGACGAATTGAAAAATAGAGGACGCGCAGTTTTGTTTAATGGCGGCATGTTTGCGTCCGCGCGCAATGTCATGACGTTCGAGAAAATGCAAGCGTTGACGCCGCAGGCGCTTGCCCTCCGCGCCGAATTGTACGATAGCGGCGAGCAGCCCTTTTTCAATTACTATATGGATTATTACGATGTACCGTTGGACAGCGCCGACACGTTCATGCCCGATTTGTATGATTGGATGTGGGCGCCTTCCACCTTTGACGGGCGCACCGATTTTTTTGAAATTGCCGACCGCACCGGCAGTTTTAATGGCAAGCGTTTTCCCATGATTCACTGGGCGGGGCATGACCCCGGACCTTACATGCCGCAGCGCGCGTTGTATCTCAAATATCGTTTTCGCAACGCCTCGCTTGGTGATAGGTTACGCTATAATTGGACGTGGCAAAAAAAGCGCTTTTCCGGCAAGCCGAAACGCAGACTGCAAACCTGAATTGCCGTCTCGCAGTTCTGACACAGGACATTCAACATGTTGTTACGCTGCAAACTTTTCGGCAAGACGTACGAGTTCCGCGATATTCGCGAACTGATGGGCAAGGCGAACGAAGAAAAATCCGGCGACCATCTCGCGGGCGTCGCCGCGTCATCGGCGATTGAACGCGCCGCCGCCAAATATGTCTTGTCCGAAGTCCCGCTGTGGGTGTTGTACGAAAATCCCGTCGCGCCGTACGAACAGGACGAAGTCACGCGCGTCATCCTCGACGCCGTTGACCAAAACGTCTATGCCCAAATCAAAAATTGGACCGTCGGGCAGCTGCGCGAATGGATTCTCGACAACAAGACGACGAACGACGACATCAAAAAAATTCAAAACGGCTTGACGAGCGAAATGATTGCCGCCGTCGCCAAATTGATGTCAAATATGGACCTCGTCCTCGCCGCGTCCAAAATTCGCGTCGTCACGCACGCCAACAATACGATGGGCGAATGGGGACGCCTCGCCTCGCGCAATCAACCCAATCATCCGACCGACGACCCCGACGGCATCCGCGCGGAAATTTACGAAGGGCTGTCGTACGGTTCCGGCGATTCCGTCATCGGCATCAATCCGGTGGACGATTCGCTTGCCAGCGTCCAGCGTTTGCTCGACATGAGCTACAAAGTCATCACCGATTGGAAAATTCCCACGCAGAACTGTGTGCTCGCGCACGTGACGACGCAGATGGAAGCGATGAAACGCGGTTCGCCTGCCGGGCTCTTGTTTCAATCGCTCGCGGGTTCGCAAAAAGGCAACGAGTCGTTTGGCATTTCGGTCGGGCTGTTGGACGAAGCGTACGAAGTGGCAAAAAAATACAGCGTGGTTCCCGGACCCAATTACATGTATTTTGAAACCGGCGAAGGTTCGGAACTTTCCGCCGACGCGCATCACGGTTGGGACCAACTCACGTTGGAAGTGCGCTGTTATGGTTTGGCGAAACGCTACGCGCCGTTCCAACTCAATTCCGTCGTCGGCTTTATCGGTCCCGAATATTTGTACGACGCGCGGCAAATTACGCGCGCGGGTTTGGAAGACCATTTTTGCGCGAAACTGACCGGCATTTCGATGGGCTGTGACGCGTGTTACACCAATCACGCGCGCGCCGACCAGAATTCGCTCGAAAATCTTTCCATTCTGCTCGCCGCTGCGGGCTGCAATTATTTCATGGGCGTGCCGATGGGCGACGACCCGATGCTTTCGTATCAATCCAATTCGTTCCACGACGCGCCCAGCTTGCGCCAAATTTTGAAGCTGCGTCCGTTGCCCGAATTCGAAGATTGGCTTGTCGAAATGGGCTTGTGGGACAAGGACAAGCTGATGCTCACGGATAAAGCGGGCGACCCCACCATCTTTGTCAAGTGAAAGGGCATGCCATTCCGAACGCAGTGAGGAAGCTCTATGATTACCCAACAACAAATTGACGCCATCATTGATGCCGTCGTCGCCGAATTAAAGCGGCAGGGCGTAGGGAACGTGCGCCGTAACGTTCCGTCAGGGGGGGGGGATTTGTCCCTCGATCTCCCCGACATCACCACGCCCGAATTTCGCACGCGGTCGTACATTGACAAGCCCTTCAAGCCCGACGTGTTGCGCGCGTTGATGGCGACGACGCCGTCGCGTATGGGTATCGGTCATGCCGGACCGCGGTATCGCAATATTCCGCAATTTATTTTTTGGGCGGACCACGCGGTGACGCAGGACGCGTTGTTCAAAGAAATTGACCCCGCGCTGCTGCAGCAGTTCAATTTGTTCGAGGTGCAAACGCAGGTATCGAGCCGCCAAGAATATTTGCTCCGTCCCGATTTGGGGCGCAAACTTTCGGACGCCGCGCGCAAAACGCTGCAAGAAAAATGCGTCAAGCAGCCCGATGTCCAAGTGTACGTCGCGGACGGTTTGTCGGCGGCGGCGATTGAGCACAACTTGCGCGATATTTTTCCGGTCATTCAACAGGGTTTACAGCAAGCCGGTTTGAAAATGGGCACGCCATTCTATGTGAAATACGGACGCGTCGGTTTGATGAATGATGTGAATTCAGTTGTGGACGCGAAAGTGGTTGTCACGTTGATTGGCGAACGTCCGGGACTCGGACGCGCGGAAGCGATGAGCGCCTACATGGGCTATAGACCGCAGCCCGATTCGACGGATGCCGACCGCGATGTGGTGTGCAATATTTTTAACGGCGGGACGAATCCATTGGAAGCCGGCGCGTACGTGGTAGAATATATCAAGCGCATGTTAAAGCATCAGGCAAGCGGCATCAAATTGAAATTGATTGAACAGGGACAGAGCAAATAGCGACTAGCAGATAGCAGATGGCGAATCGTGTATCGCGAATGAAATTTGCAATCTGCAATTTGCAATCTGCAATCCAGAGTGTCTAGTCTTACCGAGATCGGGAACGTTTTCAAAACCATCCGCGAAATTGATTTGCAAGCGATCGCGGACGAAGCGACGCGCCAGACGTGGCTTGCGATTGTCGGCGACGAGAATGCCGGCGCGCGCGATTTGGCAACCGCGCTGTACTTGTCGCCGCGTCCACTGCCGCCCGATGACGCGAGCCGCGCGATGGCAGGTCCGATTCTCATCCCACTCGACCGCGCGTCCATGGGCGAACGCGCCGAGTTGATCATTTTTGTTTTGAACGAACGCCGCGCCGCTTCGGACGCGGAACGCGAGATCTTTCAAAAATGGATCGCGGCAAACAAAAAAATCATCGTCGTCTTGAATCAAGAGCCGACCGAGACGCTCGCGCTCTCGCTGGGCGAATGGGCGGGCGCGCGCGTGTTGGAAGGGCAGGTCGTCAAACGCGAATTTTTGGAAAAACAGTTTGTGCCGGCAGTTTTGCAGTTGATGCCCGAAAACAAATTGTCGTTGGCGCGTAATTTTCCCCTGTTTCGTTATGCGGTCGCTATGGAAATTATCAACGAGACTTCGGTGGCGAACGCGGGCTATTCGTTCAGCACTGGCATTGCCGAAATCGTCCCCGTGTTGAACATCCCGTTCAATGTCGCGGACATGGTGATTCTGACCAAAGCGCAAGCATTTATGGTGTACCGGCTCGGTCTGATTTTAGGGCTTTCCACGCGTTGGCAGGACCATCTTGCCGCGTTCGGTTCGACGATTGGTTTCGGCTTTGTGTGGCGCACGTTGGCGCGTCAATTGGTCGGTTTGATTCCGGGCTTGGGTGTGCTGTCCAAAACCGCGATTGCGTACGCCGGAACGTACGCGGTCGGACGCGGCGCGTTGGAATGGTACAACACCGGACGCCAGGTCAGGCGCGCGGAAGTGGAACGCTTTTTCCGCGAAGCGTTGGAGCGGGGCAAAACGCTCGCGCGGGGACTTGCGGAAAAGGCGCCCAAAGCGCAAGCGCCAAAATTCTCGCTGCCGCAGCGGCGCGGACGCCGTCAGCCCAAGCCGCTCGCCCCGCCCACCGGTGAGACGATTGAGGGCTGAGGATGAATCGTCGCACACAAAGCGAGGCGCATCGCAAGACTTTGATTTTTGTGCACATCCCGAAAACGGCAGGCAGCACGCTGGAACAGATTTTGATACGCCAATATCGTGCTGCCGAGATTTATCCGTTCATCGAAGTCGAAGATTATCGCCGCGTAACGAAACTGCCGCCGGCAGAGAAAACGCGCTACAAGTTGTTTCAGGGACACATGCCGTACGGCTTGCATCACTATTTGGCACAGCCGGCGGTGTATGTGACGCTGCTGCGCAATCCCGTCCAAGTCGCGTTGTCGAGTTATTTTTATTTCGAGTTGGGCTATCGCCGCGATATTTTGCATCAGGACGTAACGGGCATCGTGCCGACCGTCGCCGACATGCAGCAAAGCAAAATGCGGATGATGTTTGACAATTTGCAGACGCGCCATTTGTCCGGTTTGACCGGCGTCGCGTTTGGCGAATGCTCGGCGGCGATGTTGGACGCGGCGAAAGCCAATCTGGAACGCGAATTTGCCGTCGGGCTCGTCGAACGTTTTGACGAATCCATCGTCAGCCTGTCAAAAATTTTTCGCTGGCGCGCGCCGTTCTATGTCAAGACCAATGTTTCGCGCACGCGCGTGCCGCGTGAAGCCATTGCCGCCGACGTCATCGAATGGCTCACCGCGCAGAATCGTTTCGATATCCAGCTCTATCAATTCGCGGAAAGCTTGTTCGACGCGCAACTCGAAAATTTGGATGTGTCCATTGACCAAGCCGTTATGACATATCGTTCCGGGAATCGCCTCTTGGGTTCCCTGTTTGACACCATGTCGCGCGCCAAGCGCAAAGCGAGCCAAGTCAAGTTCATCGGAGAATTTGTATGAGTGTCCTCGATCCCATCAAAGCGAATGTCCTCGCGGTCCGCATCATTCCGAATGTAGACGCGGGGTTTGCCGAAAAATTGCAGCTGCGCGAGCACGAACGCAGCATCGGTTTTCTAACCGCTGACATTGACGATGCGACATACACCGCGATTGACGAAGCGACGAAACAAGCGGATGTGCGCGTGGCGTACGCGAAATCGTTTTACGCGGGTTCCGCGCACGCGTCCGGTCCGCTGTCGGGTGAAATTATTGCAATTCTCGCCGGTCCCGACCCCGCCGAAGTGCGCGCGGGGCTGAACGCGGCGTTGACGTACATTCGCGACGAAGCGTATTTTTATTCCGCGAACGACGACAACACGATTGCATTTTTCTCGCACCTCATTTCGCGTACCGGCACGTATTTGAGCGAGGCGGCGGGCGTGCCCGTGGGTACGCCCATGGCGTATCTCATCGCCCCCCCCCTCGAAGCGACCTTTGGCATTGACGCCGCGCTCAAAGCCGCGAATGTGACGATGCGCGTGTGGTACAATCCGCCGAGCGAAACGAACTTTTCCGGCGCGCTGTTGACCGGTGACCAAGCCGCGTGTCGCGCCGCCTGCCGCGCCTTCCAAGAGGCGGTGCTGGATGTCGCGCGCAATCCGTTAAAATTTTGAGTGCGTTAAACGTTTGAACGCGAAACGTTTGAACGTTCTAACCCTACACCTATGCCCGAATTCGACACTGACCTCCGTTCGATTCAAGAAGTGCGTAATCTTGCGATTGCGGCGCGCCAAGCGCAGCGCGAATTTTTCCGCTTTTCGCAAGAACAAGTGGACAAGATTTGCGCGGCGATGGCAGATGCGGCGTATAACGAATCGGCGCGTCTCGCCCAAATGGCGGTGGAGGAAACGACATACGGCGTGCCCGCGCACAAAGTCGTCAAGAATCAATTTGCCAGCAAATTTTTGTGGGAGTCGCTCAAGGATGTCAAAACGGTTGGCGTGATTCGACGCGACGACGCGAAAAAGATTGTCGAAATCGGCTGGCCCGTCGGCGTGCTCGCGGGTTTTACGCCTTCCACGAATCCGACTTCGACCGCGATGTTCAAAGTCTTGATTGCGGTCAAAGCGCGCAACGCGATGGTGATTTCGCCTCATCCGAGCGCGGTGAAATGCACGAGCGAGACCGTGCGCGTAATGGCGGAAGCAGGCGAACGCGCGGGAATGCCGAAAGGTCTCGTCTCGTGCTTGACGACGGTGACGATGCCCGCGCTGAACGAATTGATGAAGCATTGGGCGGTGAGCATGTTGGTTGCCACCGGCGGTGAAGCGGTCGTGCGCGCGGCGCACAGTTCGGGCAAGCCCGCCATTGGCGTCGGTCCCGGCAATGTGCCCGTGTATGTGGACCGCAGCGCGGATATTCCGCAAGCGGCGGATCTTGTCGTGAAATCCAAATCGTTCGATTGGTCAACGATTTGCGCGACGGAACAATCGGTGGTGGCGGACGCACCGATTGAAAAACAGCTCGCGGCGGAGATGGAAAAACGCGGCGCGTATTTTATGGACGACGCGCAAATTGGGGCAATGAGCAAAATCATTCATCAGCCGAATGGGCTGCCCAATCCCAAAGCCGTCGGCAAATCGCCGCAAGCACTCGCGCAAATGGCGGGCATCAGCGTGCCGTCGAACGCGCGCGTCTTGATTGCGCGTCTCAAAGGCGTCGGCCCCGAATATCCGCTGTCGCGCGAAAAATTGACGAGTGTGCTCGGCTGGTACGTGGCGGACGGTTGGGAAAAGGGCTGTGAACGCTGTATCGAACTTTTGAAATTCGGCGGCGACGGACACACGCTTTCCATTCACTGCCGCGATGAAAACATCATCATGCAGTTTGGTTTGGAGAAACCCGCATTCCGCATCGTCGTCAACACGATGGCGACGCTCGGCGCGGTCGGTTTCACGACCAATCTCGACCCGTCCATGACACTTGCGACGGGCGGCATCGGCGGCGGCGTTTACAGCGACAATATTCACGTCAAACACGTGTTGAACATCAAACGCATTGCGTACGGTGTGCGCGATTGGAACCCCGACAGTAGTGAACGCTCGCCGCAGCGTTCAGCCGACGCGCCGCAGCGTTCAGCCGATGTGAGTGACGCGCAGATTGAAGAGATTGTGCGCAGAGTGTTGGCAGAGTTGAAAAAGTGAAATAGATGCCTCGCAAAAAATCGCAAGACAAACCCGCTGCGCGGGCGGTGCGCGCGGCGCGGACGCGTAAAAAAATGGACACCGGATTGAATGCGGCGGCGACGCTTTCACCGCAAGCCGAGTCGTCGCGGGAATCAGATTCGCGGCGCCAACCAACGGCGCCGCGCGAACCAAATTTTTCGGAGGAGCGCACGAACATGGCAGACCCCAACATGATTGCCCTCGGTATGGTCGAAACCAAAGGGCTCATCGGCTCGATTGAAGCGGCAGACGCGATGGTCAAAGCCGCGAATGTTACGCTGATTGGCAGCGAGTACATCGGCGGTGGATTCGTCACCGTCATGGTGCGCGGCGATGTCGGCGCGGTCAAAGCTGCTACTGATGCCGGCGCCGCTGCCGCCAAGCGCGTCGGCGAACTGGTGAGCGTCCATGTCATCCCACGTCCACATTCGGATGTGGAAATGATTCTGCCGCAGAATACCAAAGGCAACTTTGGCGGACGCAGCGCGGGCTAATTCCATTCCTGTCACGCGGCGGTTGGACTTGCGTCCGGCGGCTCTCGACAGGCGCATTGGGTCGAGCAGCGCATCCGTCTCACATTCTTCCTCGCGCATTCCTCCGGTGGGAGACGTTGCAGGTCCGACGTCTCCGCCGGGATGGGTGCGTCATTTCCTGCGCGTGAACGGCAAAGGCGCAGAACAGGAATGGATATTGTACTGCCCAAAGATTTTGCGGCGGAAGATGCCGCCCAAATCTTGGATGAGGCGCGGGACATTTTGGACTTGCCGCCGGACAGCGAGCTGCATGTCGAAAATGTCGCGCAAACGCAACACGGGACGCGAATTGATTTCGCGTACACCGTAGCGGTGGCGCTCGACGCTGTTGACTTGGGCGAAATCGCAGGTTTGCGCGTCGAGGTCAGCGCGCACGGGGACTTGAAATTCGACGCGCACGGCGCGCTGATCGCGTGTGAAATCGAACCCGCCGACCCACGCCAGCTGCGCGCCCTCAGCGACCATCTGAGCAAGTTGGTCGCGAACGGTCAGATTTATATCGCGCAAGCGGGTGAGGAAATTGACCCCGCGAAATTGCACGCGCAGGGCAAAGAGTGGTACATCATCCAGGACGAACACGGCAACAAGTGTTTGCGCCGCGCGTGGATTTAGTGAGCGAGTTGACAAGCGGATTCGGATAAACGAGTGCACCCCATGAGCGACGCGCGCGAATACATCGCATTCTTGAATGACCCCGGCGGTGACGGCGATGTGCCGGAAGGTATGACGCCGGGCGCAAGCGCCGCGCGCTTTAGCATCCCCGGGCTGCCGCCGACGGGCGACCTGATGTCGCTCCAGCCGGGCACAATCGAATTTGAAGCATCGCATTTGACCGTGATTTTGACGCACGCGTACGACACGTGGGCGGGCTATTTCGGCGCCGCGTACGATTGGGAAAGCGGACGCGTCTTGCCGGTCATTCCGCGCGCGGGACGTGACTTGAACGCGTATTACGACCGCACGGCGCTCAAGTTTTTTTATGCGACCGATTCGCTTTCGAACCGGACTTTTTATACCTGCGAATCGTCGGATGTGGCGGCGCACGAATGCGGTCACGCCATTTTGGACGCGCATCATCCCGATTACTGGAACTCGTTTCATCCCGAAACCGCCGCATTCCACGAAGCGTACGGCGACATCACCGCGCTGTTGACCACACTGCAATTTCCATCAGTGCGCGCGCGACTGCTTCAGGAAACGGACGGCGATTTGCGCGTGAGCAGTGACGTTACGCGTTTGGCGGAGCAGTTGGGCAAGGTGCTTTACACCGAATACGGCAAAGACGCGGCAGGCGTAACGTTCCTGCGCGATTTGGTCAACACGTTTCGCTACAAAGAAACGTGGGCATTGCCCGCGTCCGCGCCGACGACGCGTTTGTCATCCGAGTCGCACAGCTTTTCGCGCATCTTTAGCGGCGCGTTCTACGAAATCTTCGTCGGCATGTATGAGGCGAAACGACGCGCGGATGCCCAATTGTCAGCGGACGACGCGCTGGTGCAGGCACGCGACGACGCGGGGAAATTGCTGGCGACGGCGTTGGTATTGGCGCCGCCCGGCGACGCGGTCTTTCGCGTACTTGCCGTGTCCATGTTCAAAGCCGAACAGCAGTTGTTTGAAGGCAAGTACTTTGAAATCCTGAAGCAAGTTTTCACGAACCGCCGCATTCTTTTGGTCAAAGACGCTAACCTTTTCAAACTGCACACCAAAACCATCGGGGCGAAATCGTCGGGCGTGAATTTAGGTTTGCTGAGCATGGCAGGCACGACCGCCGCGCCGATGCCGCCGGAAGAATTACAGCGGGCGCTGCAATTGCGCGGCGCAGAGAAAATCTTTACGCGCGAATTGGGACGCGTGGACAATGCAAGAGTAGTACAGTATCGCGCGCAGCGGATGATTCCACTCAAAGGCAAAGACTTTGGTCCAGCGAATGGCGCGTTCGTCCCCTTGCAAGGCGGCTTGACGCTCAATGTGAACCCGTCGGGCATGGTCGCGTTTTCGGGATTCTATCGCGCCGGCGTGGACGACGTGCGCGCGATTCGTGACCACGTTGCCAAGTTGGCGGAACAAAACCGCATCTATGATACGCGCCCCGGCGATCAAAAAGATGTGATGCATTTGATTACGCGCCGCCAGCCGTACTATATTGACTATGACGAAGCGGGCACCAAAATCCTGCGCCGCGCGTTTATTGCCTGTGCCCGTGAATTGTGAATCCTATGTCTGACCTCCAAATTACACATCCCGAAATTAACGCATATCTGGAACGAACGCTCGCGGAACCAGACGCGCTCTTGCGTGAGATGGGCGATTACGGACGCGCGCAGGGCTTTCCCATTATTGGCGCGCAAGCAGGACGCTTGCTGCATTTTTTGGCGCGCACCATCCACGCGAAAAATATTCTCGAACTCGGTTCCGGTTTTGGCTATTCTGCCATGTGGTTTGCCCTCGCGGTGGGTCCGGGCGGCAAAGTGGTCATGACGGAAGGCAGCGCCGCGAATGCCGAACGCGCGCGCGACTATTTCACGCGTGCCGGTTTGCTCGACCGTGTCGAGTTCAATGTCGGCGACGCGCTCGCGAGCGCGAACAAGTACCCCGGTCCGTTTGATATTATCTTTTGTGATATTGACAAACGCGATTATCCAAAAGCGATTGAGGTCGCGCGCGGAAAATTGCGCGTGGGCGGAATTTTGATTTTCGACAACATGTTGTGGCACGGACGCATCCTGAGCCAAAACGATGACGATACGCGCGCGGTGTTGGAGACGACGCAAGCGTTACTGTCGGCAGACGATTTCTTGACCACATTGGTGCCGCTGCGCGACGGACAATCGTTGTCCCTGCGTCTCAAGTAACGCGTGCGCCGCGCATCCACGCGTGTGGATTTCATGGACCCCTCACAAATTCTGAATCAAATCTTGAGCGCGGCGGGCATTTCCGCAGGGGCACTGCCGGAAACAATGAACTTGACGCCGTGGGCAATCTTGCGCGCGGCGCTCATCCTCGTCGTCGTTTATTTGCTGGCGCGTCTCGTGAGGAGTTTTCTCGCGCGCACGCTGGGACGATTGAATCTGGAGCCGCGCGTCGGAACGCTGATTGGTCAAATCAGTTTTTACGGCATCATCAGTCTCGGCGTGATTTGGGTCTTGGGCGGTTTTGGGCTTTCGGTCATCGTTTTGGGAATCGTCGGCGGCTTGACGCTCAAGGACTTGATTCAAAATTTCGCGGCGGGCATGTTGATTTTGGGAACGCGTCCGTTTCATCCGGGCGATTGGATTGTCGTGAGCGGCAACGAAGGGATTGTGGCAGAGGTCGGCTGGCGCGGCACCATGCTGGATACGTTCGACGGACGGCGTGTGATTGTGCCAAATTCAAGCGTGGTGAACAGCATTATTACCAACAATTCGCTCCAGCCGCAGCTGCGCAGCACACTGCGTTTTAGTGTGAATATGAATTTGGATTTCGCATCGGTCGAGAGTTTGATTTTGGATGCCCTGCGCGGGGTAGAAGGCATCGCGATGAGACCCGCGCCGCGTGTGCTTTTGGATACACTGAGCGGCGATGCGATGAATCTGATTGTGTGGATTTGGATTCTCGATCCGGTGAATCAGCAGCGCGACGTCGTGTCCAACGCACAGCGCGCCGTCAAAGAACATTTGCAGGCGCACAATATTTCTCTGAATCCGGCAGTAATCGCCCCGCCTCCAAATGCCGCCGCCGCAACGGCAAAAGCATGAAACGCATTTTGGCGGGCTTGGGAATTTGCCTGCTCGTTGTCTTGGCGCTGCTCGTGTTGGTCAATTGGAACAGTGTGGACGACGGCATTCGCTTTTTGTACGCGATGGCGACCTATGCGCCGCCGCCGCCCGACTCGCTGGACGCGCGCGGCAAGTTTGGTTTTTGCGAACAATTTGTGTCGTTGCGCAACGCGCAGCGCGCGCAATTCATCGCGAATTTTTTGGACGCGCGGCAGATTGCGTATCTGCGTTTGCCCATCGGCGAGACCAAGTTTGATAATTTTTTTGTCCCCTTCGCGCCGCGCGGTCCATACACGATTTTTTCGGCGCATTACGATAAAGCGTTGGACGACCCGGAATATCAAGGCGCGTCGGACAATTCTGCTGCCGACTGTATGCTGCTCGTCGCGGCGGCGGAACTGAACCAACAAAAGTTGAATCGTCCGGTTGCGATTTTGTTCACGGGCGAAGAAGAAGTGGGTCTCATCGGCGCAAAGGCGTTTTATGATTATGCAACACAAAACGATGTGCGCGTCGCGGACGTTGTGAATTTCGACAACATCGGGCGCGCGGGCTTGGCAGCGCGCGCGTCGGGCGACCGCAGCGGCTTTGTGTTTACGCTTCCGCTGTTGGGCGAATTTGTGTACGACGGAAGACAGCTTGCGCCGGCGTCGCCGTATCGTCAACCGGACGCGCGTTTATTGGAACGCCTTCGCCGCGTGGCGCCAATTGCGTATTACGACCGCATGGTCGCCAAATCGGACGCGACGTATTGGCAAGACGCGGGGTGGGACGCACTAACGCTGACATCGGACGATATGTATTTTCAAGACCAAACATGGCACACGTACGCCGACCGCGTGGAATTGTTGCAACAATCGAGTTTTGAGCGCGCGTTGGAATTGGTGTTGGGTTACGCGCAGCGGGAGCAGTAGCGTGGAGCGTTTTCAGGAATATCAAAAAGCATCGCGGCGCACCTGGCGTTTGGTGCATACCGACCATCCGCTCGTGTATCCGACGCTCGGGCTGGTCAACGAAGCCGGCGAACTCGCGGGCAAAGTGAAAAAAATTTTTCGCGACAAAGACGGCGTGGTTTCCGAAGCCGACCGCGAGGCATTGAAATACGAATTGGGCGATGTGTTGTGGTATTTGGCGCAAATTGCCACCGAACTGAATTTGTCGCTCGACGAAATCGCGCAAGCCAACATTGAAAAATTAAGGTCGCGGCTTGAGCGCAATCAAATTCACGGCGAAGGAGATTATCGCTAACAATGGCACAGGTGTTTGAAAAAATTGACGACGCCCTGCGCGCGTGGTTGAACAAACAGCACATGTTCTTTGTCGCGACCGCGCCGCTCGACGCCGACGGCTTGGTGAACTGTTCGCCAAAAGGGTATGACTGTTTTCGCATTTTGAACGAACGCGAAGTCGCGTATCTCGATTTGACGGGCAGCGGCATTGAAACCATCGCGGATTTGCGCGAGAACGGACGCATCGTGTTTATGTTTTGTTCGTTCGACCAAGCGCCGCGCATTGTCCGATTGCACGGCAAGGGATTTGTGCATGAAAACGGTACGCCCGAATTTGAAAAATGGCTGCCGTTGTTTGAACCGCGCCCGGGCATGCGTTCGATTATTCGCGCGCAATTGACGCGCATTTCCGATTCCTGCGGTCACGGCGTGCCGCGTTATCAATTTCTGGGCGACCGCCAAACGCTGTTGAATTATTGGCAAAGCAAGGGCGAGGCGGGCACGCGTGAGTATCAGCGCACGGAAAACGCGACGAGTCTGAATGGTCTGCCGGGATTGCGGACGACCGGCGCATAGCAATTACTCGCAGGCAGGCGCGGCGAATCTTTCCGCCGCCTGCTGTTGGCGGTCGGCTCTCTGGAGCGCATGTTTATTAATCCAATCAGTGTTATACTCGGCGTGGGCGCGGGGTTGTTGTTTTTGGGAATTTATTTTTACTTTTTTGACCGCTGGCAAAAAGCGCGGCGCGCCCAAACTCTCTTGCGCTATGATTTTGACCGGCTCGACGGAACGGCATTCGAGAAATTCGTTGCTGAACTGCTGACGCGGCGCGGCTATCGCGTGCGGCATACGGGGAAATCGGGCGATTTGGGTGTTGACTTGATTGCCGAAAAAGGGAACCATCGTTTTGCGGTGCAGGTCAAGCGACAATCCCAGCCCGTTTCGCGGCACGCCATCAGCGACGCGGTCGCAGGCAAAGCGCATTACGGCTGCAACGCCGCAATGGTGGTGACCAACAATATTTTTTCGCAAGGCGCGCACGAGTTGGCAAGATCGAACGGCTGCAAGTTGGTGGACCGCAACGTGCTCGCGGATTGGTTGTTGGAAATTAGAAGTTAGAAATTGGAGATTGGCTTGCTGACCTCCAACCTCCAACTTGGAACGTCCAATTTATGAAACGTCTCTTTACTGCGGCTGACATTCGGATTTGGAAAGAATGCGGCGAAACCAAGATTGACCTTGCGCCGGATGACATCGTGACGCCGGAAGCGGAAGATGTCGCCAAGGCGCTGCACATTGCGTTGGTGCGGACGACGCACGACCCTTTGGCGGACCAAGTGCGCGCGGTTGCGCGGGAAATGCGGGCGCGCACACAGGACAAACGCCCGCCCGACGCGCGCGGCGCGCGCGTCAAATTGATTCGCCGTCAGCAAGTCGAGTTGGAGCCGTTCCCGTTTGATGTCAAGCGCCCCGACATGCATATCCGCACGACCGATGTCATCACCGACCGCGACGGTTCGCCGATGGGCGCGGGGTTTATGCGTTTTGAAAATGGCTCGTTTCCGTGGACGTTGAATTATGATGAGGTCGAGTTTGTGATTGATGGCGAATTAGAGATTCGCGTCGGGGACGAAAGTTTTATCGGGCACGCGGGGGATGTGATTTTTATTCCGCGCGGCACGAGCATTTTGTTTTGCACGCGCACCTTTGCCCATTTTTTGTACGTCACGTTTCCGGCGAACTGGACCTCGCAATAGGCTCGCGCGGGAGGGCAAAAGATGATTAAAGAATTTCGCGAATTTATCATGCGCGGCAATGTGTTGGACCTCGCCGTGGCGGTCGTGATTGGCGCGGCGTTTACGGCGATTGTCAATTCCTTGGTCGGCGACATCATCATGCCGATTCTGGGATTGATTACCGGCGGGATCAACTTTAGCAGTTTGTATATCAATTTGTCGGGCAAGACCTTCGCGTCGTACGCCGAGGCGAAAGCGGCAGGCGCGGCGGTCGTCGGATACGGCGCGTTCATTCAGGCAGTCATTTCCTTTCTCTTGATTGCGTGGGTGATTTTTATGCTTGTCAAAGCAGTGAACGCGCTGCAAAGACAAAAAGCCGCAGCGCCCGCGCCGCCGCCCGGACCGACTCAAGAAGAGCAGCTGCTCACGGAAATCCGTGATTTGCTGGCGAAACAAACCAAGTAGCTATGGCATTTATTACCGAAGCCGAACTCCGCGAAAAGTGGAAAAGCGGCGCCGCGCAGTTTGATTTTCCAAAGGACACGCGCTTTTCGCCCGCCGCGTTGGATTTCATCAAGACGTGGCAGTTGGACGTGCGCGTTGGCGGTGAACGCCTGACGGTGTTTGGGGCGCATTTGCACCATTATTCCGAAGACCTCGCACCCAATTCGCTCGGACGCGCGACGGAACGCAAAGAGAAATGAACGCGTCGCAAAACGATGCGCGGATAGAGGCGTGGGCGCGCGGCGATTCATACGAACTCTACATGGCGCGCTGGAGCCGTTTAGTGGCACGCGATTTTGTGCGCTGGCTCGCGCGTCCGCCGGGGCTCCGTTGGTTGGATGTGGGATGCGGAACCGGCGCGCTCGTACAGGCAATTCTCGACGAGGCGGCGCCTGCGGCAGTAGTGGGCATTGACCGTTCGGCAGAATTTGTCGAATACGCGCGGGCACAGATTCAAGATGCGCGCGCGACATTTCGCATCGCCGACGCGCAGGATCTGGTGACGGAACGCGGCGCGTACGAGACGGTAGTATCAGGACTCGTCTTGAACTTTGTCGCAAGTCCTGAACGCGTGGTCGCTGAAATGATGCGCGCGTGCCGTTTGAATGGGCGCGTGGCATTGTACGTATGGGATTACGCGGGCAAGATGGAATTCCTGCGTTACTTTTGGGATACGGCAGCGGACCTCGATCCCGCCGCGCGCGAATTGGACCAGGGTGCGCGTTTTCCGGTGGCGAATGCGCGCCGGCTTTGGGAGTTGTTTCTCGACGCGGGGCTGAATGATGTCCAGTCCCGCGTGTTTGAGGTGCCAACGCACTTTCGGAATTTTGAAGCGTATTGGACGCCATTTCTCGGCGGGGAGGGCTCTGCGCCCAGCTATGTGGCGGTCTTGTCCGAGGGCAAACGCGCGGCGCTCCGGGAAGCATTGCGCGCGCGGTTACCCACAGCAAGAGACGGCTCGATAAAATTGACAGCGAGAGCTTTGGCAGTGCGCGGGACACGATGACGGAATCTTGGAATCCACAACTCGAAAGTTTGCTCGATGCGACGGAACGCGCGATGAGCGCGCGTAACGGTATGTATCGCGGACCCGTACATGTCGGCGTTGATTTGGGCACGGCATACACCGTGCTGATGGTGCTCGATGAGAATTGTCAGCCGCTCGCGGGAGCGTATCGCTTTGCGCAAGTGGTGCGCGACGGCTTGGTCGTGGATTTCATCGGCGCGATTGATTTGTTGAAACAGCTCAAGCGCGACGTGGAAGACCGTTTGGGATTCACGCTGACGCACGGCGCGACCGGTTTTCCGCCGGGCGTGCCGCGTGCCGAAGTGCGCGCGACGGCGAATGTTTTGCGCGCGGTCGGTCTGGAATGCTCAAACGAAGTGGATGAACCAACCGCCGCGAACGCGGTCTTGCAAATTCGCGACGGCGCGGTCGTGGACGTGGGGGGGGGGACGACCGGTGTCGCCGTCTTGCGCGACGGGCAGGTGATTTATACCGCCGACGAACCGACTGGCGGAACGCAATTTTCACTTGTCATTGCGGGCGCGCTCAATCTTTCGTTCGAGCAAGCCGAGAAACTCAAAACGGACCCTGCGCAGCAGCCGCGGCTCTTTCCCATCATCGAGCCGGTCATGGAAAAAGTCGGAACGATTGTTGCGCGCCACATCGCGCGTTATGACGTCAAGGAAATTTACATGGTCGGCGGCACGAGCATGTTTCCCGGAATGGGCGGCGTAGTCGAACGCGTTACGGGCATCAAAACGATTGTGCCGCCGCGCCCGCTTTTTATTACGCCGCTCGGAATTGCAATGCACGACAAAATCCGATAGCAGACCACCGACAACAGATTACAGACGACATAGTTCTGTGTTCTGTGCTCTGTGTTCTGAATTTTCAAACATGGCAGAAAACAAATTTGAACTCCGCGCATATTGCTATTTGGACCGCATGCAGCCGCAGTACGCCGCGTTCGTGGGAACCATTACGCAAGGCGATTTGCCGATTGAAGGCATGGCGTCGTTGTACGTCGAAGTCGCACCGGGCAATGATGTGTTTCGGCTGGTGGACATTGCCGTAAAATCCACCGATGCAAAACCGGGCGCGCAAATCGTCGAACGCGAATTTGGCATGTTCGAGGTTCATTCGCTCAAACAAGCCGAAGTGTTGGAAGCGGGACGCATTGTTTTGGAGCATTTGAATCTCAAGCCCGAAGACCGCCTCAAACCCACCGTCGCGTCGCTGCAAATGATTACCCACGTCAACACATATCAGGTGCAATTGTTGAATCGTTTTCGACGCGGCGCGATGTTGGTCGCAGGCGAAACGCTCTTTATCATGGAAGTCGCGCCGGCGGCGTACATCAATCTCGCGGCGAACGAAGCGGAAAAGTACGCCAACATCAAATTGATTCACGTGTCGTCGGTCGGGCGGTTCGGGCGCATGTGGATGTCGGGCACCGAAGCCGAAATGATGGCGGCACAGCGCGCGGCAGTCGCGGCGATTGAAAATTTGCAGGGCAGGTAAATATGGCACGCATTTTTTATACCGAACGCGATATCGAAGACATGGCGAAACGCGGTGTCACCGAAATTGAAGTCAATGACTCGGTGTACATCACCGACCTCGCCCGCGAGACGATGGACAAACTCGGCATCAAGCGCAAGGTGAGCGGCGGTCAAGGCGCAACGAGCACTGTCCTCGCCTCGCCCGATGTGGCACATTTGCATACGCCCGCGCCCGCGTCCGTTTCCAAATCGTTGTCTGCCTCCGAAAAACAAGAAGTGATAGACAAGGTCAAAAGCGGCGTGATTGCGCGTCTCGGTCCCGGCGTGGATACGGCGGTGGTGGACAAGATTGTCCAACGCGTGGTGAACGCGCTTTGAAATTCAGATTTCCGATTTCAGATTGAAGATTTGGCAGTTCAATTTGAAATCTACAATCTGCAATCTGCAATGATATTGGGTCAGGTTGTCGGCACCGTCGTCGCGACGATCAAGGACGAACAGCTCGCCGGCGAAAAATTGCTGCTCGTGCAGTTGATGAATCGCAAACGCGAAAAAATCGGGCGACCCCAAGCGGCGATTGATGTGGTGGACGCGGGGCAGGGCGACTTTGTGTTTCTCGTCCGCGCGCGCGAAGCCGCGTTGGCGACATATCCCGTCGTCGGTCCGGTGGATTTGGCAATCGTCGGCATTGTGGAAACGGCGGACACACTGGAAAACGTCGAATTGGAATTGCCATTCGGGGAGAGTTACTATACGTGATTATCGGCAAAGTTGTCGGCACGGTTGTTTCGACGATCAAACATCCCGCGTTCGCGGGGCGCAAGCTTTTGCTCGTCCGCCCGCTGCATCTGCCCGGTGAAAAACCGGAGGACGACTTTCTCGCGGTGGACGCGGCGCACGCGGGCATCGGCGATACGGTGCTCGTGTGTCAAGAAGGCAATTCGACGCGCCAAGTCATTGGCATCCCGAATGCGCCCGTGCGCTCTTCGATTGTGGGGATTATTGATTCGATTTCGTTGATTCGACAATGACCCCTCACCCCCGACCCCTCTCCCATAGGACGAGGGGAGAGTTTCATTGTTGCGGGTGAAAAGTTCTTGTTGACTTGTAATCGCTAGTCTCCAGTCTCCAATCTCTCACCTCCAATGCTCGCCTTTCCCGAAAATTTCTTCTGGGGCGCTGCTACTGCCGCACATCAAGTCGAAGGTCAAAATTTCAACAACGATTGGTGGGATTGGGAACAGACGCCCGGGCACATTCGCGGCGGCGATTCGTCACGCGTCGCGTGCGATTGGTGGAATGGACGCTGGCGCGAAGATTTCGACCGCGCCCAAGCGTTGGGACACAACGCGCATCGCCTGTCTATTGAATGGAGTCGGCTGGAACCAAATCCAGGCGCATGGAACGACGACGCGGTGGAAACATATCGCGCCATGCTGCAAGGTTTGCGCGAACGCGGCAGTGAGCCCTTTGTGACGCTGATGCATTTTACGCAGCCGCGTTGGTTTCTGGCGCAAGGCGGTTGGCTCAATGATGCGTCGCCCGAAATGTTCGCGCGTTTTGTCGCGCGCGCGCTCAATGCCTTTGGCGATTTGTGTCATTTTTGGATCACGCTGAATGAGCCGAACCTTTACATGCTGTTGAGTTATGTGTGGAAGGGGCGTCCGCCGGGCGCGGGGAGCATCACGCGGGGAATGCGCGTCGCGCGCAATTTGATTTTGGCGCATTATCGCGCGTACGCAGTGATTCATCGCATTCAACCCCACGCGCAAGTTTCGCTCGCGCATCAATGGCGCTGGATTGTGCCGGCGAATCCAAAATCGCCGTTCGACCGTTTCGCGGCGTGGCAGGGCAATTATTTGACGAATGAAATGTTTGTGCGCGCGTTGACGACAGGCAAAATGCCGTTCCCACTCGGACGCGGCGAAACGATTGGCGACGGTACAATGCCGCTTGATTATTTCGCGCTCAATTATTATTTTGAAAATCGCATCGCATTTGATATTACGCGTCCGGGTTCGGTGTTTGCGCGGCAGCTGCCTTCGACGTGGCTCAACGGAACGCCATACGCGAGTTTTACGGAAGCGGGAACTCTTGCGCCAAACGCGTTGTATGAATTGCTGAAAATGTTGGCGCGTTTCCATTTGCTGATTTATATTACCGAGAACGGTGTGTTTGAAATCGGACGCGACAATCAATCGCCGTATCTCGTATCGCATTTGGCGGCAGTGCATCGCGCCGCGCAAACCGGCGTCCGCGTCGGCGGTTATTTTTGGTGGACGTTGGTGGACAATTTTGAATGGGATGTCGGATATTGGCTGCGCTTTGGGTTGTATCATCTCGACGTGGCGACGCAGGTGCGTACCAAGCGCCCGGTCGCGGAGGTGTACGCGCAAATCATTCGCGCCAACGGCATTCCCGACGAGTTAATCGAAAAATTTGGAAATTAGAGAATGGATTCCAATCCCCAATCTCCAATTTCCAATCTCCAATGCTATGGACGCGCGAACTGAATATGCCTTGCGCGACGAGATTGTGCGCATCGGCAAATTGATGTGGGAAAAAAATTTCATCGCGGCGGGCGACGGCAATTTAAGCGTGCGGCTCGGCGCTGACCGCTTGTTGTGTACGCCGACCGGCTTGAGCAAAGGTTTTCTCAACGCCGAACAGCTGATTGTGATTGACCTCGAAGGCAACAAAGTCGGCGCGAATGGGGGCGCGGCGCGCGACCTGATGCCGTCTTCCGAAATTCGTCTGCATCTCGAATGCTATCGCCAGCGCGCGGATATTCAAGCGGTCATCCACGCGCATCCACCGTCCGCGATTGCGTGTACCCTCGTTGGCATTTCGCTCGCCAAATGTATTTTGCCCGAAGTGGTGTACGACCTCGGCACGATTCCGACGCTGCCGTACGCCACGCCGACGAGTTTGGAGGGACCCGAACGCATTCGCGAATTGATTCCGCGTTACGACGCGTTGATGCTCGAACGGCACGGCTCGGTCACCGTGGGCGCGAGCTTGTGGGAAGCGTACATGCGGCTCGAACGGCTCGAACATTCCGCGCTGATTGCGCTGCAGGCGAACGCGGTGCAGCCCGTCACGCCGCTGACCGACGCGCAGCTGCAAAAACTCGCGCAGCTCCGCCAAAATGTTTTCGCGCGGCGCGGGCGCGACGTTTGCGCCGAATGTAACGCGTGCATGGTCAGCGAAAAACATGCAGCACGTTTGAACGCGTGAACGTGTGAGGGTGCAGTGATGATTTCTGATTTCTGATTTGGGATTGCATGACCGCGCATGTTAAGGGCAAATCAAAAATCATAAATCTGAAATCAAAAATTTTCTCGTGGTTGTCGGTATTTGCACGGTCCAACTCGAAATCTTTGCCAATGATTCGCTCAAAGGCAAGCGCCACGTGGTCAAGCCGATTCTGGCGCGTGTGCGCGATCACTTTAACGTGTCCGCCGCCGAAGTGGATGACCTTGACGCATGGCAGCGCGCGACACTGGCGTTTGCGTGCGTTTCCAATGACCCCGCCTACGCGCATGGTTTGTTGGAAAAAGTGGTGGACTATATCGAACACAGCCGCATTGACGCCAACATTCTCGATTATCAAATCGAGTTGATTTGAAATTCCCCGTGTTCTCGCATCTCTGGGCATACCAGCTTGCCGCGCTCCAATTTACTCGCCCGCCAAAGCTTGCGCGTCTGGAAACATGGTCGCTGCTCGGATTGCACGCGCTCGGTTTGTTCGCGCTCGCGCAGTTGACGCGTGTTTCGTTGTTTTGGGCGGCGCTGGTCGTCGCGTTTTTGCTCATCTCGGCGTTTGTGCCGCGTTGGCGCGATGTATTTGCGCCCGCGCTGCTTGCGCCGTTTTGGTTCGTGTATGCCGCCATCGGGCTGCGCTATATGTGGATTCGTTTGGCGCGCGGCGACGTGCCCGGTTATTTTGAATACGCGCTGCCGGACGCGCGCGTCTTGCTGCGCTTTGAGTTTTTGGTGGCGGCGGCGCTGTGCTACGCGGGCATAATTTTTTTGTCCAGTCTTTTGAAATCGCGCGGCAAAGCATTTGGCGTAATTTCGATGGGCGGCGCGCTCCTCGCGTTGGCGTGGGCGGCGTGGGAATTTTTCGGACATCGCACGTTCGGCGCGACGGGCAGTGACCCGTACGCATACGCGCAAATGGGCGTTGACCTCGTGACGCGCGGCTCGTTCGCGCATCGCTTTGCGCTGTTCCCGCTTGTCGCGCCGACGCAATGGGAATGGTTTCCGATTTTGCATGTCGGCTATCGTTTGCCGTTCGACGCGCAGGGCGACGCGATTACGGTGTGGTCGCCGGGCGGCGCGGTGGCGTTTGCTGTCGCGTACGCGTTGGGTGGCGAACGCGCGTTGTATTGGGTGAATCCGTTTTTTTCCCTCGCGGGCGCGTTGGCTGCCGCGCTGCTCGCGTGGGAATTGACGCGCTTGGAAACGCGCCCGCGTCGCGTTGCCATTACGGCGCTGGTGTGCGTTGTGATGCTCACTTCGCGCGAGATTGTAAATTGGGCAGGCGTGACGATGGCGGATGCGCAAGCGCTGTTTTTTTCAACGCTCGCGTTTTATGGCGCGCTGCGCGTGTATCGCTTCGGTTCGTGGCGGTGGACACTGCTGACCGGTGTCGCGTGGGGCTTGGCGTACCAAGTGCGTCACACGCAGCTGGTGATGGCGTTGGCATTTCTGCCGTTGTTGCTGTTTTCAAAAACCGCGCGGAAAACACGCGCGCGCAATCTCGCGTTCGTCGCGGTTGCTGCCTTTGCGGCGGCGCTGCCGGACTTGTGGTATCATCAAATGTATCTGGGCAGTTGGCTCACGCCCGAGTCCGAAGAACTCGCGCTGTATTCGTTGCACGCGATTGCGCCGACGCTTTTGACAATCGGGCAGAGCGCGTTAGTCGCGGCGGAATTTGGCTGGTTGTGCGTTTTTGTGTTGTGCGGCATCGTTTGGTATGCGCGCCGCGCGCGTGTGGAAAACGGCGCGCTGTGGTTATGGCTTGCCGCGGCGTGGGCAGTGCATTTGCCGTACGCTGCGCTGCGGCTGCGGGATTTGATTCCCGAATTTCCCATCGCCGCGTTTTATGCCGCGTACGGTATCGTTGCGCTGGTCGGCGCGTTGTGGGCGCGTCAACGCGTGTGGGCGACGCTTGTTGCTGCGTGTGTGATTTTTATCGCGCTGGAATGGAATGTGGCGCGCGTGTGGAATACTCTGCCGCGCGTGATCGAACCTGCCCCGGCGCGTTTTGGCGCAATGTCCGCGCCGCAGCGCGCGTCGTTTGATGCCATCGCGCGATTGACGCCGCAAAGCGCAATCATTGGCGCGTCGCTCAATTCGGGCGCGCTGGATTTGTACGCGCAGCGCGCCGCGTTTCGTCCGGCGGATTGGTCGAGCGAAACGCTGGACGAATTTTTGTCGGTTACGCAAGGCAAAGGGCGCGCGGTGTTTCTTTTGGAAGACAGCGCCGCGCTCTCGCGTGTGGCGCAGAATTTGCGCGGCGCGTATCGCGTCGAACGGGTGACCACGCTCGATGTGCCGCTGTTCGGCGACGCACCGATTGCGAACCCCGGCGTGTTGTGGCGGATTTCCGGAAATGGAAATTAGAATCCGCAATCCGCAATCCAAAATCCAAAATCAAAAATGGCACTTAGACCCATTCTCGCGATTGTTGGACGCCCCAATGTGGGCAAGTCCACGTTGTTTAATCGCCTCATCGGCGAACGGATGGCAATCGTTTCCGAAGTCGCGGGCACGACGCGCGACCGTTTGTACGCCGATGCAGATTTTGCCGGACGCGAATTTACGGTGGTGGATACGGGCGGCATTGTCGGCGAACGCGATGTGGTGGAACGCGATTCGGCAACATTTTTTCATCTGGCGCGCGCGCAGGCGCAACTTGTGATTGACGAAGCCGACGCGATTGTGTTTTTGACGGATGTGGAGGACGGTATCATGCCCGGCGATTATGAGATTGCCGAAATTCTGCGCCGTTCCGCCAAGCCCGTTTATCTGGTGGTCAACAAGGCGGACAATGAAAAGCGCGCTGCCGATGCGGTCGAGTTTTATCAATTGGGTTTGGGTGAGCCGCATCCCATTTCGGCTTTGCACGGCACGGGCATTGGCGATTTGCTGGAAGAAATCGTCGCGCATTTTCCGCCCGCCGCTGCCGCCGCCGAAACCGAAATTCCGCAAATCGCCATTGTCGGGCGCCCTAACGTCGGCAAATCGTCGCTGCTCAACGCGATTCTCGGGCAGGAACGCGCGATCGTCAGCGAAATTCCAGGCACGACGCGCGATGCGATTGATACCGAAGTGATGTGGCGCGCTGCGCCCGTGACGTTGATTGATACGGCAGGGATTCGGCGGCGCGGCAAAATCGAACCGGGTATCGAAAAATTTTCCAGTCTGCGCGCGCTGCGCGCGATTCAACGCGCCGATGTCGTGTTGTTGGTGCTCGATGCGGCAGACGGACCGACGGCGCAAGACATGCATATCGCCTCGTATGTGTTGGAAGAAAACAAAGGCATCGTCCTCGTCGTCAACAAATGGGATGTGTTGGAAAAAGAAACGGACACCATGCGCAAGTACGAAGAGCGCGTCCGTTCCGCGTTCAATTTTATTCCGTATGCGCCGATTCTGTTTTGTTCCGCGAAATATCGCCAGCGGATTCCTGCCGTGATGGACACCGCGCTGCGCGTGCGCGCCGAATTGCGCACGCGTCTCAGCACCGCCGACTTGAACGAGATTTTGCGCGAGGCGGTGGCGCAGCATGCGCCGCCGACACACGGCAAACGCGTTTTGAAATTTTATTATGCGACGCAGGTGAGCACGAATCCGCCGACGATTGTCTTTTTTGTGAATCACAAAGATTTGGCGCATTTTTCGTACGAGCGCTATTTGGAAAATAAAATTCGCGAGCGTTTCAAATTGACCGGCGCGCCCATCAAAATGATTTTTCGCGCGCACAACAAAAAAGAGGAAAGGCGTACATAAAGAACGGCGCACACTGCGCCGTTCTTTTAATTGTCGTTCGACATTTGCTGTTGGGTGGCGGCGGCGCGCGTTTTGAGCAAGCCCTGCACGCCGTCGAGCGTATCTTTGCCTTGCTGCAAAATACCGATGAGGGAATGGACGGGCGTCGCGCCGGTGCCGATGGCGATGCCGGTAATCAAGACGTCAATGCGTTCATTCACGTTGATGCCCAACAGCGCGAACATTTGCAAACCCACCACCGCCGCAATCACGAGCCCGAGAATCAAACTCGTCACAATCGAAATCACGCGCTTGGCATCCACGTATTGTCCCGTCGAAGTGAGCGTCGCCAAGCGCGCTTCTGCCAATGCCACATCGTCCGCCGCGCGTTCAATCAATTGCGACAAGGCGTCCTGACTAGTGGTCAGCATGTCGTCCACGCGCAGTGTCGGGTCGCCTTCGTGCGCGAGCGCTTCGAGACGTTCGCGCGCGGCTTTGAGTTCATCGTTCGCCCAACGCAGCCATTCGCTGCGCCCCGCCAGAAACGCGACCAAAGAACGAATGTAGCTTTCAATCAAATTCCACATCATTTCGATGATGCGTTCGATGCCGAGCGCGGCAACCGCAATCGGCGCGAGGACTGCCGCAAGGTCGGCGCCGCGCGCGAGGGGTTGTGGAACGGTTTTGACGATGGGATACGTCAATACAAAAGCAATCGTCCCCGCCAAGAGCCCAAGCAATATGGCAAGACTGCCGTACACAAAACGGCGCCCGCGTCGTTTGACGATTTTGGTTTTGTCGAGCGTAGGGGGGTTCGGGACGAGTGGGGTGGTGGCGGAACCGGCGGCGGGTTGTGCGGACATGCGACCTCCGAGAATTCTGAAGCGAGTGCGGCTATTGTATGTCGTGGGTTGTGGGCGTGTCAAGCGCAAAAAAAACTCGCCCTGCGGCGAGTGGGGGACAATCAATTTTTGTTGGCGCTGATGCCGCGCCCGCGTTTCCAACGCGGATTGGGCGGCGGAATTTTCTTGCCGCGTTCGACGCGGATTTTTTTGCGCGGGCGGGATGGTTCAGTTTGGGCGGGCGATTCCGGTTCGTGCAGCGAGTCCATGATTTGGCGAATGTATTCCGCGCGCGGGTCATCGCCGTCCAAATTTTCCAGCGCGGCTTGCAATTGGTCCATTGCCGTGTCGAGCGTGTCGAACGCGCGCGTCAGTTGATTCACATCGCCCGATTCGTAATATCCGCTTTCGTCATAGACCTGAAGCGCGCTCATGTAATGTTCTTGGAGCCAATGCAAAAATTCACAGACGGCGATGTGGGTCTCCACTCCCGCGAATTGGGTTTTGGTAAAGAGCGATTTGTTTTCCCAATATTCGCCCGCGTCATTCAACGCCATGTAATAGACCATCTCGCCACTTGCGTTAAAGGTGAGCCATAGTGGTTCCGCTTTGGGATGCACGGTGATGAGAAAACCGCGCAGCGTGTCGTCAATCGGAAATAGCGCGCTTGTAGTTTCGATTTCCGTACCGCCCCCTTCATCGTCGCGTTCGATGCGTTTGACGGTGCGCTCGACTTGCCCGATGATGCGTTCTTCGACTTGGAGCGCGTGCCAGCGCTGCTCGGCGCAATACAAACGCGCCGCGTCCAGCAATTCCGCCAGACGGGCGCGGTCGTCGAGTGTGCCGCTGTAATGAATCGTGATGCCCATTTAGTTTTCCAACGCGCCGAGCATGGACCACGAACCGGTCCAATGAATTTTCACGTTGGCGAGTTTTCCTTTCCACTCGCGTCCGTCGTCTTCAAAAAACACGAGTTTGTTTTGGCGCGTGCGCCCCTTCCAGCGATTCCGATTTTTTTCTTCGACCAATACCTCGACCGTTTGTCCCAAAAATTTCTTGTTGATTTCGCCGACGACGGCGCTTTGCAATTCGTCAATCGCGGCGCGGCGGCGTTCTTTTTCTTCGGGCGGCACATCGTCGGGAAAACGCGACGCGGACGCGGTGTTGGGACGCGGCGAATACATGGCGACGTGCGCGACATCGAGTTTCAATTCTTGCAAGAGCTTGTACGTGCCTTCAAATTGTTTTTCGGTTTCGCCGGGGAAACCGACGATGATGTCGGTAGCGATGCTCACGTTCGGGACGCGCGCGCGAATATTGGCAATCAACGCGCGATAATCGTCCACCGTGTACCCGCGCTTCATGCGTTTTAGAACCTCATCGTCGCCTGCCTGAATTGGCACTTCGATATGCTCCATCACTTTCGGAAGTTCCGCCACCGTGTCGAGCAGTGCGTCGTTCATGTAATTCGGATGCGAAGTGAGAAAGCGCACGCGTTCCAAACCTTCGATGTCATGCACGACGCGCAAAAGTTCCGGCAGACGCGGACCGTCGGGAATATCATAGCCATAGCGGTCAACGATTTGTCCGAGCAGAGTGACTTCTTTGACGCCTTGCGCGACGAGCGAACGCACGTGCGCGGCAATTTCGCCAATGGAACGCGAACGTTCGCGCCCGCGCCGATAGGGGATGATGCAAAAAGTGCAAACGTGGTTGCAGCCAAAAATGATGGGCACGTGCGCACTCACGAGCTGTCCGCGTTCGTGCGCGGGCAAAACGAAATCGGCGTCTTGCAAGGCGTACCGCGTTTCCGTTTCCTCGCGCTCGATCCAATAATCCTCGCGTCCGTTCTCAGGCTGCACGCCGCGCGCGCGCAATATTTCAACCAGCGCGGTCGGGTCGGACGGCGGCAGGAACGTGTCTACGAACGGAAATTTCTCGCGCAGCGCTTTGGGTTCGCGAACACCGACCATGCAGCCCATCACGCCGAAAATAACTTCCGGGTTTTTGTTTTTGAGCGGACGCAGCTGCATCAAGCGGCTGACAGCTTTGTCTTCGGGACCTTGCCGCACCACACACGTGTTCAAAACGACCACATCCGCCGCTTCTACATCGGGCGTCGCGCGCAGACCGAGTTTTTCCAATTCGGACGCGAGCCGCTGCGAATCGGCGGTGTTCATCTGACAACCATAAGTCGTGATATGATATTTCATAAGCGTTTACACAGGATTCTGCACCGAGCAGCTATTGTAGGACAAGTTAGAGAGGGCGTCAAAATGAATTTTTGGCGGCGCATTCCGACGGTTACGAATGAAACCAAATCGCAGGTTGAAGCGTCTATAAAGCGCCTCTGTTTGATGCTTCACCATGTGTCGGTTCTGCCGGTCCTTGCATTGATTGCCCTTTTGGCGTTCGGATGCGCGGCTCCGGCTCCAGGAGTGCAAATGAACGTGTTCGAAACCCCTCAACCCACTACTCCGCAAGTTGCAACGGTCGTCGTCGGTCCTGCCTCGACCAGTTTGCCGTTAACGCAAATCAAAACCAAAACGCCCGCTCCCGGTATTGCCGCCGGCGGCATCATCAACATGCAAAATGCGGAAAGCGGTGTGACCCTTCACGTCGGAGAACGTTTTTTGCTAAACTTGGGTGACCGCGACTGGAAAGTCCGCATCGGCGATGAAACCATTATGCGCCTTGGCGAATCCACCGCCGTTCCACAAGGGAGTCAAGGGTATTTCGAAGCGCTCAAGGCAGGCACCACGAAAATCTACGCGACGAGCGACCCGGCATGTCGCCAGGCGACTCCACCCTGTATGCTGCCGACATTATTTCTGGAAATTCCGGTGACTGTGTTACCTTGAACAAGAATCGGGACACTGAAAGCAGTGTCTCGATTTTTGTTGCGCGCGCAGAGCCCCTCACCCTGCGTCGTCTCCACTCCTCCCTCACCCCCGACCCCTCTCCCAATGGGAGAGGGGGGGAATGCGTCGAGTCATTGCTTGCGCGCAATCAGGATGGTTTCGCGAATCGAAAACATCAAACGTTCGTTCTCGACGCCCGGGTTGAAAAATGCGCGCGCTTCGGACGGCGCGTTCTCCAATAAACGTTTCAATTCGGTTTTCGTTTCCGCGCTGCATCCCATTCGGTCCGCCCATGCTTCAAATTCCATGCGCTTGACGGATTCCTCGACAATTTCGACGGTGAGCCCCGCGTCCGCGAAATATTTTTGCAAGCGCTCAATCGGATAACACCAATTGTGCGACGGGTCGCGCAGCTTTTCAAAATGATTGATGTACGCGGCGGTTTGTTTGTGCGGCGGGACGGTGTTATCCGTGAACCCAAAAACTCCGCCGCGCTTTAACACGCGTGCCGTTTCACGAATCGCTTGCGCCGCGTCTGTATAGTGATGCAGCGCAATCCGATTGGTGACCAAATCAAATGTGTTGTCGTCGAACGGCAGCGCGTGCGCGTCGGCGGGTCTGAATTCGATGTTGGTGATGCCGCGTTCGTGCGCGAGTTTGCGCGCGGTCTCGAGCATTTGTGGCGTAAGGTCAACGGCGGTCACGTGCGCGACGTGCGGCGCAAAAGTGAGCGCCGTGTGCCCCGCGCCCGTCGAAATGTCGAGCACGCGCCAATGCGCTTGCGGTTTGGTGAGTTCGACCAAACGCGCGAGACTCTCGCCGCGCGCGTGTACGGCGCTTGTCGCATACTTGTCGGCGTTCGCGCCGAATTGTTGTTGAATGAGGCGATTGGAATCCTGCATTGCTTGTTCTGTTCCATTCTATTTTGGTTTGTCTGGACGGAGCGGTGAACCGCATGTCTTTCCCGCGCGCCGTTCTGCGAGAACGGCGAAGAATGGATGCCTTATCACGGATACGTCACACTTTGATAAATGACGCCGCCTTGTTCCGGTAATTGTCCCGACGCGGCTTGCCACACGACGGCACGTGCGCCGAGCGCGCGCGCCAACGCGGGTTCGCCAAACAAAACGCGTCCCTCCAAAAACTGCGCGCGCAGAAAATCCAAGTCGGGCGCGTCGAGGTCGGCAGGAGATGCCGCAACAATCACATAGAACGCGTCGCTCGCGCCGGTGCGCGCCAATTCCACAGACATCAAAACCGCGTCGCGGTCGGCGAACGCGCGCGCGTACGGCGTTGCGTCGAACCAATTGGGCGGAACATCAGACGCGCGCGATGCGCCAAGTGTTCGGTACATCGCGCGGGCGGAATAGAGAATCACAATTTCGGGCGCGGAGGTCTTGTTTGCGACGGCGCGCGCGCGGAGTATAGGAAACGTCCGTTCGACGGCGATTTCGAGCGCGCGCGGGTCGTACGTGGTCGGACGATTGTAATTTTCAATGCCCTGCTGCTTGACATTGTAATTCCACGCAAACACGCCCCAAACCTCTCCGCCCATGCGCGCGGGCAAATCGTACAACATCAGCAAATTGCTGGACGCGTCGGGAATGCCGCGCGGGGCGGATGATTCTTGCGCCAAGCCCCACGCGTTCACCCCCCCCCACAGGGCGATGGGTTTGTGATAGAGGCGCGCAGAATTGCCGAGCGTCGTCAAAAATAATTTCAATTGCGCGGCTTCGTCGGCGGTCGCGGGTTTGGCGGCAAGGTCGTCGTGCAAATACGCATCGAACGTGACGATAAAATTGTCGGGCGTTGCGGAAAATAATTTTTCAATTTCCGGCAAGCCCCAGACGCGCCGCGCCGTGTCGCCGCCGTGAAACGACATCGTCGTCAAAATATTCGGATTGATTTGTTGCCACGCGTTCGCGCTCCATGCCGCGTAATCGGCAATCACGCCCGCCTGAAATTCGCCCAATTTCCACAGCTCGTCCGGCGATAACGCTTCCATTGGTTTTTCGTACCGCCGCGCAAATTCTTGTTTCGCCGCGTTGGAATAGTCGCCGCCCATCGGTTCGTCCGCGAGCGAAAGCATCACAATGACATCGCGATAGGGTTCGACCCATTCGTGTTGAATCCACGCGTAATAGCGCGTAATGTCCGCGCGATAAGGTTCGGAATACGGCGACGCGGTGTAGCCGCTGTGGTAGAGGTTCAATGGTTGTTCGTCAAACGCCGAGCGTAAAGCGTTCGGATGCATTTCGTTCCACGCGTCGCCCATTTGGATTTGATAGCCAATTGGGAGAATGACCTGCAATTGCGCGGCGCGCGCGGCATCGAGCGCGCGCCGCACCGCGTCGGACATGGCGCGCGCGTCGGCGTACAACGCGTCGTTTTTATTTTGCAGCGCGGCGTACACCGCATATGACAAACCCGGTTCCACTTTATGCGCGTCCACTTGTCCCGGATTGTTGTGCCCGAGCCAGACCGCGTTCGCGCCGTTGGCGCGCATCGTTTGAAAATCCGCGCGCATTTTTTCGGACGACGCGTCAGGATACGCTTCGTACGCCCAGCCGACGCGTAACGAGTTGAGAGCAACGGGTGTCGAGTGGTGAGAGGGTGGAGGAACAGGCGTGACGACGTGCGGGAGAGAGCGCGCGCTGGAATTGCAGGCGACGGAGAGCAAGGCGACGAAAAGCAGACCGCAGGACAAGGTGCGCGAAAGCATAACCGATGCGTGATGCCATTCAGTTTTTGCGTGGGCGCTCACGCGTGCGTTTCGGGTTGTGGCTTTGCGCGTACGCCGCCGCGCGTTTCGGGTCAAAGCCGCTGCGGTGATACGCATCAAACGAAAGCGTCGGGTCCACGCGCGCAATGTCGGCGAATTTTTGGCGAAAGCGCCGACACAAATCAATCATCGTTTTGGAATAGTTTACATCGCGCGCGAGATGCTCGCTCAATTTGTCCACGAACACAAGCGTGTGCGCGGTCTGGTTTTCAAACTGGACAATCGCGTCGCCGAACATCCAATAGCGCAGCACATTGCCGTCGCGCAAGTGAGGACGCATCCCGCGCAGGGTTTGGACCAAAACGCGGTATTGGTCTTCCAGTTCGGCGCGCGCGCGTTCCACTTCTTGTTTGTCAAGGGACTTGGTCAAGAGCGCGCCCAGCGGCAGCGCGGCTTTGAATTCGAGCGCGTCGCTATCTTCGCGCGCAGCCTGGATGTTAGCGGCAATGCGAATGGCTTGCTTCATAAGCGTTCTCCCCACAAGGCGAAAAATTTGCGCTGCAAATCCAGCACATCGCGCCACGTTGCGCCTTCTTTGTTTTCCATCGTAAATTCAATCACGCTCAAGCAGACGCATTTGAAAATGTGATAATCGAGATTGTTGGAGTGGGCGGCTTTGCGATACGCGGGATGCGCGATATTGAGAATGACGGTTGTGCCGTCGAACCATGCTTCTTCCGATTTGTCGTCGCGCGCTTCTTCCAAAATATGGACGCCGCCGCGAATCACGCGCGGACGCAGTTCGCCCGTCATCGCTTCGCCCGGCGCCATCAAGAGTTCGCGCGTTGTTTCTTCCAAGGTGCGCTCCGGTTCCGCTTCCATTTCGGCGCGCGCTTCGAGTTCTGCCGCGTCGAGTTTGATTTGCGCACGCTCTTCGCCCGCAATCAATTCTCCGTTTGGGTTCAGCGCCACCGCGTCTTGACGCCCATGCGACGCAAACATGGCAAGTTCGGGCATGTTGCGGAGAATGGAATTGATTTCTTTTTCCGTCCCCGCGAAATGATTTTCGGAACGGCGCGGCGCGCGTTCGATGAGTTTATTCTTTTCAAGCCAAAGGGTGAATTCGTTTTGCGCGCGTTTGAAAAATGTTTCCCAGCGCCCGTTGCCTTTGATGAAACGTCCTTTGTCGGTTGTGACCGCTTCAATCAAATAGGGCGCCTCAATCCAACCAAAAATTTGTTCCTTGTCGCGCGGCTCTTTGCGAAAATAGGAACGCTCGATGACTTTGCCGTAGGTGCACAGCATGATGCCCGGCGGAATGGGCGGCTCATCCGTGCCGGTATAAACGCCGAACCAGCCGAACGCTTTGGTCTGCCGTTGAATCTGCACGCGCATTTCTTGAAAGTGCGCGAGTTTGTTTTCGATAGCGGATTCAAGCAGCGGCTTGCCGTCGAGATGCAGCATGACGCCGGTTTGATAACGCGAAATAATGTCGGGGTATTGTTTGCGAATGCCTCGATCAATCAACGGATAGAAATGTTCGTACATCCAACGTTGAATCAGTTTGCGCGAATAAAAATGTTTGGACTCGCCGCCGAGATGCAAGGTCACGCGTGTGCCGTGATGGTCGAGCGCGGGCAGTTCGTGTTCGACCACCTGATACGGCGCGTCGTCGCCCTTGAGATGCCAATCGGAATAGCCGCGCCATTCCTTCGACCACGTTTCGGTGACAACATGCGTACAAAAATTGAGCGCGAGTTTCGCGCCTTGCCCTGCAAAGCCAATGCCCGTCCCGCGCCGTTTCGACGACGACGCGAAATCGTGATAATTTTTGAACTGCGCTTCATTCATCCCATGCCCGTCGTCTTCGACAATCATCAGCCCACGTTCCGCGTCATATTGAATGTTGATTTGGGTCGCGTGCGCGTCCAACGCGTTCGCCACCAGTTCGAGCAGCGTCGCAATCTGCGGCGCGAAATCGTATTGGTCTTGAATGTTTTGGACAAGGCGGCGGACGTTGACGCCGGATTTGGAGGTGTAAGACATGGGCAAATTATACCGCGCATTTATTTACCATTCAGCACCGTTTTCAACCACTGCCCCGTATAGCTCTCTTTTACCTTGGCGACATCTTCGGGTGTGCCTTCGGCGATGACGCGTCCGCCTGCGTCGCCGCCTTCCGGTCCCATGTCAATAATCCAGTCTGCCGTTTTGATGACGTCAAGATTGTGTTCGATGACGACGACGGTGTTGCCGTTGTCCACGAGGCGATTGAGCACACCCAATAATTTTTCTACATCCGCCGCGTGCAGACCGACGGTCGGTTCGTCGAGAATGTACAACGTGCGTCCGGTCGCGCGGCGGGACAATTCTTTGGAAAGCTTGATGCGCTGCGCTTCGCCGCCGCTCAAGGTCGTCGCCGGTTGCCCGAGCCGAATGTAGCCGAGCCCGACATCGCGCAGGGTTTCGATTTTGCGCGCGATGCTGGGAATGTTTTGGAAAAAGTCCAATGCCTCGTCCACCGTCAGGTCCAGCACTTCGGCAATGTTCTTGCCGCGATACGTGATTTCCAACGCTTCGCGGTTGTAGCGTTTGCCGTGACATACTTCGCACGGCACGTACACGTCGGGCAGAAACTGCATTTCGATTTTGATAATGCCGTCGCCTTCGCACGCTTCACAGCGCCCGCCCTTGACATTGAAGGAAAAACGTCCCGCTTTGTAGCCGCGCGCTTTGGCTTCCTGCGTCATCGCAAACACCTCGCGGATGTCGCCGAACGCACCCGTGTACGTCGCGGGATTGGAACGCGGTGTGCGTCCGATGGGCGATTGGTCAATGTCAATTACTTTGTCCAGCGCGTCGAGTCCCAGAATCCCATCGTGTTTGCCCGCCGCTTCGCGCGCGCCGTTCAACACTTGCGCGAGTTTTTTGTGCAAAATATCAACCACGAGCGACGACTTGCCCGAACCGGAAACGCCTGTGACGCAAATAAATTTGCCCAACGGAAAATTGACATCAATGTTGGCGAGGTTGTTTTCGCGTGCGCCCTTGACCGTCAAGATTTTGCCGTTGCCGCGACGACGCGTCGGAGGCACGGGAATTTTGCGTTTGCCGCTGAGAAATTGTCCGGTCACCGAGTTGGGATTCTTGGCGATTTGGTCGGGTTTGCCCGCCGCGACGACTTGTCCGCCGTGTTCACCCGCGCCGGGACCGAGGTCAATGATGTAATCGGCGTGCCGAATCGTGTCTTCGTCATGCTCGACGACCAGCACGGTGTTGCCCAAATCGCGCAGCTGCATCAACGTTTCCAACAAACGCGCATTGTCGCGCTGATGCAAACCAATACTCGGTTCATCGAGAATGTACAAGACGCCCATCAACTGCGAACCGATTTGAGTGGCAAGGCGAATGCGTTGGCTCTCACCGCCGCTCAACGTGCCGGCAGAACGGTCGAGAGTCAAATAGTCCAGACCGACGTTGACGAGAAATCCCAAGCGCGCGCGAATCTCTTTCAAGATTTGTCCGGCGATGGTCAATTCTTTCGCGCTCAATTTTTGCGGCAGCGCTTCAAAAAAATCGCGCGCGGCGCCGATGCTCATGCTCGTGATTTGGACAATATTTTTGTCGTCAAGGGTCACCGCGAGCGCTTCGGGGCGAAGCCGCTGTCCTTTGCAGACGGGGCAAGGCAGCGCGGTCATGTATTGTTCGATGTTTTGACGGATATAATCGGAATCGGTTTCTTTGTAACGGCGCATCAAATTGGGAATGACGCCCTCGAAACTCGTTTCATAGGAACGCTTGGCGCCAAATTGATTTTCATACTCGACGCGAATGCGCTCTCCGTTCGTGCCGTACAAGATTTTTTCAAGGTCGGCGCGTTTCAACTCGCGCACCGGTTTGTCCAAATCGAAATGATATTTGCGCGCCACCGCTTCGAGGAGTTTTCCAAAATAGCTGTCGCCGCTGCTGTCCATCCCGTTCGTCCGAATCGCGCCCTCGCTCAGCGACAATTCGCGATTGGGAATAATCAAATCGGGGTCAATTTCCAGCTGTGTGCCCAGCCCCATGCACGCGGGACAGGCGCCGTGCGGCGTATTGAACGAAAACGTACGCGGTTCGATTTCGCCCAACGAAACATGACCGAGCGGACACGCGAAATTTTCAGAAAAGGTAACGTCGTCTTCGGCGCGCCCCTCACCCCCTGCCCCGCGCCCATTGGGAGAGGGGGGAACTTTGTTGACGATGACGACGCCTTCGCCAAGTTTCAGCGCGGTCTCGATGGAATCCGCCAAACGCGTGTCGTCGGTCCCTTCGCGTTGGATGACGAGACGGTCCACGACGGCTTCGATGCTTGTGTTTTTGTAGCGGTCAATCCGAATGTCTTCGTTCACGTCATAGATTTCGCCGTTGACGCGCACGCGTACAAAGCCCGCTTTGCGAATATCGTCAAACACTTTTTTGTGTTCGCCTTTGCGGTCTTTGACGAGCGGCGCAAGCACGACGATGCGCGTGCCGTCGGGAAATTGTTTGACCGCATCCACCATCTGTTCGACGGTCTGGCGCTGAATGACGCGTCCGCACACGGGACAATGCGGAACGCCGACGCGCGCAAACAACAAACGCAAGTGGTCGTAGATTTCGGTCACCGTGCCGACGGTGGAGCGCGGATTGTGGCTCGTGCCTTTTTGGTCAATCGAAATCGCGGGCGAGAGACCTTCGATCAAGTCCACGTCGGGTTTTTCCATCAAGCCGAGAAATTGCCGCGCGTACGCCGAGAGTGACTCCACATAGCGCCGCTGTCCTTCGGCATAAATCGTATCGAACGCCAGCGACGATTTGCCCGAACCCGAAAGTCCGGTAATGACGACGAGTTGGTCGCGGGGAATTTCGACGTTGATGTTTTTGAGATTGTGTTCGCGCGCGCCGCGCACGACGAGTTTATCTTGCATAGTTGAAAATGGGAGAGCCGATGAGAGAAACGCTGCGTCGAACCTTTTTAGGGACGAACGGAACAAATGTTCCGAACTAACATTGTACACGGGTTGTCAACAGGATGCAAACAAAACGAAATTTCACGCGATAATGCATTCAGTACAGCAAACACGGAGGCGATATGAATACGCAATGGATACGCGCGGGCGCGTTGGGTTCCTTGGTCGCGGCGGGCTTGCTCGGCGTCCAAATCGCAATGGGCGTAGGGCTTGGCTCGGATTTGATGCTATTGGAAACGTCGCTGGACATTGCGCGTGTGGCGGCGTTTTTGCAAACGCACGCGGCGACGCTGACATCGTTGATAGCGGTGGATGATTTGTTCGTCGTCGCTTACAGCGTTGGTTTTGTCGGCATCGCGCTGTATCTCGCGCCGCGCAATCGGTTGTTCGCGTTAGTGGGATTGGGGTTTGCTTTGCTTACGTCGGCGAGCGATTTTACGGAAAATTCATTAACGATTGCATTGACGCGTGCGGCAACGGACGGCGTGCCTCTGCAAATGGAATGGCTCATCGCGCTGCAGGTGCTCTCGCAGCTCAAGTATCTGTGGATTTTTGCGGGCGGGACACTGTTTGCGATTGGAATTTGGGACAAACCGATCATGCGCCGCGCGCTGGCGGTTTTATTCTGGCTGTTTCCACTCATCGGCGCGCTGGCAATGGTCAGTGTAACGGGCGCGCTGCTGCGCATCGTGTGGATGTTGGTGCTGCTGCTCGCGGGCGCGTATTTTCTGTGGCGCGTCGCGGATAAAAATCCGAAGGGGCTCTAAAGCGCCATCGGGTTTCGCTCATTCGCCAAAGACAGCGCGCACGTTTTCGGAAAACTCTTGCGCCAACGCCGCGCCTTGCGCGGAGGTGAGGCGGCGGCGAAATACGTCTGCCAATCCTTGATGGTACCACTTTTGTTTTTCGCGCCCGCGATGGAATCGTTTCCACACCGTCTCGCCCAAACGCATATAGTCCTCGCGAATCCCGCGAATATTGTCGAGTTGGTCGGCGACTTTGATGAGCAAAACTTCTGGCGGCGCGGTTTCCAAAAATTCGAGCGTATCGCGTTTGCGATTTTCCCACGTGTCACTGCGGTCAGGTTCCGACATCGCTTCGACCAGTCGCGCGACGTTTTCGCCAAAATTCGCGCGCACCTGCGCCAACGTCACCGGCGTGTCTTCGATGACATCGTGCAGGACCGACGCGAGCACCACGTCTTCGGGCGCGTCGTTTTCAATCAGAATGCGCGCAACGGCAAGCGGATGCACAATGTATGGAATGCGCGTGCCTTTGCGATATTGTCCGGCGTGGGCATGCGCGGCGAATTCGATGGCGTGAAAAATATCTGGCATGGGTAAAATTTATTCTATCGGCAAACCGCGCTGCCGCCAACCCAGCGTGCCTTCGCGGATGTTGTAGAGTTTCACAAAACCCTTTTGCGCCAAAATTGCCGCACCCGTTTGACTGCGATTGCCCGATTGACAGATGACCGCGACGGGAATGTTTGGGTCCAATTCCTGCGCGCGTGCTTGCAGCTCGCCGAGCGGAATCAGTTTTGCGCCGGGCACATGCCCCGTGCGAAATTCCCACGGCTCGCGCACGTCCAAAATTTGCAAGGGCGGACCCTCGCGCATCAGCGTTTCCAATTCGCGCGGGTCAATGTCTTGAATATCGCCGCTGACAACGGGCAGCCCGCGCGCTTCCCACGCGTCCAAGTCTGGCAAATAGCCGACGACATTGTCATAGCCAACGCGCGCGAGCATATAAAACACGCGGCGATACGCGGACGCGTCGTCCAACATCAGTACGAGGGGAATTTGCGGCGGCAGCGCCATGCCGACGCGATTGCTCAATTGGTCGTTCGCCTCCAGATGCACGGAACCGGGAATATGGCGCGCGACGTACGCGGCTTTGGCGCGCGTGTCGAGCAAGCCCGCGCCGCGTTGAAAATGCGCGATGGCTTGGTTCAGGTCGAGCGCGCGCGCCGGGATGTCTCCCAAAACGCGCGGACCCTGGCGATTCATCGCCTTGATGGACCTGTGATTGCCGGGCTGCTCAGGCAAATCGCTGGTGGCGAAAACGATAAATTCCTCGCGCGTGCGCGGCGCGAGCGCGGGATTGAATTGACGCTCATAGCCGAGCGAAGTGACGCGCATGGCTCCCATCGCGCGCCCGCACAAGGAACCCGCGCCATGCCCCGGATAAACAATCAGCCCATCGTGCAGCGGCAAAATTTTTTGCTGTAAGGAATCGTGCAGCGCGCCGGCGAGTTGCTGCGCCGCGTCCGCCGTGCCGACCGAACGCGCTCCCGCGCTCCCGACCAAATCGGGACGCCCCACATCGCCGACAAACAATGTGTCGCCGGTCAACGCAAGCGCGGGTTCGTCGCCGCGCGCAGTGTCTGTGACCAGCAACGTGATGCTTTCGGGCGTGTGCCCGGGCGTGTGCAAGATCTGGATTCGCACATCGCCGAGCGCGAGCGTATCCCCTTCGCGCAGGGACGCGTGCGGAAATTGCGCGTCCGCGCTCTCATGCAAATAAATTTTTGCGCCCGTTCGCGCCGCGAGTTCGGTATTGCCGGAAACGTGGTCGGCGTGCAAGTGCGTTTCGACGATGTGGGTGATTTTCAACCCGCGTTCGTTCGTCGCGTCGAGATATTTTTGAATATCGCGGTCGGGGTCAATTACCACCGCCGCATTGGTCTGCTCATCGCCGATGAGATACGACGCGCAGCCGATTCCTTCGACAAAAAATTGTTGCGTGAACATGCAGGCTCCTCTGAAAATATCCGTGGTCAAGTGGCAAGAGGGGTAACGGGTTTCAGTTCGACTTGAAAGCCTAACTGTTCCAGCCGTTTCACGGCGCGTCGCTTGACCGCTTCTTTGTTGCGCT
>Ga0070741_10003247_pt1 | contig 40915 bp, 45 predicted proteins | sample Coa_R1_4_FD_66440 | JGI IMG/M metagenome (GOLD analysis project Ga0070741, IMG submission 66440) | Surface soil microbial communities from Centralia Pennsylvania, which are recovering from an underground coalmine fire - Coalmine... | ecosystem: Environmental > Terrestrial > Soil > Unclassified ...
GTACCACGGCTCGTCGGGGCTCGGCGGCGGGCACGGAAGCACGCGGAGCGCGAAGCGATGCGGGTCGATCGCCGTCGTCCGGCAGGCGTCGTTCCACGCGGGGCCGAGCCGCGCCAGCTCGCGCGCCGTCGGCTCGCGCGCTCCGACCAGCCACGTCACGACCGCCTCGGACACGGGCGGCACGACGACGAGGAGCCCGGACGCGGCCCACGACGCTGCGAGGACGAGCGCTGCCTTCGCACCGAGCAGCCAGCTCGTGAGCAAGAAGACGGGCCCCCACGGAACGAGGAACGAGATCGCGAGCGCGAACGGAACGGCCATCGTCTCAATCGCCGCGTAGCGGGAGAACTGTCGCATCCGCCACGGGTTGACGAGGACGCTGTCGCTCATCAGTCGAGATCGAGCTCCCGGGGCCACGCCGCGACAAGCGCCTCCGCATGCGAGCGGACGGCCGCGTGGTCGGTCTCGTCGAAGAGGCCGTTCGCGATGCGGTCGTCGTCCAGCCTCCGGAGGTACTCCTCCACGGCGCGAGTCACCGATGCGCCGACGCGGTCGACCCACGTCGCGTACGTGCGGTGGTGCGCGTCCACGGCCTTTTGCGACCGCTGTGCCTGCTCAGTCGCGAGGTGAATCTCTCGCTCGAGGCGGTGGTCCTGCTCCGCGCCGCGAATCGCCGGAGCGTGCCGGCGCGCGCGTCCGGCGAGCACACCCGCGCCGGCGACCACGAGGACGACGGTGAGGTCGACGAGCAGGTTCGGAGAGCGCTCGCCGTGATGGACGCCGACGGCGCACGTCGCTGCGATCGCGACGGCGACGATCGCTAGCGGCGCGACGGCTGGCCTCCAGCTCCGCGCCCGCCCGGCCCAGTCGCCCGCCACGAAGGCCGCCACTGCGGCGAGCGCCAGGACAAGCACGAGGTCCGGCCTGCGGGATTCGAAGGCTCCGAAGGCGAGGAGAAGCCCGATGCTCGTTGCAACGGCCGCGATGAGCAGCGCGAGCAGCGTACTGATCCACAGTCGATCTGCCAGGAACGGGCCGTGACGATCCTCGCGGATCTTCTTCCGCGACTCCTGTTCCGCCTGCAGTCGTTCGATGACGGCGCGGTCGTCGGCGGCGCGCTGCACGTCGGCGAGAGCCGGCGGGAGCAGCTCGGCGCGGATCTCAGCGAGCTTCGCCTTCCCGTGCGCGAGGAGCTCCTCGACCGCGACCTTCGGGGGCAGCGTCGTCTCTGCCGCCAACCGCGCGGCACCGCGGCGCCCCACGTGCATGATCGCGTCGAGCGCGTTCAGGTGGTGGCTGCGGATCACCGGTTTCCTCCGCTCCCGACGACGGCGAACGGATCGTGGGTCTGCGCCGGAGCCGGTTTCGCGCCTTCGTGCGCGAAGACGCCGCTCACGTAGAGGCCGGCCGCGCAGAGCAGCGCGAGGACGATTGCGCCGGAGACGAGCACGTCGCGCACCCGGCTCCACCGGTCGGGATCGGGGAAAGGCGCGGACGAGGGGCGGCTTCCGAAGTTTGGCATCGGCCGGATCGCATCGGCACCGAACTCCCAGACCGCCTCGCCGCCACGCCTCGGCTGGATGGCGATGGGACGCGGCACGCGGCCGTTGCCCGTGCTCACGCTTTGCTCCTTTGCTCGCCGGCCGCGAGCGCGCGAAGCGACGCGGCGCGGTCGTCGATGTCGGCGGTGGCGGCCAGCACATGGCCCTCGAGCTCCTGCTTCAGCTCGTCGAGCTGCGAGCGGATATCGGGCGAGGCCGCCGCGTTCGCAACCTGATAATCCGACCACCAACCCGCCGCGGCCGCCGCGAACCTGGCCTGGACTGCACGCAGCTCGGTGACGCCGCCGTCGCGATGGTTCTGCGCCTCGGCTGGAAGGCCGTCGCGCATCTCGACGAGGAGGTCGTGCTGCGCCTGCGCTGAGCGGAGGTCGTGCGCGAAGCGCATCCACGTCTGCCACAGCGCGTGCTCCGCGACAGCGTGCTCGACCCGGCGCTTCACGAACATCGTCCAGATGACGAAGGCGAAGGCGGCTACAGCCATCACGAGGAGCGCGCCGGATGCCTCGAGCCACGACGAATTCGGCGTCACGCCCCAGCGCAGCAGCGCGAGACCCAGGAGCATCGCCGCCGAGACGGCGAGCGCCAGGTACCGCACCCATTTCTCCGCTTCCTTCTCGCCGTTCGCCGCGACGAGCGCCGCCAGCGCTAGCGCCACCGCGATCCCGACGGCGAGGAACCGCTGCGCCCACGCGTCTGGGACATCGAGGAAGTTCAGCGCGAGCGCCGTCAGGTAGACCTCCGCGGGCAGGCCGACGGCGAGGCCGCCGACGATCGCCGTGATGCGCCACCGCGCCAGCCAGCGCTCACGCCCGCGATCGGTCTCGTGCAGGGCATGCAGGAGAGCCGCCGCCTCCCCGCCGACGCGGTCGATCATCGTAGGCAGGACGAGGTGAAGGCGCTCGACTTCGTTTAGCCCGGCGTGGACGGCTCGCCGCACCGTCTGGACGCTCGCGACCGCATCGGCGTGGAAGTTGTGCAGCCGAGCGACTGGCTGTCTCGCGTCGTCGCGACTTTCCGCGAGCGGATGCGGGACGCCGGCCTCGGCGTCAAGGGCGCCGAGGCCGGCCTCGGCGGCGGTGTCGGCGCCGACGGTGCCGGTGGCTCCGTTGAGAGCGCTGGGCTCGTCCCTGCGGCGGCTGCCGATCACGCCGCGCCCCCGAGCCGCGTGATCAGGTCGTCGACGCTCCGAACGAGGACGGGCGTCGCGCCCGCCGCGCGGGCGTAGTGGAGCCAGAACTGCTCGATCCACCGCGCCTTCTGCAGCCCGATGCCGCCCGGCACGCGACCGAGACCCACGAAGAACAGCCGCACCCCGGGCAGGCTCGCGACCAGGCTCTGCGCCTTGAGCTGCGCTACGAGCACTTGGGGGGCCGGTTGCGGCTTGTAGAAGCTGACGCCGCGCGCTACAACGACGCCGTTCGTGACGGCGACCACGACCACGGGGCTGCCTCCCACGCCGGTGCCGGAGAGGTTCCGCTGCAGCTCGCCGAATGCGGCCAGCAGATCAGTCCGGCAAGCGCCACGGCGGCCCCGCTGCATGTGGGTGAGGAGCGACGGAATCGAGACGCGGTTTCGCTGGGCCTGTAGGTCGCGCCGGATGGCCTCCGGGCTCTGCTTCTGCGACACGAAGCGAACTTCCCGGAAGTTCAGATTCTCGATTGCGTCGTTGCGGATCGGCGCCTCGCCGAAGCTCCCCTCGTGCCACGCGGCCTCGGTGACGAGGGCGTACGTCAGCAGCCGCTGCTCTGCTTGCGCGACCGGAAGCGCGTCGCAACTGACGTCGAGCATGTAGCGGATGGCGAGACCGTCCTCAGGCGAGGGCGCACTCGGAAAAGCCCCTACGGGCTTGCCCGCGCAGCCGCTCGTGGACAGGGCCCCGAGCAGCAGCGTGGCGACTACGAGAGCGGTTCGGTGCCGCAGATGAAGGAGCGCGCGGGTCATGCCGCGCGCTCCAGGTCTGCCGCGCCCTCCGAGACGGGGGTCAATGGACCGATCGGCTCAAGCAGTGCGCCTTCGGCCGGCAGCGCGTTCAGGACCGTCCGGCGGCTGCTGACCGCTGCGGGCAGAAGCCCCGGGACCTCGGCCGGATCAACGAACCGGATCTCAGGGTGCTTCGCGGCGTAGCCGTTTACTTTCTCAACGAAGCCGACGACCGTCAGCCTCGTCGTCTTCGACAGCGCGACGAGTGGCTCGACGCCTTCGATCTGGTGATCGCGGTAGAGGTCCGACGTGACGACCACCAGCTCGTCGAGCCCACGCTCCACCCGCTCGCGGGCGAGTTGGACAAGGTCGGTGTCGATGTCGACACGGCCTCGCCCGGGCTTCACGTAGACGCCGTACCCCCGAGTGCGGAGCCGGTGAACCCATGTGCGGAACCCGTCGTTCAGCGGCTCGGGGGCCGTTGCGAAGACGATAGCTTCAGCCTCCGTGTCGCGCTGAAGCTGCTCCGAAAACCAGGTCGCGAGCGCTGCGTACGACGGCCGTTCGCGCGACGCGTGCCCTAGAAACTCCGTGATGCGAGCCTGGAGGTTCGGCGCGTCGACGAGCAGCAGGCGCCTTGTATTCCCCTGACGATCCTGCGGCGCTCCCGGTGCCGCTCCCACTCGCGAGGCCGCGCACGCCTCCTCAGGCGCCGCAAGAGCAGTTACGTCGGCCACCGCTGCCTCCTTGAGCGAGAGGGACATGGTCATCGGGGCAAGTTCACCGGCCGCGCACGGGAAGAGGCCGGGAAGATCCGGGAAGGTGGGCGGAGGCATGGTTGTGCCGACGATGTGGGGCATCCGGCGCCTTGTGGGTTGCCGAAGGGCGGTCCGGCTAGGCAGACCGCCCTTCGAGCTCCACGCCATGGGCTCTGCTTCGCTTCGGGCATCCGCTAAGCGGCCGCCGCGACGGTCTCCCGGATCTCGTAGCCCTCATTGACGAGCCCGGCGGCGAGCTGCGCCCGGTCCTTCGGCGTAAGGTCCTTCAGCTCGCCGATCTCGACCTTACTGCCGTGCGGCTCCCGCCAGAAGTAGTCCGCGCACGCCCTTGCGAACGAAACCGGCTCCGACATCAGTGCCTCCTTCCTCGGCGGTGTAGCCGCCGGACGGATGAACGCATCAACTGCAGCCGGCGACCCTGGGAAAGGATCGGGAGCGGGCGGGAACCGCCCGAGATCCCATACGCGCGGGAGCTGGCCGCTACCGCCCTGGCTGCGCATCGCAGCCGAGTCGCGCTCTTAGGCCGCACCGGAGACGTGAGAGGCCGTCAGTCGCGTCCCTCGCTTGGCAGGCGCGACAAGCCGAACGTCACGCCGCGTTGCGCTGCGTTGCGCTTGTGCAACCGCCTACATACGCTTCCCGCGACGCACAAGCTGCTGCCGTGCGTCACCTTCGACCCTGCTCCCGGAGGTGTCACTCCTGACGGAATCGGTCGCAACCGTCGAGCTCGCAACCGCACGGCCCACCGTCATCCGCGACGCGCGTAGGAGCTTGCTCCCCCAGAACTACGCCACCCTGCTCGGCCTGCTTGCGGTAAGGGAGGCAGACGACGGATTGCCCGGGCGCGCTCCGCGACTGGCGCGAGACGAACTCGCCGCGCAGGTCGATGAGCTCATCGAGTACGGGGTTCTGAAGCTACGCCCACGCGAGCGGTCAGGCGCCAATGCGGAGGTGGACGACTCCGGAACCCCCTTGATGGCGGATGCGCAGCGGCGGGAATGGATCAGCGAGACCCTTCGCGAGCTGCTTGACAAGCTTCAGCACGAGCTAGGAAGGAGCCGCGATCTCGTCATTCGAGACGCGCAGGCGATCGAAATCGCGCACGAGCTCGTTCGGATCGACCTCCTCGAAGCCGCCGATACGCTTCGCGCATTGAGGCGCTTGGTTGCAGGCGCCTCAGAGGTCGATACATCCCGCGCGTCGGTCGCCGCGCTCGCCGAGCGCGCGAAGTCGGCAGGCGACGCTTTCCGCGCAGCCCACACATCGGGGTCGCTGCCGCGACCGTGGCTCACGCACGTGAAGCGCGCGCTCACCGCCGGCCTCATCGAGGCGCACCGGCTTTCGATTCTGGTCTCGGACCTCTCCTTTCCGGACCCCGCGGCGCTCGCCGATGTCGAAGCGTCCGCGGCCGCGCTGCAAGAGCTCGGCGACGAGGCAGGTGCCCTGGTCGGGCTGATCAAAGCGTCCACCGACGAGGCGCGGCTCTCGACGGTCGGGGACCGCGCAGCGGAGTACGTCGAGCGGTACGGCAAGTCGGGCACGGCTCTGGACACGAAGGACGAAGCGGCGATCAGCGAAGCGCTCCAGCAGCAGTGGCGCCGCATGCGTAGCCGAGCCGGCCATGAGCTCGCCAGCGCACAGGAGTGGGTCGCCCGTGACGACCTTGTTGCGGAGCTCGACGCCTTCTGGCAGGAACAGGGCGGAGGCGTCTTCGCCGTCATCGGCATCGGCGGAGCAGGGAAGACCGCCCTCGTTAGTCGGCTGCTCGAGGTCAACGACTGGCTGAGCACCAGCTATTCGGCAGGAGGCCCCGACGGCATCTTCATCTGGTCGTGCTACGACTCCGACAGCGTCTCTGATCTCGTTGCCACCGCCTCCCGGTTCTTCGAGCGCTACCTGACGGTTGGCCAGCGCCGCGCCTTGGGTGATTCGCCTCCGACCGACGTCTCGCGTCTCGTCGAGACGCTGCGGCGAGCGACGGGGCGGTACCTCGTCGTGCTTGACGGTCTCGAGCGTCTTCAGGTCGAGGCGCACAGCCTCCCGCGACCGGCGGGTATTTCGCAGGTGTCGAGCGGCGGGTTCGGCCTCGGCTACACGCGCGGCGAGTTCGAGGACCCGGCTGTCGCGCGGCTCCTCAAGTTCATAGCGCGCAACACCGTGGTCAAGGTGATAGCGACAAGTCGGGAACCGCTCGCGACGCTGGCGGCGGATCCGGGCTATCGCGAGCGCGACGTCACAAAGATGGACGACCGCTCCGCCGCCAGCCTTCTCGCCTCAAGAGGGGTGCAGGGCGACACCGAGGCCCTTGCCGAACTGGCGAATCAGTTCGACAATCACGCGCTCACGCTCTGGATCGTCGGCGGGTGGCTGAAGCTGCACCACCGCGGGGATCCGGCCGCCGTCGCGCTACTCCAGGACGTTCGATCGATCCCGGGGGAGGACGACTTCGCTCGAGCCGTTCGCAAGCTCAACGCCGTCCTCAACGATGTTTTGACCCAGCTGGACGAGACTGAAGCGGAGCTGCTCAACGTCGTTGCCGCCCTGTCGATCCCGTTCCCCCTCCATCTCCTTAGCCGGATCGTCCAGCAACGAGCAAAGCAGCGCGGAAGTGCCGTTCCGGCGCCAGCAATGATCGACAAGAGCATAGGAACACTTGCCGTACGCGGCCTCACGTCCTCCGGCACAGAGCAGCACGGCGACGAGACACTCTTCAGCCACGTGCTCGTTCGCTCGTTCTACTACGGCCAGCTGGCGCCCGAGGACAAGCGGTCGCTCCACGAGTTGATCAACCGCGAGCTCAACGACGTGATCGCGGCGCTCCCGAAGGAGAACGCCGACCGGGGAGTGTTGATCCGCGAGAGGTTCCGGCAGCTCGTGGCTCTCGGGCGTTACGAAGAGGCGTACGAGGTCTATCGAACCGACCTTGGCGGATACCTCGGTCTGGGCTGGCGCGAGGGCAAGCATCACGACGGGGCTCGCCTCATGCAGATGTTCATCGAGGGCGACGTGCAGGACCGCAACCTGAAGCACCGAGCAACGCTCGACGGGGTGCTGCACATCAAGAACCTGGGCCTCCTCGACGAGGCCGCTGCCGTGCTCGAGCGCCTTGAAATCGAGGAAGCGGGCGACCTCCATGAGCACGCCGCCGATTCCGCGCACAACCTGGCGGGCATTTACCTCATGCGCGGCCGACTCCGTGACGCGCTTCAGGCGGCGCGGCGCGCAACGGGCTACGCAGAGCAAGGGCAGGACCACGACTATCTCCGCGAGGCCTTCGCGCGCCTTGCCGACGTGGCCGTGCGAGTCGGCGACGCGTCCACCGCGCAGGTCGCACACGAGAAGGTCCTCGCGTACTACGAGCCCAATGCCCACGTCCTCCAGCTCCCTGGCCTCAGCATCGCGTGGCTCTCCCTTCTCCAAGAGAACTGGCAGGCAGCGAGCGAGGCTGTCGCGTTTGCGCGGGCAGCTCTTGAGAGCCGCGAGCAGACGAGGGGCTCATCACTCGGAATGCTTCGAGCGCGCCTCGAAGCAGTCCGTGCCGGCGTAGCTGTCCACTTTCGCGATCTAGATGGCGCGTTGGCCGCGCGCGACTACCTCTATGAGTGGGCGCTTGCTCAGAGCAGCGACCAAGAGATGGTCGCCGTTGCGCACTTGACCGCAGGAAGGGTCGCGAGAGCCGAGAGCCAACTCGACGCCGCCGAACAAGCGTTTCGGATCGCGGAGGAAGTCGCCCGTGAGGGCGGGCTCGGCTTGCACTGGATCGACGCGAAGGTTGAGCAGGCCGCGCTCGCAGTCCAAAACGGACTCCCGGCCGAGGGAATAGATCACGCAAACATGGCGCTTGCAGGTCTAACGGAGACCACCGATCCCGGCATCATCGGCGCCGGCGCACCGCCTCCCGCGTACCGCTGGGGCGCGCTTTTCGCCCATCGAGCACGGCGTGACGCATACGTCCTTGAAGGGGCCGCGGAACAAGCCATCGCCGCCGGGGAGGAAGTACAACGACTCGAGAAGGAGCTTGGAGTGGTGTCGGCAGCCGTCACCGCCGACGCCTAGACGGGATGGCACTCGCGCCGGCATCGGCGGCGCCAAGAGCTTGACGGGGATAGCCTCAGCAGCCTGCTCTACTGTCCCGGAGGGGTGGCTGAGCGGCTGAAAGCACCCGCCTGCTAAGCGGGTAAGGGTCATCGCCCTTCGCGGGTTCGAATCCCGCCCCCTCCGTCATCTCCTACCATGGGTAGGTCGGCTCGCCCCTCGGCGGCCCGCCTCGTACCCTTACGCCATGCCTGTCTCTCGTTCTCGGATCTCCGACACGGGCTCGCTCGAACTCGTGATGCATCATCCCGACGAGACGATGCGCTTCGGCGAGAGCATCGGGCGCGCGGCCGAGCCGGACACCGTCGTCGCGCTTGTCGGCGATCTCGCCACCGGGAAGACGATGCTCGCCAAGGGAGTCGCACTCGGCGCCGGCGTCCCTGCGGAGGAGTACGTCACGAGCCCGGCGTACGACCTCGTCCACGAGTACATGGGCCGGCTCCCCGTGTTCCACATGGACTTTTACCGGATCGATGCCCTCGAGCCGGAGGACTACGAATGGATCTGGGAGTATTTCGCGCGGGGAGGCATCAGCGTGATCGAGTGGGCCGACAAGATCGGCGCGCTCCTCCCTGATTCACATCTGCGCATCGAACTTGATTACGGTGCGGAGCGCGAGGAGCGTCTGCTGAGCTGCAGCGCTATCGGCGAGCCTGCTGCACGTTTGCTCGACGCGCTACGTGCCGAATGGTTGTAGTTGGAGTCGACACGTCCGGTGATCGCGTCGGCGTAGGCGTAATTGCCGACGGAATCCCGATCGCGGAAACTCTGATCCCCGCGGAGAATCGATCTCTGCCGCGCATCCTGCCGGCAATCGATCGCGTTCTCGTCGACGCCTCGCGATCCATCCGTGATGTCGACCTCTTCTCCGTCGTCGTTGGCCCCGGTAGCTGGACCGGGCTCAGGCTCGGCGTGACGACGGTCAAGACGCTTGCGTACGCATTGGGGGCGCCGGCAGTGGGCACGGATACATTCACTGCGCTCGCCTATGGCGTGCGCTATGCGGGCCGGCCGGTCATAGCAGTCGTTGGCGCGCGCGGCGGCCTCGTCTTCGTCGCCGAATACCGCACCGAGCGCGGGCGACCTGCGCAGGTGGCGGCACCGCACCTCGTCCCGCTCGAGTCGCTTCCTACTCACGTTTCGGACCTCGCGCTGATCGTAGGCGACGTGCCGGCGCACCAGCTCAGCGCGCTCCCGAGCCAGTGCCTGGTGGCCTCTCCTCGCTATGGGGTCGTGAGCCCGATCGCCGTCGCGGAGGCCGGTCTTCACCGCTTCGAGGAGGCCGGCCCTGCGGAGATCCGCAGTCTCGTGCCCGAGTATCTCAAGGAGCCGGAGCTAACTCTCGCGACGGAGCCGCGGTAAGTGCGGATTCTGGGTATCGAGACGGCGTGCGACGACACGGGCATCGCAGTCGTCGAGGATGGGCACAGGGTCTTGGCAAACGTCGTTGCGAGCCAGGTCGGGACGCACTCTCGATACGGCGGCGTCGTTCCGGAACTGGCGGCCCGGCGCCACGTCGAGAACGTGCTTTACGTGCTCGACCTTGCGCTCGAGGAAGCGTCAGCCGATCTCGGCTCGCTCGACGCTGTCGCCGTCAACTGTAAGCACGGTCTCCTCCGTTCGGTGGCGGTCGGCGTCGCGGCGGCAAAGTCGCTGGCCTACGCACTTGAGGTACCGCTCATCGGCGTCCACCACGTCGAGGCACATCTGTATTCCGCGCTGATCGAGCAACCCGACCTCGAGTTTCCACTCATCTCGCTCGCGGTTGCCGGGGGCCACAACCTCCTGATCGAAATGGCGGACCACGGCCGCTACGAGATCATCGGGCGCACCCTCGACGACGCTGCCGGAGAGGCCTTCGACAAGGTCGCGCGCCGGCTTGGCTTGCCGTTTCCGGGAGGGCCAGTGCTGTCCCGGCTCGCGGCGGAAGGCGACCCGCATGCCATCCCGTTTCCCCGCCCGCTGCTCGACAGCCATGATCTGAACTTCAGCTTCAGCGGACTGAAGACGGCCGTCTCCGTCCTCATCGACAGCTACCCCAGTCTCGATTCCGTCCCTGTCGCGGACGTCGCAGCCAGCTTCCAAGAGGCCGTCGTCGACGTTCTCGTTGCGAAGACGCTGCGCGGCGCACAGGAGCGTCGTGCGCGCACGGTCACCGTTGTCGGCGGCGTTGCCGCGAACGCACGGCTCCGCGAGGTATTCAACGAGCGTGGCCACGCGCTCGGGATCGAGTGCCTCTTCCCGAAGCGCGAGTACTGCACCGACAATGGCGCGATGGTCGCGTCGCTGGGCTGGTACCGCTACCGCGCCGGTGACACGGCCGGGCTCGACCTGGACGCGCGCGCCCGGACACACTTTGCTCCGATCGCGGGCGAGTAGGCGGTCGCGCCGGCGCAGACGAACGCTACTGTCGCGAGTCTGCCGGCAGCAACGTCGCGCCGAGCACGTGCTCAAGATCCACTTTGCGAACCGCGCCCTCGCGGATGAGGACGGGCGGGTTCGTGCTGACGTCGATGACGGTGGAGGCGACCGCTAGCGGGGTGGGTCCGCCGTCGAGGACGAGGTCGATGCCCGGCAGCGACTCCGCGGCGTCCTCCGCATTGAGCGCCGGGGCGCGGCCGGTCGGGTTAGCGCTCGACGCCGTGATTGGGAATCCCAGGCGGCGCGCGATCAGCCGCGGCACCTCATGGCCGGGCACGCGCATGCCGACGCCTCCGCGCTCGTTCACGACGCCGCGCGGCAGCTCCACGGCTGCCTCAAGAATCACGGTCAGGCCGCCGGGCCAGAAGCGGCGCGCCAGCTGGCGGGCGACGGCAGAGAGAACGGCGACCTTCGCGACCTGTTCGGTATCGGCAGCGATCAGCGGTGTCACGTCTCCCTTCGATCTTCCCTTCGCCGCGAAGAGCCGACCGACCGCCTCCGCGCTGCGGGGATCCACTGCGAGTGCATAGACCGTGTCTGTCGGCACCGCGACGACACCGCCCGCGCGGATGACGCGAACGGCGGCGTCGATGCCGAGCGAGTCGCCCGACACAAGGTCCGGCGCGGAGCGGCGGATCACTGGAGCTGGCTCCTCGCCTTGCGGAGATTGACCGCGGACTGGGCGTAGACGGCGGCGGCTGTGAATATCGACTCGACGACGACGTACTCGTCTGGCGCATGGACGCGTCCTCCTCTCGGCCCGAGGACGCACGTAGGTATCCCCGCGTCGTTAAGGATGTACGACTCGTTCGCCGGCCCCGAGATGACTGTCGGGACGTCGCGGCCCGCGACGGCACGAACCGCATCTCTCACCGCGGCGACCACTCCCGAGTTGCCAGCTATCTGCGTTGGTGGCACGTGTATCGTCCGCTCGAGGACGTAGCCGAGCCGGGTACCGGACCACACGACTGTGTCGCACGCGTGCCGCAGGCGTTGTTCGATGTCGGCGACGTCCATCCCACCCGCGTAACGGATGTCGATCGTGACGTCACAGCGGTCGGGGACGACGCCGGCGTCGAAGCCACCCTCGATGAGCGTCGGCGTCAGCACGACCGGCCGGGACGAGCCGGGGCCCTCGTCGACCGCGGCCCGCATCGTCTCCACCACGGCGATAGCTCCGTCGATCGCGCTTGCGCCGGCCGTCCCGTGGCGCCAGGCGGCCGAGCCTGAATGGATCGCGCGCCCGCTCACGCGCAGCGCGAAGCGCATGACACCGCGGTGGCCGACGACGACGCGATGCATGCCCGGATAGGTGTAGATTGCGCCCGCGCTGTTGAGCGGCCGGTTCGCGAGCACGTGCTTCACGCCCAGCTCCCCAGTCGCTCCTGACTCCTCGTCCGAGACGCAGACAACGAGCACCGACGCGGCTTCGTCGATGCCCGAGTTGAGGCACAGGAGGGCGCCCAGTGCCGCTGCGAGGCCGCCCTTGTTGTCGGCGCTGCCCCTGCCGTAGACGCGTCCGCCGATCATGTCCGCCGCGAAGGGGTCGCGACTCCACTGTGCTTCGTCGCCGGCCGGGACGGTGTCCATGTGCGCGAGCAGGATGAGATCGGGCGGCTCGTCGGGGCTGGTTCCGATCAGTACGTTCGGCCTGCTCGGCTCGCACGCCACGATCTCGACGCCGAGGTCATGGTCCTCGGCGAAATCGGCGACGACGCGCGCGACCTCCTGCTCCGGATGAACTCCGTTCACCGAGGGCGTTCGGACGAGGTCGCGGCACAACGCAAGGATGGCGCCGCGCTGATCCCGGGTGAGCGCGAGCCGAGAGGGGATCATCTCGTCACTCCCGCTCGGCGCAGAGCTTCGAGCGCTTCGGACGCGGCCGCGCCGGGAGATAGCGCCGTCGTGTCGACCTCGGGGAAGCCGAGCGCGCGGTAGCCGGCAAGCAGCTGCCGTTCCCGGCTGCCGACGGCCTCCGCGAGATCATTGGCGTCTCGGCCGCGTTCATCGAGCCGGGCCTGCCGCGCGGCGTCGTCGCAGGTCACTAGGAGGATTGCGTCTGGCTCCGGGAGCTCGAGAAACGCGACGTCGGGCAGCACTGCGACATTGAGGAGAGAGTGCCAGACCTGGGTGGTCGGGAGCCACCGGTCGCACACCACTGGCCCGCTTGGACGCAGGCGGCTGACCTCCCTCCCCGCCCCCGCGACTGAGGCGAGGTAGAAGGCATACCGTTCTGCAGGTGCGGCGGTCAGGTCGATCTGTTCGCGTAGCGAGGCATAGGGCTCGACAGGCGTCGACAGATACGCGCCTCCGAGAGCCTCCGCGAGCAGCCGCGCGAGCGTCGTCTTCCCGGTGCCGCTCAGGCCTTCGACGACGACGAACGCGTGGGTCACCGGATGGACTCCACACTGACTCTGTGAACCCGCCGGCCGACGATGAACGTCGCGACCGTCCCTACGGTTGCGCCCATGATCGCCTGGGCGAGCGGTGTGTCGTACGCGATGACTCCCGCCTCCGGATCCGATTCGCCCTGCCCCCTTATGTGGAACTCGCGTGCCGTCCCGTCGTCGTACTGCACGACGACCCGTGACCCGATGCCGACCGAGTCCGCGGACGGAGGCCGCTCGTCGACGACCGTGAGGCGGGCCATGCGCGCCTTGAGGTCCGAGATCTGGCGGCGGAGAAGACGCTCGGTCCGTTCAGCCTCCTCGAAGCTCGCGTTGTCGTGCCACTGGTTTCCTCCGACCTCGGCCGCTTCGGCCTTGGAGGCGACGACGGTCGAGAGCCGCTCTTCGAGATCGGCAAGCCGAGCCTCTAGACGGGCGAGTCCCTCGCGCGTCGTCAGGTCAGGTGTACTCATGGGTTTCTCCTTTCTCTAGTGGACATGCGCGAGCGCGTAGCGGCCTTTCAGCGTGTCGATCGATGTGAAGGCGATCTCTCGGCCAGGGAATCCATGCGCAATGCGCTCGCGGAAGCTCTCGAGCGTGAGGAAGCCGCGCCCCTGGTCACCGAGGAAGCGGCGGTAGTACGCGTTGAAAAACCGCGCCCGCGCGCAGGCCGTGACGTCGAGCACGTCGAGGACGACAATCCGCGATGCGATCCGACCCAGCTGGGCGAACATCGCGGAAGCCTCGTCCGCGTTCAGGTGGTGGAGCGTGTTCTTGCAGACCGCTGCCTCGAAGTACGCCGAGTAAGGCAGGTCGACAACGTTGTGCAGCGTGTAGGCGAGGCCGTGCACCGTTCCTTCGCGCGCATGGGCGCGCATCAGGTCAAGGCAGACGTCGTTCGCAACGCAGGCGCGGCCTTCGGCGGCGAGGGCCACGATCAGCGCATCGTCGCCGCATGACACGTCGACGACGCTCTCGGCGTCTCCGATCGCGCTCCGGACGTAGTCGCGAAGGAGGCGGCTGCTCAGCGGGTGCAGCAAGGGAGCGACGACGGCGCGGTGGAGGCGCTGGCGCAGCACGTGCGTCGCCGCCGACTCGATCTCGGCGAGCGGCGGCGAACCGATCCCATGTCCGAGACGGGCGAGGGCGTCGTCGAGGAGCACCCGGTGGAAGGGCGTCAGCGCCGCACGGGCTCGTTCGGCATCCACAGGCGGTGCGCCTTCCTGCGCTCTCACTAGCGTCGCCACGACGGCGATCCCGGCCGGCGATCCATCGCTTGCGTCTCGGAGGCGTGTGAAGGGAACGAGACCGCCGATGGTTGCGCCCGGAGCCAATGCCTGCGCGGCCCGCTCGACTGCAAACGCGACGGGCTCGCCCGCTCCCACGCGCACGGTCGGCAGGCCGTCGTGGAGGTACACCCGGCCCGCCCCGTCATGGAGGACGCAAACGGCGACGCCATCGGTGCCCGCCGCCGGAACAACGCGGTCGCGGGTCTCGTACAGGTCAGCGAATCGTGCGATCGAGCTGGTTTCCATGCGTGGACACCGTCTCGATCAGTCCCGGGAAGCTCCCGGGAAGCGCCGGGTCTTGCCCGGTTAGCGCACGTCAGCCCAGAGAACGGCTCAGCTCACCAACGGCGACGCCCGTGGCAGATCAGGGCGGTCAGCCGGCAGCGCAGGCGCGCGAGCAACCGAGAACCGGGACCGTCCCGGCAACCTCCCAGCTGCTCCGAATACGCTTCCTCAGGCAGTGGCCACGTTCTCGATCCAGTTCCTCGGCTGCAAGGTCTCGCACGCTGATTCACACGCGATCCGCGAGCGGCTGCTGATCGACGGGCACGTTGAATCTGCAGCCGGGGCCGATTTCGCTGTGGTCACCACGTGTTGCGTCACTCACGAGGCGCTGCGTAAGTCGCGTCACGCAGCGTCGCGGGCGGCACGCACACATGAGCGCGTCTATGTCACGGGCTGCGGAGCCAACCTCTCTCCGACCGCCTTCGACGGCCTTCCCGCCAACGTCGTCGTCGTACCCGGTCGCAGCGAAGACGCACCTGGGCTTGTCGCCGGGGATGTCGGCGCCGTCGCGTGCATCCAGGCAGAGAGCAAACTCGATCGCACCCGGGCATTCGTGAAGGTCCAGGACGGCTGCAGCTTCTCGTGCGCCTTCTGTGTCATCCCTTTCGTGCGGGGGCCGTCCCGGAGCCGGCGCGCGGAGGCCGTCCTCGCCGAGGTCCGGCGCCGCGTCGACCAAGGCCACCGAGAGGTCGTCCTTACTGGAATCAACGTCGGGTGCTACCGCGACCGGGAGGCCGGCTACGACCTACCGCGGCTCATCCGTGAGGCAGGCAGTGTCCAAGGGCTTGCGCGGCTCCGGCTGTCCTCGATCGAGGTCAACCACGTCACAGCAGCACTCGTGGACACGATGCGCGAGACGCCGACCGTGGCGCGACACCTCCACGTGCCACTTCAATCCGGCGACGATGGCGTCCTCCAAGCGATGGCGCGACGGTATGACACACGCACGTACCTGCGCCGAGTTGCTCTCGCCGACGGCTTTAACCTCACGACTGACGTGATCGTTGGCTTCCCTGCCGAGGACGAGCACGCATTCCAAAACACTCTGAGGACCATCGAGAAAGCTGGTATCACGAAAGTGCACGTCTTCCCCTACTCACCGCGGCCCGGCACTGCCACGGCCGAAGCGGACACTGTGCCGAGGGCCGTCAAGAAGAACCGAAGCGCGGAGCTTCGGGCGCTCTCCGGTGAAGCGTGCTTGCGTCACTGGCGGACGAAGGTGGGGCAAGACGAAGTGGTTCTTGTCGACCGTCCCGGTCGCGGCTATGGCGACGACTACTCGCCCTGGCTCGTCGACGGTGCCGTCGGCGATCTCGTACACGTACGCGGCCTCGCAGTCACGGATGAGGGCATCGTGGGTCGCGAAGGCGCTTCTCGTTGGCCGCCTCCGGCGCAAGCCATTGTGCAAGCCGCGACTTCGAGATGACTGAGAATGATGCCGACCTCGATAAGCAGCGATACCGGATCCTCGTCACCGGCCCCCCCGGCACCGGCAAGACGACGCTTGTCGGGGCTCTTGCGACCATGCTGCAGCTGCCGGTCGTTCCTGAGGCCGCGCTCGAGCTGGGCGGTCTCGGTCTCACGATCAACGAGGACGGCGGCGGAAGCGAGCTGGCAGCGATCGCCATCCACCAATACCACCTCGAGCGCGCGGCCGGCGCTGGCGCCTTCGTCGCCGACCGCGGAGCGGTCGACGTCTTGGCCTACGCGCGGGCGTTGGCGCAGCGTCGAGCGGCGACGGCACTCGATCGGCGTCTGGCCAACTCCGTCTGTGGTTTCGCCGAGTCGTGGTTAGCTGAGCGGCCCTACGACCTCATCGTCTCCTGTCAGCACAGATTCATCTCGAGACGTATGTCAGATGCCGCGCTGACATGCCTGGAAGGCGAGCAGCGCGCCGTGCTCGCTGAGGTCGACGCGCGGATAGTGCGTCTCACGTCCGCGGCCGACTACGGCGACTTCCTCGACTCGGTGCTCACGGTTGCGCGTTCTGATCGTCAGTGACTACGCCTACTCGGGAGGAGGCGTCGAGACCTTCATCCGAGAATTCATCGAGTTCGCCTCGAGCCAGGCGGAATGCCAACTCCTCACCTGGCGGCCGACCGCGCTTGTTCCAGCCTGGTTCGACGGGCGCATCGTCGTCGACTGCGGCGACGTCCGCGACGCATGGGAAGCGATGGACTCCGCCCACGTCTTATTTGTCCACACAAGCTGGAATGTGCGTCTCCTGGCCGGTTTGGCCTTGGCTTATCAGCGGCAGTCGCCGAAGCCGACATTGACCGTCGTCCACACCTCCGCTCATTCACGACCATCGAGTGCCTCGGTGGCGGCGCAGGAGTCGTGGTTGGCCGAGCTCGTCGCGCGGAGCACCGCAACCGTCGGCGTCTCAGCGGCGGTCACGGAACGACTTCGCAGTCTGAGCCTCCCGCTCGACGGACGGCCCCGCCTCCTGACGATCGAGAACGGCGCGCGGCTCGAAATCGAAAGTCCACGCGTGCGCAGATCGCAACGCCAGGTGGCCTTCATCGGGCGGGCGATGCCGAACAAGGGCTTCGGCCTCTTCGTCCGGCTTGCGCAGGATCTTCGGTCGTCGCCGCTCACGTTCGTCGCCAATACGGTGGTCCCACACGATGACGATTGCGACCAAATCTCTCTCAGCTGGCTGTTGCCTGACCGCGAACTGCTCGCCTTCTTCGAGGCGGCGGATCTGCTCGTCGCTCCGTATCTGTGCGCCGACGGCCTGCCGCTGGCGATCTTGGACGCCGTCAATTGCGGCGTCCCTATCCTCGGCTTCGACAGTCCCGGTGTCGGCGACCTCCTTCGCCGGCACGGTCTGATGGTGATCCCGCCGACTTACGAGGCGCTGCTCGACGCCGTCGAGGCCTGGCACGCCGGACGGCTCGCGATCCCAGCCGCCGCTCCGGGGTCCGTGCGGAGCCTCGACGAATGCCTCGACGATTATCTGCGGCTGCTGAGAGACGTCGGCAGCGGTTCGCCATGAGCAGCTTCGACACAAACAAGGTCTTTGCAACGGTCAGTCTCCGCGCGCTTGAGGCGAGCGTCGTCGTCGGCTTCAGATCGAGGGCTGAGCACGAGCTCGTGCGCGGATGCGTCTTCGGTGCGGCATCCGGCTGGGGCTTGCCTACGCTCGACTGGTCCGAGGCCGATGCGGCAACTGGCGCCGACATCGCACTCGACGTCGAAGCCAAAGGACAGGACTTGATCGTCCAGTTCTTTGGCGCAGTGACGACGCCGTCGTATCGCATCCCGGCGAGCGGCTTCCATTGGGACTTCTGGGACGCCTTCCTGAGCGTCGCCCTGCCGGCACTCCTGGAGCGCGGAATCGCCGCCGTGCATGCCGCCGCCATTGAGACGCATTCTGGGGTCGTCCTCCTCCCCGGTCCTTCCGGAGCGGGCAAGAGTTCGGTCGCTTACGCGTCGCTTCTTTGCGGGTCTGAGGTCCTAGCAAGCGAGCTGTGCTTCGTCAGCGGCGGTCAACTAATGGCCGGGAACGCACAGCTGACAATCGACCCTGCGGCCCTCGAGGCGTTCGCCTTACCTGCGCCAGAAGGGCACGCGCTCGTCGACGGACGCATCGCCGTCCCGACCGCGGAAGTCAAGGGAACGCCGATTTCGCGGCTTGTCTTCCCGCGCGTCAGCAAAGCGCCGCTGACCACGCGCCAGATCAGCCTGCGCCGCGCGCGGATGCTGCTCTTCGAGAACCTTCTCGGACAGCACCCAGTGGCACGCCTGCTCGTGCACGAGACGCATCCGACGGCGGCGACCGTCGAACGCGCCCACGTCTTCACGATGGCCCGCGAGGCCGCGGCCTTGGCGGTCGCTGAGCCCTTGATCGCCGAGGGAACACCGCAGCAGATCGCAAGTTTGATCGAGACAGCATGACTTTCCAGCAGGCCAGAAACGACGACCGCTCTCAGCCTCACATCTGCGTCCTACGCGAGGAGATGCTCCGAACTCTCGATGCTGCAGGCGCGCATGTCGTCGTCATCGCGCTGATCGGAAGCCGGTCCGAGGCCCTCCTTGGACACGGGTCACGGATCCGCACAAGCGACTGTCTCTCGGCGCTCACGGCGTCGTACCGCGACAGCCGTGTGCGCCCGGACTCGGACTACGACTTCCTGGTGCTGACGTGCGAGAGCTGCTCGAGAACGGCGCTAGATCACGACGCGCTCGAGCATCTCCTCAGACAGGCTGTCAGCTGCCATCGGGCACGGCGTGGGCACGATCTCGACGTCTTCGTTCGTCCGCTGCGTCCCTTGCAGGACGGCGCGATCAAGCTCTTCGTCGGCCGCCACAACGACGCCTGCGTACACGGCCGAGTAGGAGCAGCCGCTCCGACTCCCGCCGCGGTTCCTTGCACCGGACCCTGCCCTCTCACATCTGCCTCGCCGCTGGTGCAACGCGCCGATGACGGTCGCAACGACGTCGGGGAATCGAAGCTGGAGCCACGGCGGTCCGTCCGCGGCTACTCGGCAAACGTTTTGCGCGAACTCGCCGACGACCTGCGCTCGTGTGTCTTGAACGTGCCCTACGACTCGGCTGCGCCGGTGCTTGCGACGCAGCCGCAGCGCGGCGTGCCGGCGGTCTCCGGCAACTGTATCCACCAGACAGCTGAGCTCACGCGATCGCTGCTGCGGCACTTTCCCGAAGCCGAGGTGCGGTACTTCCGCGACGGGCGACACCATGCAGTCCTCTTTCGCCTCGGGAAGCTCAGCTGGCTCTACCTCGACCCGTACCTCATGCAACTCGTCCCGGTGCCGATCGTCGCCGACGGGCGGACCCGCGGCGCGGTCTCAGCACCGAGGATCGACGGGCGGTTCGCGAGGACGAGCGTCCGCCTACGCGGTTCCCGCTTGACAGTCTCGAAGGAGATCCCTAGAGGACACACCGACTACTTCATGACCCATCGCTTCGAGGCTGACTTGCGCGACTCCCTCATCGAGCGGCTTCCTGACGCGAACGAGCGCGAGATCGCCTTCCATCCCGAGGTGACGACCTTGTCTGTGCGCGTGGTGACCGCCACGTTCACGGTCAACAGCCTCGTCTACTCTCTCAGCGAACGAAGCGAATACGGGCTTGACGATCACTTCCAACGCATCTATCCGAGCGACCGCAGATTCGTACCGTTCAGGGAGGAACTCGCCAAGCACGTTTGTAGAGAAGGTCAGGCCCTCAGCGCCTACCTCGATCTCGCGTGCGCGGTCTACGACGCGGAGACGGCGGGATCAGCGATCGAGTTCGTCTTCCCGAACAGCATCAACGGCGGCGATCCGAAGACGCCGCAACGGCAGGAGCGATGGCAGCGGGTGTCCCGTGGCGCGTGAAAAGCGCCGCCGCCGCCGGCGGCGGATACGAGCAATTTCGACCCCCTCTCTACACGGAAGGTGCTCAGCGTCCTGTCGGGGCTCGAGCGCTCCCAAACCCGTCTTCTCATCACGGATCTCCGCAAAGAGGATGGAGCGTTTATGGAGCCTAGCGGGCGCAACCAGTGGCAACCGGTGGCAAATGCTCCGAGCCTGAAAAGCGCAGAAACAAGCCAAAACCATTGCCACCGGTTGCGACCGGTTGCCGATCGGAGCGCATGGTAAGGAGGGGGTCGACGGTTCGAGTCCGTCAGAGGGGTTGGCTTCTACAAGCCGTTTCCCGGCCGACTGGCCGGAGAGGATGCCCCGCCGCGAAGAGCCGTTCACCGTGGGGTTCGCCGGCAGTCCCAGCTATCTCGACGATCTCGAGCTGACTCGGGATAAATCTGCCGCGAACGGGCCCGCAGCTTTCGGCCTGAACGGCACTGGCCGCGACCGCCAGCGTGTTAGGTGCGGGGCTTCTTGGGTTGCCCCGGAGGGCTTTCGCCTCGGATCGGGAGCCAGTAGTACGCGTTGAATGCGGCGATCACGGCGAGCCCAACGACGGCTAGCACAAGGCCGAGGAGGGCGCCGCTCGCGAGCCATGCCAGCGCGAGCTGAAAGCGCCTGCCGATAGCTGTTGCGCCGGCAGCGTCAAGGGCCTCGCTGAGCAGCCGGTAACGGGACGCGTACTGCCAGACCGCGTTGAAGCTCAGAGCCGTTACCCAGAACGCGATTCCGTAGCAGACAACTGCGGTGCGCTCGCCGTCGCTGCGGCGGAAGGCTCCGGCCAGCACCGAGGTGGCGAACGGAAGAAACGCCAAGGCCTTGCCCGACCTGAACCGGTAGCGCCTGCCGATCAAGCCACACGACACCGGGTCGATAGACCCAGTCGTTGGGGTCGCGCGGCAATCTCGCGCGAAGCGCGAAGCTTGCTGCCGATCCAGCGGCGCTTCATGCGCGACGCCCGCGCGCTGCCCGACCGGCGGACGCGGACGCGTACCATCTCTCCATCGACCGTGATCGACCTGGGTGGCCTGTCGCCCAGCGTCTTCACGTCGCGAATGCCGGCCGTCGCCTAACCGCGCTGCGCAGTGCCGGTCGCTTCGCGATCGGCATGCCTCCCCTCGCGGATCTCCTCGATCAACTGCGCGGCGAACGCAGGGATGTCGTCGGGCTTGCGGCTCGTGACGAGTCCCTCGTCGGTCACGACCGCCTGGTCTACCCACCCCTCCCCTAAGGCTTGAGGACGACCTTGAGGCAGTCGTCCTGCTTGTGCTTGAAAAGCTCGTACCCTTGCGGCGCGTCTCCAAGTGGGAGCTTGTGCGTGATGATGAACGTCGGATCGATGTCGCCGTTCAGGATCCGGTCAAGCAGCGGCCGCATGTAGCGGTGCACGTGGCACTGGCCGCTCTTGATCGAGAGGCCCCTGTTCATCAGCGCGCCGATCGGGAACTTGTCCATCAGCCCGCCGTAGACGCCGATGACCGAGATGATCCCGCCGTTGCGGCAGCTCATGATCGCCTCGCGCAGCGCGATCGGCCGCTCGGTCTCCTGCCGCATCGCCTGCTTGATGCGGTCGTAGGCAAAGGCGGGCCCGTGGTAGTGCGCCTCGAGCCCGACCGCGTCGATGCACGCATCGGGGCCCCGACCGCCTGTCAGCCTTGAGCGCCTCGGGCACGCTGTCAACGTCCTCGTAGTTCAGCGTCTCGACGTCGAGGTTCTCGCGCGCGATCCGGAGCCGGTAGTCGAAGCGGTCGATCACGATCACCCGCTCGGCGCCGAGCATCTTCGCGCTCGCGGCCGCGAACTGGCCGACTGGGCCGGCGCCCCAGACGGCGATCACCTCGCCTCCGCTGATCTCGCAGAACTCGGCGCCCATGTAGCCGGTCGGCAAGATGTCCGAGAGGAAGAGCACCGTCTCGTCGGGGATCGTCGTGTCCTCGATCTTGATCGGCCCGACGTCGGCGAACGGCACGCGGGCATATTCGGCCTGACCGCCTGCGAAACCGCCCGTCAGGTGCGAGTAGCCGAAGATCCCGGCCGTCGGGAAGCCGAACATCTTCTCGGCGAGGCGAGCGTTCGGGTTCGAGTTCTCGCAGAGCGAGAACAGCTCGTGGCGGCACGACCAACAGCTCCCACACGCGATCGGGAACGGCACGACGACCCGGTCGCCGACCTGCAGGTTCGTAACGCCCCTGCCCGTCTCGACGACCTCGCCCATGAACTCGTGGCCCATGATGTCGCCCTTCTTCATCGTCGGCACGTACCCATCGACGAGGTGGAGGTCGGAGCCGCAGATCGCGGTCGAGGTGATGCGGACGATCGCGTCGCGGTCGTTCAGGATCTTCGGGTCCGGAACGTTCTCCACGTCGACGCTGTTGCGTCCTGCCCAGATCGTTGCCTTCACCGAACTGCCTCCTTCAGGGGTTGAGCGGCGCGCTGCTTCAGGTGGTCGGCCAGCAGATGTCCGTCAGGCGCGCCGTCCGACCGGACGATCTGGCCGGTCTCGATCTGCTGCTTGAGCCGGCGGAGGTCGTCGGAGAGTTGGGTCGCGAGGTCGCTGCCCGAGAGCTTCTGCACCGCTGCGCCGATGTCGCCGGCAGGCGGGTCGTAGTCGAACTGGACGATCAGCTCGGTGCCGCGGTCGCCCGGCGCCTCGGCGACGATCACGGATGCGCCTTCTGCATCGACCTTGCGCCGCAACTCCGTCGCCGCGGCCCACGCGGCCTCGACCTCGCTGCGCGGCCGGTCGATCGTGACCCCCTTGCGGACCCGCTTCGCCGACCGCACCGGCCCGGCCTTGCGGCTGAGGAAGCGACTCTCGTAGACGTCCGGCACGGTGACGCCAATGACATTCGCGATTGCAAAAGCGGTGCGTGCCTTGCGGTTCTTGACGGCTGTCGCGAGCAGCAGTGAAAGGTCGAGCACGTCGCCTCCGACGCGCGACCACAGCCACATGGTCGGCCTCGGGCGGGTCAGGATGCCCGTCCCCTGCATCAGCTCCCGCAGCCCCATCAGCCGCATCACCAGCGGAGCGATGCCGTCGTCGCTGGCACCGACGATCTTGCAGAGCGTCTTGGGGTTCGTCACCTGCGCCGTTCCCAGCCCGATGCTGAACCAGCCGAGGAACTGCGCGAGCGAATCCTTGTCCCGAACGCGCACCTGAGCTGCCATGCGCGACCCCTTTCTTTGCTTGACGGTCTCTGCCGTCTGCCAGCTGCGCAGACGACTAAACCGCCACTCGCACAGTCGTCGCCGCGGACTCACCCGTGGTGCACGGTGAGCTCCAAATCCGAGCGGATCTCGCGGTGTTTACGCCGGAGCGAGTCGGCGAAGCGGCTTGCCATGCGCCGATTCCGCATCGTGCACGCGCTCGCGCAGCGACTCTGGATCATCCCGTCGCTCGGAGTCGTCGCGGGAATCCTGATCTCGCTCGTGAACGTCGCGATCGACCATCACTACGAGAATGGGCTGCTGTCGCAAAGCATCGTCGGCAACGGCACGGATGCGCAGTCGATCCTGACGACCATCGCGACGGCGGTCGTCACGCTGACGTCTGTGGTGCTGACGGTGACGTTGGTGGCGGTGCAATTGGCCATGGGCCAGTTCTCGCCGCGGATCGTGCGCGCGCTGCTCGACGACCGCGCCGACCAGCTCGCGATCGCGGTCTTCGGAGCGACCTTCACCTTCGCGATCTTCTCGCTGCGTGCGATCGACACCGGGCCGGGTGGGAAGGCGGTTCCTGGCGTCACGGTGCTGACCGGGCTGGCGCTTGCCGCGTCGAGCGCGTTTGCGCTCTTCTTCTTCGTGAATCACGCCGGTCACCAGTTGCGCGTCGGAGCGCTCGTCGACCTCGTCGGCGACGAGCTGCGAGACCAGCTCGACCAACGCTTCCCACCGGCGCCGGCTACGCGCGAGGACGGGTCGTTGCTGCTGTCGCGCCGCGCCGGCAACGTGATCTACTGCGACCGCGACGCGCTCGTCGCGGAGGCGCGGCGGGCCGCCTGCACGCTCGAGCTGCTGCCGATGATGGGCGACTTCGTGACGCGCGGCGCGCCGCTCGTGCGCGTGCACGGCGACGGCACCCATCTCGACCGCGAGCGCGTACGCCGGCTGATCGCGCTCGACGACGAGCGCACACACCGCGGCGACCCCGCCTACGGGTTCCGGAAGCTGGTCGACGTCGCACAGCGAGCGCTCGGCACCTCCTCGAACGACGCAACGACGGCCGTCCAGGTGATCAACCGCCTCCATGACTGCCTGCGCCAGATCGCCGACCGGCCGTTCCCGAACGGGCACCTCCGCGACGCCGACGACGAGCTGCGGCTGATCGAGCGCGTGCTCGACTGGGACGGCTACGTGCGGCTCGCCTTCGACGAGATCCGCCTCGCCGCAGGGGGCTACCCGCAGGTGACGCGGCGACTCGAAGCAGCCATCGTCGACCTCAAGACGGTCGCGCCGGCGGAACGACAGCCCGCGCTCGACCGCCAGTTGCGCCTGCTTGCGGACGCAGTGACACGTGAACTCGACGACGACGATCGCGACGCCGCCCTCGTCCCCGACCCACAGGGGATCGGCTCCGGCGCGGACCTCACAACCTCCTAGCCGCATCCGAGACCGCACGCACGGCGACGGCGACGGCGACGACCGCCGTCACATGGAGCATCCGGGCGCAAGCGGCAGATCACCCTGCTGCGACCGCAAGGTCACGCCTCGTGCGTTTGTCGTCGTACATTCGGGTGTCCGCTCGCTCGAGGCACTCGGATGCCGACGCGGAGCCCGCGAGCGCGGCGACGCCGATCGATACGCCGAGCGTCGGCGTCTGTGTGGCGACGGCTTGCCGTAGGCGCTCGACGAACTGGCGTGGCCCGTCCGGGTCGTGGGTGCGGACGAGCACGACGGCGAACTCGTCACCGCCGAGCCGACCGGCGATGTCCGTCTCTCTCGTCGTCGCGCGAACGGCGGCGGCGAAGGTACGGAGAGCTCGGTCTCCCGCGGCATGGCCCTGCGTGTCGTTCAGCCGCTTGAAGTGGTCGAGGTCGGCCAGGACGACGTACGACGGCATGCCGTCCCGGTTCGTCAGCGCCCACTCTCGCTCGAGCGCGTCCAGAAACGCGCGGCGGTTGTAGAGGCCGGTCAGGGGATCCGTCGTCGCCTGCTCGTGCAGTTGCTCGGCGAGCACGCGGAGGTCGCGAGCCGCTTGCTCGCGCTCGAGCTCGTACGCGAGCAGCTTCGCGATCACGAGCAGCAGCTCGTGGTCGCTCTCGGAGTAGACGCCTTCGTCGTGGGAGATGGCGCAGAGGCTTCCGATGCGCGCTCCGTCACTGATCTCCAGCGGGACGCCGACGTAGCTGTTGATGTTCGTCCCGGCGCGCTCGGTGATGCTGCGGTAGATCGCGTCGTTCGCGACTCGGTTGCAGAGCTGCGGGGCGTGACCGCTGGCCATGTGGATGCAAAACGATTCTTCGAGTGGGAAATTGGCCCCCGACTCGAGGCCGAAGCTCTCGTCTCCTGCGGAGCCGATCACCCAGTAGCGGTCGCGGGAGCGGTCGAAGTAGCCGGCGATCACCGCGCTTCCCTGCAGCTGCCGCTCCAGGACCGAGAGGACGGCTCGGGTTGCTTCCGGGAAGTCTGCGAAGCTGCGCGTCGAGAGCTCGGCAACGGCCCCGAGAGACTCGGCTTGCAACATGCCAGTAGTGATCGGCACGCCGTGGCGGGCGCTTGAGCGGCGGAGACGGGCAGCCGAGGAAGGCGCTGTCCGACAGACGGCCGTACGAGCAACCGCTTAACGCCGCTTCAACGCGCTCACTCTTTCCCGGACTGGGACTCGTCCTCCTCCGGGCTCGACCGCCGCTCGCGGAGAACGATCCGGCTCGCCTCGGGGGCGATCTCGGCGATCTCGTCGACGCTGATCAGCAACGCCTTCCTCCCGAACATGCCGGCACGCACTTCGAGCACCGCCGGCTCGTTGGAGCGCTCGCCGTACCGGATCCCGGCGACGCGGCCGATCCGCTTCGTCGGCGTCTCGACGACGAAGCCCTCGCAGCGGCGCAGCCAGTAGCCGCGCCCGTACGCCGACCGACGCGGGTCGCTCGACCCCTCCTCGCTCGACCCCTCCCGCACGCGGCCAGCCTACGTCAGCGCGCGCTACTCCTCGCTCGCCAGCCGCTCGCGCAGGAGCTTCTTCGACTCCTCGCCGCCCTTCCGGCTGTGCTCCTGCATCCGCCGGAACAGGCTCGCCAGCTCGTCGTCCCCTTCGCGCTCGGCGTCCTGCGCGTACTGGTCGAGTCGCCAGACGTGCTCGAGGCAGAGGTGCGCGACGGTGATCAGGTTGTAGTTCTTGTCCTTGGTGCCGCTCTCGGGTGCTGAGCTCGACATGCCTCCTCCTCGAATTCTCAGGTGGTCGGGTCAGTGCGTTCGGCGAGCTGGCGGGCCTCCGGCGAGGTCTTCTCGACGACGTAGTAGCCGTCTTCGATGGCGACGACGATCTCGACCTCCGGCCGCTCGTGCCCGGGGATGACGGCGAACTGGTGCGGCTCCCGGCGAAGTGCGGCGTACGCAGCGTTGCCGATCGGGATCCTGTCGGTGCACTCGATCGCTCCGCACTCGCAGACGATCTCGAAGGTCGGCGCCTCGAACTCGCTGCTGATCGCGCTAACCGCTTCGTTGACCTGGCGGAACATCGCCTCGTTCAGGCCCATTCGCCGCGCCCGCTCGTCCATCACGCTCCGTTGTGGTTCGAATCGCCGTCTCTCGGATCCTGCGCCGCTGCGCGACGCCCGCCCTCGCCGGTCTTCTCGACGACGGAGAACGTCTCGTTCCGGTCGACCACGTGCTCGCCCGGGCCGTCGTGCCCGGGGACGACGAAGAAGCGCTTCGCGTGGCTTCGGACGTGCTCGTACTCGGCTCTCGTCAGCATCAACACCTCGGCGCAGCGCGCGTCCCCGCACTCGCAGATATATGGCGTGGGCTGCTCGTCGAGCAGACCGAGTTCCTCGGCCTTTCCCTTCAGCTCCTCGTTGGCGCGTCGAAACGTCGCCTCGTTCTGCGCACGCCGCGCCTCGCTGTCCACGCGCGATGCATACCCGAGCGGCCGGCTCAGAAACGGAGCGGCGAAAACGTCGCAAGCGCGCGTTTCAGCCGCTGCGCCGCCGGAAGAAGGTCTCTCCGGACTACGCCGGGCCGAGCGAGGAGGACGTGATGGCAAGCACGGACGTGGGAAGGCGAGCAGAACGCGCAGCCGATCGGATGATGGGCACGCACGACGAGACCCGCTGGGGAGTGCTCACCGGCGAGTTCTGGGCGACCGTCGTGGTGATCGTCGCGGTGCTGATCGCTGCCGCAGTCGCGGACAACTTCGACGGGCCGCGGGCCTGGTGGATCGTCGGCGTCGTCGCGAGCGCCTACGTGGTGAGCCGCGGGTTGGCGAAGATCGGCGTGCCGCACCGCGACGCGACACGGAACGACGGACGCTGAGACCTCGGGGCGGAGGGCGCCTCGTCGCCCCCCGCTCCGACTTGCGTTTTCCGACTCGGGCGAACGGACAGACCGACGGAGTGTCCCGTCGCGTCCTCGTGGTCACGACCGCGAACGAGCCAGAGCAGGCTGTCGACTCGCTCGTGCGCGAGCGCGCAGGAGAGGACGCCGAGGTACGGGTGATCGCACCAGCGTCGAAGATCTCGTGGCTCGACTGGCTCACGAACGACGAGGACGCAGCCCGTGCCGATGCGGCCGAGCGCGCGGACGCTGCCGCTGACGCGGCTCCGACGGAGCGCGTCGAAACGGAGGTCGGCGACGTCGACCCGCTGCAGGCGGTCGAGGACGCCCTCCGCACCTTCCCCGCCGACGAAGTCCTCGTCCTCACCCCGCCCGAGCACGAAGCGGAGTGGCTCGAGAAGAAGCTGGGCGAGCTGGCCGAAAGGCGATTCTCGGTTCCCGTCACCCAGCTCGTCACCCGCTGAGCCGGGCGGCGCCGTCTCTACATCCTGACGCCGGGCAGTCTCTGCGCCTGCTCGATCCAGGAGACCAGCTGGGCTTCGTCGAGCTGGTCGTCCTCGTAGACGTCGAGGTACCGCACGTCGCGGTGCTTGGAGGCCTTGGGGGGCGGCGGATCGAGGGACGCGCCGCGGAAGAACTGCAGCTGCACGTACTTCGTGTAGCAGCGGAAGGCAAGGAACCAACCCTCGCCCTCGTGTCCGTAGAACGGCTGATTCCACTTCACCGCCTTGCGCACGCCCGGGACGGCGCGCACGATCAGTCGGTCGAGCCGCTCGCCCAGCGACCGCTTCCAGCCGGGCATGGCAGCGATATAGGCCTGCACGGGCCCGTCGCCTTCCCCCTTCGGGATCTGCGGGTTCCCACCCGCGAGCAGCTTCGGCTTGTCGGCGCTCACGTGAGATAGTTTGCCGCGCGGTCGCCGTCGGCGACCGCGCTTCACGAGGGTGGGCGGGGAGGGATGGATGAAGCTCGGCATGATGATCGCCGCTCTGCTGGCAGCGATCGCGATCGCGGTCGCGGCTCCGGCGGCGTTGGCGGCGGGTACGGACCCGAACGCGAGCGCGACGTTCCTGGGGCCGATTCAGGTGAGCGGGAAGAAGGCGACGCTGAAGGTGCGGTACCAGTGCGCCGCCGGCGCGACGGGGCTGTGGGTGTCGGCGAAGCAGACGAGGACGGGAGTCTCAGCGGCGAAGCTGATGAAGGAAGGCTCGAGCCGGGTGGCGGCGACGTGGTGGGACAGCCACCGCAACCGGTTCGTCTGCAACGGGAAGGCCCACACTGCGTCGGTCACGATCGACACGGTCGAGAAGGGGAAGAAAGGCGTGCTCGTTCCCGGCACCGCGTGGGTGCAGTTCTGCGTGACGAAGGGGCACACCGAGAAGGACACCGTCCTGCTGCTCTCGAGGAGCGCGTGGGTCCACGTGCGCTCCTCGCTCTGAGGCAGGACACCGAGGGTGGGGGCGCTGGACGCGCCTCCACCTCCGGCGCAGGCGGCCGCATGACCCGTTTGAGCTAGGCAGGCTTTCAGCCGGCGAAGGCGAACGGAGTCCCGCTGCTGTCGGAACTGGACAGCAGCCGCAACCGATCAGAAGGGGTGCGGCGTTGCTCAACTTGCGCTCGACTCGTTACGCGAACGTCACCGCGACGCTCGCGCTGCTGTTCTCGCTCGCCGGTACGGGCACGGCGGCCTCGCTGACCGCGACCCGTGGCGGACACGGCTCGGCGGCGACTCAGCGCCAGGCCGCGTTCCCGATCGTCGTCGGTGGGCTCTCGTCCTCGAGTTCGGCCGAGAGGACGAAGGGCTCCGGTAGCACGATCGCCACGAGCCTCCGGCTCGCCGCGTTCGTGCAGACGAGCCAGCAGAGCTTTCCCGACGACCTCGCGTTCCACTCGGCGTGGTCGTTCTCGTTCAAGTCCGCAGCCGACCAGATCTTCATCCTGACCGGCAACATCGGCGGCGGCAGCACACCCGGCTGCCCCACCGGAGACGCGGTCTCGGAGCGCCTCGTGCTCGACGGCAGCGTCTACTGGGAGCACGACTCCGACGGGACGACGAGCGGCACCTCGCCGAACGGCTTCGTCACCTTTCCGAAGGGCAAGCACACGCTCAGCTACGACGTTCGCAGCGACTGCAGCGGCTTTCCCGTCACGCTGCCCGGTCAGGCCGTCGTGATGATCCCGTTCACGCTTCCGTAGGACCCGCCCGGCGACCGTGGACGTGCACCCGGACGTCTGCGGCGGCGAGACGACCATCTGCCCGTTCTCGTAGGTCGCCGTCGTCGACGAGGCGCCCCACGTGCAGCTCGGCTGCGCGCCGCCGGAGGCGGCGCACGAAGCGACGATGAACGCCGCTGCACCGACGACTGCGAGCTTTTTCCGTGTGCGTCCCATTCGACTGCCTCTCCCTCTCAACGACGGCGGGCGCCGTCGCGATTCCCTACGCCGGAGAGCGCTAGGCCTCGGCGGGCCGCCGACGCTCGTGGCCGGGCGCGACGATCGTGGCCGGGCGGCTGCGCGCGAAGTCCTCAAGCGAGAGGAGGACGAGCTCCTGACATTCCGAGTGGTCGCACTCGCAGAGAAACGGCACGCGCGAGACGAAGTGCAGACGAGTCGCAGCGCGAGCGAGCTCGTCGTTCGAGGCGCGCGCTCGCTGCGAGCGACTGGACACCTCAGCCGTCTTCGCTCTCGGATCGACCGCCATTCGACACCTCGTGTGCGTGTTCTTACCGCGCTCTCGCTGCGGTATAACGTCGGGCGGGTGACGAGAGTTACGGATCCCGCGCAATGACGCTGTGGGAGGAGCGGGCCGCGCGTAACGAAGCTCTCTTCCGCGAGGTGAACGAGCGCGTCGAGGAGCTGCACGACAGCCTCGCGAACGGAGGGACAGCCGACTTCGTCTGCGAGTGCGCGGACGACACCTGCACGCAGCGCATCACCGTGCCGCTCGCCGCGTACGAGCAGACGCGAGCAGACTCCCACTCCTTCCTCGTCGCGCCGGGGCACGTGCAACCGGAGCTCGAGCACGTCGTCTCCGAGGAGGCCGGGTACGTCGTCGTCCGCAAGCACAGCCCGGTCGCAGCCCGGATCGCGGAGCAGACCGACCCGCGCGCCTGAGCGCCGGTCAGACCGTTCTCGTTCGCGTGGCCGTGCCCGTCTGCTAGCGGGCGCTCGCAGCGGCACGCCGCGGCAGCACCCAGTTCGGCCGCGGGAAGTGGCACGTGTAGCCGTTCGGATAGCGCGCGAGATAGTCCTGATGCTCGGGCTCGGCCTCCCAGAACGGGCCCGCCGGCGTCACCTCGGTCACGATCTTCCCCGGCCACAGGCCCGACGCCTCGACGTCCGCGATCGTCTCCTCGGCGACTCGACGCTGCTCGTCGTCGAGGTAGAAGATCGCGGAGCGGTAGCTCGTGCCGACGTCGTTCCCCTGCCGGTTCGGCGTCGTCGGATCGTGGATCTGGAAGAAGAACTCGAGCAGGTCGCGGTAGGAGGTCTGCTCCGGGTCGAAGACGATCTCGATCGCCTCCGCGTGCGTGCCGTGGTTGCGGTAGGTCGCGTTCGGCACGTCGCCGCCCGTGTATCCGACGCGCGTCGAGACCACGCCCGGCTGCTTCCGGAACAGGTCCTGCATCCCCCAGAAGCACCCGCCGGCAAGGATCGCCTTCTCCATTTCCCTGTTCACCGTCCCTTCTCGCTCGGCTCTCGCGTTCACTCTACCCCGAGCTCTTCCGCGCGCGGCTGGGCGCGACCCGCGGCGGCTCGTCCGGCTGCTTCGGGTAGACCGGCGGCCACGGCGCGTCCAGCAGACCGGCTGCGCGGTCACGCTCGTGGAGCTCGAGCAGCGGCTCGAGCGACTGCGGCTCGTCGTCGATCCCGCTCCACGGGTCGCTCCGCGCCGCCAGCCGCTCGGGCACGCTCGCAATCGTCAGCTCGTCGGGGTGGATCGTCGCGATCTCGTCCCAAGTCACCGGCGCCGAGACCTGGGCGCCGGGACGCGCGCGCACCGACCAGGCGCCGAAGACGGTCTTGTGCGGCGCGTTCTGGTTGTAGTCGACGAAGACGCGCTTCCCCCGCTCCTCCTTCCACCACGCCGCCGTGATCAGCTTCGGCCGCCGGCGCTCGAGCTCGCGCGCGACTGCGACCGCGGCCGCACGCACTTCGTACGAGTCCCAGCGCGGCTCGAGCCGGACGTAGACGTGCAGGCCGCGGTTGCCGGTCGTCTTCGGGTAGCCGGCGATCCCGAGCTCGTCCAGGAAGGCGCGAAGCTCGTCCGCGGCGGCGCGCACCTGGTCGAAGTCGACGCCGGGCTGCGGATCGAGGTCGAGCCGCAGCTCGTCCGCCACCTCCGGCCGGTCGGCGAGGTACGGCCAGACGTGGAACCCGAGGCAGGCGAGGTTGACCGCCCAGACGACGTGCGCCAGGTCGGCGAGCACGAGCGCGCGCGACGTCGTCCCGTTCGGCGTGCTGACGACCGTCGTCTGCAGCCACTCGGGTGCGTTCTCGGGAACGCGCTTCTGGAAGAACGAGCTGCCCTCGGCGCCGTGCGGGAAGCGCTGCATCAGCGTCGGCCGGCCGCCGGCGGCGCGCATGAGCGGCTCCGCGACGGCCAGGTAGTACCGGACGAGCTCGAGCTTCGTCTCGCCGCGCTCGGAGAAGAACACCTTGTCGGGGCTCGTGACCGTGAGCTCCCGGCCGGCGACCTCGAGCACGTGCTCCTCAGCCACGGCTCAACGGTATCCACGGAGGACGCGGGTGACGATGGTGGGCTGCCCGGTGCGGCGCCGAGCAGCCCGCCGACAAGCTACGCAGTCGCGCCAGCAGCCTGCGGCATCGACCCTTTGCGCCGCCCGCGTGGCCCGCGAGCCGCGCCGGCCGCGGCCCGAGTGCGCCCGCGTAAGCTGTCGGGACTCCTGCCGATGGGCATCACCGAACGACTCGCGCGCTCGTCGAGCCGCCACCCGTGGCGTACGTTCGCGGCCTGGATCGCGGCGATCGTCGTCGGCGTCGGCCTCGCCGTCGTCTTCCTGCCCGGGAACCTGACGACGGAGGGGCACGTGACCGGCAAGACCGAATCGAAGCAAGCCGCGGAGCTCTTCAGGCAGCGCTTTCCCCCGGACAAGAACGCCGTCGACGAGCTGATCGTCGTCCGCTCTCCGACGCGCACGGTCGACGATGCGAGCTTCCGCGCGTTCGTCGGCGATCTGCTCCGCCAGGGCGACGCGACCGGCGTCGTCTACCGCGCCAGGGACTTCTACCGGACGCGCGACCGCGCGCTCGTCTCCCGTGACCGGCACGCGACCCTGATCGCCGTGCAGCGCCAGCGGGACGTCGACCGGCTGCTCGGCGTCGTCCAGCGCAACGACGGTCGCGACGGGTTCAGCGTCGCGATCACCGGCGAGGGGACGCTCGACCACGACTTCAACGACCTGTCGCAGCACGACCTCAAGTCGGGCGAGCTCCGGGTCGGTCTGCCCGCCGCGCTGGTCGTCCTCGTCCTCGTCTTCGGCGCCGCCGTCGCCGGTCTCGTCCCGCTGCTGATGGCGATCGTCGCGATCGTCGTCGCGCTCGGCCTGTGTGCGCTCGTCGCGGAGGCGTTCACCCTCTCCGTCTTCGTCGTGAACATGCTCACCGGGATGGGCCTCGCGCTCGGGATCGACTACTCGCTGTTCGTGGTCTCGCGCTACCGCGAGGAACGCGGGCGCCGCCGGTCGGAGGCCGAAGCGATCGCGATCGCCGGCGCGACCGCGAGCCGCGCCGTCCTGTTCAGCGGCTCCGTGTTCGTGATCGCGCTGTGCGGGATGCTGCTCGTCCCGTCGAACGTGATGAAGAGCCTCGCCGTCGGGGCGATCACCGTCGGGATCGTGTCGGTCCTGGCGGCGTTGACGTTGCTGCCGGCGCTGCTCGGGAAGGTCGGCGACGGCGTCGACCGCCTGCGCGTCCCGTTCGTCGGGCGAAATCTCGGCGCCGCCGAGGAAGGGCGCTTCTGGGGAGGGATCGTCCGCGGCGTGATGCGGCGGCCGGTCGCGAGCCTGGTCGTCGCGGTCGGGCTGCTGGTCGCCGCCGCGGTACCGGCGTTCGGGCTCGAGCTGGGCGCGAGCGGTGTCAGCACGCTGCCGGACCGGCTGCAGTCGAAGCGCGGATTCGAGGCGCTCGCTCGCGACTTCCCGCGCGCGAGCTCGAGCCCGGCGCTGATCGCCGTCGTCGGCGACGTGCGCTCACCGGCCGTGCGCGCGGCGATCGCGAGGCTGCGTAGCCGCCTCGCCGCCGACCCCGTCTTCGGCCGGAGCGACCTGCGCTTCTCGTCGGACGGCGGCGTCGCCGCGATCGGCGTCGAGGTCGGCGGGGACAAGACCGGCGAGCCGGCGCTGGACGCCGTCCGCCACCTCCGCGACGTCGACATCCCGCAGGCGTTCCGCGGCACGGACGCGCGCGTCCTCGTCGGGGGTGACACGGCCGACAACGTCGACTTCATCGACGCGATGAACGCGTGGCTCCCGAACGTGTTCGTCTTCGTGCTCGGGCTCAGCTTCATCCTGCTCACGGTCGTCTTCCGCTCGATCGTCGTCGCGGCGACCTCGATCGTCCTCAACCTGCTGTCGGTCGGAGCCGCGTACGGGCTCGTGATCCTCGTCTTCCGGCACGGCGTCGGCAGCGGCCTGCTCGGCTTCCAGCGGGTCGACTCGATCGAGGCGTGGGTGCCGCTCTTCCTCTTCTCGGTGCTGTTCGGCCTGTCGATGGACTACCAGGTGTTCCTGCTCAGCAGGATCAAGGAGCGCTTCGACGCGACCGGCTCGACGACCGACGCGCTCGTCCACGGCGTCGCCTCGACCGCGCGCCTGATCACCGGGGCCGCCCTGATCATCGTCGCCGTCTTCGCCGGCTTCGCGATGGGCGACCTCGTCATGTTCCAGCAGATGGGCTTCGGCGTCGCGGTCGCGCTGCTGATCGATGCGACGATCATCCGCTCCGTGCTCCTGCCGGCGGCGATGCGCCTGCTCGGCCGCTGGAACTGGTACCTGCCGAGCTGGCTCGAGTGGCTGCCGCGGATCCAGATCGAGGCGGAGGGGCCAGTGAAGGCCGCGTCGGAAAGAGCCGTGCCCGAGGGACAGTCCCTGTAACGAGCCGCCGAGCCGCACCGCTTCCGACGGCGCTGCGGAAGCCGCCGCGCGAGGGACAGTCCCTGGAACATCTCGTCCACAGCTGTCCCTTCCGGCCGCCAGCCGGGACACGGCCCCGCCGGCGCGGCCGAAGGCGCCGTCAGGCGGTGCGGGTACGCGCGGCGGCGGCGAAGTCGGCCGTCCCGCGGCCGCCGTGCGCGACGCCGGCTGCGGCGTAGGCGTCGTCCTCGTCGAGCGTCTCGTGCTCGAGCAGGGCCTGCGCGAGCGCGTCGAGCTTGTCGCGGTTCTCCGTCAGGAGCCCGACTACCTCCGCGTGCGCCTGCTCGACGATGCGGCGCACCTCCTCGTCGACGAGCCGCTGCGTCTCCGGCGACACCTCCGCGACGCCGGGCAGCAGCGGCCCCTGCCCGTCCCGAGGGATCACGGCGACGGGCCCGACGGCGTCGCTCATCCCCCAGCGGCCGACCATCTGACGGGCGATCTCCGTCAGCTGCTGGATGTCTGCCTCGGCGCCCGTCGAGATCTCGCCGAAGACGACCTCCTCGGCCGCGCGGCCGCCGAGCGCGACCTTGATCTTCGCGAGCAGCTCCGGCTTGCGGTAGTTGAAACGGTCGCTCTCCGGCGCGGCAAACGTGACGCCGAGCGCGAGCCCGCGCGGGATGATCGAGACCTTCCGCACCGGGTCGGCTCCGGGCGTCAGCATCCCGACGATCGCGTGCCCGCCCTCGTGGTACGCGGTCCGCCGGCGGTCGTCGTCGCTCATCATCACCTGCCGCTCCGCGCCGAGGACGATCCGCTCGAGCGCGTCGGTGAAGTCGGCCTCCAGCACCCGGTCGTGGTTCCGGCGCGCGGCGAGCAGCGCCGCTTCGTTGACAAGGTTGGCGAGGTCGGCGCCGACCATCCCCGGCGTCGTCGACGCGATCCGGCCGAGGTCGACGTCGGGGCCGAGCGGGACGCCGCGCGCGTGCACCTTCAGGATCGCCTCACGGCCGCCGCGGTCGGGCGGCTGCACCGCGACCCGCCGGTCGAATCGGCCGGGACGCAGCAGCGCCTGGTCGAGGACGTCCGGCCGGTTGGTCGCGGCGATCACGATCACGCTCGTCGACGAGTCGAAGCCGTCCATCTCGGTCAGGATCTGGTTCAGCGTCTGCTCGCGCTCGTCGTTGCCGCCGCTGAAGCCGGCGACGCCGGAGGTGCGCGAGCGCCCGACCGCGTCGAGCTCGTCGACGAAGACGATCGAGGGGGCGGCTTCCTTCGCCTGCGCGAACAGGTCGCGGACGCGCGAGGCGCCGACGCCGACGATCGCCTCGACGAACTCGGAGGCCGCCATCGAAAAGAACGGCACGTTCGCCTCGCCCGCCACTGCACGTGCGAGCAGGGTCTTCCCCGTGCCCGGCGGCCCGGAGAGGAGCACTCCGTGCGGTATCCGCCCGCCGAGCTTCTGGTACTTGTCCGGGTGGCGGAGGAAATCGACGACCTCGGTCAGCTCGTCCTTCGCCTCGTCGATACCGGCGACGTCCGCGAAGGTGACGCGGTCGCCGGACGGCTCGTAGCGCCGTGCGCGCGACCGGCCGAACGAGCCGAGGACGTTCTGGACGTTCCCCGCCCGGCGCATCAACCAGAAGAGGAGGAGGACGAACAGGATCGTCGGGCCGAAGCCGAGCAGCAGGCTCTCCCACCACGGGGGTCCGGTGTCGAGCGGCTTCGCGTTCACGGTCACGCCGTGCTTCTGGAGCAGCGCCGACAGCGCGTCGGTATTCGCGAACTGCGGGATCTCGGTCGAGAACTTCGTCGTCGGCTTCTTGTCCTGGAAGCGAACCCGTCGCGTGAAGTCGCCCTGCACGGCCGTCCCTTTGGACGTGATCTCCTTCACGTGGCCCGCCCGGATCTGCGACAGGAAGAACGGGCTATACGGGATCCGGACGCGCGAGGCCGGCTCCGTCGCGCGGTTGCTGATGAAGAAGTTGACCGCGAGGAGCCCGAGGAAGAACAGGAGCCACCAGCGGCCGATGCGGAACCGCGGCGGCTGCGGCGGCGTCGAGCCGCGCGGCGACGGCGGCGGCCGCTGCTCCTCTCGCGTCTCGGCCACGCCGGAATCCTGCCTGCTCAGCGCTTGGGCGGGAGCGAGCGAGCGTAGCTCGTTCCGCGCTCGACCCACTCCGCCACCTCGGCGTCGCCCTCCGGATCGACCCGCAGCCAGCCCGCCATCTGCCGGCCGCGCATCTCCATCGGCCGCGCGCTCGTCGTCGCGACGAGCTCGTCCGACTCGGCCGGGTCGACGCGGACGAGCAGGCCGCCCTGACCGCTCGCGGCCACCGCCATGTTCCCGCCGACAAGGAAGGCGAGCCCGCCGAACATCTTCTGCTCGCTCAGGTTCGGCTCGCCCGCGACGAGCTCGCGGATCCGGGCGGCGAGCTGCTCGTCGTACGCCATCAGGACGGCACCGGCCGGCGCGCGCGAACTCGATCGACGATCGCGACGAAGGTCTCCTCGTCGATCAGGCCCTTGCGGATCGTCGACTCCTGCTTGACGGACGCGAGCACCTGGGCGACCTCCTCGCGCGAGAGCTCGATCCCGAGCCGGCCGAGATGGTGGACGACCGCCGCCGTGCCGCTGCCTGCGCCGAGGAGGATGCCGATGTCGGACTGACCGACCACGGACGGCACGAACGTCCGCACCGGCTTGATCCCAGCCGCGCGCAGCTTCTCGGTCGAGTGGATCGCGACCCCGGTCTCGATCTGGAAGACGCGCCGCCCGACGATCGGCGCGCTCGGCGGCACCTCCTCCTTGGACACCTGCTCGACGAGGCGCGAGACCGCGGTCAGGCGTTCGAGCCGCACGCCGGTCTCGACGCCGAGCAGCATCTCGAGGGCGGCGACCACCTGCTCGGTCGGCGCGTTGCCCGTCCGCTCGCCGACGCCGTTGACCGAGCTGTGCACGACTGTCGCGCCGCCCTCGACGGCGGCGACCGCGCTCCCGACCGCGAGCCCGAAGTCGTCGTGGTTGTGGAACTCGAGCGGCAGCTCGCGGAAGCGGTCGCGGAAGGCCTCGAAGGCGGCACGGACGGCCGACGGCGTCGCCACCCCGAAGGTGTCGACGAGCACCAGGCTCGCCGGCTCGCAGCGCTCGACGACCTCGGCGAACAGGTCGAGGCAGTAGTCGAGCGTGCAGCGGAAGAAGTCCCAGCCCATGAAGATCGGGCGCAGCCGGAGCTCGCGGGCGACGGCGAAGCTCTCCTCCAGCCGTGAGAGGAGCTCGGTGCGGTCGACGTCGTAGACGTACCTGCACAGGTACGGGTTGACCGTGTGTTCCACGATTACGCTCGTGAGCCCGGCGCTGGCGCAGGCCTCGACGTCGCCGGGGATGGCGCGGGCGAAGCCGACGAGCTCGCTGTCGAGGCCGAGCTCGGCGACCGCCGCGCAGCCGGCGGCGACCTCCGAGGAGACGGCGGGCATTCCGACCTCGATCCGCGCCACGCCGAGCTCGGCAAGCGCCTGCGCGATCGCGACCCGCTCGTCGCGCCGGAAGACGACGCCCGGTGTCTGCTCGCCGTCGCGAAGCGTGACGTCGTGGATCTCGACCCGCTCCGGCAGCCGCCGCTGGATCTCGTCGGCGAAGTTCATCGGCGAGACCCACCAGCGCTCCGAGTCGAACCACGGGGTTCCCTCGAGCGGGAACGGATCGTCGGGCATGCCGCTTTTTACCCTGCGTTAGCGTTGCCGCGCGGTGAGAGTCTGGATCGACATCACTGCGGCCGCCCACGTCCTCGTCTTCAGGCCGCTCGTGAAGCTGCTCCGCGAGCGCGGCGCAGATGTCGAGATCACGGCGCGCGAGTACGGGCAGACGCGCGAGCTGCTCGCCCTGCACGACCTCGAGGCCGAGCTCGTCGGCCACCACGCCGGCCGCTCGGCGCTCGCGAAGGCCGAGCAGATGGCCTCGCGTCTGCGGGCGCTTCGCCGGTTTGCGAAGGGGCGCCGCTTCGACGTCGCGCTCGCGCACGGATCGCACGAGCTGACCCTGACCGCCCGCAGCCTCGGGGTCCCGAGCGCGACGACCTTCGACTACGAGTGGGCGCGCGTGCAGCACCAGCTCGGGTGCCGCGCCGCGACCCGCGTCGTCGTCCCCGAGGCGATCCCGCCCGAGCGGCTCCTGCAGTACGGCGCGCGGCCGCCCAAGCTGCTCCGCTACCCCGGCCTGAAGGAGGAGTACTACCTCGCCGACTTCGAGCCCGACCCCGGCGCCCCCGAGGCGCTCGGGATCTCCCGCGACCGGCTGCTCGTCGTCCTCCGCCCGCCGCCGGACGTCTCGCTCTACCACCGGCACGCGAACCCGCTCTTCCCGCGGCTCCTCGAGGAGCTCGGGCGCCGGGAAGACGTCGCCGCAGTCGTGCTGCCGCGGACGGAGGAGCAACGCGAACACGTGCGCGGCCTGGCGCTGCCGTCCGTCGTCCTACCGGAGCACGCGGTCGAGGCGCAGAGCCTGATCGCGGTTGCCGACCTCGTCGTCTCCGCCGGCGGCACGATCAACCGCGAGGCAGTCGCGCTCGGGGTGCCCGTCTACACGACCTTCGGCGGGCGCCTCGGCGGCGTCGACGAAGCGCTGATCCGCGAGGGCCGCCTCGTGCCGCTGACCGACGCGAGCGCGATCGACCTCCGCCGCCGAGACGAGACCGCGCGCGAGCGGAGCCGCCGCGATCCCGCCGTCTTGCTCGACCTCTTGCTCAGCGCGGTCCGAAAGGCAGGGACAGACCCCGCCGGGGTCAGTCCCTCAGGGTGACGACGATCCGGCACGAGGACTCGGCATCGAGGCAGTCGCACGTCGTGCAGCTGATCTCCCCGGCGTCCTCGACCGCGGCCTCGACCAGCCCCGTCCACATGCCGCGGTCGACCTCGCCGACCTCCGGACGGTCGACGACGAGCGGTCGCAGAGGGCACGTCGGCGTCGCGATCACCGCCTGGCGCTCCCCGACCTCGGCGACCTCCGCCTGGTAGCCGAGGGCGCCGACCGCAGCGCATACCCGCTCCAGCGCGTGGCGCAGGTCGCGCGTCGCGCGGAGGCCGGTCTTCTCGACGAGCCCGCGGGCCAGCGTCCGCCCGACCTCGTGCAGCCGCCCGGCCCGCTTGCGCTCCGGGAGCGCGTCGACGAGCAGGCCGACGAGCTCGTGGTAGGGACGCTCCGGGAACTGGATCTCCGCGGTCTCCGGCGCCGGCGAGTAGACGTTCGCCGGCCTGCCCGCGCCGGGGCCGCTCCGCCCGCTCCGCCGCTCGTGGCGCCGGACGAGCAGGCCCGCGTCGACGAGGCGGTCGAGGCGTCGCCGCGCGACGTTCCGGTGCACGGCCTGAACGGCCGCGAGCTCGTCCGCGCTGACCGCTCGTCTCCGCCCACGGACGAACCGCAGCGCCTCCCGGAGCTCCGGCACGCCGACCGCTTGCAGCTCGTCCATTTCTGTAGTGTAAAGTACCGTACGCGGTCTAAAGAAGGAGACGGGCAGTGGACTACCGATACCTGATCGTCGGAGGCGGAATGACGGGCGACGCGGCCGTCAAGGGCATCCGGTCGCGCGATCCCGACGGGTCGATCGCGCTCGTCGGCGAGGAGCAGCATCCCCCCTACGCCCGGCCGCCGCTCTCGAAGGCGCTCTGGAAGGGCAAGGACGAGGACTCGATCTGGCGCGGCACCGAGCAGCACGGCGCCGACCTCAAGCTCGGGCGGCGCATCGTCTCGCTCGACCTCGATGCCAGGCAGGCGACGGACGACGCCGGCGAGACCTATTCCTACGACCGGCTCCTCCTCGCCACCGGCGGGCAGCCGCGCCGGCTGCCGGACGCGCCAGAGGGCGTCATCTACTTCCGGACGGTCGACGACTACCGGCGGCTGCGCGAGACGGCGTCGGAGGGCAAGCGCGCCGTCGTGATCGGCGGCGGCTTCATCGGGTCGGAGCTCGCCGCGGCGCTGGCGACGAACGGCGCGAAGGTGACGATGCTCTTCCCGGAGCCGGGGATCGGCAGCCGCCTGTTCCCCGCGCACCTGGCCGAGTTCCTGAACGACTACTACCGCGAGCATGGCGTCGAGGTGCTGTCGGGCGAGACCGCCGCGAGCATCTCGCGGGACGGAACGTTCACGGTCACGACCGGCAGCGGCCGGACGATCGAGGCGGACGTCGTCGTCGCCGGGCTCGGGATCGAGCCGCGCACCGACCTCG
>Ga0070741_10003248_pt1 | contig 40906 bp, 60 predicted proteins | sample Coa_R1_4_FD_66440 | JGI IMG/M metagenome (GOLD analysis project Ga0070741, IMG submission 66440) | Surface soil microbial communities from Centralia Pennsylvania, which are recovering from an underground coalmine fire - Coalmine... | ecosystem: Environmental > Terrestrial > Soil > Unclassified ...
GGACAACGCTTCGCTGTTCAACTCGCAGCAGCAGATGGCCCAGTACATCGGGAACGATGTGTCCGCGACGGAGATGCAGTCCCGTCTGCAGGTGGCGCACGAGGCTGTCACGTCCGACAACCCCGCGACCCGTGCGATCTACCAGCAGTGGTATGCGCAGGGTTTGACGCAGCATGACGCTATCGCCGCGGTGCTGGACCCGGACACTGCGATGCAGACGATTCAGATGAAGGCGAACGCGGCGAAGTTCGGGTCTGCGGCGCAGCAGGCTGGTTTGGGTTTGACGCAGGAACGCGCCGAGCAGCTCTCCAATCTGGGTGCTGATGTCACGAACGCGGTGCAGGACTTCGGGAAGGTCGCCCAGATTCAGGCGAACGCTGGGACGTTGGCTTCCCGGTATGGCCTGCAGTGGGGCGGTCAGGGTCAGGCGGAGAACTCGGTGTTCTTCAATGACGCCCAGGCGAACCTGAACCTTGCCCGGTTGGGTAACGCTGAGCAGTCGGCGTTCGCGGCCCAGGGCAACCAGGGTAACGCGTCTTCGCTGAAGCGCCAGAACTACTAGCAACGTTACCAACGATACAACATTGTATTGTTGGTTTTGGGGATTCGTCTAACGGTAAGACTGCGGCTTCTGGTGCCGCCAATTGAGGTTCGAATCCTTGATCCCCAGCCCCGTCCCGATTCCCGACCGGTGACGCGTACATAGGGAAACCATCGCACGAGCATCTCCCGCTCCCCTGGTGGGTCGGATTGGCGTGCACTTTCAAGGGTGAAAAGAATATGAGCGACGAAACTTTCGACATCAATTCGGCTGACGGCGGCGGTCTCCGCCGTGAGTTGGAGCGGGTGCTCGCAGACAACAAGGCTCTCCGCGCTAAGACGGAGGCGTTCGAGGCTGCGAAGCGTACGCAGGATGCGAGTGAGTTTCTGTCGGCCCGGGGCCTGAACCCGAAGCTGGCGAAGTTCGTGCCGGCTGAGGCGGCGGGTGACCCGGCGGCGATGGACAACTGGGTGAAGGAGAACGCTGAGCTGTTCCCCACTGCCCCTGCGGATCAGACCGGTTCGCAGGTTCAGGAGCCGGTCCAGACTGAACCGATTATCGAGGCTGGTTCTCGTGATGGTTGGTCGAAGATCGAGCGGGTCGCGGCGAATGGTTCTGTCGAGCCGGTTGACATCGCGGCGCTGGAGTCTCAGGTTGCGGCGGCGCAGAATCCCGCCGAACTGATGGCTCTGCTGCGTCAGTATTCCATTTCGTAGAACCTAACACCCTTGAAGGGGGTGCATTCCAATGGCTAACGCTTATAACAGCACTAGCACTCTGACCAACCTGGTTCAGACTGCTTACGACCGCATGGTCGAGTGGCAGCTTCGTAGCGTCCCGCAGTTCCGTGCGGTCGTTGACAAGCGCCCGGCCATGCAGGCAATGCCTGGTTCGGTTGTCGTCTTCACCATCCAGAACGACCTGACCGCCCTGGCGACCACTCCGCTGACTGAGACGGTTGACCCTGACGCGGTTGCGCGTCCGGCCCCGACTCAGGTTTCGGTGACCCTGCAGGAGTACGGCAACGCTGAGCTTGACACTCTGCGTCTGCGGCGCCTGGCGTTCACTGACATCGAGCAGGAGCAGGCGATCACGATCGGCCGTAACATGGCTGACACGATGGACGCCCTTGTGCGTGGCGTTCTCGACGGCGGCTCGAACAACCTGTACCAGACCGGCACCAGCACGATCGCCCTGTCTGGTCCGGCGACCTCCCCGGCCACCATCCAGTTGATGCAGACTGCGGTGACCAAGCTGCGTGCGGCTGCTGTTGACCCGCGGGTCGGCGACTCGTACGTCGCGTACATCCACCCGGACGTTTCGTTCGACATCCGGACCCAGTCCGGTGCGAACAACGCTGGCTGGATCACGCCCCACGCGTACACCGACACTTCCGCGATCTACGCGGGTGAGGTCGGGCAGTTCGGCGGGGCCCGGTTCATCGAGACTCCCCGTACCACTGTGGTTGCCGGTTCGCCGAACATCTACAAGTCGTACGTCGTGGGTCGCCAGGCCGTTGCTGAGGCTGTGGCCGAGGAGCCGCACGTCATCATCGGCCCGGTTGTGGACAAGCTGCGCCGGTTCTACCCGCTGGGTTGGTACTCGCTGATCGGTTGGTCGCTGTACCGTCCGCAGTCTCTGTGGATCACGCAGTCGACCACCAGCATTGCTGGCGGCTGATAGTTGACAGTCCTGTGGCCCGTGGCGTTTGTCACGGGCCACAGTCCTACCCACGTGAGGAAGGCGTGTTATGACACAGCAGATTGTCGGGCGCGTCACCACGCCGACCCTGCAGCGGGTGAATACTGCTGCCACGACGGTGATCCCGTCGGGCGTGCAGTCGGTGAGTATCACGGTGGTGGCGTCCAGTGGTGGGACGTCTCCGACTGTGCAGGGTTGTCCGCTGCCGGCGAATGTGACCATTTCGTTGAGCGCGAACCCTGAGCAGACTTTGTCTCCGGTGACTGTGGTGACCGCGACCGGGGATGATGTGATCATCGCGGTGATTCAGTGAGCATTCAGGCGCAGAAGTACGGCGCCACCGGGGCCACTGGGGCCACTGGGGCCACTGGACCAGCGGGCCCTACCGGGGCTACAGGCGCTACCGGAGCCACTGGGGCCACGGGTGCCACGGGTGCCACTGGCACTAACGGTGCGGACAACTTGGCGGGCCGGTCCTCAACGATCCCCCGCTACACGTTGGACAACATGCTCACGCCGACGGCGGGCTGCTGCTTCCTGATGGGCGTCACGGCCTCCGGGTCTTACACGTCTACGGGTGTGACGTTCTGGGCTACGGCCCAGTCGGGAACGATCCGCGTGGGCCTGTTCACGTTGGACGGTAGCGAGAACGGGACGCTGGTCGCGTCTGGGTCTGCGGCGTCTACGACTGCGGGTTTGAACACGATCAACTGGACTTCGGGCTACGCGGTTACTGGGGGCACCCGGTATGCGGCTGCGTTCCTGGTCCCGAGTGGCGGTACGCCGCCGACGGTGCTGGGGTTCTTCGAGAACATTGATGACGTGTTCCTGTTGCAGCATCCGTTCCTGTCTGGCTATGTGGGTTCGGGTTCTATTTCGACGATTCCGTCGACTTTCACTTACGCGTCGGTGGCTTTCTGGCATCCGATCTGGTTGACGATCTGAGGTTCCGGTGGCTTTGTATCCGTGTTCTTTGTATTGGTGTGACGTGTGCGGCACGGTGACGCGCTCGGTTGGTGCGACGCTGGTTTGTTCGAATGCCGCTAATCATGGGGCGCAGTTGTATTCGCCGCCTTCTTCGGGGCAGGTTGTCTGAGGGGTGTGACCGGTGGTTCTGAATGCGAATACTGGGTTCGGTCAGACCCCTTATGGTTTCGCCCCTGGCGGTAAGTCTTCTGGGTCTGGTGGCACGGGGGCTACCGGCCCGACGGGGCCTACTGGTCCCACTGGTGCTACCGGCGCTGCCGGCGCCACAGGCGCTACGGGTGCTACGGGAGCCACTGGCGCTACTGGCTCTCAGGGTCCTACCGGTCCTACCGGTCCTACCGGCGCCACGGGGGCTACGGGCGCGACCGGGGCCACCGGCGCGACCGGTCCGGCGGGCGGTTCGTATCCCGTCCCGGGTCGCCTGCGCTCGGCCACATCGATCTGCAACATCGATCCGTGGCAGGCGACGACGTTCCAGTCGCTCTCGTCCGGCTTCCTGTTCTTCTACTTCTTCACCGCCCCGGCGTCGATCACGACGACCCAGGTCCGGTACCTGGTCAACGCAGCCGCCTCCGGTGTGACCGGCAGCAGCATCGGCCTGTACTCGGTGGACTCCTCCGACAACGGGACGCTTCTCACTCAGGCGTCATCGACGACGCTGTTCACCAGCACCGGCCCGCAGACCGCCACCTGGGCGGCGTCGCAGTCGCTGACGGCCGGAAACCGCTACGCGGTCGGGTTTCTCCAGGTGTCGAGCAGCACGCCGCAGCTTCTCGCCAGCGTCGGTGCGCTGTCCGCTCTCACGCTGGAGGAGGCGATCGTCCCGCGCATCGCAGCCTCCAAGTCTTCCCAGACGGTGCAGGGCTCGTTCACGGCCGCCTCGCTCAGTGGCGCGTCCAGCTCTGTCATCTACTTCGTAGTCCTGTAAAGGAGGGCTGAACGGTGGCGCTGTACCCGCTTCTCTCTTTCTGGTGCGACTACTGCAATACAGTGACGATTCAGTCCGTCGGCGGTTGGGCGCCGGACGGATCGCTGACGATCACCTGCCCGAATACTGCGGGCCATCCCGCGCAGCCCACTCCACCTCCGGCGACGTTCTGATGACAACTCTCTGGGCCCTTAGCGTTCCGACGGTGCGCGAGCAGGTCGACCCGACGAAATGGTTGTGGCGCCGCTACTGCCTCGACGTGTCCCTGACCTTGGTGAAGTACAACGGGCATTGGGCGACGATCCGGTCTGCGTCCGAGGACTATCTGAATGCGGCGCAGAACTATTTCGTAGGCGGCTACCAGTATCAGGTGGGCCAGTCGGTGCATGACGAGCTTGTGGCTGATGGTTTCGGGGCTTACTTGACCCCGCTGAATTAGGGGACGGTATGGCTGCAACATACGTGAACGTGTTCGGCTCGTACATCAACGCCACCTCGAACGTGGCCGCTACGGGGACGGTGAAGTTCAAGCCGCGGTTCACGGGCCCGGCGCAGGACACGTCGGTGACGCCGACGGGTTACGTGGAGCCGGTGGAGATTTCGACGCAACTGGTGAATGGCGGGTTCTCGGTGAACCTGCGGGCCAGCGACGACTCGACGTTGTCTCCTACGGGTTGGACGTACCGGGTGACGGAGGAGATCACGGGGTTTCCGCGGCGCCAGTACGACATCAATGTGCCGTCGGCTAACGCCGGGTCTGGTTTGAATCTTGTTGGGGCGACGCAGGTTACGCCGCCGAATCTGGGTCACTAAGGGGTTTCGATGTGCCGTTCCGGTTGCCGGACTAAGGATCACCAGTCTTGGGGCGAGTGCCTGCGGGCGGCCAACCTCACCATCACCCCGGCTGACTCTGGGGCTAAGCCGCACGACTTCGAGTTGCAGTCGTACTACGACGCCAGGCGCCAAGGGATTCAGCCCGCGTCTACGAAGCTTGAGGCCACGCGGGCCGCTGTGGCTATCAGCGAGAAGCGTGGTACGGCGTTCGATGCGGGTAAGGAGTCGATCGCCAGTGTCGCCTAATGTGCCCGAGTCCACGCTGGTGGACATTGTCACGGACGTTCTGGAGACCCTGTACTCCTACGCGCAGGTGAAGGACCGGATCGTTCTGCTTACCGTGAATGTGCTGTCCACTGACGGGCAGATCACGGTGTCGGCTACGGACTCCCTGCAGATCCAGCGGAACATGATTCTGCAGTTGTGCACGGAGAACTCAGCGCAGTCGGAGCTGGTGCGGGTGATGGCCGTGAACAACACGACCGGTGTTGTCACGGTGGCCCGTGGTGTGCGTAACACTACGGCGCAGGCGTGGAACGCGGCCACGGCGATTGTGCATGTGGAGCCGGAGTATCCGATCTCCAGCATTGTCCGGGAGATCAACCACGAGATTATCGGGATTGTGCCGGACATTTGGTGTGTGAAGAACTTCGCTACGACCGTGAGTGCCGGGTGGCAGATCGGTTACAACATGCCGCAGGACTGTCAGGGCATCGTGAAGATCGAGTACTACCCGTCGGGTACGCAGAACTTCTGGGAGCCGGTGCGCCGGTACCGGTACGACTTCACGACTCAGATCGTCACCATTCTCACGCTGATGCAGCCGGGCCGGCCGATGAACATCGTGTACCGCGGCGAGCCGACGGGCATGTTCTACGACACGGACACGGTGAACGGGACGGGCCTGCCGTCCACGTGCGATGAGCTGCTGACGTTGGGTTCCGCGTACCGGCTGATCAGCAAGCGCACGTCTGGGCGCCTGGTGGACACGCGCGCGGAGACGCCGTTGACGGGGCAGTACCGGCAGCCGTCGTTCGTTCAGGACGCCGTGAAGTCGCTGTACGCGATCTATCAGGCACGCCTGACGCAGGAACGGGAACGCCAGCGTCTCAGGTATCCGATCCCGATGAACTACACCTTCTAGGAGGCGACATGACGCAGCACTACTACGTTGACCTTGCGGCCACCACCACCCTGTCGCTTCCGATCTCGAACTCTTCGACCACGATGACGGTCGGATCAACGACGGGGTTCCCGGCGTCGTTCCCGTACTACCTGGCTTTGGATTACGGCACCGGGAACCTTGAGGTTGTTGAGGTCACGGCCGCGTCTGGTCTCGTCTTGACGATGAACCGTGGCGTGTCCGGCACAGTCGCGCTGGCGCACTCGACGGGTGCGGCGATTGTGCACGTGGCCCCGGCGCAGTTCTACAACGACACGTCGCTGCACACGAACAGCAACGCGGGCGTGCACGGCGTGGTCGGCTCGGTGGTCGGCACGACCGACGCGCAGACGTTGACGAACAAGACGATCAGCGGAGCGAGCAACACGCTGTCGGCGATTCCGGAGTCTGCGGTCACGAACTTGACGTCTGACCTGGCGGGGAAGCAGACCGCGTCCACTGGCCTGACGGCCATGTCGACCCTGCTGAACACCACCCCCGCTGTCGGGATCTTGGTCCAGACGGGCCAGAACACGGTGGGCGAGACGAGCCTGGCGGCCGGTTCCAGCAAGGTCACGATCACGAACTCGACCGGCGTCTCCGGCGGGGTGGCCGCGCAGCCGACCATTGATGTGGTGCCGACGAACATCATGGCCGGGTTGCAGTCCCCGGCCCCGACGGTGGTCACGGGTACAGCCGCGAACGGTGGCACGCCGGGCACCGGCACGACCACAACGTACGCAGCCCCGTCGCCGATGCCGAAGTACCTGCGCATCTCCGGGTGCAACTCGGGTGCGGGTGGCGGCGGTTCCACGGGTGGCACGTCTACGGGTTCCGCTGGCGGTGGAGCCTGTGGTGCGGCGTCGGCGTACAAGACGATCTCGACGTCCGGTTTGACGTTCCCGCTGCAGGTTGTGGCCCCGGGTGGTTCCGCTGGTGGCACCGCGGCCAATGGTGGTAACGGTGTGCAGGCGACCGTGAAGGACAACAACGGCGCGGGTTCGACCCTGTGGAGTCCTGGGGTTCCGGCGGCGAACGGTGTCGGGCACAGCGACGGCACGCACGCTGGGGCGAACTTCGGCGGCAACTCGGGGTATGACCCGACGACGACGGGCGCAGTGGCGGACTACGTCATCTACGGGCAGCCGGGTGAGAACGGGTTCCTGGTTTCCGCGACCGTCGGTGCGGGCGGGCAGGGCGGCTCTTCCCACTTCGGCGGCGGCGGCGTGCAGGGCTCGTTCATCCCGCAGGCCGGGAACAACGCTGCCGGTTACGGCGGCGGCGGTGGGGGTTCAGGTTCCACGACGACTAACGCCACTGGCGGCGGCGGTGGGGGCAGCATCGTCATCATCGAGCCGATTTACTAGACAGTCCTTGGGGGTGTAGCACATGCCGGCCATTCTGCCCACTCCGCTACCGGCGAATCTGTCGGGGGCGGGTTCCAGTGGCTCTTCGGCGGTCATCACTTCCCCGTGGGATGTTGTGATCGGCCCGTACGGGTTCATGTTGAACAACGACCCGAACACTCCTCTGCTGCGGGCTGGCGCGGATTACCGGTCCCCGTACGTGAACTATTCGGGCGCGCCGGGCGAGCAGGCCCTGGGGTTCTGGTGGCCCCGTACGCAGTACGCGTGGCATGGCGGTGCGGGTAACCCGACGTTGGATTCGCTGGGTTCGGGTGACACGTCCATTGCTCTGACCCGATTTGACGAGTCTGCGGGTGTGGACGTACTGACGACCCTGTCGCAGTTCTCGTTGCTGTATGACACGGACTTCATCACGTCGGTGGGTGCTACACCGACGGAGCTGGTGGCGGTGCAGGACCCGACGCTTGGCGCGATTGTGGTGTGGGGCGACGGGGCGAACCTGAAGTACTACAACGGTTCGACCACCGGCACTTATCAGGCCGTGACGGCGAAGACGATCTGCACCGATGGCGTGAAGGTGTACGCCGTGGTCGGTTCGCAGGCGATCGGGTACACGTCTTCGACTTCGACGGTGATGTACACGGGCCTGTCGGGTACGGCGTTGATCCGGTACGCAAAGCAGCGCCTGGTTTTGGCGCAGGGTCAGGCCATGTACGAGCTGTCGCTGTCGGCTTCTTCCGCTTCTTTGCCGTCTGCTTTCTTCACGCATCCGAACGCTAACTGGAAGTGGACGGATGTGGCCGCCGGGCCCGGTGCGATCTACGCGTCCGGGTACGCGGGTTCCACGTCTGCGGTGTACATGTTCATCCTGAACACTTCCACGGGTGCCCTGCCGGTCCTGTCGAGTGGTATCACTGCGTGTGAGTTGCCGGACGGCGAGCAGGCGCTGTGCTTGAACACGTACTTGAACTTGTTCATCGGCATCGGTACGTCCGTGGGCCTGCGGGTCAGCAGTTACAACAGCGATAACAGCATCATCCTGGCTCCGTTGACGTTCAACTCTATGGGCCCCGTGTATGACATCGCGTCGTGGGACCGGTTCTTCTACACGTCCTGCCAGATGGCCGACAATGTGGACAACTGCGGCCTGATGCGGGTGGACTTGTCGTTCCCGACGGACACGAACCGTTACGCCTACCAGATGGATATCCGGGCGAACAACAGTGCACCCACCGGTTTCTCGGGGGTGACTGGTACGACATCGGCGGTCATCATCCTGAACGGCCTGCCAGTGTTCATCGTCCCAGGTGCGGGTTTGTATGCGCAGTCGGCTACGCGCTATGTGCCGACGGGCTATTTGACTAGTTCGAAGATGTATTTCGGTATGACCGATTACAAGATTTTCGAGCGTGGCTCGTTCACGATGTCCGGCCAGGGCCAAGTGACGATGTCCACGTCCGTGGATTCGACCACTGGTTTCGTGTCCCGGGCGGTCGGCAATGCGGGGTTGACGTCTCGGGTTGAGGCGAACATCGGCGGTCTCCGCGGTTCGTTCCTCAAGGCGAGGTTCGATTTGCAGCGACCCACGACTACGCAGACCCCGGTGGTGCTGGGGTATTCGATGCGGGCGTTGCCGTCGCAGGCCCGCGAGGACGCGTGGACGTTGCCGCTGCGCGTGTATGACCGGGTGGAGGGTCCGTACGGGGAGACCGTTCACCAGTCGGCGATCAGCGTGGTCCAGGGTATTGCGAACCTTGTGCGGTTCCAGACTCCGGTGATCTTCCAAACCTTTTTCGGTGAACCGGGCGGGGATTGGCAGACGTTCCTTGTTCAGGTTGAGAATTACGAATTCAAGCAGGCGACCGCCGAAGATGGTTGGGGCGGCACGCTGACCCTCTCTCTTCGCACGCTCACGGGAGAGTGAAATGGATGAGGCACTCAAGCTCTATCTGGATGTGAAGTTCGACGGGATCACTGAGCACATCAAGGATATCAAGGGCGCGGCAGATAAGCATGATACGCGTATCGCCGCTCTTGAGAAGAAGGTGTGGGCGATCACAGGTGGGTTGTCGTTGGCGTCGACCATTTCGGCGTCGTCGTTTATCTACGTGCTGGTCAACCGTTGATCGGTCTCGGTGGGTACACGTTCGGTCCGACGGTTGTCACGTCTCAACGGGACACGTTGCCGGAGAGTTTCTGGGTTTGCCAGGCCGCTGCTGCGGCTCTGGTCGGTGGTGAGGTCGACGGGTGGCCGTCGCAGTGGGAGAGAAAATGAACCTGATCCTGTCTTTTCTGGGTAAGTACATTCGCCCTATCGAAACGTATGGTTACTCGTTCCTGGGCCTCATTGCAGGGAGCGGCTCCGGTGCCGTCTCTCTGTCTGCGTCCACGTCGGCGCTGGCTGCTGCTTTCCCGGCAGTGACCCATCTGATCGTCGAGGTTGTGAAGGACGTGAAGGATGCGTACGCGCTGCTGAATTCGGACCTGCAGGACCTGAAGGCTTCGGCCGTTGCGGCTGAGGCTGAGGTCAAGGCGGACATCGCGGATGTTCAGAAGGCCACTGGGGCCTGAGGTGGGACGCCGCTCCGAACGTTTCCTCAACGGTTTCGCTGACTGGTTTGCGTCTCGGGGCGGCATCTACCAGACCACTTTCGTGGTCGGGGTGTGGTGGTTCTTCGAGGCCGTGACGGGTCACGCCAACGACATCACGATGTTGACGGTGCTGACTGTGTATTCGGCTGTTACTCAGCCGATCCTTGCCTACTGCGCGCGTCGCGCGGCGGAGAGGGCTGACGAGTTGATGGCTGCCGTGAAGGCCGAAGAGGACTTGATTCTTCACGAGATTCAGGAGATTGAGCATGACGGTTCTTGACGGCCGGGCTGTTTACAATTACGCGGTCGGTGCGGGGTTCACCCGCGCGGAGGCCGCGATCATGACCGCTATCGCGCATTACGAGTCTGGCTGGGACACGACGAATATCGGCGACCAGTCGCTGTCGAAGTACGGTTCCCGTGGGCTGTGGCAGATCTTCACGGGGGCGCATTCCCCGAGTGAGGTGCTCGGGCACGGCGGGTCGACGTGGACGCTGGCTTTGGCGGATGAACTGTTCGACCCGGTGAAGTGTGCGCGGGCCGCGCACATCGTGTACCGGGAGCAGGGCTTCCGGGCGTGGTCGACGTACAACAACTATCACACCTCTTCTGGGTTCCAGAAGATTGTCGCGGAGGCGTCGCATTGGTCGAGTCCGGTGAACCCCCAGCCGACGCCCCCTGCGCCCAAGCCCGTGGCTGCGCCTGGGTCGGGCCCTGTCGCCACTGCGCCGGACCCGATGTCGGAGCTTCGGAAGAAGGCTCTGGCGAACGCGGAGAGGGCCGTCCATGACGGCACAGACTTCGGTGTGGGTATGTGCCTGCGGACCGTGCGGGGCTACTACGAGCTGCCGGCTGACGGCAACGAGCCGACCGCCGCGTCCGCGTGGGACGACTGCCCGAAGGCGAACCGGCACCCGGGTGGGGGGACGAAGGCCCCGGCCGGTGTCCCGTTCATCTTCTCCGGTGGCAGTTCGGGTGCTGGGCACATCGTGCTGATGCTTGGCGACAACAAGGGTGGCTGTATCAGCACCGACATCAAGCGGCCGGGCAAGGCCGACTACACAACCATCGGTCACATCCTGAACACGTGGACGGATCTCCACGCCGAAGGCTGGGTCGGTCATCTGGAACAGGTGGATATCTGGCATGGCTAATTCGAAGAACGGGAGTATCCCTCCCTGCAACCCGTCCCCGGTTGTGGTGCAGGACAACGTGCTGTCGGAGATGGCGGCGTTCATGCCGTCCCGGCAGCAGGACTACGCGACCACCCCGGAGCGTATCCGCCTGATGGCGGCGTCTGGTGTTCAGTCCCCGGATGCGGCGTTCCCGAACCCGGACCCGCGTCACGACGGTTCGATCTCGGACACGGGCCCGATCGGGGTTCTGGACTTCCGTGCCGGCATCAACGAGAACATGGCTGCGCCGGATCCGCATTCGACGGACGGCGCCCACTGGCTGAACCACTGATGGCCCGGTTGACGGGCGGGGAGCGGAAGAAGCTCCCGTCGTCGGACTTCGCTGAGCCGAAGTCCCGCAAGTATCCGATTGAGGATGCGGCTCATGCGCGGAACGCGTTGTCGCGGGTGGCGCAGAACGGTACGGCTGCGGAGAAGAAGCAGGTCCGTGCGGCGGTTCACAAGAAGTTTCCCGGTATCCATTCCACGGATGCCGGGCACTACGGTAAGGATTGAGGGGAGGAACCACTAATGGCTTTCAGCAACTTCCTCGGCAACAACGGCGACGGCGTCATGATCGCTGGCGACGCTGGCCCTGGGGTCACTGGCCCGGAGAGCATCTCTCACACTCTGGCCGACGTGCCCGGTAACGAGAGCACCGGCTTCTAGTCCTAGGTGGTGATCCAGCGTCTCACGCTGGGATGCCCCTAGAAGGTACCTAGCGTGCCCGCAGAGACAATGGCCCCATCTTCCCATATCCGTGGGAGGGTGGGGCCATTGCGGCGTTCTACGGGGCTCCTAGCGCTTCCGGGGTTTCTTGTCCGGGATCTTGATGGGTGTGGCGTGGATGCCGACCGGACCCCGCCGGGCGGGGGTGCCGTGCTTCACGAGGTGGTGCAGGTCGATGGCGTGGCGGTTGCAGACGACGACGTAGGTTTTGATGCCGTCGGGGTTGATGAGTTCCCAGCGTTCGCCTTCGTCCCCGCAGAGGTTGCATTCTCCCTGCCACAGGCCGGTGAGTTGGTCTCTTGGGTCAGCCACTGCGTCTCCTAGTGAAGTCGACGGTGATGATGTTGGAGTCTTCCACGGCCGGGGCCTCCATGAACGACTTGCCCTTCAGGTACTCGTCCAGCTTCTGCCGCTCATGGTTGGTGCCGATGTAGTGCTGGGTCATCGACGCGTCGGAGTGGTCGAGGAACGCCTGGGTGATGTGGATGGCCCGCGCCTCCCCCGAGTCCGCGAGCGCGTCGAACAAGGCCCGCGCGGAGGACCGCCGGAACGTGTGGAAGCCCTCGTACCGTCCGTCCATGTCCACCGCGGCGAGAGCCTTGTGGGCGATGTCGCGGGGAGTGAACGGCAGTGACGGGATGTAGCTGCGCTGGCCGGCCCTGCCGCCACGGTGACGCCGAGGCACGAGGAACCAGGACTTCTGCGGCGTGCCGCACTGCTCGGTGTACACCGTCAGCCAGGAGCGCAGTTCCCGGTCCAACTCGGCGGTGATCGGGAGGGTCCGCTCCCGTTGAAGCTTGACATTCACATAGCGGATGGAACCCGCTTCGAGGTTCACGTCACCGACCCGCAGTTCGGCGACACTTGACACTCTCACGCCCGTGTGGATCGCAATGGCCAACGCTATCCGGTCCCTCGGGTTGTCGGCACTCTCGATCGCTGCGGTCATCTGCGCGGGGGTGAGGCGCTGCCGCTCCCGCTTGTAGACCTTGCGGCAGGTCACCCGCCGCATCGGGTCCTCGTTGAGCATCCCTTCGTCGCGGGCCCACTTGCAGAACGCCCGCAGGTTCGCGACGGAGTTGTTGAACGCACCGGCCTCTACCTGGGTGTTCCGGCCCCTGGGGCCGTAGAACCAGCGCTCCATGTGGTCCACGGTCAGGTCACGCACGGGGATGTTCCCGATGTCGTTGAGGAACCGGCGCATCTCCCCCTCGATGCAGCGCATGGTGTGGGGCCGCGCTCCACGGGTCCGCCGGTGGCGGAGGTACTCCTCGATCGCCTTGCTCAGGTACATGGCGCTGTCTACTTCCGTTGAGTGGAGCGTGGACTGAGTTGAGTGTGCCACTGACCTGCGGAACTGTCAACTAACCAGTTCCAGGCTCTGGTCATCGACTCACCTGATGCCGTTTGACCTGCGGCGGAGCAACCCCCCAGAGGCTTGGGTAGAGTTGACGCCGTGGTTACTGCACTGTTCCGTACCGTGTCGCATTTGTCCTCACTTCGCTTCCTGTCTTCGTTCGTCAAGGACACTACATGTTGTGCCCGGGTTACTTGACAGTGCCGGCCCTTGTGGCGCAAGATCACTCACGTAAGTTACTCGTAGTACCAACTCAGCCGAACACTTAGGACTCTGCCATGGGCGCACCCTTCATCCTCCCCGAGGACGACAACGAGCTGGAGAAGCTCATCCTCGAACACGGTCAGGCGGAGGTAGCACGCATGTACGGCGTCACCCGCGGGGCAGTCGCCGCACGCGTCGCCAGGGCCCACGAGCGTGGGCAGATGCGGAGAATCCAGCCCCGTCGGGACTACAGCAAGTACATCCCGTGGACCCTCGACGCCAAGCACAAGAACCACGACACGGCGAAGAAGCTCCGCATCTACGGGGCCCTCCAGGAGGGCTGGCCCGTCACCGCCGACGAGGAACGACGCCTCCGGACGTGGATGGGCCTGCTCGACTCCGACGGCCTGGTGTTCGCCTACGACCGGTCGGAGGGGTTCTACCGCGTCCCCCGGCAACCCGAGGACGTGGGGTACATCCGCCAACCGGAACCATCCTCCGGAAAGTGAAACCTGTCCCGTTACACTGTCTCTTAACAACAGCAGTTGATTGGTGGCGGCTCCGCCGCCTTCCTCTCATCATCTTCGTGGGGGCCCTCCGGGGCCCCCTTCGTTTTGTTCATCATCCTTGTGGCCGCTGCGCGGCCCATCACTTGTCTGTGCTATCTTGCGTGGAACTGTTCATCAATCGTGGGAGTGAGCATGGGCAAGTGGCACGAGGACTGGCACCTGATCGTCTCTGCCGTGGGCTGTGGTGACTGCGGCGCCCGAAGGGGCGAGGACTGCGTGGGCCGACAGCTGTGCGCGTCCCGGTCCCGGCGGGCATTTGCGGCAGACCCAGCCGAAGCGTGGCTGGCAGCTCATCCGAACGGATGATCCTTGCGCTTGATAGTTGACAGTTCCACGTGCCGGAGGCACAGTCTTCCCAACGGAGTCAACCGGTGGGAGGCAAAGGGAATGAAGATCTGGTGGGCGTGGGCCGGGCTGATCCCGGCCATCAACCTCGGGGTGGTGCCCGGGAACGCGGCAACCTCCCAGTCGTGGGCCCTCGGCTGCGTCTCGGCGGCGCTGCTGTGGACGGGCACGATCCTCTGCGCACGGAAGGTCTGACCGATGCGAGTGCTCCAGACCACCAAGTTCACCCACGTTGCTACCGGTTCCCGCGGGGACGTGGTCATGTCGTTCGACCCCGAGTCGCCGCTGGTGGTCAACTTCGACTTCGACGTCGAGGGCGTGGCCGCCAAGTGGATGTTCTCGCGGGACCTCGTCGCCGAGGGCTGCTACTCCCCCAACGGCGTGGGAGACGGTGACTGCCGGTTCTGGGCGGACAACGACGGCACCACCGACATGCTCACGGTCCTGATCTCCTCCCCGGAGGGCGAGGCGGTCCTGGACGTGCCCCGCCAGTCGGTCCTGTTCTTCCTGGAGACCTGTGACGCGCAGGTGCGCCGCGGGTCGAAGGCGGAGGACATGGCGCTGGCGGAGCAGGTTGAGCTGCTGCTGGGTGCCCTGTTCTGCGGGTAGTTAGTTGACAGTGCTACGATGATCTGGCACCACTGAGAGTCCCACAACATGGCCTAGGGCGCGGGCGCAAATCCGGCCGACAACGGAAGGCCGGGACCGGTGCACGAGTAGGGCCCCACTTGATGGGGACGACGGCATGTCGCACCACCCGAGATAAGCCCTAGCTGGACCCGCCAGACGCACTGGGGGCTAGGCGCTCACCAAGCCGGCAGCGACCGGGACTGGCTAACTCAATCCTCAAGGGCGCGCTAGGTGCCCCGCAGACCGTCCCCCACCCCCTCGGGCCAGGTCGCGGTGCGCGAGTTCGATTCTCGCGGCGTCCACTCCCAAGCACAAGGAGAACGGTCATGCTCACGGTCGACCAGCTCGATCAAATCAAATGCTCCGGCAAGACGGCCCTGTACGACAAGGCCGCGGACGGCGACAGCGAGGCTGCCGTGTACGCCAAAGCCATCTGCCGGCTCTGCCCCGTACGGGAAGCCTGCCTGGACGAACACTTCCTCGACCGGGACGTCGTCGTCGGTGGCACGACGTGGGCTGAGCGGCGGAAGATGCTGGAGGCCGGGGACTATTCCGAGCACGTCCAGCGGCGCCTGGAGGCCTGCCTGCACGGTGTACAGGGCACGATCGCGGCGTCCAGCATCGGCCTGCAGAACGATTTGCTGCAGATGCTCCGGGCACGGCACGACATCGCCGCCTGAGAGTTTGCTGAATCGTTCACGCGAGATCCACCGAACGGTGGATGCGGGCCCGACCGGTCCGCCGGTACACCCAACCAGATGGTTGGGTCATTGTTCCCTGTAACGCATACGAAAAACGAACGATCAACATCAACAGGGGCGGGGGCCTCCATGGTAGGAGACATCATCAAAGCGGATGCGGCCACCGGTGGGGACCGGTGGGCGTTCATCGACGCAGGCAACGGCAACATCGAGGTCCACATCTTCGATCTCGACCACGACGACGAAGCGACGGACACGGCGCTGGTGGATTTCCCGGACCTGCCGGTCTACGACTTCTACTGGGACGAGTCCGCTGACGCCCGGGTGGTTGTGTTGGGCTACGGCCCGGACGATTGCTGACCCGGATTAATGAACAGTCCCAGGGCCGGCCGGCCTGTCAAACAATCATGAAGGGCCCGTGAGATGCCCAGTTACGGACGGGGCGCGTACCGCCAAGCCAAGGCCAACGAGCGGGTTGCCAGGGATGTTGCATCAGACCTGGACCAAATGCGCCGGGAAATGGAACGCATCATCGCTGAGCGGGATGCCGCCGTGGCTCGCCTTGCCGCCATCCGCGCCGAGATTGAAATCGGGCCCACGCACCACCTCATCGGGGTTACCTATGCCCGCTTGGAACAGTTGCTGGACGGAGACACGTGACCGCACCCCCGCACCTTTCGCACTCGCAGATCGACACCGTCCTAAAATGCGGCGAGCAGTACCGGCTAGAGCGCATCTACAGAGCGCCCCGAACACCGGCCTGGTACTTCATTGGTGGCTCAGTCGTACACGTCGTCACTGAAATGATCGACGTCGGGTTTGATGACCTCAACGAGGTCACACCTGACTGGATCGAGAACGCTTGCGCTCGCCAGTTCGATGATCTCGTTGAAGACGAGTACTTCAAGTCGGGAATCGACCCCGTGGATTGGCGCGCGGGTGGCCGGGGCGGTTCCGAAGATGCGTCTTGGTGGCACGTTGAGGCCCCGAAGATGGTGCAACGGTGGGTTGACTTCCTCCGTGAGGGCAACTTGAAGGTTGCGAACATCGACAAGAAACGTGCCGTCGAACTGGAGTTCGTCTCCCACTACGGCGGCGTCCGGTTCAAGGGCGGTATCGACCGGGTCCTGCTCGGGCGGGACACCAACGAGCGTGTGATCGTGGACTTGAAGACGGGCCGCAGCGAACCCACGTCGCCGTTCCAGCTCGCGCACTACCGTGACGCACTCAGGGAGTGCCACGGGATCGATGTGCGCTGGGCGTACTACTGGATGGCCCGGACCGGGAAGCTGTCGAAGCCGTTCGACCTGGACCTGATCGACGACGAGACGATGACGCAGCGCGTCACTGTCGCCCACACCCTCATCTCGGAGGGCCTGTTCACCCCGAACCCCTCGCCCCTGTGCTCATCGTGCGGGGTCAAGCGCTGGTGCAGCGCATTTGGCGGGACCACCTTTGAGTTTGAGGAGTTAGTTGACAGTGCTAACGACTGACGACGCACGGCACGTGCTCGACCTGTACGACAGCGGCGAATACGCGGCACGTTTCACCACCGCCCACGGCACCACCACGTTCCTCAACTCGACCGACGACCGGTACGGATTTGTGGTCACCAAAGACGCCCACAACGGTGACCTGACGATCGACGAGTTGCCCGCGTCGGTGGAGGACATGGTGACGCGGTTGGCGACGAAGTGGGCGCAGCAGGGTGTCCCGATGGTCATCAGAAGGAGTGAGAACAATAACCAGTAACGTGCAGGTCTCAGGAAAGATCGGGGACCAGATCTTCGTCATCGGCGGTGAGACCGCTGAGGAGTTCCTCGGGAACGCGACCGCGATTCTCGGGTCGGATGTGGTCGAGCGGATTCGCGACGGGTTCGCGCTCTGTTTCGACCGGGACATGGCCCAGGCGGTAGCGACTGTGGCCGCGGTTTTCCCTACTGCACCTGCGGCGGCCCCGTCGGCCGCCCCGACCTCTGGTGCAGCGCCTGCCGCAGAGGGCCCGAAGACTGAGACAGACAAGTGGAACAACGTGTGGACCTACGGCCTCCCCGAGGCCCCCTCATGCCCCCACGGGCAGCGTGTCCACAAGGCCGGCACCAGTCAGGCCGGTAAGCCCTACAAGGCCTGGGTGTGCGGCACCACGTCGCCTGCCGCGTACCGGAAGAAGATCCCCGCCGACAAGACTTGCCAACCGGAATGGATTCGCTAATGAGCCTGCGTGATTGTCACAACGAGAACGTCAAGGTGCTGGAGATCGTCTCCGCCGACCTTGAGGGCGCGGCCGACTGCTGGACCGAGCTGGCCGCGTGGACTTCAGAGAACCATGGTGTGTACAACGTCTCCAGTGCGCATGTCGCGTTCGACGGCGAATCGGGGAAGTGGTACCTGACCGCGTTCGCGTGCGAACTCTAGCCCGCGCTTTCCGTAATACCCCGGACGCGGGCGGCGTCATTCCTTGCCCGCTCCGGTGCGTACAAGACCTCGGACTGAAAATGCTCCGAGGCCAACTGTCCCTGTGGGTCGCGGCACCGGGCGGCGGGAAGACACTCCTGGCCCTGCAGATAGCCCTCCAGGCCGGTGTACCGACCCTGTACGTGTCCGCGGACACCGACCGCACGGACCAGTCCGTTCGTGCGGCTTTGGCCCTCGGATGGGACGGAATGGACCCCCACGGGCAGGAAACCGCACTTTCGTGCATCCCGTTGAACGTCCAGTTCTCCTTCGAGTCGTCCCCCACGGCACACGACATCGCGCAGGAATGCGAGGCGTACGCGTTGGTGTGGGGCCAGTACCCGGAGCTGATCGTCATCGACACCCTGGCGAAGGTGTGGTCGGAGGGCGATGAGACGGCCCGGAACAAGGACGGGGTGGACAAGTGCCAGGAGATTGCACGGGAGACCGGTGCGCACGTGATGCTCCTGCATCATGCCCAAAAAGCCTTCGATTCTGGAGACAAACCCATCCCACTGGATGGATTGATGTCGGGGGTTTCCAAGACTCCGGAGCAGGTCGTTTCTATGTGGAGAGACGACGAGGACCGGTTGACCCTGGCGGTGATCAAGAACCGATCCGGCAGGGCTGACCCGACGGCGCAGCGCGTGCGGTCTCATGCGGTGCTGAATTTCGAGCAGATGCGTGTGGAAGAGATACAGGTTCAGACCTTCGATTGGGCTGACGACGAGTACCTCAAGGGCGGTGTTTATGAGTAACTGCTTGGAGATGGGCTGCGACCGGCAGGCACAGGCGCGTGGCTACTGCAACCGAGACTACGAGCGCCGTCGCATGCACGGCGAGTGGGGCACTCCTGCGCCGCGGACGTATGCGGTAGCGGCCGAAGGCGGCTGCATCGTTTGGTTGAAGCCAAACAGCTCGGGATACGGGCCCCACGTCCGCGAGTACCGCAAGATGTTCGGCCCCCACTCCATCCCAGTGGGGATGACGGTTGACCACCTGTGCCGGAACAGGTCGTGTGTCAACCCATTCCACATGGAGATCGTGACGCAGGGCGAGAACAACAGCCGCCGCGACCCGCAGGAGCACTGCCGATCAGGCAGACACCTCATGGCCGAGACGCGGCGGAAACACGGAAAGACGACTACGTGTGGCGAGTGCCTCAGGGAGACGTGGGCTAGGGCCGAGGCGAAGCGTCGAGCCAAGAAAGAGCTGATGTGATGCCACCAAAGCGAAGGGGAAATCGTAGTGGAGCAATCGGCACTGCCACGGAATCTGCGGTCGTTCACTACCTGCACAGTCGTGGGCTCAACACTGTTGAGCGGCGTCGTCTACGCGGAACGGCAGACCTGGGTGACCTGTGTGGCTTTCCTGTTGGCCGCGTGCTCGTGGAGATCAAAGGTGGTGCTGCTGCCGAAACGGCAAGCGACACACAAATCGAGGACTGGCTGGTAACGGCCGAGCTGAAGGCCAAGGCCTACGACCAGGACGTCGTGGTCCTGATCGTGAAGCGCAAGAGCATCGGCCCGGGGAACGCTGGGCGATGGTGGGCCATCAACCGCACGGTCCTTCCCTGCGGGACGTTCACAACGCGCTGGTTCCTGTCCGACTGGACTACCCAGTATCTGGCTGGCTGTTTCGACAAGGTGGAAGATGGAAACGAACTACGGGGGGCGGCCGGACCCGACCAAGTGTCGCAATGGTCTGCATGACTGGGTCCCGGAGAACATCATCGTCCACAAGCGTCAGCGTGGCGCGGACACCCGGTCGTGTCGGGTGTGCAACAACGACCGGAAGCGCCGGTCGATGCACGCCCTCGGGCTGGCGGTGCCGGGGCGGAAGCACACGGGCCCCCGGAAAGCAACGCTGGCGTTGATCGAGGATTACCTTCTGCTGCTGGAGCAGGGCGTCCCGATGGTGACCATTTCGGAGAAATTGAATAGGTCCCCGGACGCGCTGCGGCAAATGTGCAAGCGGCAGGGGCTGCCGTTCCCGAAGGAAGAGGAATTGCGTATCTACCGGGAGCGGGGTGCGAAAAGGCGTGCGCGGACAGGCGACAGAAAAGCCTGACATTCTAGAAGTGTTGCGCTTTTACGGGGCGGAATTGCCGCACTATATTCGCGGTAACTGGACTCCGATGAAGTGCTGTTTCCACGACGATTCCGTCGCATCCGCGCAGGTCAGGGCCGATGAGGGCGGGAAGTTCAACTGTTTCGTGTGCGGCATTTCCGGCGACGGACTGGACATCATAATGGACCGCGAGGGAGTCGGATTTGCTGTCGCACGTTCTCTCGCAGAAGAACGTCACGGAACAATTCGTGGCGGAATGCGAGACGAGAATAGAGGCCGCCGGTCCCTATTTGATGGGTCGGGGAATCACGAAACAAATGGCAACAGCGGGGCGTCTCGGGGTCTCTTCTGACCGTCGGCTGGTTATCCCGTACCTGACAATGACCGGTCCGATAACATACAAACTGCGTTGCATTCAGGAGCATGAATGCAAGGAATTCGGGCATCCGAAATACGTTGCGCAGGACGATGTGCCGCCGCTGCTGTACGGGACTCACAACCTGATACGGGACGAGGACGTCCTGGTGGTCACGGAGGGTGAACTGGATGCGCTTGTTTGGTCTGAAGGACTGGGAGTCCCTGCTGTCGCATACCCGGGGGTCAAGAACTGGCGAGACACCTTCGCCCGAGCTATCGGACCTGACTGGCGACACATCGCCGTTGTTGCGGACGGAGACGCTCCTGGGCGGGACGCAGCCCGCACTGTGGCACGAAAACTTCGAGGACGTGTTCTGAAGCTACCGGATGGAGAAGATACATCATCGCTACTGGTCAAGGAGGGGCCGGACGCCCTGCGGGCCCGGCTTGCGAAGTGTGTGGGCGACGGTGGCCGGTAGCCAGCTTGGCTGAACTGTGCTGCCGCATGCTCAAGGAGCCCCGGTGAAACGGCGCGGGTGGCGCAGATACCGGAAACCATCGACGCGGCCGATGGAGCATTGCCCGGTGTGCCGGCAGTTGTGCAAGGCCCGATGGAGGGTTACGTCGTGGCCGAAGGGCGTGTGGACGTGTTCGCGGTGTTGTTTGAAGCGGAGAGGGCCGTGGGCTGATGTCTGATCGCTGGTATCTCGCCGATGACGAGAAGTTCAACTCGCTCGTCGGAGCAGTGCCCTACATTGCGGCCTGTCCCGCGTGTGGGGCTGACGCGAAGTGGCGGGACGTGCTGATCAACGTGTCGTCGCCGTCTATGGGCTGCAGGAGCGTTGTGCAGCCGGATATTCAGTGTCCCGTGTGTCCGAGCGTTGAGGGAGTGCGGTTCGATGTCGAGTCCTAAGCCGGGTGACAAAGTGCGCGTGACGTTCGAAGCCGAGTTCGTCAAAATCGGCTACGCCATCGACCCGGACAAGACGGGGACGACGTTCAAGTACGAGGACCTGGAGTTCCGTGTTCCGAACAGGGTGATGCTGTCGGCACCCGAGGTTCTGTCTCCCGCCCTGCCGCCCGAGCCGCCCGTCGGCTCCGTGGTGCTGGACGCGAAGGGCCGTGCGTGGCAGCGGCGGGGATCGTTCAAGGGCGCCTCGCGCTGGAAGGCCACGCATCACCGGATGGGGGAGGCGACGTGGGAGTCGCTGAACCTCGCGGTTGGCCCGTTGCGGGTGCTGTACAACCCGGAGTCAATGCGTGAGGAGGACAGGGACCGTGACTGATTACAGCGAACTCGTCGCCGAACTGCGCGACTGGGGCACCTGCCAGGAGGAAGACTTCTGCTGCCCGAGTTCAGCATGTCGACGCGCCGCCGACGCCATCGAAGAACTGCAACGCTCCCTAGCTCAGCGCACCCACCAGCGCGACGAGACTTACGTCGAATGGGAGTCGACGCTGGAGCGCGCTACAGGCGCGGAGGCCGAGTACCGCCGAGCGTCCGGGCTGGCAGCCGAGTTGGCACTGCGGGCCGCAGCCTGCGACGACTGGCGGGAGCGTGCCCTGGCCGCCGAGGCGAAGATCGCGACTTACGACGATGCGATGTGCGTCGGTCCGTACTACGAGCAGGCACCCTACTGCTGCTGTCATGACATCCGGGCGGCGGTCGAAGCCCTGCGCGGCCCGGCCGGGCCCGCAGCGGAGGGCCCGTTCGACCAACTCAAAGCCGCGTTCGATGTGGTGCGCCGCGAACACGCTTACCCGGCCGAACCCGCCGATGATTGACTTGGTCGTGGCTGCGGCCGTCTACGGCAACACCGCCGCAGTCAAACACTGGCAAATGCAGACCGCGCCTGACTGTGTTGAGCAGACCATCCGCATCGTCACCGACGAACTAGCGTCACCCGTAAGCGAGTCCGCGGTGGACGGGTATGCGCAGCGAAATGGCTGGTACGACCCCAGCGTTGGGACAAGTGGGCTGTACTGGCCCACGGTGCTGGCGCATTTCGGTGTGGCGCATTCCGAGGAGGGATACCACTCCCTCGCAACTGTGAAACGTGACCTACGGGAGGGCCGGCGTGTCGTGGTCGTTTTGGATGGGCCTCGCGTTTGGGACCTGTTTGGTTACAGCACTCCGGTTGATACTGGGGCCGCTGATCACGCTGTCGTTTTGGATGAGGTCACGGCATCGTCCGTGGTTCTCACTGACACTGGCGTGCCTACAGGCGCTACGGAGGTTGCGCCGTTGAGCGTGTTTAAATCGGCGTGGTCCACGTCCGGTTACTTAACAGTGTCAGCCTGGAGGTAGCAGTTGAGCGACTACTACACGCGCCACTACGGCAAACCCGAACCCCAAGGCCCCACCCAGCCCGAGCGGCCCGAGCTGCCGCCGGTCAACCCAGTAGAGAACTACATCCCCCGCGAGACACCCCCTCCGATGCCGGAGAAGATCCTGGTCCCGGTGCTGGCGCAACAGCCGACGTGGACGTACCCGGACCGGTGGCTGCTCACCCTGGCGATCATCCCACTCTGGGTGATGGTCATTGCCCTGTTCGTGCGCTGATTTAGTTGACTGTTCTACGGAAGGACAGCGGTGAGTGACGAAGCAAGAAGTCGACGAAGTCTGTCAGTGGTTGATCAATCAGGGCTTCAGGATCGTTACGGTAACTGCGACGGATATAACGATCAGGTTGCCGCAGTGATGACCGACGTGCACGAAGGCATCGGAGACCCCGTGGCCAAGCCCAAGCACTACCTCGCACACCCCTCCGGCGTCGAGGCCATCACGATCACTGAGGCTTTCAACTTCAACCTGGGCAACGTCATCAAATACACGTGGCGTGCCGGTTTGAAGTCCGCCGACCCTCGCGAGGATCTGCGTAAGGCCGCGTGGTACCTGCAACGCGAGATCGATCGCCTTGGGTAACCACCTGACGATGAGCGCCCTATGCCCCTGGTGTTGTGACACCAGCCACGCCGGGCCCGCTTGTTACTGCGTTGATGGTGGTTGCGAGTCGGAGGACTGCCCGGTGCGTACGCCGCTAGAGGACTGGTCCGTGCCGAGAGTACCGAAATTTCGCTGATGCTATACTTGACAGTGCTACGCCGCGTGGCGTACGTCAGGGAGGGCTAGATGCCTAAGCGCACCCGCACCCCAGAAGAGCGTTACTGGGAGAAAGTGGGCATGGGGCCGAATGGCTGCCACGTCTGGTTGGCTTTCAAAAACAAGCTGGGCTACGGATGGTTCTGGGCGAATGGCCGCCACTGGGCGGCGCATCGATACGCCCTAAAACTGGCTGGCCGCGAGGTCCCGGACCACTTGGTGGTTGACCACCTCTGTCGCAACCCGAGTTGCGTGCGCCCGGACCACCTTGAGGCCGTCACGGACAAGGTCAATATCCAGCGCGGCCTGGTCCCCAAGACTCACTGCAAGTCCGGAAAGCACGTGCTGGACGTAGACGGCAGAGACCCTTACAACGGCTCTTGCCTTCCCTGTCGAAAGGAATACAAGATTGAGTGGCAGCGCGCGAATCGGGCGGCGCGACGTGCCGCTCTCTAGGATCTTGGTGCTTCCCGACTCCCAGTTTGGGAGCGAGGATCGACGCCTCCACCGCCAATTCATCGCCTTCATATCGACCTACCAACCAGACCGCATTGTCCATGTCGGCGATTTTCTCGACTGCAAAGCGCCCGCGCGCTGGTCGCGTGACACCGCCGAAGAGTTCGCCCACACCTTGCAGGAGGAGATTGACCGTGGACGTGCGTTTCTGCATGGTGTGCGACAAGTGTTCAGCGGTCCAGTCGATATCAAGTCAGGCAACCACGACGAGCGGATCGAGGTTTATCTGCGAACCAAAGCGCCAGCACTGCAATCGTTGCGGAGCCTCCGAATTGAGGCTCTTCTCGGCCTTGATCAATACAATGTCGGATGGCACCGGCAACCCTTCGACGTCGCACCCGGATGGCTCATCTGCCACGGGCACGAAGGGAGTCTCAGCCGCTACGCGGGTGGAACAGCTATTGGCCTTGCACGAAAGCTGGGAAAATCCGTCGTAACGGGGCACACCCACAGGGCCGGCATCATCTCCGAGTCCTACGGGCTCCCCGGAAACATGAAGACCATCACCGGGATGGAGGTCGGCCACGCGATGGACATGAAAAAAGCGGCCTACCTGAACGCCGGAGCGAACTGGCAGACCGCTTTCGGGTTGCTGTACGTGGATGGTCACCGGGTCACCCCGACGTTGGTGCCGGTGCACAAGGACGGCTCGTTCACCGTCGAGGGCGAGGTGTTCGGTGGGTGAGCCCTTGGACGTCGAAAGCGACGCGATCATCCCCTATCCCTTACTCGAAGACCACGACGCATACCGGACATTCTGCCTCAAACGAGCAGCAGCCCGGAAAGGATACGACGTGACCGACCTAGCCTGGTATTCCACCGAAACGCTCGCTGAGCTGGTGGAGGCCGTCCTGGGCGCGTTCACCCCCACACCACAGGGTGACGGGCGGGGCAACAATGATCCCGCTGAGGGGTGGAACGTTCAGGCTGCGCTGGCTGACGTTCAGCGGGCCCTGTACAAGCTGATGAGCCCCGAGCACCGGGCCGTGCTCATGCTCCACCACAGTGGCTATCTGGAGGCCTCAGACGAGTCCCTGCAGGCCGCCTACACGGACCTGCAGGGGTGCCTGGGTGGTAGGCGCCCCAAAGGGCTTCTCGACCGTTCGTAGGACCGCACACACAAGAACCCCCGCACTCAGGCTCACGGGCCCGGGTACGGGGGTTCTCTGCGTTCACGGGTTAAGACCACTTCACGGTCTTGTTGTAGCCGTCACGGACGCGGACCGCGCGCTTAGCCGCGCCCATCGAAACCTCAAGCCGCGCCCGGAACAGGGCCGACTGCAGGTCCACCCCATCCGCGTCGAAGCAGCGGACCCAGCGCGTACCGTCATCCGACCGTACGTCCACAGTGTAGTCAGCGCAGTACATGTTCCCCTCCGGCTCATCAGGCCCGGGCTGAGTCCCGGACGACCCCATCACGGGGTTTCGCCAATCAACGCGCTGCAGGCTGCAGGAAACCCGCGCCGTGATTCCGGCCACCACACTCACAATCACACGACGGCCCGACCGCCCCAGTGCACTTCGAACTGCACTTCGTCTCAGACACACGACCCTGCACCGCCGACATACGCATACGCGCCGCGCCACACGAGCAGTACTGGTTCTTCGGGTTGTTGTTCTCGCCCGGCTCCAAGTCCAGCGCGAACGGGTGACCGTTCCTGCACTTACCAACCCAGCGGGTCAAGGTGACCATCGTGAACCCCCTCAGGACTTGGCTTGGACTCATCAGACCAACGAGAGCCACTCGTTGATGACGCCTCAACGGCGTTTCGCCACACGGTTTGGCGCTGTCAACTAACCGCCCAACCCCAACCCCTCACCACGGCAACACCCGACCACCAGGTGTCCGAGTGTTCACCGGCTCAACCGGCCGACGAACCGGCCTACGCGTGATCTGAACCCGCTTCACCGCGCCACCCCCATCTCCCGGTAGAGCTGGGCCACCAGATAGGCCGCGTGCTCCTGCACGTCCGAACGAACCTCGTCCCGGCCCACCCCGTACTCGCCCATCCACGCCTCAGCGTCGACATCGACGGTGAAACTGATCCTGACCTTCATGACGCCTCCCTCCACTCTCAACCCACACGGCGTGTGGACCCAGAGCAGAGGACGGGCCTTTCGGCCCGCCCCGGCTGCACAACGACTACTCGTCAGCGGAAAACACGCCCTGCGGGCACCGACACATCTCGTGATCCGCATGCGCGCATTCACCACACAACACACACACGTACAGGCTCATGCACGACCCATAGTGCTCAGCGTCCATGGTTTCGCCCTCCCATTGGGCTCATCAGTCCGCGCGGGATACGCGGAGACCAAACCTCGGGCCAACACATCGCGTCAGGGGAACCCGGTCTCATCGCGCGCACGCGCCCGGTGCCTGCACGCGAGAAGCCCTCGCGGCATTAGAGTGGCCAAGCCACCCGTGACGCCTCCCGGCGATGAACCAACAGTGCCACCACCAGCGAGCACTGTCAACCAACTCAACCAAGGTCACCACACCAAACCGGCCAGCCACAACACAACCCTCAACCATTGCTTGAGGGTTTTAGTTCATGCGTGAACCATTCGCTTGCATCAGCAAGCATTAGCTAGCAGCTGGCATACCAATACCATCAATCACACACACCACATCAACATGATGCCATCGCACAATGGCAACCAACTCACACATTGGTTTGTGCGCATTCGTGCACGTCACAAGCATGATCATCGCAACGTCTCGCGCGCCGGAAGTTTGACCCGGTATTGCTAAATTCGCGCGCACGGATCTTTATTACTGTTGTCTCACAAATCTTGGGAAGTATTCCGGTTTCGGGCGCTGTGGGGATGTCCCCAGTGGGTCTCCGGAGTGCTCCCCCTAGTGGTACAGTCAACTATCTTCTCTGGAGTGGGGTGGGTCGTTGTGGGTACTTGGGATTATGGGTGGGGTTCTGGGTCGGGTCCGGGTGTGTGGGGTGTGTTGTTGGTGGTGGTTGTTTTTTGTGTGGTGCGGGTTGGGGTGGAGGAGTTGGTGGGTTGGGTTCGTCGGCGGGTGGCTCGGAGGCGGGCGTTGGTTGCGGCTCGGCGTAATCGGCGTGGGTGGTTGTGATGGTTAGGTGGAGGTTAGCTTCGCAGGTCAATCCGGGACTGGATTGCTGTTGCAGTACAGTGAGGGGCACACACAGTGCCCTTGTAGATACTCCGTATCTAGTGGGCCCCATCTAAGGGGCCCCATCTTCTTGGTGTTGAATGTGTTCCGGCCTGGAGGCCGGTTGGTTCGTATTCAACTACCGTAGGCTTGTTTCTAGCACCACCCTTGAGGGGTGGTGCTTTTGTTTTTAAGTCTTATACGCGCGTGCGCGCGTAACGTCCGTGTTGTCCTGTACGATTAGTTGACAGTGCCGTAGGCAGGTGGAGCATGTCCCGTTGGGATTGCCGTGGGTGCGGTGGACCGCTGGTGACGGCGGAGAACGGGACGGGCATGTACTGCCCGGACTTGACGTGTCCGACGGGGAACCGTCAGGCCCGCAGGTTGGCTCGGGCTGGTCGGTGGGCGGACGAGAGGGTTGACCCGGATGAGTGGTTCTACGGCGACGACTGAGTGCGCTTGGTGCCGGGGGCGGATGAAGCCGCGTACCGGTAAGCGGTTCTGTTCGGAGGCGCACAAGAAGGCGGCTCAGCGGGCGACGGCGGTTGTGCTGCACGCGATCCGGGAGGGCTGGTGCGCGGAGTGCGGCGCCCGGTTCGAGCAGGCTGGTCCGGGTCGGCCGCGGGTGCGTTGTGGCGCGCCGCAGTGCGAGCAGGCCCGGCAGCGCCGGCGGAACGAGTCGGTGGAGGAGATGCACCGGCAGCAGTTCGCGGAGTTCATGGTGCAGATGGTCGATGCTGATGAGGATGGCGGCGAGGACTGGACTGCTCCGGGTGGGTTCCGGTTCGAGCAGCCGGCTCCGCGCGCCCGGCTTGGTCGGGCGGATGGCGGGCACGATATTGACCCGCGGTTTGGTGATTGGGACTGGCCGCTCTTTGTGAGCGAGTTCGGTGTTGCGGGGGATGAAGTTGGCCAGACGTATCCGCTGGCTGGTGTGACGCTCGGCGCGGGCCTCTGATGGGAAGGGACCGTGACTTATGGATTCTTGTGGAGGCTCTTGTGGCGGATCTTGCCAACCTGACTTCGGCCGTGAATGCGCTTGTCGCTACTCAGGGCCAGGTCGTTACTGCTCTGAACGATTTGAGTGCGAAGGTCGCGGCTGGGTCGACTGACCAGGCTGCGGTTGATGCTTTGGCTGGCCAGGTGGCCGGTGTGAATTCTGCTCTGGCCGCCGCCTTGTCGGCGGATGTTTCTGCTCCCGCAGCGCCTGCTGCTCCGTCTGCCTGATAAGGAGATCACCTAAACATGTCCGGTCTGGACGACTACAGCTTCACTACCCGCGTGGTTGCCGCGAGCACCACGCTGGGCAACAACGACTTCTTCTGTGTGGTTGAGGCCCCGACTGCGAACGTGGTCGTGACTCTGCCGGCGGTCGCTTCGGTCCCGGCCGGGCGCCCGTTTTACGTTGCGCGTGACACCACCGCGACTTACACGGTGACTCTGACCCCGAACGCCGCGGACAAGATCGACGCTGGCACCGCTGGCGTGGGTGTCGCGGTTGGCGCTGCCGGTACTGCTGGTGGTTGCACTGTCGTTTCCGATGGCGTGACCGGCTGGTACCGCGTCGGCGTTCACTAATTAGACAGAAGGGCGGTGGTCCCCGTGGCTGATGCGACGCCCGGGGGCCGCCCCCGTCGTAACACTGGCGGTCGCCAGTCGGTGACCCGTGAGACTTCCGGGCGCGTGACGTCCGACGTTGCGAAGCAGATCATCCTGGAGCGCCTGTCGCTCGGCGAGACTGTGATTCCCGCGGCCCGTGCGGCGGGTCGTACCCGCAAGGGTTACGAGTACATGCGTAGCCAGGACAGGGTGTTCGCGGAGCAGTGCGACATCATCCTGCAGCGGCGCGCTGGGTCGGTCACGTATGACTGCCCGGACTTCCCGGAGTTCTGCGCAGAGTTCCTCCATCAGCCACTGTTCGAGCACCAGCTCCGGTGGTACGACATTCTTTGCGGCGAGGAGCCGCGGTCGCTGCACCCCAGCATGCGCTGGGAGCCGGGCGACACGTCCATGCTTCTGTTCAACGTCCCGCCGGGCTTCGCGAAGTCGACGACGTTGACGGTGAACTACACGGTGTGGCGTATCTGCCGTGACCCGAACGTGCGGATCGTGATCGTGTCCGCGACGGAGAAGATGGCGAAGAAGTTCCTGTACGCCGTGAAGCAGCGGCTCATGAATCCCGCCTACTCCGACCTGCAGCGCCGGTTCGGCCCGGATGGTGGGTTCCGCGCCACGGCCGAGTCGTGGACCGCTACGGAGATCTACCTGGGCGGTAAGGACGACGGCGAGAAGGACCCGACCGTTCAGGCTATCGGTATGGGTGGGCAGATTTACGGTGCCCGCGCGGACATCATCATCGTGGACGACGCGGTGCTGTTGAAGAACGCGCACCAGTGGGAGGACCAAATTGACTGGCTCACCCAGGACGTGGTTACTCGACTTCCAGAGGCTGACCCGGATGCCAAACTTCTTGTCGTCGGCACGCGGGTGGGCCCGGTTGACCTCTACCAGAAACTTCGTGATGAGTTTCGAGATGAGGACGACCGCGCAGTCTTCACCTACTTCGCTCAGCCTGCCGTGCTGGAGTACGCCGACGACCCTAGCGATTGGGTCAGTCTTTGGCCCGAGACGGTAGACCGGGACGGGGTGGTCACCCCGAAGTGGCCCGGCCGCGCGCTGAAGTCCCGGCGGGACAAGGTGCGACCCGGCACGTGGGCTCTCGTGTACCAGCAGCAAGACGTCGAACTGAACGGTGTGTTTGATGAGAAGCTTGTTCGCGCGAGCATTCAGGAATCCCGGCGCCCCGGGCTGCTCTTGCCGATGGCCGAGCGGGCTAAGGGCATGCAGGGCCTGTATGTCGTTGCAGGCCTGGACCCTGCTGCTGCTGGTTTCACTGCTGCTGTGGTGCTCGGCGTCGATAGGGATAGTCGTAAGATCTATCTTCTAGACGCCTTCAACAAGGCTGACCAGTCGGCATCCCAGTTGCGAGAACTCATCAAGACGTGGGCGATCCGCTACGAGATCAAAGAGTTCGTGGTCGAGCAGAACGCGTTCCAGCGTTTCCTCGTTCAGGACGACGATATCCGCACATTCCTGTTCGCCCGGGGTTGTGTGCTTCGTGGGCACCACACGCATCGTGGGAACAAGAATGACCCGGACTTCGGCGTTGCCTCGATGGCGCTCCTGTTTGACCCGCAGCCCGACGGAAAGCCCACGCTTCTACTGCCCAACGCTAACGCTGCGAACGGCGCGGTGTCACGGTTGGTGGAACAATTGATCGTGTGGCAGCCGCAGATGAAGGTTACTTCGGCGGGGCAGACCGACTTGGTTATGGCGCTTTGGTTTGCCACGCTGCGGGCGCGTAAGTTCATCTTCGACGCCCCGTTCCCGCAGCGTAGTCACATGCCGAATCAGTTCCTTTCTCGTGGGCGCACCAACCGTGAGCGCACGACTATCAACTTGCACGACTATGCGGTGCAGTTGGAGATGGAGAAAGCGTATGGCCGTTCGGTCTAGGGTCGGCTGCAAGGCTCATGTTGTTCGGGACATGAAGTGCGACCCCTGCCGACGGTGGGCTCTCCGCCTCCGTGAACCGTGGCGCATGCCGTGGTCCTCGTTCCTCACACACTGCGGTGTGTCTCTGAACCGCAGGTTCTGGCTGTGGGTCGAGGAAGACGGCGACTGCTGGGTTTGGACGGGCGATGTCACTGCCGGTGGCTACGGTACTTGGGATCATGACGTGGTACATCGTGTTGCGTACCGCGAGATGGTGGCCGAGATTCCGGCGGGCTACGAGGTGGACCACCTCTGCCGCAACACACGCTGCGTCAAGCCGGATCACCTGGAGGCGGTTCCTCCGCGGGTGAACAAGAACCGGATCGTGAATAAGGGTCGCCCGAAGGGGGTGCGCAGTGGCAACTAGCGATCTCAACGCCATCATGAGGCGAGTCAACCACATGAGGCGCGAACCCGACGCGACCGCTAGGACCTGGCGGCAGAGCCAAATTCGCTTGGCTCGCGCAGGGAATTATGAGCTGATCAACCCGGATGCGTTCTCGGACACGTGGCCGAAGCCGGTCATCGCGAACTTCTTGAACATGGCGGCGCTGGACATGGCGGAGTCGCTGGCTCCCCTGCCAGCGATCAACTGCTCCAGTGGCGCTATGACGTCGGAGCGGGCGAAGCAGCGCGGGAACGTGCGCACGAAGATCGCCCACTACTACTGGCAGCATTCGAAGTTGAAGAAGTACTCCGTGAACGCGGCGGACTGGTTCTTCACGTACTCGTTCCTCCCGATCATTGTTGAGCCGGACTTCGACGCGAACTGTCCGCGTATCCGGTTCGAGGACCCGTTCGACTCGTTCCCGAAGGTCGACCGGTACGGCGAGGTGCTGTACTACGCGAAGGTGCAGCGCATGCTGGCCTCGGAGCTGGCGGCGATGTTCCCGGAGGCAGCCCCGCGGCTGCTGGTGGACTATGCGCGGCGTGACCGGTCGAACTCCTTCATGGAGGTCATCCGGTACTACGACAAAGACGCGATCGTCATGTACGCGTCGGACTCGGACCCGCAGGGGAATTACTTCCCGATCCCGCTGGTGCAGATGGAGAACAAGCTTTCCCGCTGCCCCATCGCCGTGCCGCAGCGCTCCAGCCTGGATGGGCAGTGGCGGGGCCAGTACGACGACGCTATCTGGGTGCAGATGGCGCGGGCGAAGATGGCGTCCCTGGCCCTTGAGGCCGGCATGAAGGCTGTTGAGGCGCCGATTGCTGTGCCGCAGGACATGGTTGAGATGCCGATCGGGCCTGACTCGATTTGGCGGACGGACAACCCGCAGGCCATCAAGCGCGTCAGCCTTGAGGTGCCGCAGTCGGCGTTCTCGATGGATCAGCGCCTGGACATGGAGGCGATGCGTTCCACCCGGTACCCGGAGGCCCGCAGCGGCAACATCCAGGCTTCGGTGATCACGGGCCGTGGCGTGCAGGAACTCATGGGTTCCTTCGACATGTTGATCAAGTCTGCGCAGGACCAGTTCGGTGAGGGTCTGCGCGAGGCGACCAGTATCGCGTTCGAGATGGACGAGAAGTACTGGGGTGGGATGTCGAAGAACATTGAGGGCATCTCCGCCGGGGCGCCGTACGAGATCACGTACCGGCCGGACCGGGACATCGCTGGGGCGTATGACGCCGAGGTGTCGTACGGGCTGGCGGCGGGTTTGGCCCCGAACAATGCTGTGGTGATGATGCTGCAGTTGTTGGGGGCGAAGCTGATTTCGAAGGAGGCTGTGCAGAAGCAGCTTCCGTTCGACGTGGACCCGATTGAGATGAACACGGCTATCACGATGGAGTCTGGCCGGGAGGCGATCCTGGCCGGGATCATGGGGTATGCGCAGGCTATCCCGCAGATGGCGGCGCAGGGCGCTGACCCGTCGATGCCGTTGCAGCAGATCAGCAGTTTCCTCGATGCGGTGCGTAAGGGCACGGACATCGAGGCGGCTGCGTTGAAGGCGTTCACGCCTCCGCAGCCCTCCCCGCAGGACCAGGCGGCGGCTGCAGCCCAACAGGGCGCGCCCGGTGCTCCTGGCCCAGGTGGCCCAGTGGGGGGCCCGCCTGCGGGTGGAGGCTTGCAGTTGCCGCAACAGCAGGCGGCGCCGCCGAATTTGATGCAGATGGTGGCCCAGATGCGGGGCGGCCAGGCCCAGTTGAACGGGTCGGTTCGACAGAACACTCTCACATAAGGAGAACCGGTGGACGAGGACGAAGAGTTCGAGCACGAGCATGTTTGCGTCCCCGTCGGCCGGTTCACCAAGTGGGACTTCTTCATGCACTTCTTCGGGATGTGCATGGCGGTGTGCGCGGCGGTGTCCCAGTTCTTTGAGGGGATGGTGGAGGCGTCGGTGGCCGCAGCGAATAAGCAGTTGCAGGACGACGACTTCCACCAGGCCGCCGCGATTGAGATCGAGACTATGACTCAGGAGTCATAATGGCATCTGGGGGCTACCATCCGCCGGCTTCTCCCGCTCCGGTTAGCGGGCCCGGCGCCTTGTCGCAGCGGACGGACGCTCCGCCGCTTGCTGTGTCCGGCCTTGCGTACGGCTCGAATGGGCCGTTGAACCAGCAGATGTCTGGGTTGCCGAATGGGCAGGCACCGAATGTTCCGCCGATGAACCCGCCGGGTGGGCCGCAGTCCCCCAGTGGGGCGCAGATCCTGCCGCCGTCGGCGCCTACGACTCTGCCGAACCAGCCGATCTCGCATGGGGCACCGTTCGGCCCTGGGCCGAATTCTGTGCCGGGCCAGCAGCCGTACACGCTGACAGACATTCTCGGGCGCATGCTCGGGAACGATATCGCCGGCCGGCTCGAAGACGTCTACCTGAACGCCGAGAAGAACGGCCTATAACCTGGAGGACCCGTGACGTACCCCGGCACCCCTAACCCTGCTGCGGTTACGTTCGGCGACACCCTGTCCGGGAATCCCCAGCTCGTGAACGACCCGTCTCTGGCGTACCCGACTGCGATGGCTGGTCTGTCGGCTGACCAGCAGGTTCAGGTGACGAACGCTGGTGCGGGCAACTCCATCAAGGACTACCTGACTGCCCTGCCGGCCGCGGAGCAGCCGAAGGCGTGGGCCGCCCTGAACGGGCAGCAGCAGCAGTTGGCGTTGGCTTCCGGGTACCAGACCGGTTTGGCGCAGGCGCAACAGTCGCGGGTGACGGCCCCGGAGAACCAGGGCGGCAAGTCTTGGCTGTCCCGCATCGGCGGGGACGTTCTGGGCGCGGTGAAGACGGGCGTCACGGACACCGTGGACAGCGTGTGGAATGCCGGGGCCAAGGTCCTGTCCATGGCCGGTATCCCGTTGAAGTACGTGCAGCGGGCCGCCAACACGGGAATCCTGGACATTACGGACCTGGCCGAGGGTAACCCGATTTCGATCGGGCGGGCCTGGGCTCAGGCCGGTTCGGCGCCGATGACGCAGGACTCGTACAACGACCTGGTGAAGCAGTTCGGCCAGCCGATGATGGACTTGGTGAGGTCTGCCCAGAAGGGCGACGATCCGGAGGCGCTGGCGGGGCAACTGCTGGCGAAGGCCAAGGCTGACCCGGCGAATGCCGCGATGTACAACCAGCAGATTGCGGCGATCCAGAATGCGCAGAACTCCCCGGAGTTCAAGCAGGCCTTGATTGCGGCGAACAACCACCTGATCTCCCCTGGGCGCATTGTCACCTCCTGGGCCGCTAACGCCCTGTCGACGGTGACCGGCGGGAACGTGGACCTGTACCAGCACAAGGTGCTGTACGGGCTGCTGTCCGGGCCCGTGGACGCGATGTTCGACTTCCAGGCCGACCCGTTGATGCTCGCGGGGAAGCTGCACGAGGAGGCCGCAGTCATGCGGCGCGGCATCCAGATCGCCGAGAACTACGCAGGCGAAGACTTGGCCAAGGTCGGCGGGGCTCTCGCCGAGGGCGCCGGGGAGGCCGCCGCTGGGGCCGAGGCGGGCGCTGAAGCTGGCGGTGTTGGCGGTTCCCTGGCGGGCCCGGAGGGTACCGCTGTCGGTGGCCTCGTGGGTGGTGTTGCTGGTGCCGCGGGCGGGATTCTGTCGACGATTCTGCAGTGGGCCAACAAGGGCGGCTCGCAGCGCCTCGCGCACGTGATCGCTCAGCACGCCGCTGGCGGGGACGGTTTCCAGCCGATCGCCGACGCTGCCGCGTTCCAGAACCGGCTGCGCCAGGTGTTTTCCGTTCCGTCCGTGCAGCGGTACTTCGACGGCATGGGCGCGCGGGTTCAGACGGTCATGTCCGGCACGGCGGAGGGCGCTACCGAGGCTGACCGGGACGCGGCTGCTGCGGCGATGAAGTCGATGCGCCGTGACTACCCGCGCTTCGCCCCGGTGCTGGACTCCCTCGTGGAGGCCGGTGTCACCGACGCCCACAAGGCGGAGAACTTCTTCAACAACTACAAGGGCTTCCAGCTTTTGACGCAGGGCGTGCCCGCGTCGCGGGTGCCGTTGATGGCTGCCCGCACCCAGTTGGGCGAGAACATCAAGAAGTTCATCAGCCCTGGTGCGGTGTTCGACTTCCTGGAGAACGGCCACAAGCTGACCCAGGACGACATGAACGACATCAAGACGCACATCGCTGGGCTGACTCAGGAGGTTTCTCCGGAGTCGCGCGCTGCGGCGCTGGGCGGCCAGAACCTGGCTGAGGGTACGACTGCGGCGCAGGCGAACCTGCATGTGGCGAACCTGTTGTCGCAGGCCCAGTTCGACACGTGGCGTGGCAAGACGGCCACGATCATGCGCCGTATCGGGTCGAAGATCCCCACCTTCGGTGAGGGCAACGTCCTGTACCACGACGGCCTGGACGCCGAGGGCAAGCCGGTGTCGGAGCCGACGCAGGAGTTCACCCGGTTCGTGAAGATGTTCGCGCCGTCGTTCTACGCGGACCAGGTCGGGCAGGCGTACGCGGCTGCGGACTTGGCGGGGCGGAAGAACATTGCGGCGTCGATGCTGCACATGATGGGCGACTCTGCGGGTATCACGAAGACTGCGGCTGGCCGCGACTCGTGGGCCCGCGTGATCGGTGCCCTGAATGAGGATGGCCAGGCGAAGTACACGCTGACGGACCTGGGGCAGATGCCTGATGGCCGGAACGTGGTGGCGGACCCGGGCAAGGCCCGGCCGTACACGGTGATGCCCAGCATCAAGGAGTTCTACGCCCAGTCGGCTAAGCATGGTGTGCTGGCGCACACGGTGGGTTGGACGAACAAGGATGTTGTTGACAGTCTTGTTGACAAGATCTGGCGTCCGTTCGTTCTGATCCGCCCGGCATTCATCATCCGGTCGAACATCGAAGAGGCGCTGAACCACATTCTGCGCAACGGTCCGGGTGACAAGTTCATGTCTATGATCCGCCGGTCGGCGGGTAACGAGCTTGCCCGGCAGCAGAAGGAGAAGCTGGGGATCGACGCGGCGAAGGCAAACCAGGCTTTGTCGGAGCACATTGCCGCGGTGAAGTCCGTGTACGGCGACGACGCGACGGTTGAGAAGCTGCGCGCCGCGACCACGGGCGACACGCAGGACATGCGTACGGTGGCGGACAAGTGGGCCAGCCTGAAGGCGAATGCCCAGGAGGCGACGAACGCGTTCGAGCAGCACCCCGGCGTGTTGGACCCGGACCACTCCAGGTTCACGAAGCTTGCGCTGATGCCGATCACGCAGTCGTCGCGGGCGTTCACTGCCGCGCTGCGGAAGGTGCCGGTCGACGCGCAGTTCTTCGGCCGGGGCTTCAAGTCTTCTGGGGCTGAGATCCGTGACGCCATTGAGGCGCACGGCACCCAGATGCAGCAGTTGCAGGCGAACCTTGAGGACGCCCGGACGAACCTGTCGCGGGCTACTGCCGCGTTCGAGCAGAAGTACGGGAAGCCCCTGGCTGAGGTTCAGGCCCGCGCGGCCGACCAGTCCCTGACCCCGGCGGATCGTCGGGTGGCTGAACGGCAACTGAAGGCGCACAACGACAACGTGTCGAAGTTGCGTGACGGTGTCACTCAGGCGCAGATGGCGTTGGACGCGCACGGGGATCTGCCGGCGGTTGCGCGGTCTGCCCGGGACAACATGGTCGCGGGGTGGGTGGATCGCCGTGAGGCGGCGTTCTTCCACTTCATGGGCCGCATGTCTTTGAAGGTTATTCAGGACATGAACCCGAAGGACGTTGAGCGTCTGTGGGAGTGGGCTCAGCACCCTGAGGGCCAACGCATCATGGGCCACGCCTTGAATGAGGCGGCGGACCGGTCTATGCGGAACGCGACTCCGGACATTCAGCCGGGGAAGCGGGCGCAGAAGGTCCGGGTGAAACTGGACACGTTCGGCACGAAGTCGGCCGCTGGCGATGAGGGCGCGAAGGCTTGGTCCTGGGCGCTTGAGGACCAGTCCAGCAACCCGTTGCTGCAACCGGCGATGCTGCACGCGGATGACACGCAGGCCGCGGAGAAGGCTGTCCTGGCTGCGATCAAGGCGCATCCGGAGTGGAAGAAGACGATGACCCTGTTCGCGGGGAAGTCGGATGAGACTGTGGCGCAGCAGGCCGTGAAGGAAGTTCAGGCTCACCTGTCGTTCGGGAACACGGCGGAGGGTCCGGGCCAGTTGAACCGGGACCTGTTCGCCCGGATGATCAAGGAGGACCCGGAGACGGGTATCCGCACCCTGAACCCCGAGGCGTGGACCCCGGAGCGTTTGCAGGAGATCCCCGGGAAGTTCCGGCCGGAGCAGGTGTTCGCACCGGATTCGCATCTGGTGGAGGACAACTCGAAGGACGGCTTCTACACGCGGCTGGTGCAGGACGGCTTCTCCCGGATGGGGAAGTGGATCTCATTCCTGGGCCGCAGCGACCAGGCCGTGTCGGAGTACCTGAACGCCCGCAAGGTGCTGCAGCCGTGGGAGGAGATGTACGCCAACCACCTGGCCCACGTCGGGCTGGAGGAAGGCGTCGAGCCGACCGCCGAGGAGATGGCGAAGGCCCAGGCGATTGCCAAGGACCAGGCCATCAAGAACGCGTCCAGCCAAGCGCTGGCCCGCACTCTGCGGTTCGTCGACCACCCCGGTGTGCGTTCCCAGGCCGCTGTCCTGATGCGGAACATGGCGCCGTTCTGGCGCGCCGAGCAGGGTTTCCTTGAGCGGTGGGGGCAGACGTTCCGGTACGCCCCGTCCGCGTTGGGAAAGCTTGAGGAGACTGCGCATTTCCTGCAGACGACTCCGTACCTGCACAAGGACGCCAACGGGAACACGTACATGTCGTTGCCGTTCACGCGGCAGATGACCAGGTTCGTGGACGACATCGGCCACGCGACCGGGCTGCCGCTTCAGTATCTGCCGATCCCGAACACGATCAGCGGGAACATCCTGCGGTCATCGCCCGGGTTCAACGTGGACTTCCTGAAGCACCCGATCAACGGCCCGATCGTGACGCTGCCGCTGCAGACGTGGCAGATGTTCACGCACGGTTCGACCCCGGATCTTCTGTTGAAGACCCTGGGTGGGGATCAGGCGACGACGCAGGCCGGCCAGGGTTTCGAGGGTGCGTTCTTGAACTCGCTGCCGTCGGCTATCCGGCCGCTGATGCAGTTGGCGTTCAACCAGGATCAGTACCGTGAGACTGCGACGATGCAGGCCATCGCGACGATCCAGAGCAACCCGGAGCTGGCGTTGCCGACGGATGCCACGTCGGCGCAGAAGCAGGCGTGGCTGAACCGGGTCAACGCTGCTGCGCTCGGGATGGCGTTGACTGAGGCGTTGTTCCGTCCGTTCGACCCGATGCCCATCACCAATGAGGCTCCTATTCCGGCGGCGGACCCGGCTGCTCAGGCGGCTGGCCTGTTGAACGTGAAGCAGGAGTTCAACCAGATGGTGAAGGACTCCGGTGGGGATTACATCCAGGCGTACAACTACTGGGTGGCTGCCCACCCGGATGAGATCCCGTTCTTGACGGGACAGTCGGAGTCGTCTGGTGGGCCTTCGATTCCGGACACACAGCAGGCGTTCGACTGGATGCAGAACAACCAGCAGTTGATCAAGGATTACCCGCTGGCTGCCACCTACCTGATTCCGCAGCCGGGATCTAGCGGTGACACGTTCTCGTTCGCGCCGTTCCAGATGGCCCAGCAGTTGGGTCTGGTGAAGAACCTGTCGGCGCGGGACTACCTGTCGAAGGTTCAGGAGAAGTCGAACATCAACACGTACTACCAGATGAAGGATCAGGAGGCCCAGGAGATCGGGGACCTGTCCCCGTATTCGGCGGCTGCCGCGCAGATCCGGGCCAAGTGGAACGCGAAGATCCAGCCCTGGTTGGCCCTGAACCCGGATGTGGCTACGTACGTGAACGACTCCAGCAACCGTGCCGACACCCGGAACCAGACGGTGGTTCAGATGGTGCAGATGTTGGACGCGCATCCGGAGCTGTTGAACACGCAGGCCGGGAAGGTCATGAACGGTTTCGTTGGTTTGTTTGTGCAGTACCAGTCGAACATGGCGGGGATCATGGCCCACGGGATGGCGAAGACCACCCAGCAGAAGGCTCTGACGAACCAGTTCGACCAGGAGGCGCAGCAGATTGCGAACGGTTCGCCGACTGGGCAAATGCTTTACAACTCGCTGTTCCGTGACATGGAGCAGACCGACATCGCGGCGGTTGGGGGTATCTGATGGCTAACGCACCTGGCACTGGCGGTCCTACGGACGCTAGTCAAGAGGCTATTGCCTTGCAGGCGCAGCAGGATATCCCCACTCCGCCCGCTGTCGGCGGTCAGGCCCCGGGCGCTACTGGCGCTCAGGCGACGGTTCCGGTGACTATCGCCGGGTCGACGTCGAACGTCAACGTGGAGCCCGGGGCGAACTTCCTGGCCGACTGGATCAACCAGGAAGTGATGACGGCGGACTCGCAGTGGGCGGGTCTGCAGTTGACCGAGGATGACGCTGTCATCTACAACGGCCACCTGTACCCGTCGATGGCTGCCGCGAACGCGCAGTACACCCAGGATCTGAGCGACTGGGTGAAGGGTGGCGGCGGGGTTTCCGACCTGACGAGCCAGCTCGCCAATGGTGCGGCGGGTAAGCCCGGCACCCCGCAGCCTCCGGACATCAATGCTATCGCCACTGAAGTGATGAACAAGATGGGCATCAGCCCGGACGACCAAGTCCTGTACATGAATCAGATCATGGGCAGTGGCGGTAACGGTGGGGCTGGTTACGGTGCCATGCAGTTGTCGGCGCAGGCGAAGAACGTGGCCACGCAGATCCGCGCAGCGGCTAATAACGCTGGGGTCAACTTGGGTTACAAGTTGAACTCTGACTTCTCGTGGTCTGCGATCGGTGGCGGTGCTGGCGCCACGGGGTCCGCTCCGGCGGCGGGCGCCACTGGGGGTACTGGCGCCACGGGGGCTACGGGCGCGCCTGCGGCGCCGACGAAGGACCCGTCGCTGATCCAGTACGTGCAGCAGTGGTTCTCGACGGCGTCGTCTACTCAGATCGCCCAGTTGCAGCGGCAGATGGCCGCAGCGGGCATGAGCGTGTCTGGGATGAATGGGCAGATCGACCGGAACACGGTCGACAATTTCGCGAATCTGTTGCAGACGACCCAGATGAATATCGACAAGGGTGACCCTGCGGCGACGTGGCAGTCGACGCTGAACGACGCGATCAAGAAGAACGGTTACACGCTCAACGCGAACGGCGACTACCAGAAGACTACGTCGGACACGATGAACCTGACGCCCATTCTGGCGCAGACCGCGTTCACGCAGGCCGTCGGTAGGGCGCCGTCGGCTGACGAGTTGAAGAATTTCATGGGCGCGTTCAATGCGATCACGGCCGCGAACCCGATCACGTCGACCACGACGATCGGCTCGAAGGGCGACGTGTCCACTTCGACTCCGTCCTACAGCGAGAAGGCTGACACGGTACAGGCAGC
>Ga0070741_10003249_pt1 | contig 40897 bp, 43 predicted proteins | sample Coa_R1_4_FD_66440 | JGI IMG/M metagenome (GOLD analysis project Ga0070741, IMG submission 66440) | Surface soil microbial communities from Centralia Pennsylvania, which are recovering from an underground coalmine fire - Coalmine... | ecosystem: Environmental > Terrestrial > Soil > Unclassified ...
AGAGGTTCGGGTGAGGCGGCCGCTCGTCCTGCGCCTCGTCGAGGATTACTGGGGCGTGCTGCTGATCCTGATCGCCTGGGAATTCTGGGTGGCGATCAACCATTTCAATCCCATCGTCATGCCGACACCGACGGCGGTCGTGGGCGACCTCGTCGCCAACACCAACGTCTACCTGAGCAATGTCGGCATCACGCTCGGTGTCGCGGTGTTCGGGCTGGTGATGGGCATGCTGGTCGGCACGGCGCTCGCCGTCGCGGCGTGGTTCTCGCCGGTCGCCTCGGGCCTGCTCAATCCGCTCACCGTGCTGTTCAGCTCGGTGCCGGTGGTGGCGCTGATCCCGGTGATCGCCCGCCTGCTCGGGTACGATATCTCCACGGTGCTCGCGATCGTGGTCATCATCACCTTCTTCCCGAGCTTCGTCTTTGCCTCGTCCGGCCTGCGCCAGCCGCCGGCCGGCGCCGAGGATTTGTTCCGCGTGCTGGGCGCCTCGCGGCTCGACCTGCTGCTGAGACTCGCGCTGCCGTCGGCGATGCCCAATCTCGCCATCGCCTTCAAGCTGGCGGCGGCGCACGCGATCCTGGCCGCCATGATCGCGGAGTTCCTGATGGGCACGACCGGCCTGGGCTACCTGTTCGCCGAGACCAAGGCCGAGTTCCGCACCGAGCAGGCGTTCGGCGCCTCGGCGGTCGCCACCATCATCTCGGCCGGGGCCTTCCTCGCCGCCGGCTGGGTCGAGAAGCGGGTGCGCGAGAGGTATACCTAATAGCGCCGGACATTGGCGCTGGACGGTGCGGTCGCTCAGCCCGCGGCCGGGCGGCTAAGCAGCGAACTTGCCGAATTCCCAGTTGCGGCCGGGCGCGGCGGCGAACAGGGCCTTGGTGTATTCGTGCTGGGGCGCGCCGAAAACCTGCTCGGCCGCACCGTACTCGACCACCTTGCCCTGGCTCATCACGGCGACGAAGTCGCAGATCTGCGCCGCCACGCGCAGGTCGTGGGTGATGAACAGCACCGCGAGATTGAGCCGCTGGCGGATCTCGTCGAGCAGCTCGAGCACCTGCTTCTGCACCGAGACGTCGAGCGCCGACACTGCCTCGTCGGCGATCAGCAGCTCCGGCTCCATGGCGAGCGCGCGGGCGATGCAGATACGCTGGCGCTGGCCGCCCGAGAACTGGTGCGGGTAGCGGTCGAGCGAATTGGGATCGAGCCGCACGGTCTCCATCAGTTTCTTCGCGCGGGCCAGCGCATCGCTCTTGCTGAGGCCGAAATTCATCGGCCCCTCGACGATCGAATCGCCCACCGTGATGCGCGGGTTGAGCGAGCGGTAGGGATCCTGGAAGACGATCTGCACCCGCCGCCGGTAGGGCCGCAGGCGCTGGGTCGAGAGCCGGGCGATCTCGGTGTCGCCTATGTAGACGTTGCCGTCCGTCGGGTCGATCAGGCGGGCGATGCAACGCGCCACCGTCGACTTGCCCGAGCCCGATTCGCCCACGATGCCGAGCGTCTCGCCGCGCCGCACGTCGAGATCGACGTCGATCGCCGCCTTGACCACGCGGTTCTTCTGGAAGAATCCCTTGCTGGCGTATGTCTTGCCGAGCTTCTCGGTGCGCAGCACCGTCTCGGCCGCCAGCCGCACGCCGCGATGCGCCGGGTGGATCGACGGCACCGAGGAGATCAGCATCTTGGTATAGCCCTGCTGCGGGCGGCTCAGGATCTGCTCGGTCGGCCCCATCTCGACCAGCTCGCCCCAGCGCAGCACGGCGACGCGATGGGCGATCTCGGCGACGACGCCGAAATCGTGGGTGATGAACAGCACGCCGGTGCCCTCGCTCGCCTGCAGCTCGGCGATCAGCTTCAGGATCTCGGCCTGGGTGGTGACGTCGAGCGCGGTCGTCGGCTCGTCGGCGATCAGCAGCACCGGATCGAGCACCAGCGCCATGGCGATCATGATGCGCTGGCGCTGGCCGCCCGAGAGCTGGTGCGGATAGGAGGCGTAGATGCGCTCCGGCTCGGGCAGCTTCACCCGCTCGAGAATGGCGATGATCTTGGCCTTGCGCTGGTTGGCGTCGAGGCCGGTGTGGGTGCGCAGCACCTCGTCGATCTGGTCGCCGCAGGTCATGACGGGGTTGAGGGCGGTCATGGGTTCCTGGAAGATCATCGACATCCGCGTGCAGCGCAGCTCGCGCAGGCGCGCCTCGCTCGCGGCGAGAATGTTCTCGCCCTGCAGCAGGATCTCGCCCGAGGTCGGCTTCAGCGCCTTGGCGAGCAGGCCCATGACGGTGAAGGCGATCACCGACTTGCCGGAGCCGGACTCGCCCACCAGGCAGACGATCTCGCCCGGCTTGACGGTGAAGTTCACCTTCTCGACGGCGTTGACGCGATCGGCACCGGACGGCAGGGCGACGGTGAGATTGCGGACTTCGAGAACCGGCTTGTTCGCTTCGCTCATCGACCGCTGTCAGACTTTCTTGGACATTTTCGGATCGAGCGTGTCGCGCAACCCGTCACCGATGATGTTGATCGCCAGCACCGTGAAGGCGAGGAAGATGCCCGGGTAGAGGATGTTGTGTGGGAACACGCGGAACAGCGTGCGGCCCTCGGCCATGATGTTGCCCCAGGAGGGCGTCTCGGGCGGGATGCCGATGCCGAGGAACGACAGGATCGCCTCGGCGATGATCGCCGCGGCGGCGGTGAACGTTGCCTGCACGATGAGCGGCGCGATGGTGTTGGGCAGGATGTGCCGCATCATCAGGGTGAAGGTGGGCGTGCCGACCGATATAGCGCCCTCGACATAGGGCTCCTCGCGGACGCTGAGCACGATCGAGCGCACCAGGCGCACGACGCGCGGGATCTCCGGCACGGCGATGGCGAACACCACGGTGACCAGGCCGGTGCGCCAGATCGACACAAGAGCGATCGCGAGCAAGATGCCCGGGATGGCCATCAGCCCATCCATGATTCGCATGATGAAGCCGTCGGCCCAGCGCACGTAGCCCGAGACCAGGCCTATCATCAGGCCGAAGGCAATCGAGAGGAAGGAGACGGCGACGCCGACGATCAGCGAGACGCGCGTGCCGTAGATCACGCGGCTGTAGACGTCGCGGCCCAGGCTGTCGGTGCCCATCCAGACGACGCGCTTGGCGGTCTGGCCGTTGTCGAGATGGAAGGTGATCTCGGTGTCGGGCTTCTTGTTGCGCGCGGCGGGATCGATGCGCGTCGGGTCGACCGTGCCGAGATAGGGCGCCAGCACCGCGATCAAGACCATGAACAGCAGGATGGCGCCGCCGACGATGACGCTGGGATTGCGGATGACCAGCCGCCACAGGCTGCGACGCTTGCCGGCCGCCGAGGCGATCGCGGCGGAGTCGACGACTTCTTCGGGGGTGACCGCGCTCAATAGCGAATCCTCGGGTCGACCAGGGTGTAGCCGATGTCGATCAGGAGGTTGATCAGGACATAGACGACGGAGAACAGCAGGATGACGGCCTGGATGGTGGGGAAATCGCGGGACAGGACGGCCTCGATGGTGAGCCGGCCGAGCCCGGGCAGGCCGTACACGCTCTCGGTCACCACCGCGCCGCCGATCAGCAGCGCGATGCCGATGCCGATCACGGTCAGGATCGGCACGGCGGCGTTGCGCAGCGCATGACGCATCAGCACGACCCTGTTGCTGAGGCCCTTGGCGCGCGCGGTGCGGATGTAATCCTCGTTCAGCACCTCGAGCACCGAGGCGCGGGTGATGCGGGCGATCAGCGCCACGTAGACCGCGCCCAGGGTGATCGAGGGCAGCACCATGTGCTCGATGAAGCCGCCGAAATCGGCGCCGATGCGGGTGTAGCCCTGCACCGGCAGCCAGCCGAGCTCGATGGCGAAGATGTAGATTAGGCAATAACCGATGACGAAGGTCGGCAGCGAGAAACCCAGCACCGACATCGCCATGACGACGCGGTCGACCATCGAGCCCTGGCGGTAGGCGGCGATGACGCCGAGCGGCACCGCGGTCGAGACCGCGAGGATCAGCGTGCAGACCGAGAGCGCGAGCGTCGGCTCGAGGCGCTGCTGGATCAGCTCGACGACGGTCTTCTTGAAGAAGAAGCTCTCGCCGAAATTGCCGTGCAGCATGTCGCCGATCCAGATGCCGAATTGCGTCCAGATCGGCAGGTCGAGCCCGAGCTTCTCGCGGATCTGCGCGATCTGGTCGGACGTCGCATTGTCGCCCGCGATCACCGCCGCCGGATCGCCCGGCGTCAGCCGGAGCATCAGGAACACGAAGATCGCCACTACCGTGAGCACGGGAACGATGGCGATCAGCCGGCGAGCGATGAAATCGAGCATGCCTTCCTTCGTTGCTGTTGCTGGCGATCAGGCCTTGTCGACGTTCCACATCACCGCGCAGGCCGCCTTCAGCCAGCCGGTGACGTTGGAGCGCACGGCGCCCGGACCGTACCACTGTCCGATCCAGCCGTATTGCGCCGTCTCGATGGCGCGATCCTGGACCGCCTTGGCGAGCGCCTTGGACTTGGCGGGATCGGTCTCGCGCGCGTACTGGTCGCGCAGCTTCTCCATCTCCGGATCGTTCGGCCAGCCGAACCACGCCTTGTCGCCGTTGGCCAGCATGAAGTTGTTGGAGATCGGGTTCAGCGCGTCGGCCGACACCGTGTAGGTGTGGAAGACGTTCCAGCCGCCCTTGTCCGGCGGATCCTTCTTGGTGCGGCGCGTCACCACGGTCTGCCAGTCCATCGACTGCATGTCGACCTTGAAGCCGCCCTGCTCGAGCAGCGCCTTGGTGACCGGGGCGGTGTTGGTCAGCACCGGCAATGTGGTCGACTGCATCAGCACGACCGGCTTGCCGTCGTAGCCCGCCTCCTTGAGTAGCGCCTTCGACTTCTCGAAGTCGGGCTTGATCAGGAGGTTGTTCGGCGTGTCGAAGGCGTTGGGCGTGCCGCAGATGAAGGCCGCGCCGCACACCTTGTAGTACTTGGGATCGCCCACCGTCGCCTTGAGGTAGTCCTCCTGGCGCATGCAGTGCAGGGCCGCCAGCCGGATCTTCGGGTTGTCGAACGGCGGCTGCAGGTGATTGAAGCGGATGACGAACTGCTGGCCGAGCGGATTCCAGTCGACCAGCTTGCAGTGCTTGTCGGCGGTCACGATCGGGATCAGATCGTGCGGCAGCTGCTCGATGACGTCGATCTCGCCGGCGACCAGCGCGTTCACCTGCTGCTGCGGGTCGGGCATCTCGAGGCACTCGATGCGGTCGACCTTGGCGATCTTGCCGCCGGCGAAGCCCGAAGGCGGCTCGCTGCGCGGCTTGTACTTGGTGTTCTTGACGTAGACGTGCTTCTCGCCGGGCTTGGACTCGGCGTCGACGTAGATGAACGGACCCGAGCCGATGTGGCTGGAGATCTGCTTGAACGGGTCGGTCTCGGCGACCTCCTTGGGCATCATGAACGGCGTGTTCGACGACGGCTTGCCGATCGAATCGAGCACCAGGCCGTACGGCTCCTTGAGGCGCAGGGTGAAGGTCTTGTCGTTCACGACCTTGAGCTCGGCCACGAAGTCCTTGAGCTTCTGGCCCATCGGGTCGCGGCCCATCCAGCGCTGCAGCGAGGGCACGCAGTCGGCCGAGGTGACCGGCTTGCCGTCGTGCCACTCCAGGCCGTCGCGCAAGGTGAAGGTCCACAGGAGCTTGTCGGCCGACACCTCGTACTTGTCGACCATCTGCGGCTTGACCGCGAGCTTGTCGTCCACCGCGAACAGCGTGTCGTAGATCATGTAGCCGTGGTCGCGCGTGACGTAGGCCGTCGTCCAGATCGGATCGAGGATCGTCAGGTTGCCGTTGCGCACGTACCGCAGGACCTTGGTCGCCGCCGAGGCCGGCCGCGCCGTCATTGCCGCCGCCGCTGCGCCGGCCGCGAGAACGCCGAGTTCCCGTCGCTTGATGCTCATCTTGAAGCCCCCTCCAGTTTCCTTATGCCGTTCGGGAGGACGGCGGATGCCGTCCTCCTCTCGAGATCGCTACTTCTTGGTCATGTTCCAGAAGACCGGCACCGGCGCGGTCATCATGCCGTTGACGCTGGTGCGCAACGCCGCCGGCTGCACCCACTGGCCGAGATGGATGTGCGTCGGATGGTCGACCCAGTATTTCTGCAGGTCGATCACGATCTGCTTCTGCTTGGCCGGATCGCTCTCCTTGGAGAAGGCGTCGCGGAACTTCTCGATCGTGGCGTCGCACGGCCAGCCGAACATCGCCTTGTCGCACGAGGCGTTGAAGAAGCCGGCCATCACCGGATTGAGGATGTCGGCGGCGACCCACGCCGTCAGGAAGGCGTTCCAGCCGCCCTTGTCCGGCGGGTCCTTCTTGGCGCGCCGGGCGACCACGGTCTGCCAGTCGCTCGACTGCATGTTGACCTTGAGGCCCATGCGCTCCATCTGCGCCTTGGCGACGGGGGCGAGGTTGGTGAGCACCGGCAGGTCGGTCGACTGCATCAGCACGACCGGCGTGCCGTCGTAGCCCGCCTCCTTCAGAAGCTGCTTGGCCTTTTCGACGTTGCCGTTCAGCACGTCCTTCATGCCCTCGTCAGTCGCCAGCGGCGTGCCGCAGATGAACGGCGCCTTGCACGTCTTGAACCATTTCGGATCGCCGATCGCCGCCTTGAGGAACTCCTCCTGGTCGAAGCCGACCATCACGGCGTGGCGGATCTTGGGATTGTCGAACGGCTTGAACAGCTCGTTGAAGCGGAACGTGTACTGCAAGCCCGCGGGATTGTAGTTCACGAGGTGGATGTTCTTGTCCTTCGACAAGAGCGGCAGCAGGTCGTGGCTCGGCGCCTCGATCATGTCGATCTCGCCGCTCTGCAGCGCCGCGATCTGGGTCTGCGCGTCGGGCATGGCGATCCATTCGACCCGATCGACCTTGACCACCTTGCCGCCGGCCAGGCCCGAGGGCGGCTCGCTGCGCGGCTTGTATTTGGGGTTCTTGACGAACACGACCTTCTCGCCCGGCTTCCACTCGTTGGCGACGAAGATGAACGGCCCCGAGCCGATCACGTCCTCGACCTTGATCTGCGTGTTCGGATCGGTGTCGGCGGTCTTCTTCGGCATCATGAAGGGCACGTTCGACGACGGCTTGCCGAGCGACTGCAGCACCAGGCCGTAGGGCTCCTTCATCTTCATCCGGAAGGTCTTGTCGTCGACCTTCTCGAAGCCGGCGACCGAGCCCATCATCTTCTGACCCATCGAGTCCTTGGCGGCCCAACGCTTGATCGAGGCGATGCAGTCGTCGGAGGTGACCGGCGTGCCGTTGCTCCACACCAGCCCGTCGCGCAGGGTGAAGGTCCACGTGAGCTTGTCGGCCGACACGTCCCATTTGTCGATCATCTGCGGCTTCACCTCGAACTTCTCGTCCATGGCGAACAGCGTGTCCCACACCATGTAACCGAAGTTGCGCTGGATGTAGGCGGTGGTCCAAATCGGATCGAGAATCTTGACGTCAGAGTGCATGACCGCCTTGACGGTCTGCGCCTGCGCGGCCGGCATCGCTGCGAGCCCCGCAAGACTGGCTGCCGCCACCAGGGCCGCAACCGACTTCCTGAATGCGAACATGAACCGAAGTCTCCCTATTTCGCGGCCCTTTTGCACAAGACCGTTCTTGCAAGATTCGAGCCGCCCCCGGCGCGAACAGTAGCAGCCTTCGGCCCCCCTCTGACAAGCCGATTCAGGCTGCGTGCGGCTTTAGTGCTGCTGCGCGCTGAGCGCCTTGTCCAACAGCTGCAGCACGCCTTCGACGGCGGCCTGCGCGACGATGTCGCCGAAGCCCGCCCACGATCCCTTGGTGGCGGCGATCGGCACCGGATTGGACTGTTCGAGATTGCCCACTTCGCGGCCCTTGGGGTCCTTCAGCACCCACTTCACGGTGAGCTGCGTCATGCGCTCGTCGAGGGGACTCAGGGTGACGCGGCCGGAGACGCTGAACGTGTCGTTGCCCGGCTTGTCGATCACGACGATGCGGCTGGAGCCGAGGGCGCGGCGCATGCCGGAGAAAAGCTGGCGATTGCCGTCCGATGGCGCGCCGGTCACTTCCGCCACCATGACCTTGACCACGGGAGCGGGCGGCACGGCAGGCTTGCTCTCCGGGGCCGCAGCGACGGGATTGTCGCCGGGCTTGCTGCCCGGCGCGGCCGCCGCAGTCTGCACCTCGGCCGGCTGCGGCTTCTCGGGCACGGTGATGCCGGCCGCGACCTGGCCCGGCGCGCGCGCCTCGAAGGTCGGCGGCTTGCCCATCAGGGTGGCGATGCGCGGCGCGGCCTGCTGGGCAATGCGCGACACGAGGTGGTCGTCGCCCAGCGCATAGTCCTCGGTGCGCGCGTTGGTCTTGCTGACCGCCGGCCCCTGCGCACCGCCGCTCTTGCTCAGCAGATACCATTCGATCTCGATCTCGATGCCGGAGCCTGAGCCCGCGTCGCGCGTGCTCATGGCGCCCGTGACCTTGAGCGGCGCCTGCGCCGGCTGCACGCCGGCCACGATCCCGTAGGACTGCAGTTCGATGGCGAGCGCGGCGGCCAGCCGATCGGCCATCTGCTGCGGCATGTTGGCCGGCGTCTCGACGGTGACCTCGATCTTGTCCTGTTTGGGCCGATAGGCCGCGTCGTTGGATTGCTCGTGCTCGAACGGCTTGGGCGTGTCGATGCAGGCGGCGGCCAGGAAGGCGGGCAGAAGCGCCAGCAGGACGCTCACGACATGGCGCATGTCGCGACCAGTCCGATCATCAGGCAGATGCCCAGAAACACCAGGTACGGCACGCCGTCAGTCCCTGAGCGCGATCGCCGACAGTCCCCGGCCGTAGTCGCGCACGCCCTCGAGGGTGTTGCGCCGGTAGCTGAAGAAATCCTCGGTGCCGGTCAGCGTGTCGTGACCGGTCGCGGTCGCCGCGACGCCGGCCCGGCCGACCCGCGCCAGCAGATAGCCCGCGAGATCGAACATGAAGTGGCCGGCGCGCGGCGCCGCCCTGAAGAAGCGCGCGTTGGCCTCGTCCTGCTTGAGGAACGGCGCGGGAAACTCCGGCCCCACCTCGTAGGAGTCGCGGCCGATGCAGGGGCCGACCACGGCGCGCATCTGGTCGCGCCGCGAGCCGAGCTTCTCCATCGCCGCGATCGTGGCCTCGACGACGCCCGCCAGCGCGCCGCGCCAGCCGGCATGCGCCGCGCCGATCACGCCGGCATGGTTGTCGGCCAGCAGCACCGGCGCGCAGTCGGCCGCCAGCACGCCCAGCACCACGCCCGGCCGGTCGCTCACCAGCGCGTCGGCCTTGGGCGCGCCGGGCGATTCCCAGCGCTCGCCGGCCACGGTCAGCACCTCGGTCGAATGGATCTGGTGCACGGTGAGGAGGTCGCGCGGACCGAGCGCGAACTTCTCGGCCGCGCGCCGGCGGTTCTCGCGCACATTGTCCGGGCTGTCGCCCGAGCCGTAGCCGCAATTCAGCGAGGAGTAGAGGCCGCTGCTGACGCCGCCGCGCCGGGTGAAGAAGCCGTGCTGTACGCCGTCGAGTGCGGCGAGCGTCTTGTCCTCGATCATGTCCTAATCCGAGAGGGCTTCGACAAAACCGGCCGGTTGAGCGCTTCTGTCGTCGCCCATCGCCAGCACGCGGAACAAGGTGCCCATTTGATCGGCATCGATCAAGCGGCGGAGCGCTGCATCGACGGCACGGTGCTGCTCGTCCGAGGCCCGCGCCTTCAAGGTTTCTGCACGATGGACGATTCCGAGCTGCGTCAGGAATGCGCCCTGGCCGACCGGCCCGAAGCTGCGGGCGCCGCTTGCCACGGCAAGGGCCGCGAAGTCGACATGCGCGCTGAGGTCGGTGTCGCCGGGGCGCTCGAGGATCGAGGCGCCGCGATGGCCGCGCACCGCCTGCAGCGAGGCGCCGTGGCCCTTGTCGTAACCGTAGTCGACGATCAGCGCCCAGCCGCCGTGGCGCCTGATGCGCGCGCCGATACCGGCGGCGATGGCGCGCGCGGGCTCGCTCAGTTCGGCCTCGGCGCCTGCCGCGGCATCGGGCAGCAGCGGCGCGAATGGCGTGATGCCGGGCGCGAGCGCGAAGGCGAGAGTCTCGCCGTCGGCCGACAGCCCGACCATGCGCTCGTGCCAGCCGCCGGCGGTCCGGTGGAACTGCCGCACCGGCAGGGCGTCGAAGAATTCGTTGGCGACCAGCAGCAGCGGACCGTCGGGCACCTCTTCGAGGCGTTCGTGCCAGGCGGGGCTGAAGGCGGCGAGCCGGCTCTGCTGCTCGGCGCGCAGCACCGCGTTGGTCTCGACGAGGTGAAGGTCGAGCGCGGCGTGGAAGCCGGGCACCGAGCGCGTGGCCCTGAGCGCGTCGGCCAGCAGCACGCCACGGCCCGGCCCGAGCTCGACCAGTCGAACGGCGGGCGGCGCGCCCATGGCCTGCCAGCGGTCGGCCAGCCAGGCGCCGACGAGCTCGCCGAACATCTGCGAGATCTCGGGCGCGGTGATGAAGTCGCCGGCGCCGCCCACGGCCGGCGCGCGGCGGTAATAGCCCAGGGTCGGATGGCCGAGCGCTTCGGCCATGAACTCCGCGACGGTGATCGGGCCGGTGAGCGCGATGCGCCGCGCAATCAGGCGGCCAAGCGGTGTCGAGCCTGTGTCGCTCACACCGGGACCGCGGGCCGGCGCCTGGCCCGCAGGATCAGGAACGCGCCGAAGGCCACCATGGGCAGCGACAGCAGCATGCCCATGGTGAGCCAGCTCGAACCCAGGATGAATCCCAGAAAGGAGTCGGGCTCGCGGAACACTTCGCCGACGATGCGGGCCACGCCATAGCCGGCGCAGAACGTGCCGGTGATCAGGCCGGGCCGCTTGCGGCCGGCGGTCGTGCGCGCCACCAGCCACACCACCGCCAGCAGCACGATGCCCTCGAAGAAGGCCTGGTAAAGCTGGCTCGGGTGGCGCGGCAGCGGCCCGCCGCGCGGGAAGACCATGGCCCACGGCACGTCGGTCGGCCGGCCCCACAGCTCGCCGTTGATGAAGTTGGCGATGCGGCCGAAGAACAGGCCGATCGGCGCCACCAGCGCCACGAGATCGGCCAGCCTGAAGGGATCGGTGTTGTTGCGCAGCGCATAGAGGATGATGGCGCAGATCACGCCCAGCAGGCCGCCATGGAAGGACATGCCGCCCTCCCACACGGTGAAGATCTGCAACGGATTGGCGAGGAAGAAGCCCGGCTTGTAGAACAGCACGTAGCCCAACCGGCCGCCGAGGATGACGCCGAGTGCCGCCCACAGCAGGAAGTCGTCGATCTTCTCGGGCGACAGCACGCGCGGCGGGCGCTCGCAGACGCGGCGCATGATCTGCCAGCCGATCACCAGGCCGGCGATGTAGGCCAGCGCATACCAGCGGATGGCGAACGGCCCGAATTGGACCAGGACCGGGTCGATCTCGGGATAGGGGATCAGGAGGGGGAGCATGCGCGCGCGCCCTTTATAGCGATTTCCCGCCGCAGCGTTTCCGCCAAATTGGTCGCGGTGGCTACCGCCAAATTGGTCGCGGTGGCTACCGCCAAATTGGTCGCGGCGCCGCCCTGGGGGGACGGCGCCGCTGGAGGACAATCCGAGCTAGAGACTTATCTTCTTCTTAGGAGAGGGGGCGTCGGAAGGTCCTTTTCGAATTGCGCAGGGCTTAAGCCTCGCCGATCGTCTCGAGGATCGAGGCGGTGAGCGCTTCGGCCGGCGACTTGCCGGCCCACACGACGTACTGGAAGGCGGGGTAGAAGCGTTCGCTCTCGCTGATCGCGACCTCAACCAGGTCATTCAGCTGTTCGGGCTTGAGGCCCTCGGTGCCGCGCAACGGGATGGCGTGGCGGAACATCGGCAGGCCTTCCTCGGTCCACAGGTCGAAGTGGCCGAGCCACATCTTCTCGTTGATCAGGGCGAGCAGGCCATGGATGTCCGAATGCCGCTCAGTCGGGATGCGCACGTCGTAGGCACAGGTGAAATGCAGCGCCTCCACGTCGTCCCGCCAGCTGAAGAACATGCGGTAGTCGCACCAGCGGCCCGCCACCTCGACGGCGATCTCGCGGTCGGAGGTCCGATCGAACGGCCAGTCGTTTGCGGCGACGACCGTCTCGATCATCTCGAGCGGGTTCAAATCAACTTTATGCTTAGTCCGCTCGTGTCGAGACAACGCCATCGACCCACTCCCCAACCATTTCCGCTCTGCAATGCCTGGAGGCACCGTTCTAAGAGCGGCTGGCCGACATATCGTGGTGGGCACCCAACTACCCACAAACCCTAGCTTAAGCGATGCCGGACTCCCTATGCAATAACAAATGACGCTTGAATTGCCAAAAGAGTCAGCGATTCCATTAATTTAATCCCCAGCGCTCAGATTCGAGTCACAAAGTTTCGCGTACCGAATCGGGCTCCGGAGCCGACGAAAAGGCCTTTGGCATCGGCCTTGCGTGATCGTGGCATCGCTCGGGAGGAGCCCATGACACGTGCGCAAGTGACGGAGAAGATTCTGACGGTCAAACGGCTGAAGGGCCTCAGCTGGCAGGCGATCGCCCAGGAGATCGGCGGTGCCTCCAAGGTCCTGGTGACCGCGGCCTGCCTTGGCCAGATGAAGATGACGGAAGAGCAGGCGGGCAAGGCGGCCAAGCTGTTCGAGCTCGGGCGCGAGGAGACGCTCCTGCTGCAGGAGGTGCCCTACCGCGGATCGTTGCCCGAGATGCCGCCGACCGACCCGCTGATCTACCGCTTCTACGAGCTGGTGATGGTCTACGGCACGACCTGGAAGGAACTGATCCAGGAGGAATTCGGCGACGGCATCATGTCGGCCATCGATTTCGACATGTCGCTCGAGCGCCAGCCCGACCAGAAGGGCGACCGGGTCAGAATCGGCATGTCCGGCAAGTTCCTCGCCTACCGAACTTACTGACAGTCCCCAGAGACGAGACCGCACAGTTAGTGCTAATTCACATCCCGGGGAGATCAAGGGTGGGGTGTGAGATGGCCATCAATCGTCGGTCGTTGATTGCGGTCGGCCTGGCAGGCGGCGGCCTGCTCGCCATTCCGTTCGCCGCGCGCGCCGAGGGCACGCTGGAAGAGGTGAAGAAGCGCGGCACGTTTCGCGTCGGCGTGACGCAAGCGCCGCCCTGGTTCTCCAAGGATCCCAAGACCGGCCAGTGGAGCTCGGGCCTCGGCATCTTCATGGGCAAGGCGATGGCCGATGCGCTGGGCGCCAAAATGGAGACGGTCGAGGTGAGCTGGGGCAACTCGATCGCGGCGCTGCAGGCCGACAAGATCGACATCATGTTCACCATCGACGCTACGCCCGAGCGCAAGCAGGCGGTCGATTTTCCGGCGTCGCCGCTGCTCTACTATTCGCTCGCCGTGCTGGCCAAGGACGACCTGCCGGTCAAGGCGTGGGATGATCTCAACAAGCCGGGCGTGAAGATCGCGGTGCCGCAGGCCTCGTCGATGGACCGCTTCCTCACCGAGCACACGCCCAAGGCCGACATCCAGCGCTTCCCCGACAATGCCGCCGCGATCGCGGCCTTCCAGTCGGGCCGCGCCGACGCGGTGTGCCTGTTCCATCCGCCGCTGCTCGCGGCGCGCCAGAAGCTCGGCAAGGGCAAGCTCGTAGTGCCGACGCCGGCGCAATCGCAGCCCTCGAGCACGGCGCTGCGCAAGGGCGACACCGAGTTCGTCGCCTGGGTCGATCAGAAGCTCGCCGACTACTACAAGAGCGGCCAGACGCAGAAATGGTACGAGCAGGCGCTGCGCGACTTCGGCCTCGATCCCAAGCTCGCGCCGCCGATCATGAAGGAAATGCTGAAGTAGTCATGCTTTCCTGGACCGCGGGCCTCCGGCCCGCTCATGACGGTCCAACCCGATGAACTACCACTGGGACTTCTCGCCGGTCTTCGCCAATGCAGCCCTGCTGGCGGCAGGGCTCGGCAACACGCTCAAGGTCACGGGCATCGCCCTGGTGTGCGGCCTGGCGCTCGGGCTCCTGCTGGCGCTGCTCAGGCTGTCGCGCCATCGCTGGGCGTCGTGGCCGGCCGGCTTCGTGATCGAGGTCTTCCGCACCACGCCGCCGCTGGTCCAGCTCTTCTGGTTCTTCTTCGCCCTGCCGCTGATCGTCGGCATCGAGATGACGCCGTTCCTGGCCGCCTGCGTCACATTCTCGATCCAGTCGTCGGCCTTTTTCGCCGAAGTCTTTCGCGCCGGCATCGTTTCGATCGAGCGCGGCCAGTGGGATGCCGCCCGCGCCATCGGCATGAACCACGCCCAGGCGCTGCGCCGCATCGTGCTGCCGCAGGCGGTCAAGCGCATGATCCCGGCCTTCATGGAGCGCGTCATCGAGCTCATGAAGACCACGACGCTCGTCGCCACGATCTCCTATGCCGATCTCCTGTTCGAGGCCAACGAGCTGTCGCAGAAGACCTTCCGGCCGCTCGAGACCTACACCGTCGTGGCGCTGATCTATTTCTTCGTGATCTTCGTGGCCAGCCTGCTGGCGCGCCGGCTCGAGCTTCGGCTGGCGCGCAGCGGCGAGTCGACGGTTGGCTGATACGGTTCGCTGATGAAGTGGGACTTCGCCTCGGTCTTCGCCAATTGGGATGCGCTGCTGGCGGGCGCGGCAGGCACGTTGCGCATCTTCGCGATCTGCCTGGTGCTGGGTTTGAGCCTCGGTCTCGTGGTCGGGTTGGGCCGCTACGCGCGGCATTCCTGGGCCTACTGGCCGGCCACTTCGTTCGTCGAGTTCTTCCGCAACACCCCGGTGCTGGTGCAGATCCTGTGGTTCTACTTCGCGCTGCCGATCCTGGCGCCGTTCGAGATCAGCCCGCTCGCCGCCGCCGCGCTCGGCATCTCGCTCAATTCCGCCGCCTTCTCGGCCGAGATTTATCGCGGCGGCATCCAGTCGATCGAGCCCGGCCAGTGGGACGGCGCGCGGGCGCTCGGCATGAGCTGGGCGCAGGCGATGCGGCGCATCATCCTGCCGCAGGCGCTGAAGCGCATGACGCCCGCCCTGACCAACCGCGCCATCGAGATCTTCAAGATGTCGACGCTCGCCTCGGCCGTGGCCTATGTCGAGCTGCTGCAGCAGGGCAAGCTGATCGCCTCGATCAACTACAATCCCATCGAGGCGTACACCGCGGTGGCGGTGATCTTCTTCGTCTTCCTGTGGCCGCTGGTGCAGTTCACCTACCTGCTCGAGCGGCGGCTCAGGAGGGACGAATGAGCCTGCTTCGCGTGCGCGGCCTCGCCAAGCGCTTCGGCGCCAACCAAGTGCTGCGCGGCATCGATCTCGACGTCGAGGCGGGCGAGCGCATCGCCATCCTGGGCGCCTCCGGCTCGGGCAAGTCGACCTTACTGCGTTGCCTCAACTTCATGGAGATGCCCGACCAGGGCACGGTCACCCTCGACGGCAAGGCGATCGGCCGCAACGGCAAATATCGCGACGGCGAGCTGATCGCCGTGCGCCAGCGGGTCGGCATGGTGTTCCAGCAGTTCAACCTCTTTCCGCACATGACGGCGATCGGCAACGTGATGGAGGGGCTGCGGACGGTGAAGCGCCTGCCGCGCCAGGCAGCGCATGCCCGGGCCGAGAAGGAGCTGGCGCGCGTCGGCCTCGCCGACAAGGCCGACACCTATCCGGCGCATCTCAGCGGCGGGCAAAAGCAACGTGTGGCGATCGCGCGCGCGCTCGCCATGGATCCCGAGCTGCTGCTGTTCGACGAGCCGACCTCGGCGCTCGATCCGGAGCTCGTGGGCGAGGTGCTGACGGTGATCCGCGCGTTGGCCGAGGAAGGCCGCACCATGCTGCTGGTCACGCACGAGTTGGGCTTCGCCTATCACGTGGCGACGCGCGTGATCTTCCTGGCCGACGGCGCGATCCACGAGCAGGGCACGCCGGACGAGGTGCTGAAGCATCCGACGAAGGAGCGGACGCGGGCGTTCATCGCGCGACACAAGGAATTCAGCCTGTGACCCTCGTCGGGACGACGGTGGAATAGAAGGGAAATGTGATGGCGAACGAACAAGCGAGCGCACAAGCCTACAAGCCCGATGACCGCAACGACCGGGTGCTGGTCTATGTCAACGGCGCGTTCGTGCCGCGCGAAAAGGCGGTGGTGTCGGTGTTCGACTCGGGCTTCGCGCTGGGCGACGGCGTGTGGGAGGGCCTGCGGCTGGTCAAGGGCAAGCTGATCAGCCTCGACGCCCATCTCGACCGGCTGTTCGAGGGCGCGCGCATGATCGACCTCGACATCGGCCTCGATCGCGCCGGCGTGGCGAAGGTCGTGACCGACACGCTGGCGAAGAACGGCATGACCGACGGCGCGCACATCCGGCTGATGATCACGCGCGGCACCAAGAAGACGCCCAACCAGGATCCGCGCTTCGCGCTCGGCAAGCCGACCATCGTGTGCGTCGCCGAATACAAGACGCCGCTGCCCGAGGCCAAGGCGCGGGGCTACGCGCTCTTCACCTCGACTTTCCGCACGACCAACCCCGACCAGTTCGACCTGCGCCTCAACTCGCACTCGCGGCTGAACCTGATCCAGGCCCTGATCCAGGCGATCAAGGCCGGCGCCGACGAGGCGCTGATGCTCGACCCGCGCGGCTTCGTGGCGTCGTGCAATTCGACCAACTTCTTCATCGTGCGCGGGCGCGAGATCTGGACCTCGACCAGCCTCTACAGCTTCAAGGGCATCACCCAGGCCAACGTGATCGCGGCCTGGCGCGGCGCGGGCCATGTCGCGCGCGAGTGCGACTTCACCCTGGCCCAGGTCTATTCGGCCGACGAGGCGTTCGTAACCGGCACCCTGGGCGGCGTGACGGCGGTGACCAAGATCGACGGCCGGCTGATTGGTGACGGCCAGGCCGGCAAGATCACCAAGGAAGTGAGCGACCTCTATTTAAGGTCGGTCGGGGCTATCTGACCTCAGTGCGGCTGCAAATGTCCCCCAAAACCCTGTCCTCCCAAAGGCTTGGACATACGATCAGTTCGTTTGGCGGGATTTCCGTCCCAACCCGGAAGGCGCTCGCTACTCGGCCGCGAGCTTGCGCGCGCTGCGCGGATCGCGGGTGAGCAGGCCGTCGGCCAGGTCGCGGTCGATCAGGCTGTCGGGCCGGTCGGCGACCCGGCCGAAGCCCGCGCCGCCACCCACGAACATCTCGACCATGTCGCCCTTGGCGAGATCGATGGCGGCCTTGCTCCTCAGCTCCTCGACGGTGCCGTCCTTGTGGAACACCCGGCAGTAGCCGCGCTGGCCGGGCTCGCCGCCCAGCAGGCCCTCGGGGGCGAGGCGGAAGCGGTCGGAATAGATCGCGAGCTGCACGTCGTCCTTCAGGATCTCGCAGCGGCGGAAGAAGCCCGCGCCACCGCGCCGCGCGCCCATGCCGAACGAGTCGGGCGCCAGCTCGTAGCCGACGATGCGGAAGAAATCGTAGTCGATGTCGAGCGATTCGACCGGCGCGTTGGAGCAGTTGCTGAGCGGGCTGTCGACGGCGTCGCAGCCGTCGGCGTGCTTGGAAGCGCCGTAGCCGCCGCCGAAGATCTCGAGATAGACGCTGTAGCCCTTCTCGCCCAAGCGGCTGAGGCAAAAGGCGGTGGTGCAGTCGAAGCCGGTGGCCGTCACCTGCTCGGGCAGCGCCTGGGCGAGCGCCTTCATCACCGCGTTGAACACGCGATAGGCCGGTATCATGCGCGCGCGCACCGGCGCCGGCGGCCTGGGATTGAGCAGCGAGCCGTACGGCACCTTGATGCGCACCGGCCGCGCCGTGCCCTCGTTGTAGGGAATGTCCGGGCTGGTCAGCACCGACTTCACGCAGGAGAGCGCCGCCGAGAGCGTCGACGAGTAGGGGCAGTTGAGGTTGCGCTTGACCTGCGGGCAGGTGCCCTCGAAGTCGATCTCGACGGAGTCCTCGCCGATCGTGACCTTGGCCTTGATGACCAGCGGATCGTCGGAGAGGCCGTCATCGTCGATCGCGTCCTCGCCGTAGAACGTGCCCTTGGGCGCCTTGGCGATGGCCGCGCGCACGCGGCGCTCGGAATAGTCCTGCATCTCCTTCATCGCCGCCTCGACCTTGGCCGCGCCATAGCGCTCGCAGAGCTGCTTGACCCGCAGCACGCCGATCGCATTGGCGGCGAACTGCGCGTTGAAGTCGCCGATGGTCAGGTCGGGCACGCGCACGTTGGCGGTGACCAGCCGCTCGAAGGCGCCGCCGTTCCAGTCGTGCTCGAAGGAATACTTGCTGGGCGGGAAGCGCAGGCCTTCCTGGTAGACGTCGGAGGCGTGGATATTGAGGCCGGGCGCGCCGCCGCCGAGATCGAGATGATGGGCGACCGAGGCGCCGAAGCCGACGACGCGGCCGTTCACAAAGATCGGCGTGAAGATGAAGACGTCGGGGATGTGCTGGCCGCCCTCGAACGGATCGTTGTTGATCAGGAAGTCGCCTTCTTTCAGCGTATCGACCGGATAGCGCTTCAGGCAGGCGCGCAATGTCTCGCCGATCGGGCCGAGCTGCATGGGGATCAGTTCGGCCTGGGCGACCGTGTTGCCGTTCCGATCCATCAGGCCGGCCGAGCCGTCGCGCGCCTCGCGCAGGATGGCCGAGTAGGCCGAGCGGATCAGCTTCACGCCCATCTCGCGCGCCGAGGCGATCAGCGCCTGACTGATCACGGCGTAGTCGAGAGGGCTCAGGGTCTCGCTCATGATGCTCTCTTCAGGATGAGATTGTCGGCCTTGTCGAGCGTCGCCGTCCAGCCCGGCGGCACCCAGGTCGTGGCGGTATGGCCTTCGATGACGGCGGGGCCGACGACTTTCTCCGCCTCGGCTGAATAGCGTGCGCAGTCGAGCCAGCGGTCGCCATGGAAGACCTTGGTCTGCTGGGCGGCCTCAGCCTTCGTCGCTTCGCGGTCGAGACGCGGCGGCGTGCCGATCGGCAGGGTCGCGCCGACCCGCAGGGTGACGATCTCGACCGGCCGGTCCGTTTTGGCGCCGTGCATGAAGGTGCGGTGATGGGCGTCGGCGAACAGGCCCGAGAGATATTGGGCATCGAGCTTGTCGAGCTTGTCGGCCGGAATCTCGACCCCGACCTCGAAGGCCTGGCCGACGAATCGCATGTCGAGCGTGTGGGTGTAGACGAGGTCGCCCGGCAATTTCATGTCGGCGAATTGCGTCGCAAGCCGCCGGCGCATCTCGGCGAAGGTCTTGCCGGCTTCCCTGGCGGCCTGCTCGTCGAGCTTCATCTTGCGCGTCACGGCATCGAACTTGGTGTAGTCGCTGGCGACCAGCCCGTAGGCCGAGATCACGCCGGCGTTGGGCGGCACGACGATGGTCGAGATGCCGAGCTCCTCGGCGATGCGCGCGGCATGTAGCGGGCCGGCGCCGCCGAACGGCACCAGCGCGTAGTCGCGTGGGTCGCGGCCGCGTTCGGTCGAGACCAGCTGGATGGCGCGCACGATGTTGGCATCGGCGAGCTGCAGCGCGGCCGACGCCGCCTGCTCGACCGTGAGCTTGAACTGTCGCGCCAGCGGCTCGTAGACCTTGTGCGCCGCCGCCGCGTCGAGCTTCATCTTGCCGCCGAGGAATGCCTCGGGCCGGATGGTGCCGATCACGACATGCGCGTCGGTCGTGGTCGGAAGCTGGCCGCCGCGGCCGTAACAAGCCGGGCCGGGATCGGCGCCGGCGCTCTGCGGGCCCGCGCGCAGCATGCCGCCGTCATCGACCCAGGCGATCGAGCCGCCGCCCGCGCCGACCGAGACGATGTCGAGCACCGGCGTGCGGATCGGCAATCCGTCGATCTCGCTCTCGGAGGCGAGCGAGGGCTTTCCGTCCTGCACCAGGCAGACGTCGGTCGAGGTGCCGCCCATGTCGAAGGTGATCAGGTCCCTGAAGCCCGAGCGCGCCGCCTGGCGCGTCGCGCCGACCACGCCGGCCGCCGGGCCGGAATAAAGCGCGGTGATGGCGCTGGTGCGCATGGCATCGGCCGGCAGGCGGCCGCCGTTGCTCTGCATCACCGTGAAGCGGCCCTTGAAGCCCGCTCCGCTAAGCTTGTGCTCGAAGCGGTGCAGGTAGCCGTCGATCACCGGCTGCACGTAAGCCGACAACAACGTCGTCGAGGCGCGCTCAAACTCGCGGAACTCGCGCGCGACCTGGTGGGAGCAGGTCACCAGCACGCCGGGCAGCGCCTGGGTGATCAACCGTGCCAGCCGCTGCTCGTGCGCGGGATTGGCATAGGCGTTGAGCAGGCAGACCGCGACGGCGCGATAGCCGCCGGCTTTCAGCGCCGGCACCAGCTCGGCCGTCACCTTGACCTCGTCGAGCGGTGTCTGCACTGAGCCGTCGGCGTTCATCCGCTCGTACGCCTCGAAGCAATCCTTGCGGCGCACCGGCGGCGCCGGTTTGGCGTAGAAGAGATCGTAGATGTTGCGCCGGTCGTGGCGCTGCATGAACAGGAGATCGCGGAAGCCCGCCGTCGCCACGAACGCCACCGACGCGCCCTTGCGCTCGAGCACGGCGTTGGTCGCGACCGTCGAGCCGTGGCCGAGATCCTCGATGCGTGCGAGGTCGATGCCCGATGCGGTGAGCGCCTCGAAGGCGCCGATGTCGGGCGACCGCGGCGTGCTCGGCACCTTGGTGACGACCACGCGGCCGCCCTCGACCGCGACGAGATCCGTGAAGGTCCCGCCGACCTCGACGCCGACGCGCATCGCCTACGGCCCGGTGTTGAGCAGGCGGGCCTGCAATTCGGCGATCTGCTTCTTCAGCTCCTCGTTCTCCTCGCGCGCCTTGGCCGCCATCGCCTTGACGGCGTCGAACTCGTCGCGCCGCGGAATGTCCATGCCGTCCAGGATCTTGGCGATCTGGTCGCGGACGCGGTTCTCGACCTCGTCCTTCATGCCCGACAGCGCGCCCATGGCGCCGTTGGCCATCTTGGTGAGATCGTCGAGGAAGGGATTGCGGGTCTGCATGATCTCTCTCCTGATGCCACGAGTATGGGCGGCTGCTACCCTGCCAGCAAGAACACCGGAGGGTTTCTTGAGCCTGGTCACAGTCGAATCGAGCGAAGGCATCACCACCATAACGATGGCGCGGGCCGACAAGCGCAATGCGTTGAACCAGGCCTTGTGCGACGAATTGTGGGATGCCTACCGGAACTTCGAGGCCGGATCGGACAACGTCGCCGTCCTGCAGGCCGACGGGCCGGCCTTCTGCGTCGGCGCCGACCTCAAGGACCCGCCGGCCGCGATGTGGAAGGCAGTGCCGCACGTCTCCCATCCCCTCAGCAAGCCGATGATCTGCGCCACGCAGGGCTGGGTGATCGGCGGCGGCATCTGCATGGTGATGACCTGCGATCTCATGGTGTCGGCCGACACCACCAAGTTCATGTACCCCGAAGCCAAGGTCGGCGTGTTCGGCGGCCTGATGCCGGGCATCGTCTCGCGCATGCCGCACAAGGTCGCGATGGAACTTCTCCTCCTGGGGGAAGAGATTCCGGCCAAGCGCGCCTACGAGGTGGGGTTCGTCAACAAGGTCGTGGCGCTCGGCGAAGAGCGCAAGGAAGCGCGCCGCATGGCCAAGGTGATCGCCGATTCGGCACCCCTCGTCATTCGCACATTGCGCGACTTCGCCAACCAGACCTTGCCGCGCGGACCGGCCGAGATCTTCGTGCCCGAGCGCTACAAGCTCGAGAAGATCGCCACGAGCGAGGACCGCAAGGAAGGCGCCGCCGCGTTCCGCGAGAAGCGGCCGGCGCGCTTCAAGGGACGCTAGGAGAAAGAACATGGCCAAGCTGCTGCTGGTCGGATGCGGCAAGATGGGCGGCGCCATGCTGGACGGCTGGCTGGCGCGCGGCCTGTCGCCGGCCGATGTCATCGTCGCCGAGCCCGCGGAGGCGCTGCGTTCCAAGAAGACCAGAAGCTTCGCCGCGACCAGCGACGTCAAGGAGACGCCCGAGATCGTCGTGCTGGCGGTCAAGCCGCAATCGATGGACGGCGTGCTGCCCGACCTCAGGCGCTTCGCCGACAAGGGGTCGGTGTTTCTCTCGATCGCCGCCGGCAAGACGCTGAAATACTTCGCGAGTCATCTTGGCGCCGCCGCCAAGGTCGTGCGCGCGATGCCCAACACGCCGGCTGCGGTGCGCCAGGGCATCACCGTGGCGACGCCGTCGAAAGGCGTGTCCGCCGCCGAGAAGAGGAGCTGCCACGAGTTGCTCGAGGCGGTGGGACAGGTGCTCTGGGTCGACGACGAGGCGCTGATGGATCCGGTGACGGCTCTGTCCGGCAGCGGTCCGGCCTATGTCTTTCTTCTGGTCGAGGCGATGGCGGCGGCCGGCGCCAAGCTTGGCCTCGCGCCCGACATGGCGATGCAGCTCGCCCGCGCTACGGTGGCGGGCAGCGGCGAATTGCTTCGGCAATCGAGCGAACCCGCTGCGCAGTTGCGCGTTAACGTGACCAGTCCCGGCGGCACTACGGCCGAGGCATTGAAGGTATTGATGGCATCCGACAGCGGCATCCAACCGGTGTTCGACAAGGCGCTGGCAGCGGCGTCCCAACGATCGAAGGAGCTCGCGGGATGAGCAAGCGCGAGGCGGCGCTGGAGGCTTTTCTCAGGCTCGTGGCCGAGCGCGGTTTCGCAGCCGTCGCCCTGCGCGACGTCGCTGCCGCCGCCGAGATGAGCCTGTCGGACCTCCATCGGCTCTACCCCGACAAGGCGGCGCTGATCGCCTCATTCATCGGCCATATCGATTCCGAGGTGCTGGCCGGCACCCATGCCAGCGGCGACCCGGAGGAGACGGCGCGCGATCGGCTGTTCGACGTGATGATGCGCCGCTACGATGCGCTCAAGGCAAGGCGCCCGGCGTGGCGCGAAATCCGCAAGGCCATGCTGAGGGATCCCATCCTGGCCCTCTCGCTGGCGCCTACGGTGCGGCGCTCGATGGCGGCGATGCTCGAGGCGGCCGGCATTCCGAGCGAGGGCTTCCCGGGTGCGGTGCGGCAAAATGGCTTGGCCGCCATCCACTTTGACGTCTCGCGCACCTTTGGCGACGACGACTCGAGCGATCTGTCGAAGACCATGGCCGCTCTGGACGGGCGGCTGAAAAGGGCCGAGAGATGGGCACAATCCGTTGAAAAATATACGGATTTCCGCCGACCCAAGCGGCGCGAACAGGAGGTCGAAACGCCCACCTCGTGAATCTTTTGTGCACTGCACAAAAATGACTTGACTTGCTGCGCTGCATACATAGATTTAGGCCCGTTGTGCACCGCAGCAATTGCTGTGGAGCGCTCAAGTTTCAGCCCACGCCAAGCCCCATCAGGAGAGATTCCATGACCTACGCCACCGGTGCCTTCAAGAACCCCTTCGCCGACTTCGACTTCACCAAGATCGCCGGTGAATTCAAGCTGCCGACCGTCAACGTCGAGACGCTGGTCGAGACCGGCCGCAAGAACTTCGCCGCGCTGACCACGGCCGGCACCACGACCGTCGAGTCGATGAAGACCATCGCGCAGCGCCAGGGCGACATGTTCCGTGCCGCCATGGAGGACTTCTCCAAGCACGGCAGCGAAGTGCTCGCCGCCGCGACGGTCGAGGAGAAGACTACGAAGCAGATCGACTTCGTCAAGAAGAGCTACGACGCGGTCCTCGCCAACACCAAGGAACTCGCCGACCTCTACGCCAAGAGCCAGGCCGAGGCGTTCGAGACGCTGAATGCGCGCATCGCCGAGCTGACCGAAGAGGTCAAGGCCGCGATCGCCAAGAAGTAGTCCGCTGATCGAGTAGCGTAGCGTAACGCGTAGCGATTAAAGGGCCGTCCCGGAAGGGGCGGCTCTTTTGCTATGGTGCTTGAATGAGCACCATCGCCTACGACGATTTTGCCAAGGTCGACATCCGCGTCGGCACCATCCGCGAGGCGGCGCCGCTTGAGGGCGCACGCAAGCCCGCGCTTCGATTGCTGATCGATTTCGGGCCCGAGATCGGCGTCAAGAAATCGTCGGCCCAGATCACCGTGCACTACACGCCCGACTGCCTGATCGGCCGCCAGGTCGCGGCGGTGGTCAATTTCCCGCCGCGCCAGATCGGCAAGTTCATGTCGGAAGTGCTGACCCTGGGCTTCCCCGACGGGGCCGGCGCGGTCGTGCTGTTCGCGCCGGACCGTGTGGTGCCCGATGGCGGAAAGCTCTTCTAGAAGACCTTGTGCACCCACTTGTGCGGATCGGGCGCGCGGCTGCGCTGGATGTCGACCAGCGCCGCCTTCAGCTCCTCGGTGCGCGTGCCCGGACCGCCATTGCCGATCTTGAACTCGCCCTCGGGCGCACGGACCGTTCCGATCGGCGTCACCACGGCGGCGGTGCCGCAGGCGAAGGCCTCGCGCAGCTTGCCGCTGTGCGCATCGGCCTTCCACTGGTCGTAGGAGTATTTCTCCTCGCGCACCTTGATGCCCTTGTCCTTGGCCAGGGTGAGCAATGAGGATCGCGTGACGCCGGGCAGGATGGTGCCGCCGAGCGGCGGCGTGCTCATCGAGCCGTCATTGAAGACGAAGAACACGTTCATGCCGCCCAGCTCCTCGACCCATTTGCGCTCGGCGGCGTCGAGGAACACGACCTGGTCGCAGCCATGCTTGGTTGCCTCCGCCTGGGCGAGCAGGCTGGCGGCGTAGTTGCCGCCGCACTTGGCGGCACCGGTACCGCCCGGGGCGGCGCGAGTGAACTCCTGGCTCACCCACACCGAGACCGCGTCGGCGCCCGACTTGAAATAGGAGCCGACCGAGGAGGCGATGACGCTGAACAGATAGCTCGCCGAGGGCTTCACGCCGAGGAAGATCTCGTTGGCGAACATGAAGGGCCGGATATAGAGGCTGCCGTCGCCGTCGGGGATCCAGTCGCGGTCGATGCTGACCAGCTGGTTCACCGCCTCGAGGAAGATGTCCTCGGGCAGGCTCGGCATGGCGAGCCGCTTGGCCGAGTCGTTGAAGCGGCGCGCGTTCTGCTCGGGACGGAACAATGTCGCGCCGCCGTCGGCGGTCTTGTAGGCCTTCAACCCTTCGAAGATCTCCTGGGCATAGTGTAGGATGGCCGCCGCCGGATCCATCTGGATCGGTCCGCGCGGCTCGATGCGGGCGTCGTGCCAGCCCTGACCTTCGCTGTAGCGGATGGTGATCATGTGATCGCTGAACACCCGGCCGAAGCCCGGGTTCTTCAGCAGCTCGGCGCGCTTGTCGGCGGGCGTCGGCGAGGGGTGCGGATGGCGGACGAACTTGATCGATGACGGCTTGGACATGATTCTCTCTACCTATTGACTCAACTCTAGCACAGCGCCCGGCTCAGACGGGAATTCGCACGATGACGCGCAGTCCGCCCAGTGGCGATGGCGCCAGCGCCACGTCGCCGCCATGGGCGCGGGCAACGTCGCGCGCGATGGTGAGGCCGAGGCCCGCGCCGCCGGTGTCGACATTGCGTGAGGAATCGAGCCGGTAGAACGGACGAAAGACCTCTTCGTATTTTTCCGGCGGGATGCCGGGGCCGTCGTCGTCGATCGTGATCTCGACGGTCGTGCGGCCGCGATTGGCGTGCAGCTCGGCCTTGTCGCCGTGGCGCAGCGCATTGGTCACGAGGTTGGTGAGGCAGCGCTTCATGGCGAGCGTGCGCAGCTCGACATGCATGTCGCCGTTCCAGCCGACCGCGACATTGGCATTGTCGCGCCGCGCGTTGCCCGCCACTTCCTGCAGGATGTCGGAGAGGTCGACCGGCCCCGGCTCCTCGTCGCCCTCGCCGCGCGCGAAGGCAAGGTAGCCCTCGATCATGCGCTCCATGTCGGCGACGTCGTCGGCGAGCTCCTTGGTTTCCGGCGACTCCGGCAGCATGGCGAGCGAAAGCTTCATGCGCGTGAGCGGCGTGCGCAGATCGTGGCTGACGCCGGCCAGCATCTCGGTGCGCTGCTGGATCGAGCGACGCAGGCGGATCTTCATGGTCTGGAAGGCCGTGGCGGCGTTGCGCACCTCGCGTGTGCCGCCCGAGAAGGTGAAGTCCGGCACCTCGCGGCCCTTGCCGAGCGCGTCGGCGGCGACGCCGAGATGCTCGATCGGCACCAGCTCGCGCCGCATGAACCAGATCGCGAGCCCGAACAGCACCAGCGCCAGGCCGACCTGGGCGAGCACGTAGGCGAAGCTCGAGCCGAAGGTGAGGCGCACGTGCGGCACGATCGCCTCCATGATGTTGCCGTCGGAGAGCTGGATCTGGATCAGGATCTGGTTGCCGCCGATGTTGTTGTCGATGAAGTAGGGCTTGTGCAGGTCGGCATCGAGCGCGCCCTGCACTTCGCGGCCGACGATGTCGTAGTAGTCGGGCGCCTTGAAAGGCGGGATCAGGCCCTTGCGGAAGTCGACATAGATCAGCATGTCGAGCGCGGCATGGCTCACGATCCAGTTGCGATGCGCCTCGTCGGGAAAATCGGCCTGCATCGAGATCAGCGCCCGCAGGTCACGGACCAGCAGGAAGGCGAGCCGGTTGGTCACGTTGTCGCCGCGCTGGCTGTAGAACCACCAGGCCGACAGCGCCTGCAGGATGAGCATCGGCACGACGATGATGATCAGCGCCCGCGCGAACAGCGTCTGCGGCGAATGACGGTCGGCCCAGCGCGCCAGCGTCTCGAACCAGTCGTGGATGCGCGACATCATCGGTCGAGAGCCATTCAGGCGTCGACCAGCCGGTAGCCCTGGCCGCGCACCGTGCGCAGATAGCGCGGAAAGCCGGGATCGGGCTCGATCTTGCGGCGCAGCCGCGTCACCTGCACGTCGATCGCCCGCTCGTTGACCTCGCTGCCGACGCTCTTGCACAGCGCCTCGCGGCTCAACACCTGGCCCAAATGACCGGCGAGCGCGCGCAGCAGCGCGATCTCGGCGTCGGTCAGCGGCACGCGCTTGCCCTTTTGCGTCAGTTCGCCCAGCTCGGTGTCGAACTGCATCGGGCCGAATGTGACGAGCCGCAGGACCTCGCCCGTCGGCTCGGCCGGCCGGCTGCGACGCAGCACGTTCTGGATGCGCAGCAGGAGTTCGCGCGGCTCGAACGGCTTGCCGAGATAATCGTCGACGCCCTTTTCGAGGCCGGCGATGCGGTCCTTGGACTCGCCCATCGCCGTCAGCATGAGGATGGGCACGTCGTCGGTGCGGCGCAGTTCGCCGGCGAATTCGAGTCCGGTTTCGCCAGGCATCATGACGTCGAGTACGATCAGGTCGAAGTCGAGCGCATCGAGATGCTGGCGCGCTTCGGCGGCACTCTTGGCGGTGCTGACCCGAAAGCCGTTGCGCGACAGGAACGACTTCAGAAGTTCGCGCAGGCGCGTGTCGTCATCGACGACCAAAATGTGAGGCTTGTCCCCGCCGGTTTCCATCAACGCCCGCCGCTGCGCACCTGCTTGTCGACCTGGGCGCGTTCGGCGGGATCGAGGAGGCCGAGCAGCACCTTGCGGAAGCCCTCGACGGCGTCGGCCCCGGTCTCGCGATAGGCTCGCGCGAAGCGCTGGCATTGGCGGTCGGTTAGCTCGCGTTCGAGCTTCTTGCCCTTCTCGGTGAGCTCGAGGTGCCGCTCACGCCGGTCGCGCGTGCCGCTCGTCTGCTCGACATAGCCCTGCTCGAGCAGGTCCTTGAGCACGCGGCTGATCGATTGCTTGGTGACCTTCAGGATCGTGAGCAGGTGGCCGACGGTCTGTCCGGGATAGCGGCCGATGAAATAGAGCGCGCGGTGGTGCGCGCGGCCGAGGTGGTAGCGATTGAGCTGCTGGTCCGACTCGAAAGTGAAGTCGCGATAGGCATAGAACAGCAGCTCTATGCCCTGGCGCAGTTCTTCCTCGCGCAGGAACAGCGGATTGGCAGGAGATTTCGTTTCAACCATGCGGACGACGGGCGACTGAGGCCGGCGAATATAGTGCGCTGCCGCGCGATTCCCTATCGCCGGCACGCGCCTTCAAGTCGCTGATTTCCGACAAAAGGTCAGTAGGATTGACAAGGACAATAACATTGTCCTATTGATTCCAAAAGTTGCTTATTCGTCAAGTAAACTGGGCGAATTGGAATCATATAGCATCGGAGACCGCAATGTCCTTATCAATGGCAGACCGAGATGGCTTCATCTGGCTGGACGGCGCCTTGACGCCCTGGCGCGAGGCCAAAATGCACGTGCTCACGCATGCGCTGCATTACGGCTCGGCGGTGTTCGAGGGCGAGCGCATCTATGACGGCCGTGTCTTCCGCCTCGCCGCACACAGCGCGCGGCTGATCAATTCGGCGCGCCTGCTGGGCTACGAACTGCCATGGACCCGCGAGGAGATCGACGCGGCGACGCGCGCCGTCGTGAAGGCCAACCAGCTCGGGTCGGGCTACGTGCGACCGATCGCCTGGCGTGGCTCGGAAGTGATGGGCGTGTCGGCCATCGGCACCACGGTGCATCTTGCGATCGCGCCGTGGGCGCAGGAGGGTACGCTATCCGTGCAGGCCCGGCCCGGCGGCATCAACGTCACCATGGCGAAATATCGCCGGCCGTCGCCGGAGGTGGCGCCGGGCGAGGCTAAGGTGGCCGGTCTCTACGTCATCTGCGGCATCGAAAAGGATCGGGCGCTCAAGGCGGGCTTCGACGATGCGTTGATGCTCGACTGGCAGGGGCGGCTCGCCGAATCGACCGGCGCCAACATCTTCCTGGCGATGGGCGAGAAACTGGTCACGCCCAAGCCGGAGAATTTCCTCGACGGCATCACGCGCCGCGCCGTGATGGGGCTGGCCCGCAAGAGGGGCTGGCCGGTCGAGGAACGTGCCGTGATGCCGGAGGAGCTGGACGACGCGAGCGAGGTCTTCCTGTGCGCGACAGCGGCCGAGATCGTGCCGGTCGGCGCGATCGACCAGCGTCGCTATCAGGTCGGGCCGATGACGCGTGCGATCGTTGAGGACTTCAAGGCGCTGGTTCGCCAGCCCGACTGCGAGGGCTTCGGCGAATCGGCACACTTCGCTACGACGCGCTGACCGCGTCGGCGGCCTGGCTGCCGAGAAAGTCGACCATTTGAGAGACCGGTACCGCAAAGCGCAGGCGGTACCGCACGCCGGCCGGATCGTAGTCGACGCCGAGCTCGGCGTTGAGCTGGCGGGCGCTGGCGGCAAGCAGGCGCGATCCGAAGCCCTTGCGCGTCGGCGGCGACACGGTCGGGCCGTTCCGCTCGTGCCATTGCAGATCGATGTTCAGCAAGGCGCCGTTGCGCGACAGACTCCAGGCGATGGCGACGTTGCCTTGCGGCGTCGACAGCGCGCCGTACCTGGCGGCGTTGGTCGCGAGCTCGTGCAGCATGAGGCAGAGCGTGATGGTCGAGCCGGCCGGCACGACGACTGTCGGCCCCTCTACGGTGATGCGGCCGCCACTGTCGGCGAACGGCTCCATGGCGTTGTGGACGATCCGATCCAAGGTTGCGCCGCGCCAGGATTCCCGGGTCAGGAGATTGTGGGCGCGGGCCAGTGAGGCGAGGCGGTCCTCGAAGGCGCCGGCGAATTCCTCCGGGCCGGGCTTGGTGCGCAGCGTCTGCTGGGCCAGCGATTGAACGATCGCCAGCGTGTTCTTGACCCTATGATTGAGTTCGTCGAACAGCAGGCGTTGACGCTGCTCGGCGGCCTTGAGATCGGTGATATCGAGCAGCACGCCCACCACCCGCTGCGCCTTGCCCCAGGCGTCGCGGATGACCTTGCCGCGGTCCATGACCCATCGGACCTCGCCGTCGGGGCGGCGAATGCGGTAGGCCAGCTGGTAGTTCTCCTCGCTGGCGAGGATCTGCTCCTTGTGCAGGCGCACGGCGGCACGGTCGTCGGGATGGACCAGCGCAAGACCCGATTCGAACGTCGCGTCCCCGGCATCGTCGACGCCCAGTATCTGGCGGAGCTGGGGAGAGCGGATCGACCGGTCGTTGGCGACGTCGTACTGATGGGCGCCGAACTGCGCCGCATCGGCGGCGGTCCGCAGCTGCTCCTCATGCTCGTTCAGCGCGGCCAGGCTGCGTTGCAGCTCTAGTTGTGCGTCGTGCAGCGCGTGGTTGACGGCGTTGACTTCGCTGACGGTCGAACTCGCGACCGTGACCGGCTCGCCCCGGCCCAGCGATTCGGCTGCCTGGCGTGCTGCGGCGAGCGGCACGGCGATCTGCCGGCCGAACACTACCGCCAGCACGACAACCAATGCGGCGAAGACGGCGATGGTGATGCCCCAGAACAGCAACGACTGCCGGACTTGTCGATCGACGAGTTCGGCGGGATAGCTGACGCCGATCGTCCAGTCGGAAAGCCCGCTTCGCGCCGTGACGGCGAGCACACGCTTGCCCTCGAAGTTGGTCGAGGCGAACACCGTCCTCGGCGGGTGCTGCAGGCGATCGGGGGACACTTTGGTGGCGATGCTACTATCGTGATCTCGCGAGCGGGCGAGAATGATGCCCTTGCGGTCCCAGATGGTCGTGGTCCAGTCGGCCTGAACTTGTTCGGCATCGAGCAATTGCCGCAGATCCTCGGGCAACAAGCCGAGGCTCATCACATAAGCCAGTTTGCCGTCACGCAGGATGGGGATGGAGATGTTGTAGACCGGAGCGTGCACGACCAGGCTGACGAACAGGTCGGACACGACCGGCTGCCCGGTGCGCCGAATGGTTTGCAGGGTAGCGGGATCTCCCGTCATTTCCGGTGCCCGACCGTACGGCACGTAGGTGTTGACCAACTGATGGCCATCGGCATCGATGAGCACGAGGTAGGTCTTGCCGCTCAGCCCGCGCTTGGCCTGCTTGTAGAGGCTTTGCCAGTCCTCGGCGGCGATGGCGGGAGAGGTGGCGAGCGTGTGCAGCACGGTCAGATGCCGGTCGATGTCGCGATCGACATCCGCCACCAGCGCATCCAAGACCTGGATGATCCGGCGCTCCAGCTGCTCGCGCTCGAGAACCACCGAACGATATAGGAGTAGGCCCACCAGCAGCAGCAGTGGCAGCGCCACGATGACGGCGTAGAGGATGAGATGGGACGCCGCGGGCCACGCCTTGGACGACGAAGCTTGGCGCGTGGTCATCGGTCGATGCACATCTTCAGCGATTGCTCGAGGTCCGCCTTGCCGTAGGGCTTGATCAGCAGGGGCTGGTCCCGAAAGGCGGCAGGCAGCACGTTGCGCTCGTAGCCGGTGACGAAGATGAAGGGGATGTTGCGATGGGCAAGCGCTTCGGCGACCGTGTCGATGCGCGCGCCGCCGACATTGACGTCGAGCACGGCCACGTCGCATTGCACCGATTGCGCCATCGACAACGCTTCCTCGATGCGCAGCGCTGAGCCTACGACCGTGCAGCCGAGATCGGCCAGCAGGTCCTCGAGCTCGAGGAGGACCAGGGCCTCATCCTCGACGACGAAAACGCGTACCCCCGCCAGTGGCAATGAATCTCCCCTCGACTATGACCGGCATCTTAACGGGGTCCGGCCAACCGTCCACGACTTGAGGCCGCGGCTTGACAGATGGGTCGGTCCGCAGTCTGCTTGACCCACGTCCGAGGGGTGTCCCCATTCCCGGTGGGAATGAGGTCTGAGACAGCCGATTGGCTGAACCCTTTGAACCTGATCCGGGTGATGCCGGCGAAGGAACGGGAGTTTCGCTTTGGGCCGATCGAAGATCATCGTGGTGGGAGCCGGCGTCGCGGGCCTTTGCTGCGCCCTCGAACTCGTCCAACGGGGCTTCGCCGTCGAAGTGGTGGAACGCGGCAAGACCGTGGGCGACGGGGCTTGTTCTTGGCAGGCGGGCGGCATGCTGGCGCCTTGGTGCGAAGCCGCCACCACCGACCGGATCGTGGCGGAACGCGGGGTGGCGTCGATCGATTGGTGGGCGCGGCATTTTGCCGGCACGGTCCGCCGCGGCAGCCTGGTCGTGGCACCGCCGCGAGACGGCGCCGAACTGACGCGATTCGCCGAGCGCACGTCGCACTTCGAATGGGCCGATGAAGGCCGTGTCGCCGCGCTCGAGCCCGATCTCGCCGGCCGTTTCCGGCGCGCGCTGTTCTTTGCCGGCGAGGGGCACCTCGAGCCACGGCGCGCCTTGCCGGCGCTTGCCGGGCGGCTGACGGTCAGGCTGGGCGTCGAGTTCGACGTGGGCGCGGCACGTGGAACCGTCATCGATTGTCGCGGTCTTGCCGCGCGCGACTCCCTGCCCGACCTGCGCGGCGTGAGAGGCGAGATGGTTGTCGTGCGTTCGCGCGACGTCGCGATCTCGCGACCGGTGCGGCTCCTGCATCCGCGCATCCCCCTCTACATCGTGCCGCGCGGCGAGGGCATCTACATGGTCGGCGCGACGATGATCGAGAGCGAGGCGCGCGGCGGCGCCAGTGTGCGTTCGACGATGGAGCTGTTGAATGCGGCCTATACGCTGCATCCGGCCTTTGCCGAAGCCGAGATCCTCGAACTGGGCACCGGTCTGCGGCCCGCATTCCCCGACAACCTTCCGGCCGTGCGCCGCATGGGCAACGTGCTCAGCGTCAACGGCCTTTTCCGTCACGGCTTCCTGCTCGCGCCGTCGCTGGCGCGCGAGGTCGCCGACATTCTGGAGAACGAGAGCCATGCGGATATTCGTGAACGGCGAACAGCGTGAGATCGAAGCCGGCACGCTCGCGGTCGCGCTCGACGGCCTGGGCTTCACAGGCCGCAAGATCGCAACGGCAGTGAACGGCCGGTTTGTGCCGGCGACCCAGCGCCCGGCGACCAGGCTGGCCGACGGCGACAAGGTCGAAATCGTGGCGCCGATGCAAGGAGGGTGAGATGGCTTTCTACGGTGTGGAGCTCTCCTCGCGCCTGCTGCTCGGCACGGCGCGCTATCCCTCGCCCGCAATCCTTGCCGAGGCGATCAAGGCTTCGTGGGCGGAAGTCGTGACCGTCTCGCTGCGGCGCGAAGCGGGCCCCGAGCGGGCAGGGCAGAGTTTCTGGACGTTGATCCGCGAGACAGGCCTGAAGGTGCTACCCAACACGGCGGGCTGCCATACGGTGAAGGAGGCGGTGACGACGGCGCACATGGCGCGCGAGCTGTTCGACACCAAATGGATCAAGCTCGAGGTGATCCGCGACGACGACACTTTGCAGCCGGACGTATTCGGGCTGGTCGAAGCGGCGCGGGTTCTCTGCGAGGATGGCTTCGACGTGTTCCCCTATACTACCGAGGATCTCGCCGTCGCCGACCGGCTGGTCGAGGCGGGTTGCCGGGTGTTGATGCCGTGGGGCGCGCCGATCGGCTCGGCGCGCGGGCTGAACAACGTCTATGGCCTCAAGGCACTGCGCGCGCATTTCCCCGACATCCCGCTGGTGGTCGATGCGGGGCTGGGCGTGCCCTCGCACGCCACAGCGGCGATGGAGCTGGGCTACGACGCCGTCCTGCTCAATACCGCGGTCGCCGAGGCGGGCGACCCGGTCGAGATGGCCCGCGCCTTTGCGCTCGCAATCGATGCCGGACGTCGCGCTTTCCTCGCCCGGCCGATGGAGCCGCGCGACATGGCGCAACCTTCGACGCCGGTGGTCGGCAGGGCGGTGCTCGGATGATCAGGATCGATCCGTTCTATCCCGTGGTGCCGAGCGCCGAATGGGTGGCGCGCCTGGTGCCGGCCGGCACGCGCTTCATTCAGCTGCGGCTCAAGGACAAGCCTCAGGACGAACTGCGCCGGCAGGTCCGCGAGGCCAGGGCGATCTGCCAAAAGCACGATGCGGCGCTGGTTGTGAACGACCATTGGCAGATCGCCATCGATGAGAAATGCGCGTGGGTCCATCTCGGCCAAGAAGACTTGCTCGATGCCGACCTTCCGGCGATTCGGCGCGCCGGACTGAGACTAGGCGTCAGCACGCACGATCATGCCGAACTCGAAAAGGGTTTGGCCGCGCAGCCTGATTACGTCGCGCTGGGCCCGATCTGGCCGACCGCACTCAAGAAGATGCCGTGGGCGCCACAGGGACTGGAGCGCATCGGCGAGTGGAAGACGCTGATCGGCGATCGGCCGTTGGTCGCGATCGGCGGACTGACGCTGGAGCGCGCTATCCAGTGCCTGAGAGCGGGTGCCGACTGCGCCGCGGTGGTGGGCGACATCGTCAACAATCGCGATCCGGTGGCGCAGGCCCGTCGCTGGATGGATGAACTGAGGGCATGCGCATGAACCGGTACGCGCGGCAGACCGTGCTGGCCGAAGTTGGCGCTGCCGGGCAGGCGCGGCTTGCCGCCCAGTCGGTGCTGGTCGTTGGCGTCGGCGGGTTGGGCTGTCCGGTGCTGCAGTATCTCGCCGGCGCCGGCATCGGCCGCCTCGCCGTCGTCGATCACGACTCGGTTGAGGAAGCCAACCTTCATCGCCAACCGCTGTACACGATGGCCGATATCGGCAAGTCCAAGGCCGAAGTCGCATGCGAGCGGTCGCGGGCCATCAATCCCGACGTCGCGGCCGAGGCTGTGGTCGAGCGCCTGACGCCGCAGAACGTCGTGCGGCTGGCCGACGATGCGGACGTGATCGTCGATGCCGCCGACAGTTTCGCCGTGACCTACATCCTGAGCGACGCTTGCCGCCGGCTCGGCAAGCCCCTGGTCAGCGCCTCGGTGATCGGCCTCACGGGTTACGTGGGCGCCTTCTGCGGCGGCGCGCCTAGCTATCGCGCGGTGTTTCCCGACGTCGCGGTCGACGGCGGCACGTGCGCCACGGTGGGCGTGTTGGGCACTGCGGTGGCGGTACTGGGCAGCCTGCAGGCGCACATGACCCTGCAGCTGCTGCTCGGCCTCGAACCGTCGCCGCTTGGCCGGGTGATCACCTTCGACGCACGCACGCTCGCCGTCGGCGGCTTCGATTTTGCCGGCGCGGCCGAACCCGACGCCTCGATCCCCTTCATCGCGCCCGAGACAGTGGCCGCCGACGATCTGGTGATCGACCTGCGCGGCCTCGACGAGGCGCCGCAGTCGCCCTTCGCCCATGCCGTGCGGCTCGACGTCGACCACGTCACCGAGATCGCCGTGCAACCGCCGACAGCGCGGCGCATTGTTCTCTGTTGTCGCAGTGGCCAGCGCTCGCTGGCGGCGGCCGACCGGCTGCGCGCTCGCGGGCTCGCCAACCTGGCGCTGGTGGCGCTCGGCTAACCGGAGGAGCGGGCATGACGCAGCACACGACTGACCAAGCCGTCCTGTTGCATATCAACCATCTCGTCGACGAGGAGAAGAAGCTCTACGCCCGGCATGCGCTGAGCGACGACGATCGCGCGCGGCTCGCCGAGATCGGCGTCGAGCTCGATCGCTGCTGGGACCTGCTGCGCCAGCGCCGCGCGCTGCGCGAGTTCGGCCGCAATCCCGACGAGGCGGAAGTGCGGGCCGCCAACGTGGTCGAGAACTACCGCGGCTGAGGGGGTGCCGGCGTTCAGGCCGGCCCGGCGCCCTGGGTGTTGACGAACACGGCGTAGAGCGACTGGCTTCCCGCCATGAACAGGCGGTTCCGTTTGGGGCCGCCGAAGCAGATATTGCCGCAGACTTCGGGCAGGCGGATGCGGCCGATCAGCTTGCCGGCCGGCGTCCAGATCGTGACGCCGTTGTAGCCGACCGCACGGCCGGCATTGCTCGATACCCAGAGATTGCTATCCACGTCGCAGCGCACGCCGTCCGGCCCGCACGGCACGCCGTCCACCTTGAAATCGCTGAACAGCCTGCCGTTGGAGAGCTTGTTGTCGGCGCCGACGTCGAACACGTGCACGTCGCCCTTGCCGCCGGGTCCCTTGTCGCCCGGGCCCTTGCCGGTGCTGACGACATAGAGCTTCTTGTAGTCGGGCGAGAAACAGAGGCCGTTGGGGTCGGGCAGCTGCTCCTCGGTCAGCACGAGCTCGATCTTGCCCGTCGGGTCGATCCTGTAGGTGCTGGTCGGCAGCTCGCGCTTGGCCTCGCCCAGCCCGGCGAGCTGGCCGAGATGGGTCTTGATGTGGCCGGCGGCGTTGCTCGGGCCGCCCGCGGCGTCCGGCGCGCCCTCGTAGAGCAGGCCGCCATAAGGCGGGTCGGTGAACCAATAGCTGCCGTCGGGATGGGCAACCACGTCGTTGGGCGAGTTAAGCCGCTTGCCATTGAATGAATCGGCCAGCACGGTGATGCTGCCGTCGAGCTCGTAGCGCACGACGCGGCGCGTGACGTGCTCGCACGAGACCTGCCGGCCCTGGAAGTCGAAGGTGTTGCCGTTGCTGTTGTTCGACGGCATGCGGAAGACCGACACGTGGCCGTCATCCTCGAGCCAGCGCATCTGGCGGTTGTTGGGAATGTCGCTGAACACGAGGTAGCGGCCCTCGGCATTCCACGCCGGGCCTTCCATCCAGAGCGCCCCCGTCCACAGCCGCTTGATCGCGCTGTTGGGCACGACGTAGGCCTGGAATGCCGGATCGACGGCGATGACGTCGGGGTCGCTGAAATAGGTGGTCGGCGCGCCATTGGGGCTGAAATCGCGCGGCGGGGTGGTCACGGTGCTGGGCGGCGCGACCGCCAGTTGCTGATGCTGTTGCTGGGCAATTGCAGAGTGAGTGGCAGTGGCGGCGGCGCCCACGACGCCGATCGAGCCAAGAACGGTGCGACGGGACATCGAGGTCATCGAGCCTTCCCTCCCTATCGTGGCTTACGGGGGAGGGAACGCCGCATGGCTGCCCAGGTTCCGTCAGGCTATCGCCGTTTTTCCCACCGTGCTGCCGCCTGATCGTCACCTTCGTGCGCGCCAACCCATTTCTCGCCGGCCGGCGTCTCCTCGAGCTTCCAGAACGGCGCCTTGGTCTTCAGCCAATCGACCAGGAATTCGCACGCCTCGAAGGCCGCCTCGCGGTGCGGCGAGCCGACCGCGACCAGCACGATTCGGTCGCCCGCCTCGAGCCGGCCGTAGCGGTGCACGATCAGCGTCGCCTCGAGCGGCCAGCGCCGGCACGCCTCGGCCTCGATGTCTTCCAGCGCCTTCTCGGTCATGCCGGGGTAATGCTCGAGCGTCAGGGCGTCGATCTTCTCGCGGTGCAGGCCCTCGCGCACATGCATCTCGCGCACCAGGCCGACGAAGGTGACCAGCCCGCCGATCCTGCGGTTTCCGGCGGTCAGGCGCTCGAGCTCGCGGCCGACGTCGAAATCTGCTTCCTGGACGCGGACGGCCATATCAGCCTCCGGTGAAAGGCGGGAAGAAGGCGACTTCGCGCGCGCCCGCGAGCTTGGCGTCGAACGTCGCCGTCTGATGGTCGACCGCGGCGCCGAACGCCGCGCCCTCGGCCAGCGCCTCGGCGTGGCCCGCGCTCGTGGTCCGCAGCCATTTCACCAGGTCGCCCACGGTGGCGACCGACGCGGGCGGCGAAACCTCCTCCTCGGCGACGCCCACCGTCTTCTTCATCCAGGCGAAGTAGCGCACCTTCATTCGGCACTTCCCGGCGGCGTATCCTCCGCCATGTGACGCAGGCCGGTCTGCAGATAGTCGTAACCGGTGATCAGGGTGAGGATCGACGCCAGCCAGATCAGCACCAGCCCGACATTGGTGACCCACAGCGGCACGGCGTCGCCCAGCAGCAGCACGGCGATCGCCACCATCTGCGTGCCGGTCTTCCATTTGGCGAGCTGGCTGACCGGCAGGCCGACCCGCAGTTCGGCCAGGAACTCGCGCAGGCCGGAGACCAGGATCTCGCGCGCCAGGATGATCAGCGCCGCCAGCACGTGCACTCCGCGCAGGGTGCCGCTGTTCACCATCATCACCAGCGCCGCCGCGACCAGGAGCTTGTCGGCGATCGGATCGAGGAAGCGGCCGAAGCGCGAGATCTGATGATAGCGGCGCGCGAAATAGCCGTCGAACCAGTCGGTCACGCAAGCCGCCACGAACAGGATCGAGGACAGCCACTGCGCCCAGCCGCGCTCGAGCCAGAAGCAGGCCACGACCAGCGGAATCGCGGCGATGCGCGACAGGGTGAGGATGTTGGGCAGATTGAGCATGCGCGGGGTTGTTTTACCGGCCGCCCCGGAAGTGGTCATGGATTTTCTGGGCCAGCGCGCCGGAAATGCCGGGCACCGATTTGATGTCTTCGAGCGTTGCTGCACCCACCGCGCGGGCGCTGCCGAAATGGTGCAGCAGGGCGCGCTTGCGCGCGGTGCCGATGCCCGGCACCTCGTCGAGCGCCGAGCGCGTGATGTCGGCGGCGCGGCGCGTGCGATGCGTGCCGATGGCGAAGCGATGTGCCTCGTCGCGCAGCCGCTGCAGGAAATAGAGCACTGGATCGCGCGGCTCGAGCGAGAAGGGTTGGCGGCCCGGCATGAAGAAGCGCTCGCGGCCGGCGTCGCGGTCGGGCCCCTTGGCGATGCCGACGACTGGGATGTCGTCCAACCCGAGTTCGGCCAGCACGCCGCGCGCCGCCTCGAGCTGGCCCTGGCCGCCGTCGATCAGCACCAGGTCGGGCCAGCTCTCCTCGGCCCGGTCGGGCGTCTCCTTGAGCTGGCGGCCGAAGCGGCGGCTCATCACCTCGCGCATCATGGCGAAGTCGTCGCCGGCCGCTTCCTCGCTCTTGATGTTGAATTTGCGGTAGCTGTTCTTGATGAAGCCGTCCGGTCCCGCCACCACCATGGCGCCGATCGGCGCGTGGCCCTGGATGTGGCTGTTGTCGTAGATCTCGATGCGCTCGGGCGCGCCATCGAGCCCGAACACGCGCGCCACGCCTTCCAGCAACTGGCGCTGCGTGCCGCGCTCGGCCATGCGCCGCGCCAGGGCTTCGCGCGCGTTGAGGACGGCCTGGTCGAGCGCATCCTTCTGGTCGCCACGCTTGGGATTGCGGATCTCGACCTTGTGGCCCGCGCTGAGGGCGAGGGCGCTTTCCAGCAGCCCGGCTTCCGCCACTTCGTGACTGACCAGGACCAGCTTCGGCGCCTGGCGTGCCTCGTAGAACTGGCCGATGAAGGCCGACAGCACGTCGGCTTCAGCGAGCTCCTTGGCATGACTGGGGAAGTACGCGCGGTTGCCGAGGTTTTGCCCGGCGCGCAGGAAGAAGACCTGGACGCAGACCTGTCCGCCCTCCGAGTGCGCGGCGAAGATGTCGGCTTCGTCGATCGACTCGAGGCTGATCGCCTGGTGCGACTGGATGTGCGCGAGCGCCCGCACGCGGTCGCGCAAGACCGCCGCTTCCTCGAAATTGAGGTCGGTCGAGGCCTTCTCCATGCGACCCACCAGGGCCTGCTGGACCTCGCGGTTGCGGCCGCCCAGGAAGCCGCGCACGTCGTCGACGATGGCATCGTATTCGGTCTTCGCGATGCGGCCGACGCAGGGCGCCGTGCAGCGCTTGATCTGGTACTGCAGGCAAGGCCGTGTGCGCGTCGAGAACACGCCGTCGGAGCACGAGCGCAACGGAAAGGCGCGCTGCAGCGCGTAGAGCGTGCGGTTCACGGCGGTGGCCGAGGCGAACGGGCCGAAATATTCGTTGCCGGCATCGCGCGTGCCGCGATGCTTAGCGAGCTGCGGCCACTCGGTGTCCTTGCGGATCACGATATAGGGGAACGATTTGTCGTCGCGCAGCAGCACGTTGAAGCGTGGCCGGAAGCGCTTGATCAGGTTGTTTTCCAGCAGCAGAGCCTCGGCCTCACTGCCGGTGACGACGAATTCCATGCCGCGCGTGCTCTGGACCATGCGCATCAGGCGGGTCTCGAGCCGGTTCGGCTGGGTATAGGCGGCGACGCGGCTGCGCAGCGAGCGCGCCTTGCCGACATACAGCACCTCGCCGTCGGCCCCGATCATGCGATAGACGCCCGGCTTCTTGGGAAGCGTACGCACGAACTCGGCGATGACGCGGATTCCGTCGGCCAACGACCCTTCGACGGGCGCCGCTTCGTCCTGCGGTTTATGTTCGGTATCGTTCTCGTCGATCACGGGTGTGGGGAAATCTGTGAGCAAGCCGGCTGCGACACGGAGGTTACCTCCGAGTCACGATATTGACTCAATGTAGGCAGGGTGGCAGCCGCTCGCCAGCGTGCGCCTAATCCGTTGTCGAGACTTACTTATTCAGAACGGCATAAACTCGGATGAAAACTGGCGGACGGCAGACGTTCCCGCTTTGATCCGATCGGCTGCCGCGCTCCGATGTGTGGATAACTGGCGAGTTCACGACCGCCAAAGCTCGATGAAAAAGACCTTAAAGGGACTCCGGGCTGGCGGCGCACAGCCTGTCTTCGAGGTCATCGGCCTGAGCTTCCAACCGCTCGGCAAACGCGACAAGGCGTGCGACGTCATCGCGGTTGGGCAAGGAACCCGCCACCCGTCTGGCATGCGCGGCCGCTTCGCGCTTTGCCTCTACTTCTCCGGGAAAATCCATCTATTCCACCGCTCCGCGGAGATAACGGGCGCAAAGTGCGGATGGTTGCCATTTGCGCTTGGTCGTCGCCCGCCGGTTCGCCCAGCGGGTCCTGTCGAAGTCCCCTCAACGACGAGAAAGCTCCGTCAGAGCACCCCGAGCATGCGGCCGACCAGCGGGTGGCGGACCACGTCGCCGTCGTTGAGCCGAACCACCGCCACGTCGTCGAATCCTTCGAGACGCTGGGCGATGCCCGAGAGCCCGGACAATTCGGGCAACAGGTCGGTCTGGTCCGGATCGCCGGTGATCACCATGGTCGAGTGCCAGCCGAGCCGGGTCAGCAGCATCTTGAGCTGGCCGTAGGTGCAGTTCTGCGCCTCGTCGATCAGCACGAAGCTGTTGTTGAGCGTGCGGCCGCGCATGAACGCGACCGGCGCGATTTCGATCGTGCCGTCGTCGATGTTCTGCTTGAGCCGCTTGGCCCCCATGCGGTCGTTCAGCGCGTCGTAGAGCGGGCGGAGATAGGGATCGAGCTTCTCGCGCATGTCGCCCGGCAGGAAGCCCAG
>Ga0070741_10003250_pt1 | contig 40889 bp, 40 predicted proteins | sample Coa_R1_4_FD_66440 | JGI IMG/M metagenome (GOLD analysis project Ga0070741, IMG submission 66440) | Surface soil microbial communities from Centralia Pennsylvania, which are recovering from an underground coalmine fire - Coalmine... | ecosystem: Environmental > Terrestrial > Soil > Unclassified ...
ACGGCCTCATCGCCATCGGCTACACGATGGTGTTCGGCATCATCGGCATGGTGAACTTCGCCCACGGCGACGTGTTCATGGTGTCGTCGTTCATCGCGCTGATCGCGTTTCTCATTGTCACAGCCTGGCTGGGCATCAGTTCCATCGCGCTGGCGCTGTTCATCATCCTCATCGTCGCCATGCTGTTCACCTCGCTGATCAATTGGGTGATCGAACGCGTGGCCTATCGGCCGCTGCGCGGCTCGTTTCGCCTCGCCCCGCTGATCTCGGCCATCGGCATGTCGATCTTTCTGTCGAACTTCGTGCAGGTGACCCAGGGCCCGCGCAACAAATCGATCCCGCCCATGATCCAGGGCGAGTTCGTGCTGTCGAACCGCAACGATTTTGCGCTGACCCTGTCCTACAAGCAGCTCATCATCTGGGGCATCACCGCGGTGCTGCTGGTGGCGTTCTGGTACCTGGTGGCGAAGACCCGGCTCGGCCGCGCTCAGCGCGCCTGCGAGCAGGACCAGAAGATGGCGGCGCTGGTCGGCGTCGACGTCGACCGCACCATCTCGATGACGTTCGTCATCGCCGCCGCGCTCGCCGCCGTCGCCGGCACCATGTACCTGATGTACTACGGCGTCGTGAATTTCGCCGATGGCTTTGTGCCGGGGGTCAAGGCGTTCACCGCCGCCGTGCTCGGCGGCATCGGCTCGCTGCCCGGCGCCGTGGTCGGCGGCATTCTGATAGGCCTGATCGAGACGCTGTGGTCGGCCTACTTTTCCATCGACTACAAGGACGTCGCCGCCTTTTCGGTGCTGGCGATCACCTTGATCTTCCTGCCGCAGGGTCTGTTCGGCCGGCCCGATGTCGAAAAAGTCTGAGGCGCAGGCCCCACCCGCGGTGCGGCGTGTCGATATCGCCGGCGCCTTGCGCGATGCCGGTGTGATCGGTCTGATCAGCGTCGGCCTATTCCTGCCGCTGATCGGCTTTCAGACTGTCACCAACATTCGCGACGAACTGATCGCGATGACGCGCTGGCCGCTGTTGCTGGCCCTCGTCGTCGCCATCGCCGTGGTCCGGTTCGCCTATTCGGTGGCGCTGGCGCCGTGGTTGGCGCGACGCGCGCTGCGGCCGCCGCAAGCGGCGCCGCTCTGGGCAAGCCAAATCCGGCGCTGGCTGGTGCCGTTCGCCATCGGTTTCGTCATCGTGTACCCCGTCGTCGTCGTCGCCATCGTCGGGTTCGGCGGCGCGGCGCGCTGGATCGACAATTTCGGCATCCAGATTCTCATCTACATTATGCTCGGCTGGGGGCTGAATATCGTGGTCGGTCTCGCCGGCCTGCTCGATCTCGGCTACGTCGCCTTCTATGCGGTCGGCGCCTATTCGTATGCGCTGCTTGCCAAGAATTTCGGCCTGTCGTTCTGGATCCTGCTGCCGCTGGCCGGCATCTTGAGCTCGTTCTGGGGAATCCTGCTCGGCTTCCCGGTGCTCCGGCTGCGCGGCGATTATCTTGCCATCGTCACGTTGGCCTTCGGCGAGATCATCCGGCTCGTCCTGATCAACTGGGTCGACCTCACCAATGGCTACGCCGGCATCACCGGAATTCCACGGCCGACCTTGTTCGGTATTCCGTTCACCGCCAACGATGACGGCTTTGCAGCGGTCTTCGGTCTCGAATTCTCACCAGCGTATCGGGTTATCTTTCTTTATTACATCATTCTGGCGCTGGGGCTGTTGACATGCTTCGTCACGGTGCGGCTGCGCCGGCTGCCCATCGGCCGCGCCTGGGAAGCGCTCCGCGAGGATCAGATCGCCTGCCGCTCGCTCGGCATCAACACCACCAACACCAAGCTCACGGCGTTTGCCATGGGCGCGATGTTCGCCGGCTTTGCCGGCTCGTTCTTCGCCGCGCGGCAGGGATTCATCTCGCCGGAGTCGTTCACATTTCTGGAGTCGGCAACGGTGCTGTCCATCGTCGTGCTCGGCGGCATGGGCAGCCAGATCGGCGTCGCCATCGCCGCGGTGGTGATGATCGGCGGCACTGAAATCCTGCGCCAGCTCAATTTTCTCAAGCAGATTTTCGGCCCGACCTTCGATCCGACCCAGTACCGCATGCTGCTGTTCGGGCTCGCCATGGTGCTGATCATGATCTGGCGGCCGCGCGGACTGATCGCGACCCGCGATCCCTCGGTGTTCCTCAAAGAGCGCAAGACCATCGGCGCCGATATGGTGGCGGAGGGCCGCGGCTGATGGCGCACGACGACGCCACCGTGCTCAAGGTCGAGCATTTGACCATGCGGTTCGGCGGCCTGGTCGCGGTCGACGATCTGTCCTTCGAAGTCAAAGACGGCTCGATCACCGCGCTGATTGGACCGAACGGCGCCGGCAAGACCACGGTGTTCAACTGCATCACCGGCTTTTACCGGCCGAGCGAAGGCCGCATCGCGCTGCGCCGCGGCGCGCCGGCGCTGTGGCAGGCGTTGGAAAGCCTCACCGACAGCGGCAAGCGCGGTGTCACGCGTCCCGACGGCGCGCTGTTCCTGCTCGAACGCATGCCGGATTATCTCGTGGCGCGGCAGGCGCGCGTCGCCCGCACCTTCCAGAACATCCGGCTGTTCGCCGGCATGACGGTGTTGGAAAATCTCCTGGTCGCGCAGCACAACCGGCTGATGCTCGCCTCCGGCTACACGCTCCTTGGCGTCCTCGGCTTGCCCTCCTACGCCACAGCCGAACGCGCCGCTCTCGACAAGGCCCGGCTTTTTCTCGATCGCTTCGGCCTGCTCGACCGCGCCGACGATCCGGCCGGCGAACTGCCATATGGCGCGCAGCGCCGGCTCGAAGTCGCCCGCGCGCTGTGCACCGATCCGGTGCTGCTCTGCCTCGACGAACCGGCCGCCGGACTCAATGCGCGCGAAAGCGCCGAGCTCAACGAGCTGCTGCTGGTCATCCGCAACGAGTTCGACATTTCGATCCTGCTGATCGAGCACGACATGAGCGTGGTGATGAACATCTCCGACCGCGTCGTGGTGCTCGATTACGGCGTCAAGATTTCCGACGGCGCGCCCGAGGAGGTGCGCAACGATCCGAAGGTGATCGGCGCTTATCTGGGCGTCGCCGACGACGAGGTGGCGCAGGTCGAGGCCACGGTCGGGCTATGAGCGCCCTCCTCTCCATCCACGGCGTGACGGCCTTTTACGGCCACGTCCGCGCGCTCAAGGGCGTCGACCTGGAAGTCAATGCCGGCGAGATCGTGGCGTTGATCGGCGCCAATGGCGCCGGCAAATCGACCCTGATGATGACGGTATGCGGCAATCCGCGGGCGCGCGAGGGTCGCATCGTGTTCGACGGCCGCGACATCACCCACCTGCCGACCCACGAGATCGCCCGCCTCAAGCTCGCCCAGGCGCCGGAGGGCCGCCGGATCTTTCCGCGCATGACGGTTCTGGAAAACCTGCAGATGGGCGCGACCACGGCAGAGCCGGCGCAATTCGAGGCCGATCTGCAGCGCGTGATGACGTTGTTTCCGCGGCTGCAACAGCGGCTCACCCAGCGCGGCGGCACGCTCTCGGGCGGCGAGCAGCAGATGCTCGCCATCGCGCGGGCACTGATGAGCCGGCCGCGCCTGTTGTTGCTCGACGAGCCGTCGCTCGGCCTCGCGCCGTTGATCGTGCGGCAGATTTTCGACGCCATCCGAAAGCTCAACAGCGAAGACGGATTGAGCGTGTTCCTGGTCGAGCAGAACGCCTACCATGCGCTCAAGCTCGCGCACCGCGGTTATGTCATGGTCAACGGCCTGATCACGCTGTCGGGCACCGGCCGCGAATTGCTCGACCGCCCCGAAGTCAAATCCGCCTACCTCGAGGGCGGCCGCCAGCAAGTGCAATGACCGAGCAACCCGGCATCCTGCACACTATCGCCGCCCTCCTCTACGAGGACGAGTCGCTCGGCATCTTTGTTCTGATCACCGTCGTGCTCGGTGGCGGCGCCGCGCTGCTCGCCGGCCGCGCCATCGCCGCGACCTGGCGGCCGTGGTGGCAGGTCGTCATCTATACGCTGATCCTCGGCGGCGCCGTGCGCTTCATCCATTTCGCGCTGTTCGGCGGCACGCTGCTGTCGCCGCATTATTACGCGGTCGACTGCGCCATTTGCCTCGTCGCCGGATTGCTCGGGTTCCGCGCCGCGCGGGTGGCGCAAATGGTCAGACAATACCGTTGGATCAACGTCGCCGACGGGCCGCTGCGCTGGCGCCGCAAGCCGCAATGACGTAACCTGACGGCACCTTCGGACATGCCGACTGTACGCTTCAGAGAGGGGACCACCATGAAACGGATCACCACGCTCGGCCTTGCGCTGGGCCTTGCCTGCGCGCTCGCCGGTTCCGCCACGGCGCAAGTCAAGTTCGGCGTCGGCGGCCCGATCACCGGCCCCAATGCCGCCACCGGCGCGCAGATGAAGAACGGAGTCGAGCAGGCTGCCGCCGATCTCAAAACCATTCTGGGCAAGACCATCACGGTCGAGTTCGGCGACGACGTCTCCGATCCCAAGCAGGGCGTCTCGGTCGCCAACAATTTCGCTGCCGACGGCGTCAAGTTCGTGATCGGCCACTACAATTCCGGCGTGACCATCCCCGCCTCCGACGTCTATCAGGAAAACGGCATTCTCCAGATCACGCCCGCCTCGACCAACCCGACCGTCACCGAACGCAAGATGTGGAACATCTTCCGCACCTGCGGCCGCGACGATCAGCAGGGCCAGGTCGCCGGCAAGTACATCCTGGCGCACTTCAAGGGCAAGAAGATCGCCTTCGTCAACGACAAGACCACGTACGGCAAAGGCCTCGCCGACGAGACGCTCAAGACCATCCGCGCCGGCGGCATGAAGGAAGTGCTCAACGAAGGCATCAACACCGGCGAGAAGGACTACTCAGCGCTGATTTCGAAGATCAAGCAGTCCGGCGCCGATCTCGTCTATTTCGGCGGCCTCTATACCGAAGGCGGGCTGATCGTGCGCCAGATGCGCGACCAGGGCGTCAAGGCGCCGCTCATGGGCGGCGACGGCATCACCTCCGACGAATTCGCAACCGTCGGCGGCCCGGGCGTGGTCGGCACCCTGATGACCTACGGTCCGGACCCGCGCAACCGGCCGGAGGCGAAGGCGGTCGTCGAGGAATTCCGCAAGAAGGGTTTTGAGCCGGAAGCCTACACGCTCTACAGCTATGCCGGCGTGCAGATCATCAAGCAGGCGGCCGAGGCAGCCAAATCGCTCGACCCGAAAAAGGTCGCCGAGAAGATGCACTCGGGCATGACCTTCAACACCGTGCTCGGCCCGTACGCGTATGACAAGAAGGGCGACATCACCAAGCTCGACTACGTGATGTACATCTGGAAGAAGGACGCCTCCGGCAAGGTCACCTACGCCCAATGTCCGGCGTCCGGCTGCCAGTGAGGGCACCATGATCCGCAACATCGGTGCGATCGCGCTCACCGCCGCGTCTTTGCTGGCGGTGACGCCCGTCTTGGCCAAGGAATGCTACGCGCCCGACGCGTTGGCGCAGGCGCGCTCGTTCTCGCGTGCGGTCATCACCGAAGGCGGCAAGACGGTCTGGCTCGGCGGCCAGACCGGATCGCCGGACAAGAACTTCGAGGGACAGGCGCGCGATGCCTTCGCCTCGCTCGACAAGACCATCAAGGGCGTCGGCGGCAGCGGCATCAAGGACATGGTCACCATGACTGTGTTCATCACCGATGTCCGCAACGGCGATCGCCTGACCGAACTTCGCAAGGAGATTTTCGGCGATTGTTTTCCGGCCAGCGCATTGATCACGGTCACCGGACTGGCGCGTCCCGGGCTTCAGATTGAGATTCAGGGCATCGCCGTCATCGGCGGCAAGTAGCGTTAGATCGCGAGATTGTTGAGCGCCGGAAAGGCCTCAAGGAGCCAAGTCCCGAAATCGCCGATCCAGCCGGCAAAAAACGCGATGCCGGCGAGCACAAGGAGCCCGCCCATCACCTTCTCGACCTTGTGCAGATGCGCGCGGAAGCCGGCGAGGAACGCGGCGAATGCCTCAGCCGCAAACGCCGCAATGATGAACGGCACGCCGAGCCCTAGCGAATAAATCGCCAGCAGCCCGGCGCCGCGCGCCACGGTGCCTTCGGAGCCGGCAATCGCCAGGATGGCGCCGAGGATTGGCCCGATGCAGGGCGTCCAGCCGAAGGCAAAGGCGAGCCCCATCAGGTAGGCGCCCCACAGCCCGACCGGCTTTTCCACCGCCACGCGCCGCTCCTGCATTAAAAAGGCCATGCGGGTGACGCCGAGAAAGTGCAGCCCCATGAGAATGATGGCGATGCCGGCGATCTTGCCGAGCACATACGAATAGGCTCGCAGCAGCGCCCCGATGACGCTGGCGCTGGCGCCGAGCGCAACGAACACCGTGGTGAAACCGAGCACGAACAACAGCGCGGCCACCATCGTCTCGCGCCGCACCTGCGGCCCGGCCTCCTTGTCGGCAAAGCGTTCCAGCGAGGCCCCGGTCAGGTAGACGAGGTAGGGCGGCACCAGCGGCAGCACGCAGGGCGAAAGAAAGCTCAGCATCCCGGCAACGAGCGCCGCGACCACGGTGACATTCGGCATGGAACGCACTCATGCCCGGATGCTCCCGGCCGCGCAAGGCTGCGGCCGCCGGCCTACGAGGATGTGAAGCCACATTTGCCCGCGTTCACGTGAGAATGAAGTACGCCGCGCCAAACGGTTGACGTTGCCGAAAAAATCGTCTCCGCTTCATCGGCCTTGCGAGCCGCCATGCGCAACCTCATCACCGACGTGCCGGGCCTCAAAGTCGGCCATGCGCAGGACCTGCGCCTGGGTTCCGGCGCCACCGCCATCGTATTCGACGAACCGGCCATCGGCTCGATCGACCTGCGTGGCGGTGCCCCGGGGACGCGCGAAACGGCGCTGCTCGATCCCGCCCAGACCATCGAGGGCATCGATGCCATTTCGCTTTCCGGCGGATCGAGCTTCGGCCTTGATGCCGCATCGGGCGTGCAGGCCTGGTTGAAGGAACAAGGCCGCGGTTTTGCCGTCGGTCCCTCGCGCGTGCCGATCGTGCCGGCCGCCATCGTGTTCGATCTCAACAATGGTAGCGACAAGAATTGGGGCCGGTTTCCGCCTTATCGCGACCTGGGCTACGCGGCGGCTGCAGCGGCGGGCTCTGATTTTGCCCTCGGCAGCGTCGGCGCCGGCACCGGCCCGACGACCGTCAACTGCAAGGGTGGCCTCGGTTCTGCGTCGGCTCAGAACGCGGACGGTCACATCGTCGGCGCTCTCGCTGTCGTCAACGCCGTCGGCAGCGTTACGGTCGGTTCCGGTCCCTGGTTCTGGGCAGCGCCATACGAGCAGAATGGCGAGTTCGGCGGCCTCGGTCTGCCCAGCCCGTTTCCCGCCGCCGCACTGGAACCGCGCACCAAGATCAGCCCGCGCGTGAGCACCACGCTCGTGGTTGTCGCGACCGACGCCATCCTCAGCAAAGCGCAGGCCAAGCGGCTCGCGATCATGGCCCAATCCGGGCTATCTCGCGCCATCTATCCGATCCACACGCCGCTCGACGGCGACATCGTGTTCGCTGCTTCAACGGGGCGAACGCGGCTGGCCGATCCGATGCTGGCACTGACCAAGCTCGGCACGCTGGCCGCCAATGTCGTGGCACGCGCGATCGCGCGCGGCGTGTTCGAAGCGACGGCGCTCCCCTTCCCCGGCGCATTGCCAAGCTGGAAGGATCGGTTCGGCCGCTGACGCTGCGGACCGCGCCAAGGAGCGACGTGCCGCGGAAGCCACAATCAAAATCTTTTGCGTTAACCGTGCTGTGATTCCGAGCGCCTTTTCGTTGACTCGTCTGACGATTGCGCCTTCACTTTTGGCAAGTGGCATTTGCGGTGGAGGGTGCGGTGCGCGCGTTTATTGTTGTGGTTGCCGCTTTGGCAACCCTGGGCCTCGCGGCCTTCGGCGTCGTGGCGGCACAACGAGCGATCCAGCCGGGCAACTTCGTGCTCGCCGTCCACCCGGCCAAACCGGCGGCCGCGGTGCCGGCCCCCGTCGTCGGCGAAAAGGCCGGCGAGCCGGCGGCGCAAGGACCGATCGTAGCAGCCCCGATCCCGGTTGCACCGGTTGTTGCAGTGCCGGCCCCTGCTCCGGCCGAGCCGGCGCGGCTTGCGCAAAACACCGCGGCGCCGAATGCGGCACCCGCTCCCGGCGCGGCGCTCGCCAGCGCCACCCAGAACGGCTCCGGCCCGGCCAACGGTCTGCCCGCCTGCGACAAGCCGGGCGCCATGGGACTGGCGCGCGTCGTCGAAATCGACACCAAAGGCGGCCCCGCATTCGGCTTCGAGCATTTCAAGCAATACGACTTCTTGCGCGAGCACGAAGTGGTGCTGACGTTCGACGACGGCCCGTGGCCGGAGAACACGCCCGCCGTGATCAAGGCGCTGACCGACCAATGCGCCAAGGCAACCTTCTTCGAGATCGGCGAGCACGCCACGTGGCACCCGGAAATTTCGAAAATGGTCGCCGCCGCCGGCATGACCATCGGCAGCCACACCTGGTCGCACAAGGATCTGGCCAGGAACCCGTATGCCAGCGACATCGAGCAGGCCAAGCAGGAGATCGAGATGGGCGTGAGCGCCGTGCATGCGGCGGTCGACGGCCCGGTCGCACCATTCTTCCGCTTCCCCGACCTGCAGCAGCCGCCGACGCTGTTGTCCTATCTCGCCGAGCGCAACATCGCCACTTTCTCGACCGACCTCGACTCGTTCGACTTCAAGATGCGGCGGCCCGAGCAGGTCATCAAATCGGTGATGAGCAAGCTGCAGAAGCGCGGCAAGGGCATCGTGCTGATGCACGATTTCCAGCACGCCACCGCCGAGGCGATGCCTGAACTCCTGCGTCAGCTCAAGGCCGGCGGCTTTAAGATCGTCCACATGGTGCCGAAGGCGCCGGTCACGACGGTGGCGAAGTACGACGAAATGCTGCGCACCCAGGACAAGCTGTCGGTCAACAACACGCGTCCTGAAAACGCCGTGGTGCGCACGATCAGCGGCAATTAAAAGAACCGCTCCGCGCCATACGGCTTCGGATCGCAGAACGGCGTCGCGCCGCTCATCATCTCGGCGATGAGCCGCCCGGTCGCCGGCCCCAGCGTCAGTCCCCAATGGGCGTGGCCGTAAGCGAGCCATAGGCCGCGGCTCCCTGGCGCGCGCCCGATCACCGGGCGCGAATCCGGAAAGCACGGCCGCGCGCCGAGCCACGGCTGCGTTTCCACCGGCTCGCCGAGTGCAAACAATTGCCGTGCCACCGGCAGGACCCGCGCGAATTGCACCGGCGTCGGTGCCGCATCGCGCGCGGCGAATTCGGCGCCGGTCGTCAGCCGGACGCCTTGCTCCATGGGCGCCAGGCAATAGCCGTTGTCGGCATCGAGCACCGGGCGGCTCAATCCCGCATTGCCCTGGGCATGGAAGTGGCGGTGATAGCCGCGCTTGACCCCGAGCGGCAGCTTGAGACCGAGCGGAGCGAGCACGTCGGGCGCCCACGGACCGAGCGCCACCACCACGTCGCCGGCATCGATCGGCCCGGATGCGGTATCGACCCGCCAGTGCGGATGAACGCGATGCAGGCTGCGCGCATCGCCGTTCGCGGTGATGCCGCCGAGCGCGGCGAAGCGCGCCGCGTAGGCGCGCGTCAGCGTAAGCGGATTGCTCACGCTCATGGCGCCGGTCCAGTGCACCGCGTGGCGGAACACCGGGGCGAGCGAGGGCTCGAGCGCGCGCGCCGCCTCGGTGTCGAGCGGCACGTTGGCGATGCCGAGGCTCGCCGCAAGTTCAAGCTCGTGCGCCTGCGCGGCAAACGAACGGTCGCCGCGATAAAGCTTGAGCCAGCCGGTGCGGCGCACGTAACGCTCGGCGCCGGCCTCGCCGACCAGCACCTCATGCTCGGCGACAGCCCGGGCAAACAACGGCCGCAGCGCTTGTGCGGTCTCCCAGAGGCGCGCCGGCTGCGACGCGGCGCGAAACGCCAACAGCCACGGCGCCACCTGCGGCAGAAACGACAGATGATAATTGGCCTCAGGGGCGCGCTTGAGCGCGATGCGTAACAGCGTCGTTAAGCGCGACGGAAACGCCTGCGGCAAGATCGTGTTGCCTTCGATGATGCCGGTATTGCCGTAGGAGGTGCCCTCCCCGACCCCGCCGCGGTCGACCAACGCGACGCTGAGACCGCGCTTGGCCAGATGCAGCGCAATCGAGGTGCCGACAATGCCGGCTCCAAGCACGATGACGTCGCTGCGCGCCACTGAAAAACCTCCGCTGCTGCTTCACTGGTTATTGGATTTCCATATTGCCGATCAAGCCGGCGCGCGGCCCAAGCGTTGCCGCCCAGCCGGCGCCATGATAGGCGGAACCGCCATTGCGGAGAGCGCCGTGACGCGTCCCCTGATCATCGCCCCGTCGATCCTGTCGGCCGATTTCGCCAAGCTCGGCGACGAAGTGCGGGCGGTCGATCAAGCCGGCGCCGACTGGATCCATGTCGACGTCATGGACGGCCATTTCGTGCCCAACATTTCGATCGGCCCCGACGTGGTCAAGGCGATCCGGCCGCACACCGCAAAACCCCTCGACTGCCACCTGATGATCGCGCCGTGCGATCCGTACCTCGAAGCCTTCGCCAAGGCCGGCGCCGACATCATCACGGTGCACGTCGAGGCCGGCCCGCACATCCACCGCTCGCTGCAGGCCATTCGCGCGCTCGGCAAAAAGGCCGGCGTGACCATGAATCCCGGCACGCCGGAGAGCACCGTCGAGCACGTCATCGACATCGTCGATCTGATCCTGGTCATGTCGGTCAATCCCGGCTTCGGCGGCCAGAAATTCATTACCGGCGCGCTCGACAAGGTGCGCAATCTGCGCGCCATGGCGGCCGGCCGCCCGATCGACATCGAGATCGACGGCGGCATCACGCCGCAAATCGCGCCGGAGGCGGCGCGCGCCGGCGCCAATGCCTTTGTCGCCGGATCGGCGGTGTTCAAGGATCGCACGCCCGAATCCTGTCGCGCCAATATCGCGGCGATCCGCAACGCGGCGGCGCTGGCGCGCGGAGAGGCAGCCTGATGGGCATCCTGATCGACGGCAAATGGACCGACGAGCAACTGCCGGAAGAGACCGGCAAGGCCGGCGACTTCCGCCGCGCCGACAGCCGTTTCCGCGGCGTCATCACCGCCGACGGCTCGTCCGGCTTCAAGGCCGAGCCCGGGCGCTACCATTTGTATGTCGCGCACGGCTGTCCGTGGGCGCACCGCACCTTGATCTACCGCGCCGTCAAGAATCTTTCGGACGCGATCTCGGTCGCTTACGCCGTTCCGGGTCTGCGCGAGCACGGCTGGACGTTCGAGGACAATCCGGATTTTCCCGACTGCACGCCCGACCGGATCAACGGCTTCCACTATCTGCACGAGGCCTACACGGCGAGCGACCCGCACTATACCGGCAAGGTCACCGTGCCGACGCTGTGGGACAAGAAGACCGGCCGCATCGTCAACAACGAATCGTCCGAAATCATCCGCATGCTCAACAGCGCCTTCGACGGCGTGGGCGCCGAGCGGACCGATTACTATCCGCAGCCGCTGCGCGGCGAGATCGACCGCCTCAATGAGCTCACCTACGCCAACGTCAATAACGGCGTCTATCGCGCCGGCTTCGCCCGCTCGCAGGCGGCCTACGAGGCGGCGTACGACGGGCTGTTTGCCGCACTCGACGAGCTGGAAATCCGGCTCGGCAGCCAGCGCTATCTGGTGGGGCGGCAGATCACCGAGGCCGACTGGCGGCTGTTTCCGACCCTGGTGCGCTTCGACGTCGCCTACTTCTCGCTGTTCAAGTGCAACCGCAATCGGATCGCCGATTTCCCGAATCTGTCGAACTACATGCGCGAGCTTTATCAGGTGCCGGGCGTCGCCGAAACGGTGAAGCCGCGCTATTACGTGATCAATTATTATTCGATCGCCCGGGCCAATCCGAACGGCATCATTCCGAAGGGCACGCCGATCGATCTCGGCCAGCCGCACGACCGCGCCCGCTTGGCGGCCTAGGCGTCGTCCTCCGCGCCGCCGCCTCGCGCGACGCCCCGCAATTGTTGCGCTTTGCCCGATCTGCTACAGCGCAGGCTGGCCCGCGAGGTGGCGATGATTCCGCGTTACACACGCCCCGACATGGCGGCGATCTGGTCGCCCGAGACGCGCTTTCGCATCTGGTTCGAGATCGAGGCGCATGCCGCCGACGCCATGGCCGAGCTCGGCATCATTCCCAAGGACGCGGCGAAGACGATCTGGGCCAAGGGCAAAAACGCCCGCTTCGACGTTGAGCGCATTGAGGAGATCGAGCGCGAGGTCAAGCACGACGTCGTCGCCTTTCTCACCCACTTGGCCGAAATCGTCGGACCCGCCGCGCGTTTCGTCCACCAGGGCATGACATCGTCGGACGTGCTCGACACCTGCCTGAACGTGCAGTTGGTGCGCGCCGCCGATCTGCTCATTGCCGACGTGGACAAGCTCAACACCGCCATCGAGCGCCGCGCCTTCGAGCACAAGTACACCCCGACCGTCGGCCGCTCCCACGGCATCCACGCCGAACCGACCACGTTCGGGCTAAAGCTCGCCGTCGCCTATGCGGAATTCGCCCGCGCCAAGGAGCGCCTCGTTGCCGCGCGCCGCGAGGTCGCGACCTGCGCGATTTCCGGCGCGGTCGGCACCTTTGCGCAGGTCGACCCGCGGGTCGAAGCCTATGTGGCGAACAAGATGGGGCTCGCCGTCGAGCCGATCTCGACCCAGGTCATTCCGCGGGACCGCCACGCCATGTATTTCGCCACGCTCGGCGTGGTCGCCGCCTCGGTCGAGCGTCTCGCCACCGAAATCCGCCACCTGCAGCGCACGGAAGTGCTGGAAGCCGAGGAATATTTCTCGCCGGGCCAGAAAGGCTCCTCGGCCATGCCGCACAAGCGCAACCCGGTGCTCTCGGAAAATCTGGTCGGGCTCGCCCGCATGGTGCGCGCTTACGTAACGCCGGCGCTGGAGGACGTCGCGCTGTGGCACGAGCGCGACATTTCGCATTCGTCGGTCGAGCGCATGATCGGCCCCGACGCCACGGTGACGCTCGACTTCGCGCTCGCCCGGCTCGCCGGCGTGATCGACAAGCTCGTCGTCTATCCGCAGAACATGCGCAAGAATCTCGACCGACTCGGCGGTCTCGTCCACTCGCAGCGCGTGCTGCTGGCGCTGACCCAGAAAAACGTCGCGCGCGAGGACGCCTATCGGCTGGTGCAGCGCAATGCCATGAAAGCCTGGGCGGACGAAGGCGATCTCCTAAGCCTGCTGCTCGCCGACAAGGACGTACGCAAACACCTGGGCGAAGCCGAGCTCAAAGCCAATTTCGACCTCGACTTTCACTTCGCCCAGGTCGACACGATCTTCCGGCGCGTGTTCGGCCACGCCTGAGCGCTTCGGCGCTACATTCCCGCTCAATCGAATCGGTCGCGGCCAACCGGCCGCGGTGAGCATTCGATCGTTGTCAACGCTCCATCCACAGCTTTTTCAGCTCGGCATTATTTGCCCGACTCGGCCGCCATACGTAGGTTTGCGGCACAATCTTGACTGGGGGAGCACATGGGCCGCCTGGTACACAAGCCGCGACTTCCGGATCTCGACATGGACATCGCGGCGCTCGAGGGCGTGTTGCAGTCCGGCATTGCCGGCGTACCGATGGCCAATGCCGAGCCAGCCGACAATTATCTCGAGCGCATGGTCAAATACGTGCCGGCGGAGATCTTCGCCGGCTTCATGCTGATCAACGCCATTCTCGACCAGGCGATGAAATCGGGCGGCCCTGACGCCACCATGGCGGGCTTGCCGGTGAGCGGCATTGCGATAGGCGCGCTCGTCTTCGCCATGATGCTGGTGCCGCTGTTCTGCTGGTATGTCCGCGAGGAGAACGACGCCTGGGTCAGCCACGCCGTCGTGTCGACGGTCGCCTTTCCGTTCTGGGCCTACCTCCTTGGCGCCGTCGCCTTTGCCGAACGCCATGACGGCAATCTCGCCGTCATTCTGGTGCTGACCTTCACCGCGGTCAGCGGCTTGGTGACACCGCGGGCGCACCGGCCCACACCGGCACGCGAGCGCCACGAATCCACCTTCAAGGACGCGCCCCGCCGCCTGGTCGAAAGCCTGACAGCATAAACGCATTCGGTTCCGGCACCGACACAACGGCCCCAGCGCACGGCCATTGCGGCGGCGCGATTCCCTGTGCCATGTGTCGCCCATGGCGGTGCCACCCAAGATCCTGATGTTCGATTCCGGCCTGGGCGGCCTGACGGTCTACCGCGAAGTCGCGGCAGTGCGGCCCGATGCCGATTACATCTACATCGCCGACGATGCCGCCTTCCCCTACGGCGCGCTCGCCGAAAACGCCTTGGTGGCGCGTGTCGTCGGCCTGTTCGGCGAACTGAACGCGGAGCACCGGCCGGACCTCGCCGTCATCCCCTGCAACACCGCCTCCACCATCGTGCTGCCGGCGCTGCGCGAAAAATTCACGGTGCCGTTCGTCGGCACGGTGCCGGCGATCAAGCCGGCCTGCGCATCGTCGGTGACGCGCCGCGTCTCGGTGCTCGGCACCGAAGGCACCGTGGCCCGTGAATATACCCGCACGCTCATTCGCGACTTCGGTCAGGGCTGTGCGGTCACGCTGGTCGGCTCAAAACACCTCGCCTCCTACGCGGAAGCCGAGCTTGCCGGCGCGCCCGTGAGCGATACGGAGATTCGCGCCGAACTGGCGCCGTGCTTTGTCGACGACGGCAAACGCACCGACACCATCGTGCTCGCCTGCACGCACTACCCGTTGCTGCTCGACCGGCTGACAAAGTTGGCGCCCTGGCCCGTCAACTACATCGATCCGGCGCCCGCCATCGCCCGCCGCGTGGTGGACTTGCTCGGTCCAGCCCCTGCCGGCGCACGCCCCGGTTCGTCCCGCGCAACCTTCACCTCCGGGCATGCGCCGCACGCGGTGCTGGCGCGGTTCGGCATCGCGCCGCCGCCGGCCGCGGTCGCCGGAGCGGGTTAGCCCGCGTTTAATCACTCTTTGCGCGCGGCACGCTATCCCAGGTGTTCAGTGAGGAATTCCAGGGTGCGCTCCCGTGCGGCGGGCGCGGCTACCGGATCAAAGCGTTCGATCCGGTTTGAATTGTCAAATCCGTGCTTGGCGCCCGGATAGATGTATACGGGCACTGAAGGCTGGGCTGCGCGGAACTGTGCAATTCGCACTGCCGGCAACGTTGCGTCCATGTCGCCGATGTGAGCGATCGTCGGGCAACGCGCGTTCTCGTTGGCGAAGTCGGGCATCATGCCGCCGTAGTAGGCGACTGCACATGAATAGTCTCGCCGGCAAGCAGCGAGCCAAGCAAGCGTCCCGCCCCAACAGAAACCGACGATGCCCACTCTCCCCGCTTCGGACACAACTTCACGCGACGCATCGAGATCGTCGAGCGCATGGTCCCAGCTCCAATTCATGTAGCAGAGCTGGGCTTGACGATGGCCTTCCGTGTCATAAGCGAACACCAGCTCTCTTCGGCGCCGATCGTAAAGCGATGGCGCAATCGCGAGATAACCCCGCGCCGCATAGAAATCGCACACGGCGCGAAGATAATCGTTGATGCCGTACATTTCCTGCGCGATGACTAATCCGCCTTTGCAGTCCACTGCCGGCCGCGACAGATAGGCATCCAATTTGTGCCCGTCACGGGCTGCGATTCTGATCTGCATCAAAAACTCCGAGTGAGTTATAGTACCGCAAGACGGTTCTTCCAAATTCTTGGGGTCGCTTAGCGCGCTTAAGGCGTTTTGCGTCGGGTTGTCTGCTCAACCATCGCGGTCGCCATTGTGACGCTAAGAAACCACACGCTTAGTGCCGGGCATGCATGTCCGCCGCCCTGACGACGGATCCCATGCTAAGCCGTGAACCTCCCTTAGTCCGCACCAGCTCGCCGCAAAAATCGCCGCGGCTTGCCTTGTGAGCGTGGCGCGGCGGCAGTACGCTTGCGTTTTGGGGCATACCGGCAACCGGATGGGGGACGTGCAAATGACAAGTGCTGTCGTCAGAGACGAAACAAAACCTTGGTATCTCAATCGCTGGAATCAGCTGATCCTCGGGCTGATCGCGATGATGTCGATCTCGAGCCCGCAATACGTCTGGACGCTGTTCACCGGGCCGCTCAACGCCAAGCTCGGCACCACGCTGGCCGAGCTGCAATGGACGTTTTCGCTTTTGATCATCCTGCAGACCTGGTGCTCGCCGCTGCAGGCCTATCTGGTCGACAAATTCGGGCCGCGGCTGTTGATCTCGGTCGGGGCGCTGATGTCGGGCGGCGGCTGGATGCTCTCCGCCTATGTCGACAACATCTGGGCGCTCTATTTCACCTACGGGGTGATCTGCGGCTTCGGCACCGGCATCATCTATGTCGGCATCATCGGGCTCATGGTGCGCTGGTTTCCCGACCGCCGCGGGCTCGCCACCGGGCTTGCCGCCGCCGGCTACGGCTTTGGCGCGATCTTCACCAGCTTCCCGATCGACAGCATGATCAAAAGCTCGGGCTATGCGCACACGCTCGTGGTCTGGGGCTTCATCCAGGGCGTGATCGGCATCCTGGCCGCGCAGTGGCTGCGTACCCCACCCGAAGGCTGGGTGCCGGCGGGCTACTCGCCTGCGGCCGCGACGACCACGCAGGCCAAGCGCAGCTACACGCCGCGCGAGATGCTGCAAAACCCGATCTTCTGGCTGCTGTTCGTCATGATGAGCATGATGTCGACCAGCGGGCTGATGGTCGTGTCCAATGTCGGGCCGTTCGCCAACGAATACAAAGTCAGCCAGGCGCTGGTGCTCGGCATGGCCGCGCTGCCACTCTCGTTGACGCTGTCACGCCTGACCAACGGGCTGACGCGGCCGTTCTTCGGCTGGGTCTCCGATCACATCGGCCGCGAGGCGACCATGGCACTCGCCTTCTCGCTTGAGTGCGTGGCGATCCTGGTCCTGTTCGCCTTCATTGATCGGCCCGCGCTGTTCGTGGTGCTGACCGGGCTGGTGTTCTTCGGTTGGGGCGAGATCTTTTCGCTGTTTCCGGCGACCTTGACCGATACGTTCGGCGTCAAGTACGCGGCGACCAATTACGGCTTCCTCTACATCGCCCAGGGCGTCGGATCGATCCTGGGCGGGCCGGCGGCCGCATACCTGCACCAGACCACCGGGAGCTGGACCGCCGTCTTCATCCTCGTGGCGATCCTCGATGCCGTCACCGCGCTACTCGCCATCACCGCACTGCGCAGTATGCGCCAGAAGCATTTTGCCAAGGGGTGAACAAGGAGCGCCGACGCGGCTCGTCGTCGATTTCGTCGGCGGCAGCGTCGGCTATCAGTTTCGCCGTGGCAGCGGCCGCAATCACGGCCTGGCTAAAGCGGTCGGGCTGTCCGGCAAATACGTTCCGACCGTCATCGATGCCACCGCGGGGCTCGGCCGCGATGCCTTTCTGCTGGCTTCGCTCGGCATGACGGTGACGCTGATCGAACGCCGGCGCGAGGTGCACGATCTGCTCGCCGCCGGGCTCGCGGCCGCACAGGCCGCAGGCCCGGCGCTGGCGCAGGTCGTGGCGCGCATGACGCTCCTGAGCGGCGACGCCAGGGAGCTGCTTGGCAGCCTCGAGGCCGACGTCATCGTGGTCGACCCGATGCATCCGGCGGGCCGCGGCAGCGCGCTGGCGAAGGGCGAGATGCGCACCTTGCGCGCGCTGGTCGGCACCGACCCCGACGCGTTCGACCTGATGCAGGTCGCGCTGCGGCGGGCGCGCCGCCGCGTGGTGCTGAAGTGGCCGCGCCATGCGGCACCGCTCGCCGGGCTGCCCGAGCCGTCGCACCGCATCCTCGGCACGACCGTGCGCTACGACGTGTTCATGATGCCGGCAGCGCGCCCCTCATGACCGGGTGTGCGCGTCTTCGTCGGCGCCGGTGAAATCCTTCTCGTAATACATCTGCGTCGGCACAAAGCCGTAGCGCGCCAGCACCGCCTTCATCGGTTCATTGGTCGCCCTGGTGCGAAACACGGCGCGGTCGAGCTTGCGCTCGCGGCAGAACTCGAACACCGCCTGCACCAGCTGCGCCACCACGCCGCTGCCGCGTGCGCTCGGGCTCAAGTAGATGCTGTGGAAATCGGCGTACGGCTCCTTGGTGATGAAATTCTGTCGCGTGCTGACGCAGGCCCAGCCGATGACGCCCTCGTCGCTTTCGGCAACAAAGCCGGCGGCATCGGCATCGCGCGCGATCTTCTCCACTTTCCTGACGTAAAAGCCGATGTCGGTGATGGGGTCGTCGGGAAAAGAGATCTTCGCGATCTCGCATTCATAGCCGGCGACGACATCGAAATCGCGCGGCTCGACGTTGCGGATGCGCGCCTGCGGGCGTGTGGTCATGCTGCTCTCCGGCGGCGAGCGTGGCATGGCGGCGGCGGCACTGCCAAGCGCGCTCGCGGTCGCGCTTGCGGCCGCGGGCGAAGCACCGATCTGGCGCCGAAAAGTCTGCCCGCCGCAGACGCGGCAACCGGCCGCCTTCAGCGCCTCGATCGTTGCCGGCGCACCGTGCTCGCCGAGGACGACGCGGTCGCCGCAATCGGCACAGATATAGGCGCGGACGCGCGGATTGATATCGGCGGTATACAGGGCGCCCTGCCACGGAGCGGCGGCGTCGCGCGGCGCCGCGACCGCGACGAGCTCGATGAGTTGGCCGACATTGCCGAGCACGGCGGCGCCGGCGTAGCGGTTGAAGCCCGGCCGCACGGCCTGCACGGCAAAGCCGAGGTCGACGAAAACCTGCTGCAATTGCAGTTGCTGTACCGGCGGCCACTGGGCGAACGAGAAAAAGCACTGGCCGCCCGCGCTGCCCGCCATGGCTTCGGCGGCGCGCGTCAGGAACAGCCGCACGCCTTCGAGCGTATAGGGTGGATCGGTCTCGACGCTGTCGAAGGCGCCGTTGAGCGCGGCCGGCAGCGGTTGGCGCAGGTCATGATGCAAGGTCTCGAGCGCCAGGCCTTCGGCATCCGCGACCTCGCGCAGGAACGACAGCCAGCGCGCGTCGGCATCGGCCACCACCACGCCGCGCGTGAGATCGCGGCGATCGAGCGCGCGGCCGAGGAGCCCGATGGCGATGGCGATGCAGTCGTCGTCGCCCAGCACCAGCACGCGCCGGCCTTCCAGGGCGCCGGTTTGCAGCATTGCCAAGGCGCGCAGAATGGCGGTCTCGGGCGTGCACGGCGCCTGATCGAATGCCACGTCCGGTGCCGGCGCCCGCGACACGATGGCGGCGAGTTGCGCGACCAGCGCGCCGTGATCGGCCGGAACGACGATGCCCCGTCCGCCGCATGTCGGGCAGGTGGCGTCGGCAATCTGCGCCATGCCGAGATCGTCTTCGACGAAGCGGCGCCCCTCCTCGGTCAGCGACAGGCCATGCTTGCGCTCGAGCAGCCCGGCTTTCTCCAGCTCGCGGCGGACCGCGGTCGCCACCGGCAGCGGCAGACGCGCCTGGCGCGCCGCCTCCTGCAGGCGCAGGCTGCCGGAACGATGCACGGCGCGCAGCATCGCCAACACGCCGGCGGGGCCTTCGCGCAGCCGTGTCGCCCGCGCTATCTCGTGCAATGTGGCTTGGTCGGGCACGGCTCGGTTCTCAAACCGAGACATGTACCCCATGGCTTCGCGGTTTGACAGGATCGGGCTTTGCCCCTATTTACACGCCCACTGCGCGGGCCGAACGGCCCGCGCAGTGTTTCGCGACCCGCGGTTTGAGCCGACGCTTAAGGCTTCAAACCTGTCGGTCCCCCGCTCCGCAACCCACGTGGTGGCGGCGGTGGGACAGCAGGAGGGCGCGATCCTCAGCCATTTTAGCAAAAGCGAGGACGCGAATGACCAAGCGCCATGAGGCGAAGTACAAGATCGACCGGCGGATGGGCCAGAACATCTGGGGCCGGCCGAAAAGCCCGATCAACAAACGCGAATACGGCCCCGGCCAGCACGGCCAGCGCCGCAAGGGCAAGCTGTCGGACTACGGCGTGCAGCTGCGCGCCAAGCAGAAGCTCAAGGGCTATTACGCCAACATGTCGGAGCGCCACTTCCGCGGCATCTATGACGAGGCGCGCCGCCTCAAGGGCGACACCGGCGCGCACATGATCGCGCTGCTCGAACGGCGCCTCGACTCGATGATCTACCGGGCCAAGTTCGTTCCCACCGTGTTCGCGGCACGGCAGTTCATCAGCCACGGCCACGTCAAGGTGAACGGCCGCCGCGTCACCATTGCGAGCTACCGCGTCAAGGTCGACGACCTGATCGAGGTCAAGGACAAGTCAAAGCAGCTGGCGCTGGTGCTCGAAGCGACCGGGCTCGCCGAGCGCGACGTGCCCGACTACATCGAAGTCGATCACACCAAAATGATCGCAAAGCTCACGCGCATTCCCGGCATTGGCGAGGTGCCCTATCCGGTGATGATGGAGCCGCACCTCGTCGTCGAGTTTTACTCGCGCTGACGGCCGTCCCCGGCTTATCGCAAATTTCTGAAAGCGCAGGCGGAAACTTCCGCCTGCGTTGCGCAACTTAAGAATTTCAACGGAAAGCCTGGTCGCGTAGCGCCGTCGCTCGCGACAGCTGCGGCGCGAAGCTTAAGCCTGTTCGCGCTGCTTGACCGCGACGCCCTTGTCCTTGAGCAGCGACTGCAGCTCGCCCGCCTGGAACATCTCGCGGATGATGTCGCAGCCGCCGACGAATTCGCCCTTGACGTAGAGCTGCGGGATGGTCGGCCAGTTCGAGTACGACTTGATGGCTTGGCGCAGATCGTCGTTTTCGAGCACGTTGAGGCCTTTGTACGGGACCCCGAGGTGGTCGAGAATCTGCACGACTTGCCCCGAGAAGCCGCACATCGGGAACTGCGGCGTGCCCTTCATGAAGAGCACCACCTCGTTCGACTTGACCTCATTATCGATGAATTGGTCGATGGACATTGCGGTCTTCCTTACTGGCGCCGCGGGCAGCTCTCCCGCGCCGAATCTGGGCTGTGTGACCGAATATATGTAGCGCAAAGGTCCCGCAAAGCCCAGTCGCCAATTTAGGCGGGAATGTGCGTTCGGTCCCAATCGCCGCCCGGAGAACGCCATGCTCCAAATGCGGTCTCAGGCAGTGTTTGGCGGCCGAAGTTCACTGCGGGGGTAGACCTGTCTCCAGCGCCAGGGCATGCAGCTTGCCGCCCATCTCTCCTTGCAGGGCGCGGTAGACCATCTGGTGCTGCTGCACGCGCGACTTGCCGCGAAACGACTCGGCGATGACGGTCGCTTTGTAATGGTCGCCGTCGTGCGCAAGGTCCTCGATGGTGACCTGGGCATCGGGGATTCCCGCCCGGATCAGCCGTTCGATCTCCACCGCCGCCATCGCCATTTGCGCGCCTCCAGTTCGGCCAGTCTCAGTTATGTCGTGCGCAGCGGATTATCAGGTCGTCGGGGGTTGAGAAAGCCCATGCGCGCTCAGGCGGGCGATGCCGCCATGTAGCCCGGCAGCCAGGCCTCGAAGCGCTGCACCAGTTCCGCGACCGGCACCGGTCGCTCGTCGGGAACCATCAGAACCGGGCCGCCCGTGGTGCCGATATGCCGCAGCGGCACGCCGGCGCTGCGCGCGCGTTGCGTCACTGCCTCGGCGTTTTTGGCGGTGACCACGTAGCGCGCCTGATCTTCGCCGAACCAGAAGCCATGCGCGGTGGTCTTGGATACGACGTCAGGCGGCGCTTCGAGCACGAGGCCGATGCGCGACGCCATCGCCATTTCCGCCAGCGCCACCAAAAGCCCGCCGTCGGATACGTCGTGCACGGCCGTGACGAGACCATCGGCGATGAGCGCGCGGACGAAATCGCCATGGCGCCGTTCGGCGGCGAGATCGACCGGCGGCGGCGCGCCCTCCTCGCGCCCGCAAATCTCACGCAAATAATGCGACTGGCCGAGCCAGCCGGCCGTTTCGCCGACGAGCAGGATCGCCTCGCCCTCGGCCTTGAAGGCAAGCGTCATGGATTTTGCGAAATCGGCAAGGAGGCCGACGCCGCCGATGGTCGGCGTCGGCAAAATGGCGCGGCCGTTGGTCTCGTTGTAGAGCGACACGTTGCCGGATACGACCGGAAAGTCGAGCGCGCGGCAGGCTTCGGCAATGCCGCGCACGCAGCCGACGAATTGCCCCATGATCTCCGGGCGCTCCGGATTGCCGAAATTCAGATTGTCGGTAAGCGCCAGCGGTTTTGCGCCGACCGCGGTCAGATTGCGCCAAGCCTCCGCGACCGCCTGCTTGCCGCCCTCGAACGGATCGGCCTCGCAATAGCGCGGCGTCACGTCGGCGGTGAGCGCCAGCCCCTTCGGCCCGTCGTTGACGCGCACCACGGCGGCATCGCCGCCGGGACGCTGCACGGTGTTGCCCTGGATGACGTGGTCGTACTGCTCCCACACCCAGCGCCTGGAGCAGAGGTCCGGCGTGCCGATGAGCTTTTCCAGCGCATCGGCGATGCCGAGCGGCGGTTTGACCGCTGCGGCCTCGATCGCGGGCAGCTTCGCTGCCGCGGTGTGCTGACGGTCGTAGACCGGCGCTTCGTCGCCGAGCTCCTTGATCGGCAGATCGGCCATGACCGCGCCGCCGTGCCGGACCACAAAGCGCGTCGTCGGCGTGGTCTCGCCGACCACCGCGAAGTCGAGGCCCCATTTGCGAAAGATCGCTTCGGCCTCTTTCTCCTTGTCGGGCTTGAGCACCATGAGCATGCGCTCCTGGCTCTCCGACAGCATCATCTCGTAGGCGCTCATCCCGGTTTCGCGGCACGGCACCTTGTCGAGGTCGAGCGCAACGCCGAGATCGCCCTTGGCGCCCATCTCGACCGCCGAGCAGGTCAAGCCCGCCGCGCCCATGTCCTGGATGGCGATGACGCAGCCCTTGGCCATGATTTCGAGGCAGGCTTCGAGCAAGAGCTTTTCCGAGAACGGATCGCCGACCTGCACGGTCGGCCGCTTCTCTTCGGCATCGGCGCCGAATTCGGCCGACGCCATGGTGGCGCCGTGGATGCCGTCGCGTCCGGTCTTCGAGCCGAGATAGACGATCGGCATGCCGACACCGGTCGCCTTGGCGTAGAAAATCTTGTCGGTCTCGGCGAGGCCGACCGCCATGGCGTTGACCAGGCAATTGCCGTCATAGCGGCGGTGGAAGCGCACCTCGCCGCCGACCGTCGGCACGCCGAACGAGTTGCCATAGCCGCCGATGCCGGCGACCACGCCCGCCACCAGATGCCGCGTCTTGGGATGGCTCGGATCGCCGAACGACAGCGCGTTGAGGCAAGCGATCGGCCGCGCCCCCATGGTGAACACGTCGCGCAAAATGCCGCCGACGCCGGTCGCCGCGCCCTGGTAAGGCTCGATATAGCTCGGGTGATTGTGGCTCTCCATCTTGAACACGACGGCAAGCCCATCGCCGATGTCGATGACGCCGGCGTTTTCGCCCGGCCCCTGGATCACCCACGGTGCCTTGGTGGGCAGCCCGCGCAGATGAATCTTCGAGGACTTGTATGAACAGTGCTCGTTCCACATCGCCGAGAAAATGCCGAGTTCGGTGTAGCTCGGCGCGCGGCCGATGAGCTTGAGAACGCGCTCGTACTCGTCCGGCTTCAGCCCGTGGGCGGCGATCAGCTCGGGGGTGATGGGAGGTTCGTTATGGCCCATACGAGTCATTCGCCGCTGATGCTGATCCAAGTTTCGAAGTTCTGTTGAGACACGGTTAGCCGGCGACAGGGCCATTTCTCTAGCAACACAAACCCGCTTGGCTCGCGTTGTCCGAGGGGCGTCATCGCGGTAAATGGATCGAGTTCATGCATCCGATTGAGTAGCCGCTTTCCCTCGAGGCGAAAGGTGGCCGGCGCTGCTGCGGTCACGGCGCAAATGATTGCGTCAAGCTCATCGTCAAGCAGATCGCAATCGTGGAACCCCAATTGCACACCGATTTCATTACATAGATCGCGTCCCGCGGCGCCCTTGTAGCGTCTGTGAGCGCGCCCCAAAAGCTTGAGACTGGCTGCTGGATAGGTTTCGAATACACGGTGGCCTAATTCAGATTCTAGATTGCCGGCTGCCAGAAGGGCTTTGAAGCGAGCCACGCACGCCCCGAGCCGATCAGCGAGCGGCGACATAGCGCCAAAAGCGTAGTCGACAGGTCGCTTCGTTAGCTCCCAAATAAAGATATATCCTTCCGGCGCAGGAAGGCCTTGCAAGTCGATAGGAACGTCGACTGCGATGTTGCCGAGTGCGATGCATTTCGACAAAGCCTCGATTTCCTCGGCCAAAGCCTCTCGCGCGTCGTCCGCCCCATGTCGATATTTCGAGAGTGCCGAGTTGCGGAGGATTACAGCGGTCGCTGTGTCGTCATGCATTTCGGCCACTGCGAGCACCGTCCTTCCGGTGCTGTAGCCGGAAAGGTCGAGCCCGAGTCCGATCATTACGCTGCCAGCTTGAAATGGTCCGCAAGCCCGGCGAACAGGCCGCGGCCGTCGGTGCAGCCCATCGGCGCTTCGACGTGGTTCTCCGGATGCGGCATCATGCCGAGCACATTGCCGCGCTCGTTGATGATGCCGGCGATGGCGTTCATGGCGCCGTTGTGATTGAAATTCGGATCGACGATGCCGTCGGGCGACGCATAGCGGAACACCACCCTGCCCTCGCCTTCCAGCCGCGCGATGGTCTCGCCGTCGGCGATGTAATTGCCCTCGCCGTGCGCCACCGGGACGCGGATCACCTGGCCGGCATTGTAGCCGCGTGTGAACGGCGTATCGGAGCGTTCGACCCGCAGATGAACGTCGCGGCAGATGAAGCGCAGCTGTGCATTGCGCATCAGCACGCCGGGCAGCAGTCCGGCTTCGCAGGCGATCTGAAAGCCGTTGCAGATCGCGAGCACCAGCCCGCCATTTTGCGCAAACGCGCGCACCGCATCCATGATCGGCGCACGGGCCGCGATGGCGCCGCAGCGCAGATAATCGCCATAAGAAAAGCCGCCCGGAATGACGACAAGATCGGTGCCGGCCGGCAGCGCACGCTCGCCATGCCAGACCATGGCCGGCGCGCGGCCGGACACGTGCGCCAGCGCGCGGGCCATGTCGCGCTCGCGGTTGATGCCGGGGAAGACCAGTACCGCCGACTTCATGGCTGCGCTCCCGTGTTCACCCGGTCACCTCGATCCGGTAAATCTCGATCACCGTGTTGGTGAGCAGCTTTTCGGCCGCGGTTTTGAGCGCCGCCTCGGCGCCGGCACGATCCGCGCCCTCGATCTCGATATCGAATACCTTGCCCTGCCGCACGCTGGCGACGCCGCCGACGCCGAGCGATTTCAGCGCGCCCTCGATCGCTTTCCCTTGCGGATCCAAAATCCCCGATTTCAAGGTGACGGTGACGCGGGCTTTCATCAGGGCGCGCTCCGGCCGTGCGGATGCCGGCCTTCGCCCCTTCAATATGAACGAATCGGGGTGGCCGCAACCGGCCGGGCCGTTCAATGCACCGGCTCGCGGGCCTGTTCGAACAGCCGGCCGTAGCCGTCGATCCGGCCGCTATCGCCGACGAGCCGCATGGCCGCCCAGAACGCCGCGGTGGCTGACGAGACGACCGGAATGCCGTGGCGCGCCTCGAGCGGCGCCGCGACGCCGAGCGTACGCAAGCCGCCGCAGGAGATCAGGATGCCGTCGGCGCCGCCGCCCTGTTCCACGGCCGTGTCGCTCAGGGCGATGATGTCGGCCTCGCTCTTCTTGCTGGGCCCGCCGAATTCGAGCAGGTCGAAGCTCTCCAGCGCCAAAGTTGCGATCCCGGACGCTGCCAGGAGCTCGCGCAGGCGGCGGTTGACGACGTCGCTATAGGCGGTGGCGACGGCGACGCGCCGGGCGCCGACCGCGCGCAGGCCGTCGATGATCGCCTGGCTCATGGTGCTGACCGGCAGCCCGGTGCGCTGCCGCAAGTCCGCCAGCAGCCGGTCGTGCGCCTCGGGGCCGCGATAAAACGTCAGGGACGTGCCGATCACCATGATGGCGTCGACGCCCTGGCCGGCCAAATATTCGGCCGCCGGCATGATCGCGTTCCAGGCCGGCTCATAGCCTTCCGGGGTGAGCGCCCGCACCCCGACGCCGCGCGGCACGAAGCGCACGCCCGGATACATGACCGGCCCCTCGAACGGGACCTTGTCCTCGGCAAACGGGACCACCAGGCCGATTGTGGGGGTGTTGTCCATGGAAATGTTTCGGGCTGTTGCGCCGGCTCGCATTAGCTCAACCCGGTGTCGCGATAGATTTCTGAAAGCGGCAACGAAATACCCAATTCCGGCAGCTCGATCGAATCGTTCAGCGACCGTACCCGATATTCTTTGAACCCCGCATCGCGTGCGAACACGACAACGTCCACCGCATCCTGCGCGATTACGACGTAATATGTCAGCGATGGCAGGCTCGTATACGCCCTACGCTTCCAGCGCAAATCCCGATCTGCCGTTGAAGGCGACAGAATCTCAAAGGTCACAAGAACGTCGGCCGTCTGCCGGCCATACGGATCCTGCCCAATTGTCCCGACAGGAAGTATCATAACATCAGGTTCAGGAAGGTTAGTTGGCGAAACTCTTACACCGATACCGAGGATCGCTTCCCAAGCGCCCGGTTGCGCGCGCTCGGCTGCGGCGAGGAGATAGACCAGATTCTTGAGGATCCTGTGGTGGGTTCCACTCGGCGAAGCGTGCAAGACCGGCTCCCCGTCGATCAGCTCCCATTTCTCATTGTCAGGGCGCGTGTCGGTGAAGGCGAAATATTCCTCCACCGTCATCGGCCCGGTCTTGATGGTCGGGACGCCCATACGCCCACCGCTTGCGCTCAGCCCTTGACTAGGACCGGTCCGGTGCCCTGCGGCCGCTCGCCTTCGCTCATGATGCCGAGCCGCTTGGCGACTTCGGTGTAGGCTTCGAGCAAGCCGCCGAGGTCGTGGCGGAAACGGTCCTTGTCGAGCTTCTCGCTCGACTTGATATCCCACAGCCGGCAGGAATCCGGAGAGATTTCGTCGGCCACCACGATCCGCATCAGATCGTTTTCCCACAGCCGGCCGGTCTCCATGCGGAAATCGACCAGACGGATGCCGACGCCGAGGAACAGGCCGGACAGGAAATCGTTGACGCGGATGGCCAGCGACATGATATCGTCGATCTCCTGCGGCGTCGCCCAGCCGAACGCGGTGATGTGCTCCTCCGACACCATCGGATCGTTGAGCTGGTCGTTCTTGTAATAGAACTCGATGATCGAGCGCGGCAGCTGCGTGCCCTCCTCGATGCCGAGCCGCTTCGACAGCGAGCCGGCGGCGACGTTGCGCACGCAGACCTCGAGCGGAATGATCTCGACCTCGCGGATCAACTGCTCGCGCATATTGAGCCGGCGGATGAAATGCGTCGGCACGCCGATGTCGTTGAGGTGCTGAAAGACGTATTCCGAGATGCGGTTGTTAAGAACGCCCTTGCCCTCGATCACCTGGTGCTTTTTCGCATTGAAGGCTGTTGCATCGTCCTTGAAGTGCTGGATCAGCGTTCCGGGCTCCGGACCTTCGTAGAGGACCTTCGCCTTGCCTTCATAGATGCGGCGACGGCGGCTCATCGGCGTGTACCGTTGTTTGGTGAAATCCATTGGACTTGCCGTGGCTCCATTTCGGGTTCGAGATCCGCGGCGGCGGCAGCGAGCGGCGCGACTCAACACGGCGGCTCTCCGCGACGGCAAAGCTAGCCGATGGGCACGCGGAGTACAATCGACATAAACCTGCGCGAGCGCCACCGCAACGGCGACGTTGCGGCGGCGCCCCGTTGCCTTGACGACGCGCCCTCGCTATGCAAGGCGGCGAAATGTGATGCGGTTCCAATTTGTGGAGGCGCGACATGACCTCGTTCGATAAACGCGAAAAAGCCTTCGAGCAGCAATTCGCGCAAGATGAAGAACTGCGGTTCAAGGCCACCGCGCGGCGGAACAAGATGCTCGGCTTGTGGGCTGCGCAAAAGCTCGGCCTGTCGGGCGCCGAGGCTGACAGTTATGCATTGTCAGTGGTAATGGCGGCGTTCGAGGATTCCACGCACGACGTCGTGAACAAGATCCGCAAGGATTTCGGCGCCAAGGGCGTCGCGCAATCGGATCATCAGATCGAGCGGCAAATGACCGAACTGATGGCGATAGCGATCCAGGACATCAAATCGGGCCGCTAGCGCCGCACGACGGCGATTTACGGGGGAGCGATTGAGCCATGGCCATTCCCGCCTTTACGCTTGCCAAGCGATTGCGTGCCGGTGAGACGGTGTTCTCTGCCTGGTGCGGCCTGCCCTATCCGCTGGTTGCCGAAACCCTGGCGCGCGACGGATTTCCGGCCGTGGCGATCGAGAGCCAGCACGGCCTGTGGGACACAGCCGGCATCCTGGCTGGCGTCGCCGCCGTGCGTCAGGGCGGCGCCGCGCCGATCGTGCGCGTACCGCTCGGCGATTTCGCGCTGGTGAGCCGCGCACTCGATTTCGGCGCCGAAGGCATCATCGCGCCGATGATCAACAGCGCGGCCGACGCGCGGGCTTTCGCCGCAGCGGCAAAATTTCCGCCGGTCGGCGAACGGAGTTGGGGTCCGCATCGCGCCATGACGCTCGGCGGCGTGCCGGACATGCAGATCTATCTGCGCGAGGCCAACGATCACATCATCACGCTCGCGATGATCGAGACCCGCACCGCGCTGCAGAATTTTGAAGCCATTATCGGCACGCCCGGCATCGACGGCTTCTTTCTCGGGCCGTCCGATCTGTCGATCGCGCTCTCCGACGGCAAAACGGTCGACCCGATGTCGAAAGAGGTCGACGCGCATCTCGAAACCATGATTGCGGGCGCGCAGAAGGCGAACAAGATTCCCGGCGCCTATTGTCATTCGGCCGAGCGCGCCGCAGCGCTGGCCAAACGCGGCGTGAAATTCCTCGCGGTATCGAGCGATCTCGGCATGCTGCGCGCCGGCGCCGCCGCGGCGCTCAAGATCGTGAAGGCTTGACGCGCTGAGCGACTTTTGCCTGTGTGCTACGGCGAAAGGCGCAAACTCCCGCTGCAAGTCGTCCAAACTTTTCCACAACGACCAGGCTGGGGCCTTTGATCACACGGCTTCGGTCGCGCGAACAATTTGCTCCAGCACACCGGCCAAATCGGTTTCGACCGCGTGCGACGGCAGTTTGAGCACGTTGTAATCACGTTCTCTCAGCCAAGCGTATTTTTCGGCGCGCGCCTTCGCCGCGGCTGCGCTTTCGTCCGGCGGCACCACCTCGACGACGAGCCGCAGCGGAAACGACACGAAATCGCAGATGTGCTGCCCGATCGGCGTCTGCCGCTTGAAACCGCGCCCCGCGAGGCGACGGTCGTTGGTGAGCGCCTGCCACAGCGCGCGCTCGGCGTCGGTCGGATTGCGGCGCAGGAGCCGGGCGAGGCCGCGCACCGGGCCGCGCTCATTCGGCACCCGGCCGCCGCCGTGCTCGGCCAAGAGAGCGCGCAGCATTTCGGCCTCCTCGCCGTCGAGCACGCCGCCGCGCGCCGGCCCCTTGCGCCCCTGCGCGATCGCCATGATGACGCCGTGCAGGGTCTGGATGTCCTGCTGCGTCGGCTGCATGCGCGTAAAAATGTTGCGCAGGTTGATCTGCATGGTTTCGCGCTTGTCGGGCGGACGGAAAAACTCGACGTGCTCCAGCTCGCGTTCGAGCGAAGCAAAAAACGCCAGCAGCTGCTCCTTGGGCGCCGGCGGCGATTTTTCCGGCATGGCGAACGGCAGCTTTTCCCCGCTCTCGAGCTTGAACCACTCGTAAGCGACGATCACGATCGCCTGCGCCAGATTGAGCGAGGCAAACGCCGGATTGACCGGCAGGGTGACGATGCGGTCGGCCAGCGCCACCTCATCGTTCTCCAGTCCGTTACGCTCGCGGCCGAACATGATCGCGACGGTCTCGCCGGCGTCGAGCCGCGGCGCGATTTCGCGCGCCGCTTCGGCGGCGCCGATCACGCGCTTGGCCTGATCGTGGGCACGCGCCGTGGTCGCCAGCACGAAGCTGCAGTCGGCGAGCGCGGCAGGCAGAGCGTCGAACAGCACGGCCTCGTCGAGGATGCGGTCGGCGCCGGCCGCCATTATGTGCGCCTTGTCGTTCGGCCAGCGCTGCCGCGGATTAACGAGGCGCAGCCGCGTCAGGCCGAAATTCGCCATGGCGCGCGCCGCAGCGCCGATGTTTTCGCCGAGCTGCGGCTCGACCAGCACGATCACCGGTCCGGGCCCGCTGGCCCAATCCTTGCTGCTGTCGGTTCCTGCGCCGGGCATGATTTCTCAATGCTAATGCATGACGGCATCCATGCCGTCGAGGGGCCGCGAGCGCGCGAGCCGCGGTTATCTTGCGCTCATGACCGGCATACGGCCTTGAGCGCGCGCCATTCCTCGGCCGACAAAATCTCAGGCCCGGTGGCTGGCCGGTCCTCGCGCCGCATCAGTGCGCGACGGTCCTCGGTCAGGGGATGACTCGCCAATATTCCGAGGGGATATTTGCCTTCTGCACCGGTGACCCGGAACAGGAGTTCGCCCATAGGCGCAGGCGAACGGCCGAGCGCATGCATGGTGTCGATCGCAAAAGCGTCCGCATTCGCCTCGGCGTCGCGTGAATAGGACGCCTCGAAAACGGTGCGCGTGGCGAAGATGACCGCGGCGGAGCCGGTGATATCGCCGAACAGAAGGCCGATCAAAAATGAAGTGCCGCCGTTCTGGATGAGCATGCGCATCTGATCGCGGTGCGCGACATGGCCCATTTCATGAGCCATGACGCCGGCGATTTCATCGGCGCTGTCGGCTTTCTGCAAAAGCCCGTCGAGCAGATAGATCTTGCCGCCGGGCAGCGCGAACGCATTGGGCACCGCCGACCCCAACACGGCAGCCTGCAAGGTCGTGTCGAGGCGACCGGCCTGCCGCAGCGCTTCGACAAGCTTGGAAAAAGCGGCATTCCCTTGCGGATTGGTGCAGACTTTGCCGCTGAATATCACGCGCACCTGATTGTCGACCATGTCGCCGAGACGCCGCTCGAACGACAGCGGGATGAGCGGCACCAGCCGCGCGGCGACCAACGGCACGCCGAACAGGACCATCGCGACAATTGAAGCGATGGCCGCAACCGACCAGGCGACGATGCGGCCGGTCTGCGCGCCGGTGTCGCGTTCCTTTTCGAGAAACCGCGCACGGGCGCGAATGTCCGCCTGCTGTGCCGGATCCGGCACTTCGAGCCGCGCCAGCGGCGGGCCCGATACGCATCTGAGGCGCAGCGTGCCCTGCCCGCCATCGGCGGCGCGCAGATCGTCGTAGCGCCACGACGCGAGCGCGATGCCGGCTTCGCTGATGTCGAGCACAGGACCGATGGTGAGCACGACGTCGTGCTGGCGATTGGTCAGTCCATCGAAATAGGTCGCCGGCTTCGTCGCCGTGCCGACCGCGGCCGCGTTGAGCAGATCGCCGGCAGTCTGCGTCTCAGAACCCGGCCACATCGAGGCCATCGGCAAAACCTTCGCCCAGCGCGCTGACCAGATCGCCGCGCGCGCTGACATCGTCTGCGCGCTCGAGGTTATGTGCGGTCGCCGAAGCGACGACGCGCCCCCATATCCCTTGAATGAGATAGACCCGCACCACCACGCCGGCGCAAAGCACCATCACCAAATAGTTCGCGATATTCACGCCGAAAAACACATAGGGGTGCTGCCGCAGCAACAGGGCGATCTCCGCCGTGTTGAAGCGAACCAGCGCGGCGATCAGCACGATGACGATGATGTCGACAACGACAAAGAGCGCGATCCACCCGATCGTCACCCAATAAAGTCCCATCAATGCGCCGCTGCGCAGATCGGATTCAAAACACACGTCGCCGAAGCGGATGCCGGAAAGCCACCACCGCCAGACAATGGCTTTATAGGCCGAATAAACGAACGGTCCCGCGATCAAAAAACCCAGGGGCACCAAGGCCAATAGTCTCACGTGCGGCCGGGCCCATACGAACGCGGCGAAAAACACCACGAAACCGGCACACAGCAGCCAGAGCCAAAACCCGCGCTTGAACAGGTCCGAGCCGGTGCCGGCAAAGCGCCCCGGCAAGTCGCCGTAATGCAGGTGGCGCATCTTGTACCGCTCCAGCGCGCTCTCGCGCCACGGCAACGCCAGCCCGAGGGTCAGGAGCGCGAACAAGCTCCACAGGCAGGCACGCCACGAATAGGCCCAGCCCGAGCCCGACATCCAGAAGCGCACGCCACGCCACACCGTGCGCGTCGCCCGGTAGCGCCGCGCCCGGAAAATCGCGAACTGGCCAAAGGCGTAGAAGAACACGACGAGCGGGACGCTGGCGAAGGCTTTGGCGCGCTCGGCTTCGATGCCGATGAGAAAATAGACCAGGTAGATCGGAGCCAGAATCGCGAGCGCAAACAGAAAGCCGATGAGCAACTCCTTGGCGGTGCCGGTATATTCCGCCGGATGGCCCTCGACGGCCGTGCCCGACCACAAGGCGCGACGCATGTCGGTCGCGAGCCAGAAGCGATAAAAACCGGCGGTCACCAGTTCGAGCAACGCGCCGCGCCGCACCAGCCGGAAAAAATCGCGACGCTTGCCGGTGAAGACGACCCTGGCGGACCGTCCGCGTGGAGCTTGGGGAAACGTCGTCTCGTTCATGGGACCCTTCGCTGCGGTGGCGGCCCGGCGATGGCTGCGGTCGCGTAGAAAGGTGCAGGAGACAAGTGGCGCGCTGCCGAACCGACGCGGCCGGATCACGCCAATGAGGCCGTGAATCACCTTCACCCCTCGGCGATGTTAGGGGCTTTCGTCGTGACCCGCCAGCGCCCCCGCCGACGACGGTTGGTGCTGCGCCCAGCGCTTTGACCGCCGCGCCGCGAATGGCTATAGCGAGGCCGCCGGCGCGTGAAAATGCGCCGAACTCCCTCACTCGGATTCCCGGTTGGCGACGTCCGCGCCGAGAACAATTCGTTTGCGGGCCCGCGGCAGAACCCACGCGCCCGCCAATGTTCAGTTTCCGGTCGCTCCAAACAGGCGCGACGGCCAGAGGTGCAAGAATGCCAGATCTCGAAATCATGTGGACAAAGGTCGACGAAGCCCCGGCGCTCGCGACCTATTCGCTGCTGCCGATCGTCGAAGCCTTTGTCGGCGCGGCCGGCATATCCGTGAAGCTGAAGGACATTTCGCTGGCCGGCCGCATCCTCGCCGCCTTCCCCGACAAGCTCACGCCGGCGCAACGCGTGAACGACGAACTCGCCGAACTTGGCGAACTGGCGACGCGGCCCGAGGCCAACATCATCAAGCTGCCCAACATCTCGGCCTCGATCCCGCAGCTCAAGGCCGCCATCAAGGAGCTGCAAGACAAGGGCTACAACGTTCCGGATTATCCGGACAACGCCACGACGGCAGCCGAGAAGGACGTCAAGTCGCTCTACGCCACGGTGTTCGGCAGCGTCGTCAACCCGATCTTGCGCGAAGGCAATTCCGATCGCCGCGCCGCCGGCGCCGTCAAGCAATACGCCCGCAACCATCCGCACAAGATGGGCGCCTGGAGTCCCAGCTCCAAATCGCATGTGGCCTACATGTCGGGCGGCGATTACTACGGCTCGGAAATCTCCACCACCGTCGCGGCGCCGACCAACGCCCGCATCGAGCTGGTCGGCGCCGACGGCGCCGTCACGGTGCTCAAGGCCAAGACACCGCTTGCGGCCGGCGAGATCATCGACGCGGCGGTGATGAGCCGCAAGGCGCTGCGCGCCTTCTTTGCCGAGCAGATCGACGCCGCCAAGAAGGACGGCGTGCTGTTCTCGCTGCACGTCAAGGCAACCATGATGAAGATCGCCGATCCCATCGTGTTCGGCCATGCCGTCTCGGTGTTCTTCGCCGACGTGATCGACAAGCACGCCGCGACGCTCAAGCGTCTCGGTGTCAATCTCAACAACGGCCTCGGCGATCTCCTGGCAAAGATCGAAACGCTGCCGGCCGCCGAAAAGGCAGCGATCAAGGCCGACATCGCCGCCGAGTATGCCAAGCGGCCGGGCCTCGCCATGGTCAATTCCGACAAGGGCATCACCAACCTGCATGTGCCGAGCGACGTCATCATCGACGCCTCGATGCCGGCGATGATCCGCGAATCCGGCCACATGTGGGGGGCCGACGGCAAACTGCACGACGTCATCGCCGCGATCCCGGATCGCTCCTATGCGACGCTCTATCAAACTGTCATCGACGACTGTAAGGCCCACGGTGCGTTCGATCCCAAGACCATGGGCTCGGTGCCGAACATCGGATTGATGGCGCAGAAGGCCGAGGAATACGGCTCGCACGACAAGACGTTCGAAGTTGCCGCGGCCGGCACGGTCCGCGTCGTCGCCGATGACGGCAAGGTGCTGCTGGAGCGTCCGGTCGAGACCGGCGACATCTTCCGCATGTGCGAGCTCAAAGACGCCGCCGTTGCGGACTGGGTCAAGCTCGGCGTGCGCCGGGCGCGTCTTACCAACACGCCGGCGGTGTTCTGGCTCGACGCCAAGCGCGCCCATGACGCGGAGGTCATCGCCAAGGTCGAGAAGTACCTGAAGGACCAGGACACCGCGGGGCTCGACATCCGCATTCTGGCGCCGGTCGACGCCATGAAGTTTTCGCTCGAGCGCATCCGCAAGGGACAGGACACCATCTCGGTGACCGGCAACGTGCTGCGCGACTATCTGACCGACCTGTTCCCGATCATGGAGCTCGGCACCTCGGCCAAGATGCTGTCGATCGTTCCGCTCTTGGAAGGTGGCGGGCTTTTTGAGACCGGCGCCGGCGGCTCGGCGCCCAAGCACGTGGAGCAGTTCCAGCAAGAAGACTATCTACGCTGGGATTCGCTCGGCGAGTATCTCGCGCTGGGCGCATCGCTTGAACACTTGGCGCAGACCTACAAGAACGCCAGGGCCCAGGTTCTCGCCGAAGCGCTCGACACCGCCATCGGCAAGATCCTCGAGTTCAACCGCTCGCCGGCGCGGAAGGTCGGCGAAATCGACAATCGCGGCAGTCACTTTTACCTCGCCCTGTACTGGGCCCAGGCGCTGGCCGCCCAGACCAAGGACAAGGAGCTGCAAGCCCGCTTCAAACCGCTGGCCGAGGCGCTGGGCAAAAACGAGGCCAAGATCAATGCCGAGCTGATCGGCGCCCAGGGCAAGCCGGTCGACATCGGCGGTTACTACCTGCCCGATGCCGCCAAGGCGTCGGCCGCGATGCGGCCGAGTCCGACGCTCAACGCCGCGCTCGCCGCGCTCTGACGCGGCGTCCGGCGGCGTCGGGCGCCATGGCGTCACAGTGATCGCAAGAAATCTGACCTGTCATGTCCCGCAAGATGGGACGGCCGGCCGCTGGCAAGCGGCCCCGGCGTGGGTTATCTGAGAGGCATGGCAGACGCGCCCAATAAGAAGCTTCGGATTGTCGGCGGCATCGCGCTGGCCGCCGCGCTGTTCGCCATGCTGGTTGCCGCCGGCTGGCACGCCATGACCGCCTGGAGCGGGGTCAACGGCGCGCCGATGCCGACCACCGGCTATGTGGCGATGACGCTCGGCATCGTGTTCTCGCTCATAGTCGGCTGCGGCCTGATGGCGCTTCTGTTCTATTCGAGCCGCCACGGCTATGACGAGCCGCATTACGACCAGCCGCGTTTTGACGAGCCGCACCGCAGCGACCAGGACGACTAGGCCGGGCGCCGCCGGCGAGGCCGCGAGCGCAGGACCAGCGCCGGCCGTCTCGTTAAGGTGCTATGCAAGTCGTCGCCGCAGACCTGACCAATAACCCGTTGCGCCGGCCCTGCCCTATCCCTAGCTTGGCGCCGCCTGTCCCCCCGTCAGAAGCACCGAGGTTCACCGATGACCCGCACCATCCGTTTGCAGAGCGACAGCAACGCCCATGACCGCCCGTGGCGGGTCGCCGTCGAACAAGGCTTTTTCGCCGCCGAGGGCTTGAACGTCGAATACTACGAGGACAACCCGCAGGGCGCGGCCGGGCGCGTGCAGGATTTTTCGCAGCGCTGGAAGGAATCGCAGCTGCAGAAGGGCGCGCTCGAGGTTTATCCGGTGTGCGAATGGGGCGCCATCGAGCGGGTGCAGGCGCTCGGCGGCGGCAAGATCATCGGGCTGGACACCACGGTGCGCACCGGCGCGCTGATGGTCGGCAAGGATTCGAAGATCTCCTCGCCGGCCGAACTGCGCAACGTGCCGATCGCGGTCACCTGGCACGCCGGCACCTTCTATGCGGCGATCGAGGTGTTGGAAGCCGCCGGCGTGCCGTTCGACGAGATCAAGCTCGTGCACGCCAACGACCGGCTCGAGGCGCTCTTGAGCGGCACTACGCAAGCGGCCGCCCTGATGGAACCGCTGGTCAGCCGCGCGCTCGCCGCCGGCGCCCGCAAGATCGCCGACCTGCGCTGGCGCGGCGGCATCGTCGCCGGCAACGACATCGACGACGACACGGCAGAAAAGCTGCGCCGCGCGCTCAACCGCGCCATCGCCTGGCTTTCCGAAAACGAGGAGCGCTCGCGCGAACAGGTGCTGCGCGACCTCACTCCCGAGCAGCGCAAGGCCGGCCTGATGCCGGAGCTCATCGGCGTCGAGAGCTACCGCCCCGAGGAATTCCGCGAAAAAGTCGACTGGATGCTCGACCGCGGCTTCCTCAAGGCAGCGCCGGCCTACGACGAGGTCGTCCGCAGCAAATAACAGCCTTGTTCGCAAAGCTTCGCCCGCGCCGCCGGCCGATCACAAAAAATCGTCCGGCGGCGCATTGCGTTAACGGTCCCGTGGCGGCAGAACAGAGCCGCTCGGCCCCGCGGCCGGCGCCCGCCGCTGCGGCACAGCCCGCTGCAGCGCCAAGCGCCGCCGCCACCACGACCAACGGCGCTCCGGTGCAACCAGACTCGATGGCTTCGATCTTGCGGCACGAGCTGCGCGGCATCGTCGCCACGCTGCTGTTGGTCGGCGCCACCGCGGTGCTTGCCGTTTTCCTCCACGAGTACATCGGCGTCTTGCGCGGCTCGGTGCTGTTTCTCGTGCCCGTCATGGTGGTGGGCTACCGGTACGGCGTCACCCAGGCGCTGGTCGCGGCGATCGCCGGCGTGCTCCTGTCCGGCTACTTGTTCTTTGCCCGCCTCTACAGCATGCGGGTTAGCTCACCCGGCGAGTTGCTCAACTTTCTCCTGTTCATCGTCGTCGCCGTGGTGGTGTCGCAGCTGTCGAGCTCGGCCAAGCGCCACATCACCCTGGCACGCCAGCGCGAGCGCGAGATGAGCGACCTCTATGCGTTCTCGCGCCGGCTTGCGGCGGCGCCCGACGCCGCCGAAATCTTCGCCGCCATTCAAAACCATCTGGCCACCCTGGTGCAGCGCCGCGTCGTGCTGCTCGGCGCCGCGGAAGCCGGCCATCCGGCCGCGGTGCCCGAGAGCGTGCGCGCGCAAGTCGCCCGGATCGAAAAGGACCTCGCGCTCGAATCCACCATCGAAGACGGCGCCGGCAATACCTGGCTGATCCGCCGCGTCTCGCCCAAGACGCCGGCCTTCGGCACGGTCGCGGTCGATCTCGGCTACGTCGCCGACAAGACCCTCGCCGAGGTGCGCCAGCGCATCGACGATGCGCTGGCCGACGCCGCCGCCACGCTGGAGCGGCTCGACGTGGCGCGCGCGCTCAACGAAGCGAAAATGCGCTCGGAGACCGAGCTCTTGCGCGAAGCCCTGATCGGCTCGGTGTCGCACGAGCTGCGCACGCCGCTGGCGTCCATTCTCGGCGCCGCCACCGTGCTCGCCAACGCGCCGGCGCTCGCCAACGACGAGCGTCTCCTCGGGCTCGCCGGCGTGGTGCGCGACGAGGCCGAGCGCCTCAACAGCGAGATTCAGAACCTGCTCGACGCCACCACCATCAGCCGCCAGCAGGTGCGGCCGAAGCCGCAATGGGTCGAGCCGGTCGACATCGTCAATGCCGCCATCGAGCACCGCCGGCGGCGCCTCGCCGGCCATGCGGTGACGCTCGACCTGCACGTCAATCTGCCGATCGTGCGCGTCGATCCGGCGCAAGTTCAACAGGCGCTGGAGCAGATTTTGGACAACGCCGCCAAATATTCGGCCGGCGGCGCGCCGATCGAGGTCGCCGCGCGCGCCAACGGCGATGAGGTCGTCATCGCCGTGCACGATCGCGGCGCCGGCCTGACCGAGGAAGAGAAACGCCAGATCGGCGCGCGCTTCTTCCGCGGCGCACGCCATGCCGCGGTCACGTCGGGCTCCGGGCTCGGCCTGTGGATCGCGCACGCCTTCATCAGCGCCAACGGCGGCAAGGTCGAGGTGGCGAGCGACGGCGCCGACCGCGGCACCACGGTGTCGATCCACCTGCCGGCGACGCCCGAAGAGCCGGCGACGGCGGCGGCGGGCCCGGCGCCCGCCAAACCCATTGCGCTCGAAGGCGCGCCGAGCGAGGTTGTAGCCGCGGGGGCGGGCGAGTAATGCCAACTGGAAATACAACTGGAAATGCAATGAGCACGCCCATGCCCGATGTTCCCCCTTCGGTTCTGGTCGTCGACGACGAGATCCAGATCCGCCGTTTTCTGCGCACCGGCTTCGAGCTCGACGGCTTCGCCGTGCAGGAGGCCGAGACCGGCGCCGAAGCGCTGCGCGCAGCGACCTTGCGCCCCTCCGACCTGGTGATTCTCGACCTCGGCCTGCCCGACGTCGACGGCGCCGAGGTGCTGGAGCGGCTGCGCGCCTGGTCCGGCGTGCCGCTGATCGTGCTTTCGGTGCGCGGCAGCGAGGCCGAAAAGGTGCGGCTCCTGGAGCTCGGCGCCGACGATTACGTGGTCAAGCCGTTCGGCATGGCCGAGCTTCTGGCGCGCGCCCATTCCGCCATGCGGCGGCAGCTGCGCACCGCGCGCGGCGAGCCGGTGGTGCGATTCGGCCCGCTTGCCATCGACTTCACCGCGCGCGCGGTGTTCCTCAACGAAACCCGGCTGACGCTCACCCCGAAGGAATACCGGCTCTTACAGATTCTGGCGCAGCACTCCGGCAACGTGGTCACCCACCAGTTCCTGTTGCGCGAGGTCTGGGGCAACGAGCACGTCGACGACACCCACTATCTGCGCATCTTCGTGCGCAAGCTGCGTCGCAAGATCGAAGCCGATCCGACCCAGCCGCGCATCCTGCTCACCGAGCTCGGCGTCGGCTACCGGCTGGCCTCGAACGAGACCTCGCCCGCCGCAACCCCGGCCGGTGCAACCGGCAACGGCTCGACGCGAATCACCACGCAGTAGCGAACGAGCCGCTCGTCTTCGTCATCGCCGGGCTTGTCCGGGCTCGCCCCGCCAGCCCCTTACCCTCCCCATTTGCGGGGGGCCAGCGAGACGGCCAGTGGTCGATTGACCCGGCACGACGACCCGGCACCGGCCATGCCAACGCCAAATTAAAGTTTGTGGCGCCAGGGCCGGCTGAACCGAATTAGCGGCCGGCAATCCCATACCGTTGACGGCATGCGGCTTTTGCCCCGCACGCACGCCGCATCGTGTCGGCTTGGCGGCAATTTAAGGGCAGGAATCAACGGGATTTGAACCTTTTTATCTTAAACCAGTTACGAGTTCACGACGACTAAGGGGAGTGCGGGGACGAACGAGCCCTCCGCCAAAAGATCAACGGACGGCAGCTCACCAACATGCCGTCCACCAACTAGAGCAGGGATGCCATGCTTGCCTCGACCAACCGTCTCCTCGCCGGCGCCATCGGCGCTTTCGTCGCGGTTTCCGCCCTTACCGTCACCGCCACCAGCGCGCCGCGCTATGACGGCATGTGGAGCGTGTCGATCGTGACCCAGAAGGGCGATTGCGACCGCGGCTACCGCTATCCGATCCGCATCGCCAACGGCACCGTCGTCAACGGCGGCAGCGATCCTTTCACCATCAGCGGCAAGGTCGCCCCGTCCGGCGCCATCACGGTGACGGTATCGAGCGGCTCCAAGAGCGCCACCGGCTCCGGCCACCTCGCCGGCAACAGCGGCGAAGGCTCCTGGCACGGCGGCTCCTGCTCCGGCATCTGGACCGCGGAACGCCGCGACTCGTAACGCCCGCGCCTCGCTGCGCATCGCGGCCCAAGCAGCGGCGCGCAGCGGCCTGACGCAACACCCCGCATCGCGCTTGCGCGCCGCCCCCACGGCAGATCGGCTGCCGGCAGTGCCGGCGCACCGATTGCAGCGTTTCGCTGCCAGCGTCCCGACAGAACTCTAGCGGACTGGCTTTGCTCTCCCTCCCCCTGAAAGGGGGAGGGTCGGGGTGGGGGTCACGGGATCACCGACCTGCGGTTCTGTCCCGTCAGCGAGGAGTCAAAAGCCCCTACTCCGCGTCGTCCTCGTCGTCGCCGCCCTCTTCGCCGGCCAAAATCTTTTCGGCGATCAGCCCGGCGTTCTGCCGGATGGCGGTTTCGATCTTTTGCGCCACGTCGGCATTGGCTTTCAAAAACGTCTTGGCGTTCTCGCGGCCCTGACCGATGCGCTGGCTGTCGTAGGAGAACCAGGCGCCGGATTTTTCGACCACGCCGGCTTTGACGCCGAGATCGATCAGTTCGCCCATCTTCGACACGCCCTCGCCGTACATGATGTCGAACTCGACCTGCTTGAACGGCGGCGCCAGCTTGTTCTTGACCACCTTGACGCGGGTCTGGTTGCCGACCACCTCGTCGCG
>Ga0070741_10003251_pt1 | contig 40881 bp, 35 predicted proteins | sample Coa_R1_4_FD_66440 | JGI IMG/M metagenome (GOLD analysis project Ga0070741, IMG submission 66440) | Surface soil microbial communities from Centralia Pennsylvania, which are recovering from an underground coalmine fire - Coalmine... | ecosystem: Environmental > Terrestrial > Soil > Unclassified ...
TGGCCCGCGACGTAGATGTGGTCGCCCACGCGCCAGCCGAGCGTGTAGCGCGGCCGCTGATCCTTCATGCCGGGCGGAGCGATCGGAATGCGGGCCATGACGAGTCTCCCTTGTGGGGGGGAGCCGAGGGTCCCGACCCGCGCCGAGTCTAGCACCGGGCTGGCCCTCGGCTCCACGCGAAGCATGGCCGGATCAAGCGCTGGCCGCGCGTGCGTCAACTCGCGGCGGCCGGGTTCGACGAGGGCAGCGTGACGATCACGGTTGGCGGGAGACCGCTCGCGACACGTCAGAAAGAGCGGCACGAGCGTGCCCCAACGTCAATGCGACTCGTTCACCCCGGCATCAGCGGGCGCCCCGCAGCGCGGGCAGTGCTGCCACGAGAGCTCCAGAGGCGCCTGACAGGATCCGCAGGTCCGGGAGGACCCTGCCGGGGCGGACAGGCTCGCCGGCTTGCCTGACTCCTCGTCCAACACCTCGGTGGTCAGGCCCTTCTTGAACTCCTTCATCGACTTGCCGATGGAGCCGGCCAGCTCCGGAAGCTTCTTCGCGCCGAAGAAGAACAGGGCGATCACCAGGCCGACCATCAAGTCCTGACTGCCAATCATGGTGGTTCCTCCTTTGGGACCCGTCGCCGCCGCGACATCTCGCCGGCCGGTTACGCAGACGGCCTGCCGATCCGGGCCTTGCGGACCCGGACCCCCGGTCGCACCGGGACGCCGCCCCGCGCGGCCGACTCGTAGAGGGCGGTGAGGATCCGCACATTCTTACGCCCTTCCTCCCCCTCGACCAGTCCGGCCCGGTTGCCGAGAATCGCCTGCACGACCTCGCACAGGTAGTCCACGTGACCGTGACCGTACACGTTCGGGACGTCCTGGGACGCCTCGGCCCGGATCACCTCGTCCTCCGGCAGCTCCCGGTCGAACTGCCAGTGTTCGATCCGATTGACCGCGTTGCCCCCGAGGATGACCGTCCCGCACTCCCCGAGGATGCTCAGGGATGCCTCGAGGTCACTCGGCCGGGTGGCGGTCGTGGCTTCGAAGACGCCGAGGGCACCCGACCGGAACGTGAGGAGCGCGGCCGCGGTGTCCTCGACCTCGATGTCCATGAGCCGCGTGGCCGTCCGGCACTGCACCTCCTCGACCGGGCCCATGAACCATTGCAGGAGGTCCAGATGATGACTCGCCTGCTGGGCCATGACGCCGCCGTCGAGCTCCCACGTGCCACGCCACGCATCCCGGGCGTAGTACGCCTGATCGCGCTTCCAGCGCACCCGGACCGTGCCCATGATCATCTTGCCGAAGCGCCCGCCTTCCAGGGCCCGGCGTGCCGCCAGCACCGCGCGGTTGTAGCGGTTCTGCTTCACGACGAAGAGGCGGCCCCCGTACTTCCGGCAGGCCGCGATCATGCGATCGCAATCCGCGACTCGCAGGGCCATGGGCTTCTCGACCACGAAATGCTTCCCGTACCGGGCCAGGTCGACCACGTGGCGGGCGTGATAGCCGGTGGGCGTGAGGATGTCGATGACGTCGATGTCCGGGTGCCGCTCGAGCATCTCGTGGTAGTCGAGGTAGTACGGCACGTGATACTCCTCGGACGCCTTGCGCGCCCGCCCTTCCTGGATGTCGGTGACGGCCACGACCTCGGCCCGGATCCGGCCGGAGGTCAGCGCGCGCAGATGGTTGCCCGCGATCCGCCCACAGCCGACGACGCCGAACTTCAACGCCGGTGTCGGCGCGGGCCGTGACGCGGTCTCAGCCGCGACCCTGGCGATGGAGCAATCGACGATAGAGGAGCTCGGTACGGTCAATCTTCGCCTCCTGAGAAAATGTGGTCACCACACGCTCCCGGCCGGCCCGCGCCATGGCCCGGGACAGATCCGGTCGCTCGATCAGCTGGAGCAACGCCTTGGCGAGGGCTCCCGGATCTCGCGGCGGGACCAGCAGTCCGGTCCGTCCTTCCTCGATCAGCTCCGGATTGCCTTCGAGGTTGGTCCCGATGACCGCCGTCTCCACCGCCAGCGCCTCCCGCAGCGTCCCCGTTATACCGAGCCCCGCGTACGAGGCGTCGACGCAGACGTCGCTGGCCGCGAGGATTTCGGGAGTGTCCTCTCGGTACGGAAGCACCAGCACACGATCGGCGAGATGCCTCGCCGCTGCCTTCTCTCGCAGGATCCTCTCCTTGGTCGGGTTGGCTCCCACCAGGAGGAGCCGGGCCCGGGGGACGCGCTCGGCGATCAGCTGCACCGCGTCGAGGGTGTCGTCATTGCCCTTCCAGCTCCGGATTCCAATCTGGGTGATCACGTAGTGGTCGCGAGCGAGGCCGAGCTCGTCCCGGACCTTCTGGCGGTTCACTCCGGGGTGAAAGCGGACCGTGTCGGTTCCGGAATAGATGACGTGGATCTTCTCCGCGGGAACGCCCTGCGTCACGAGCCCCCGCTTGATCGACTCCGATACCGCGACCACCGCGGTCACCCGGCGCGTCGTGTATCCCAGGCGGTTGAAAGGGTCGAGCGGAAAGCTCACGCCACGGTTCAGGATCAGCACCGGGATCTTCACGAACAGTCCCGCGATCAGGGCGAGGGTGCGGGCCCGGCCCTTCTGGCAGTGGACGACCTGCACGTCGTGGCGCCGGATGATGCGCACGAGCTCGGGAACCGAGCGCAGGTCCACTTCGGAGCGCATGGGCACCGCGTAGTAGGGCAACCGCGCCTGAGCACACCTCGTGGCCCAGCCCTCCCCGGGCCGGGTCGCGACCACCACGCGATGGCCGCGGATCGCCAGCCCCCTGGCCAGCTCGAGGAGCTGGATCGCGGCCCCGGTGAAGTAGTCCGATTTCGGGTAGAGCTGCAGGATGTTCATGCGGGCTGCCGGAGAGTGGCCTTGCTCAGCGGGCGCCGAAGAACTCCCGCACCGCGGTCACGACCTCGTCGACCTCGGATACGGTGTGCCCGGCGGAGATGGGCAGGGTCAGGATCTCGCGGACGATGTGCTCCGTCCTCGGCAGCGCCGGAGGATCGAGGTGCTCGACGGCGGGCTGCCGGTGAGCCGGCACGCGGTAGTGGATGCCGGTGGCGATGCCCCGCTCGTGGAGGTGTCGCGCCAGGGCGTCCCGCGCGGCGGTCCGGACCACATAGAGGTGGTACACGTGGTGGGCGTCGGGAGCCTCGCCCGGAAGGATCAGGGGCAGGTCCCGGAGGCCCGTCCGGTATCGCTCGGCCAGGACCCGTCGGTGGTCGTTCATGCGGTCGAGACGGCGCAGCAGCACGCGGCCGATGGCGGCCTGGATGTCGTTGAACCGGAGGTTGAAGCCCTCCTCGGTGTGCACGTCCTTGTCGCGGCGGCCGTGGTCGCGCAGTCGCCGGCAGCGGGCGGCGATGTCCGGGTCGTCGGTCACGAGCAGGCCACCGTCGCCCATGACGGTGAGGTTCTTCGAGGGGTAGAAGGAGAAGGCGCCGGCACGCCCAAAGGTCCCCACCTTGCGCCCCTGCCAGGTCGCCCCGTGCGCCTGGGCGCAGTCCTCCAGCAGCCACAGGCTGCGCTCGGCACAGAGTCGACGGATCCCGGGGAGGTCGGCAGGGTGCCCGTAGAGGTGCACGGGGATGAAGCCGACGGTTCGAGGCGAGATCTTGCCGGCCGCATCCTCCAGATCGACGGTGTAGGAGTCGTCCACATCCACGAAGACCGGCACCGCACGCGCGAAACAGACCGCCTCCACGGTCGGGAACGCGGTGTGGGACGGCACGAGGACCTCGTCGCCGCGCTTGACGCCGAAGGCCCGGAGGGCCATCCAGAGGGCGGCGGTGGCACTGCTGGTGAGTACCGCGTGCTGGCTGCCGACGTAGCGGGCCAGCTCTTGCTCGAAGGCGCTGCACTCCGGCCCGAGGATGTACTGCCCCGAGTCGATGGCGGCCAGCGCCGCGCCCTTGATCTCCTCGTCAACCGGCGGCCGGGACAACGGAATGCGTATCGACACAGTCTCCTCCTCCTGATCGATGGGGGCGTCTGTCCCCGAAACGGGCAGGCGGCCCCTTCCGGGGCGAAGCCTTTCAGGGAGATTGCGGCGGATCAGCCGCCGCGATCGTGATCGAAGCCCTTACGAGAGCGGAGGAGCGCGGGCGTCGGGGTGGGAGGCGTACTGCGACGGGGCCGGGGCCTGATCTCCGAGCGCGACGGCGGGGCCGAACACGGGGAAGGGCGTCCAGGCGCACAGAGGAAACGGATCGAGCGCGGCCCCCGCTGACGTGACCAGGAAGACGCCGTTGTCGTTGTCGTCGTCGTCGAAGAAGCCACTCACCCAGGTCGGGTCCGGTGGAGTGGCGTAGGCGAGCGGTGTCAGCGCCACGAGGCTGATCAGCAGCGTGACCCACAGCAGAGGCGCGGCGAGGCGAGACACCATCAGATCACCACGTACGCGCGTCCTCGCACATTGTCAACCTTATTCGCCGGATCGGGATCGGCCGATGCGGGGGCGGTCATCGCTGACCATCAGCCGGGGCCTGGTGCGGTGGGACGTGGCGGATGAGGGGCTAGCGGTCGCAAGGGCGTCGTCCTTCAGAGAGGCGGGGATCTGCCGGTGCCACGGGCTGGTAGGGTTGCCCGGCGGGCTGATGCCTCCCAGAACGCCGATACGCTTCATCTGATCCTTCGTTATCCCAGCGCGTCCAGGAAGGCGCGCTGCCGGCTCAGGCGCTTCGGGCGCTCCTGGGCGAACCGCTGCACCCCCGCGAAGATCGAATCCTGGTCCAGGCGCGCTTCCGCGATGACGTCCGCCTCGGTGCCGCCGGTGAGCCATACGTTGTCCTGATCGGCGGTGAGAGAGTAGTCGTCGGTCAGCGGGCCGACGTTGCGCAGCGGCCACATGCGGCGGGTCCCGCTCATCACGAACATGAGGTCCTGACGGGCCTCGGGCGGCAGCACCGCGTTCCGGTACGCCTCGGGCTGGCGGTCGAACAGCTCCTCGCTGATCGCCGCGATGACCTTGACGTTGATGCCGGCGCTGGCCAGCCGGGGGAGCACGCTCACCAGGTTGAACGTCGCGCTCGACCCCTGGGCCACGACGTAGCCGTGTCGCGGCTGGCCCGGCGCGAAGTCGCGGATGACGTAGAGCCCCTTGGCGGCGGCCCGCAGATCGGTATCGGCGAAGGTGGAGCGGTCGGCCACGCGGAAGTCCGGGCGCGCCACCTCGACGACGATGATGCCCACCTTCTTCTCGCGGGCCGCGATCTCGGCGGCCGCGAAGTAGCCGGGGGCCACGTCGTTGTAGTCCCAGAAGCTCAGATTGATGACCTGGTCGCGCGGGAACAGCTTCCACACCTGGGGCGCGAAGATCCCGAAGTGGGTGCGCGCGTCGGCGGCGGTCTCCGGGCCGGAGTGGCCGGCCAGGATGTGGAGGACGCCGGTGCGGAACTTGCTGTCCTGGTTCTGCTGGCTCCAGACGCGCGCGGGCAGGTACATCAGCGGCGTGAAGGCGCCGTAGGTGCCGCTCCACGCCCACACGCCGGCGAACTGGTCGGGGTTCAGCGACGCGCTCTGGCTGACCAGGCCGATGGCGGTCGACACGTTGCCCGCTTCCTCGATCGCGGCCTTCAGCCGCGTCCCCAGCGGGTTGGTCTCGGGATCGTAGTGGCCCCAGATGGCGCCGTGCTCGAGATTGATCGATTCCGAGAGGTCGGCGGCCAGGGTCAGCACCCGGTTGTCGGTGACGTAGTTCGCCCACTTGACGATCTCGGAGATGGCCCGGCGGGCTCCCGACGTCTCGCCCCCCTTGCGGAACAGGGCGATCTTGAGCTGCTTCTCCTTGCCCGAGATCGCGTTCCTCACCGTGAGGGTCTGCGGCTCCTCAGGGAGGTTCTCGACCTTGAGGCGGTCGTCCAGGAACGGATCGTGCTTCACGTCGACGCGGAGCGGGATCTCCGCCGGCACCGACTCTCCGATCTCGACCAGGCGATCGGCCAGCCAGTCCCCGAGGCCGTCGCGGTCGAGGAGCGACATCACGACGTCGATGTTGGTCTTGAACTGGATCAGCCGCTCCCGCGGGTCGGTGACCGGGCCCTGGCGGATCCCCTGGAACTCGACGCCATAGCGCTCCTCGAAGGTGCGCGCCAGGCCGACGAAGTAGTCGGAGTTCATCTTCATCGCGTAGGGATGGCTCGGGTAACCCACCACCTGGTCGCCCGCGCCGGGGATCTTGCCGTTCACCGCGCCGGGCCAGTAGCCCTTGGTGGTGGTGCCGATCACGATCATCGGGCGGCGATCGGCCGGGTCCCACGTCTCCATGGTCCGGAGCGCGTCCACGATCTGGTCGTAGTCGTGGCCGTCGGGCAGCGACAGCACGTTCCACCCGTACGAGGTCCACTGGTCGATCAGCCGATAGCCGGTGAACTTGGTGGAGACCACGCCGCCGATCAGGGAATCGTCGATGCCGGCGTTGTTGTCGGACAGGAAGATCCGCAGGCGCTTGCCGACCTGCAGCGCGATGGCCTGGGTCTTGAGCTCCTGGGCGTGTCCCTCGGTCATGGCGAACTCGCCCTCGAGCGCGATGATCTTGGGCGTCCCCATGGGAGCGCCCATGATGTCCCAGAACGCCGCCTTGCCCGCGGCGGTCGCGATCCCGACGCCCGAGGGCCCGCCGTTGACGTCGTTGGTGAGGTCGGTGGACTCGATGTGCCCCGACAGGGCCCGGATGCCGCGGCCCTTGGCCTGGGCGAACAGCGGGTGGTCCGACAAGCCCTGATCCGCGAGCAGCGTCCGGAGCGCGCCCGCGCCGCGGCGGAATCCCAGGGCGTCGACCGGCAGCATCGCCACGTCCGGCGCCACGTAGTACCGGGGATCGCCGGTCAGGCGGTGCTTCCGGTACAGCGCCTGGCCCATGATCATCCACAGCGCGTAGCAGGTGGGGGCGCAGTGACCCGCCGCCAGCATGAACTTGTCACTGTACGGATGCTTGGGGCGCCGGTAGTCGTACCGGAGGCCGCCCAGCTCGGGCCCGACCAGGTGCGCGGCGACGTTGAACGGCGTGTAGGCGAGCGGGCCGCCGAAGTGCCCGGTCTGCGCGTAGTTGCCGAGCAGGGTGAGGGTCATGCAGGTCATGAAGCCGATGTCTTCGAGCCGGCGCCGCTCGTGGGGAAGTCCGGGCGCCATGTCCGACCGTGGTGACGTGTGAACGCTCATCGAGGTCTCCTCGGGATGGGCTATTTCGCGGCCGCCGGGAACGCCGGCAGCTTGCCGATGTCGCGGCTGTCGTGCTGGATGATGACGGTCGCCTTCACGTTGCCGACGATCTGCTTGATGCGGTCGATCGACGCGAGCGACGCGGCGCGGTCGTGGTTGAAGGCCGGCACCCCGTTCGTCTCGTAGTTCTCGTGGAAATGGACCGCGTCGCCCGTGAGCAGCACCGGGCCCATGTCCTTCAGCCTGACCAGCAGGGCGCTGTGCCCCGGGGTGTGACCGGGCGCCCGCAGGACGATCACGGTGCCGTCCCCGAACACGTCCCTGTCGCCGGTCAGCGGCTCGACCTTCCGCTTCTCGTCGATCCAGGCCTTGAAGCCGGCGACATTCGCGCCCGGCATCGGCGTGGGCGAGGCGACCTGCTCCCAGTCGCCCTTGCCGATGAGCAGGGTGGCGTTCGTGAACGGCCCGAGCTGGCCGGTGTGGTCGGCGTGGAAGTGGCTGATGCCCACGAACTTCACCTGGTCGGGCGTGACGTTGACCTGCTTCAGGTAGTCCACGAGGGCGACCTTGGCCGCGTTGGGGCTCGTGCCCGGCGTGTAGCCGGTGTCCCACACCATGTAGTCGCCGCCGTGCTTGATCAGGTAGCAGCTGAACGTGAAGGTCAGCTTGAGGTCCTTGTACGCGAAGGTGTCGGTGAAGCGCTGGCCCACATCGGTCGGCGTGGCGCCGGTGCCGCAATCGATGCGGGTCAGGGTGACCTCGGCCGGCGATTGCGCGGAGGCGGGCAAGCCGACGGCAAGGGCGGCGCACGCGGTAAGGGCGATCAGGACCAGGGCTCTCAGCATGGTGTCCTCCCCGGGGGCATGTCTACGGCTCGACCCGCTCCACCTTCACGGTGCGGCGCGTCCGCGCGGACTCGATCATGGCCAGCGTGACCTCGACCACGCGCAGCCCGTCCGCCCCGGTGGCGGCCGGCTGGCCGCCGGTGGCGACCGCGCGCTGGAAGTCCTCGATCTCGGCCACGTAGTTCGGCAGCAGCGCTTCCGGGTAGTCGGCGGTCTCGTTGACGGTGTCGCTCGTGATCTCGAAGCGACCGGTGCGCGCCTCCCACATCGAGTGGTGTCCGGCGATGAGGCCGCGGATCCCGTAGACGCGGAAATCGTTGCGCGAGTCCGGAAGCAGGCGACTCGCCACCACCTGGCCGAGGGTGCCGTTGCCGAACCGCAGCGTGAGGCAGGCGAGCTGCTCGAGCGGGCGCGCGGCGGTCTGGCCGTCGGTGACCGCCGTGATCTCGTCCACCTCGGCGCCCAGCACGAAGCGCAGCAGGTCGACCGAGTGCACGCCGGTGCCCATCATGGTGGAGGCGCCCCCGATCAGCTCGGGCGTGTCCCACCACTGGGTCAGCGGCGTGCGGGGCGGCGGGCCGTCCAGGCCGCGCACGCCGAACGCCCACTGCGCCTGCGCGAGCACGACGCGGCCCAGCGTGCCGGCCGCGACGAGGTCGCGGGCCCGCCGGTAGGCCGGGTGCTGGCGCAGGTTGAAGGCCACGCCGAGCGTGACGCCGGCGCGGCGGCATGCCTTCAGCATCTGGAGGGCGTCGGCGATCGTCGTCGCCATCGGCTTCTCGCACAGCACGTGCTTGCCGGCCTGGGCGGCCTGGATCACGTGCTCGGCGTGCAGGGCGTTGGGCGAGGCGACGAAGACGCCGTCCACCCGCGAGTCCGCCAGGAGGTCGCCGAGGCGCCTGTACGCGGCGCGGGCGCGGTGCTTGTGCGCGAAGGCCTCCGCGCGCTGCTGATCACGGCTGCACACGGCGACCAGCTCGGCGCCGTCCGCCGCGGCCATGGCGGGGGCGATCTTGATGTCGGGGTGCCGGCCCGTGCTGACGATGCCCCATCCGAACGCCATGGTCTTCCCCCGGATCAGGCCGCCCGCTCGGCCTTCCAGAGCCGCTCGGCCATCACGCCCGCCGCCCGCTCCACCGCCTCCGCGGCGTCGAGGATCATGTCCTCGCGGAAGCGGCGGCCGACGATCTGGACGCCGACCGGCTGGCCGTCGTTGTCGTTGGCCGGCACGACCGCCGCGGGCAGGCCCATGAAGTTCATGGCGTAGCTGTACAGCGCGCTGCCGAGCACCTCGCGCACGCCCTCGGCGCCCTGCTCGTCGCGGTTCCAGGTGAAGATCGGGGCGGGAAGGAACGGGGTGAGGACCAGCGGGTACTCGGCCAGGAACGTGGTCCAGGCGCGAACGAAGCGGTTGCGGTCGGCCATCGCCTTGAGGAAGTCGAGGCCCTCGAACGGCTGAAAGTAGCGGTAGTACTCGTCGAAGATCGCGACGACGGTCTTCGAGCCGTACTTCCGCACGTCGGCATCCATCAGCGCCTTGGCTTCGCCGAAGAGGCAGCGGGCCCCGGTGACGGCGGCCTCCTGGAGCAGCGGCGGTTCCACCTCCTGCACGTCGTGCCCGGCCGCCGCCAGCGCCGCGCGCGCGGTGTCGAGGGCCCGGGCGACCGCGGGGTGCAGGGGAAACTCGAAGGTGTTCCGGGTGAAGGCGACCTTGATGGGGCCGGGCTCGGGCGGTCCCTCGAAGGGCATGGGCACCTGCCAGGGATCGCGCGGATCGTAGGCGATGAGCGACCGCATGGCCAGGCGCACGTCGCGGACCTCGCGGCAGATCACGCCCTGCACGGACATCACCTGGGCCAGCATGCCGCGCTCGGCGGTGGCCGAGGGATTGAAGGCGGGCACCCGCCCGAGACCCGGCTTCACGGTGGCCGCGCCGCAGGCGTAGGCCGGGAAGCGGAGCGAGCCGCCGATGTCGTTGCCGTGCGCGATCGGTCCGTAGCCCATCATCACCCCGGCGGCCGCGCCCCCCGAGGAGCCGCCGGCGGAGGCGGTGGCGCTCCAGGGGTTGAAGGTGCGGCCGTGGAGCTCGTTCACCGTGGTCCCCCGGAAGGAGAACTCCGGGGTGTTGGTGCGCCCGATCACGATGGCTCCGGCCCGGCGCAGGTTCCGGACCACCGGCGCATCGTCCGGGGCGAGCACGCCCTTGAAGGCCACGACGCCGTTGGGCGTCGCGCACCCCTTCTGATCGACGTTCTCCTTGATGGTGACCGGCACGCCGTGCAGCGGCCCGACGGGCCCGCCGGTCCTGATCGCCCGGTCGTGCGCCTCGGCCTCGCGCAGGGCGGCGTCGCCCAGATCGTCCACGACCGCGTTGATCGTGCCGTTGGTGGCGCGCATGCGGTCCACCGCGCTGCCCACCGCCTCGACGGCGGTCACCCGGCGCGCTGCGATGGCTTCGGCGAGGTCGCAGGCGCTCCACTGCCAGAGCGGCCTATTCGGGGCGGCCATTGCGGGCTCTCCTCGGGCTCGGGGCGGGGGGCTCGAGGACGTGGCCGTCCCCCTCGGTGACGTGGCAGGCGCGTGTCATGGACCCGCCGCATAGTATCGCAATTGATGCTGTCCAGCGCGGCCATCGAGGGCTGGCAACGGCGTGATCCCGAAGGCTGGGCGCACGTTGCGGAGTGGCTGGCCGCGCGCTCGATCCCCATCGTGCGGGTATGACCCTGGAGACGTCGTGTGGCGCGTAGCTGTCCTCCCGGTCAGGCAGCCCCTACCCCCCGTCAGATCCCCTGGACGGGCCCGAAACCCCACCGCCGCATGCCCGGGCACGTCTTGACACCGTTACCTGCCTCGGCGTGTAGTAGTCGGGCTGCGCTATGTGGATCTTGCGCCGAGGAGGGTCGTGACATGCTGAAGTTCGGTTCGCCCCGGAAGGACGAACCCCCCGCGAAGGCCGCGCATGCGGTCGAGCCGCCGGCTGCACCCGCCCCACTCCCGGTTCCCGAGGTTCCGCGACACGGGCAGAGGGGCGAGGAACCCCCACGAATGGAGGGCCCACGTATGCCTCTGAGCAGCGTCAACAACGCGGAATCGGTCCTGGCCGCCGGCCTCACGATCGAAGGGAAGATCGAGGGCACCGGCAACTTTCGCGTGGTCGGTCGGTTCAAGGGCACCGTCAAGGTGAACGGCGAGCTGACCATCGAGCCGGGCGCGTTCATCGAGGGCGACATCACCGCCGACTCGGTCCTGGTGGCCGGCGATGTCCGGGGCCAGATCGCCGCGGCGTCGCGGGTGGAGTTCAAGGACTCCGGGACGCTCATCGGCGACGTCAAGGCCAGCAGCGTGATCGTGTCGGCCGGATCCAAGATGCGCGGCAAGATGGAGTTCGGGTGGAAGGAGGGTGAGGGCGAGGCGGTGCCGCCGGAGACCGGCTCTCTGTCCCATTCCCACTGACCTCCCCGACGATGGCGGGTGAGGCCTGGAAGTGCCCGCATTGCCGGGAGCGCATCCTGCGCAGCGCCGTGACCTGCCCGGCATGCCGGCGCCACCTCCGGTTCGACGCGGTCAGCGCGGCTCGTCCGGCGGTCCGGCCGACCCTGTGCCCGCTCAATGTCGAGGCGACGATCCGGCAGCCCAGCGACGCCTCGGTCGGGGAATACTCCGTGATCATCGAGGTGCGCGAGGACCGGGGTGAGGTGATCGCCCGCCGCATCGTGGACGTCGGGGCTCTGGAGCCCGGCCAGGCCAGGCGCATCACCCTCCGCGTCGAGACGGAGGCGCCGGAAGCCTCCGGCTCCGCCGCCGCGCCGGCGACCGCGCGGCAGCGCTGAGGCTTCAGGCGGCGCGCCCCGCCGGTCCCCGGGGCGCGCCGCCGGCACCGCCCCGCGAGGCGACGTCGGGGAGCCCCCGGAGCGCCAGGACGTGGGTGATGTCCTTGAGGGAGAGGTAGCCTACCAGGCGGGAATCGCTCAGCACCGCGAGGCGGCCGACCTCGTTCCGGGTCGCCTTGCCGAGCGCGTCGAACACCGGATCATCCGGGTCGATCACCAGGTCGTCGGTCACGGGCTTCATGATCTCGCTCACGCGGCGCTGCGTCCGTTCCTCGGGCGGCACCGCGTGGACCTGCTGCACGCTCGCGATCCCGCGGACCCCGGCGCCGTCCACGACGGGGAAGCTGGTCACGTGATGCGCCCAGAAGGCGTCCGCGAGCTGCGCCACGGTCGCGTCGATGGGCACGGTGACCACGTCGCGGGTCATGATGTCCCGCACCCGGAGCCGTGAGAGGGCGTCCCGCAGCGCCATCTGCGAATAGCTCGCGTCCGCGGCGCCCCGGAGGAACATGCCGATGATGATGAACCAGACACCTCCCAGCACCTCGCCGCCGAAGATCTGAAGCATGCCGAGCGCCATGAGGCCGAACGCGAAACCGACCCCCACGCGGCTCGCCAGGTAGGTGGCCCGAGGCAGGGTGCCCGTCCACTTCCAGACGATGGCCCGCAGGACGCGCCCGCCGTCGAGCGGGAACCCCGGGACGAGATTGAAGATCCCGACGACGACGTTCACCAGCACCAGATAGGCGACCACCGCCTGCGCCCACGCGGGTCGCACGAGCCCGCCCGCGTCGGCGGCCCACAGCACCGCCGCGACGGCGAAGCTCGTGATGGGGCCGACCACCGCGATCAGGAACTCGGCGCGCGGGGTGGGGGGCTCGTCCTCGAGGTGGGACACGCCGCCGAAGACGTGCAGGGTGATGCCGCGGACCGAGAGCCCGTGCGCGATCGCCACGAACGAATGGGACAGCTCGTGCAGCAGGACCGAGACGAAGAGCAGGAGCGCGGCCAGCAACCCGTTGGCCCAGTAGGCGGCGACGGGCCGGTCGGGCAGGACGTTCGGGAAGTACCCGACCGCGAGGGTCCACGTGATCAGCCCGTAGACCACGAGCCAGCTGGCGTGGACCTTGATCGGGATACCGCGAATCGCGAGGACGCGGACTGTGCTGTCCATGGCTCACGGAGCCTCCGCCGCGGCCGGCTCACGCGCGGCGCGGCGCATCGTGTACATGTCGTCCCCGAATCCTTTGTGCGGGAAGGCGGTTGCCCGCGTAGGCCGACACCGCCCCGAACCGCGCGTGGGCCTCCTCCCAGTCGCGCCGCGCCTCGGCGATCTCGTCGGGCGTGCGCGCCACGAAGTTCCACCACATCAGGATCCGCTCGCGGAACGGCTCGCCGCCGATCAGCATCAGGCGCGCGCCGGCGCGCAGCCGGAGGGGCGGCTGCTCCCGGCCGGCTTCCCCGGCCGGCGGTCATCAGATTCAGCTGACCCGGTCTGATCAGCTGCTCGGAGCCCAGGCTGTCCTTGTGCAGGACTTCACCGGCGAGCAGCCAGGTCACGGTCTGCAATCCGATGTGCGGGTGCGGGGCGACGTCCATCGGCTTGCCGGTGTCGAACGCGAGCGGACCGAAGTGATCCAGAAAGCACCACGGCCCCACCAGCCGCCGCTCGCCCCGGGGCAGCGCCCGGTGCACCACGAGGCCGCCGCCGAGATCGGCCGCGCGGGCCGGGTACGCCGTCATCGACGGCGTCGACGCCGCGTCGGCCTCGCACGGCAGCGCCTCCGGCGAGGGGAGCGGATTGCTCATGGCCGGACCGCGCCTAGTAGCCCATCGCGGCGCCGTCCCCCCGCGGATCCGCGCCGCCCTCGAACAGGCCGCTCTCGTGGTGGACGCGAATCGCCTGGGCGTGGCCGAGCGCGCTGTCCCACTGACCGACCATCCGGACCGGCTGCCCGCGCCGACGCAGCTCGCGCGCGGTGGCATCCGAGATCCGGCCCTCGAGCCAGAGGTCGCGCGACTCCCGGCCCCAGGTGCGGCCCATCAGCCAGCGCGGCGCCTCGATCGCCTGCTGGACGTCGTAGCCGAAGTCGACCAGGCGGGTGAGCACCGCGGCCTGCGTCTGCGGCTGGCCTTCGCCGCCCATGGTGCCGTAGGCCAGGAGCGGCCTCCCCTCTTGCAGCAGCATGGCCGGGATGATGGTGTGAAACGTCCGCTTGCCGGGCTCGAGCCGGTTCGGGTGGTTGTCGTCCAGCGAGAAGAAGCTGCCCCGGTTCTGCATGATGATGCCGGTGTCGCCGCCCATGACGACGGCTCCGAAATCGTGGTAGATCGACTGGATGGTGGACACGACGAGCCCGCTCGCGTCGGTGGCGCAGAGATAGACCGTGCCGCCGTCGGGACTGCGGCGGGTGAAGGTGGGCCCGTACCGCATCCCGGGCTCGACCAGGCCGACGAGGAGTGAGCGCGTCGGGCGGATCAGCCTGCGGCGCGTGGCCGCGTAGTCCTTGGACAGCAGGCGGTCGAGCGGGATGTCGACGAAGGCGGGGTCCGTCAGCCATTCGTCGCGGTCGGCGAGCGCGACCTTCACCGCCTCCACCATGTGGTGATAGTAGTCGGCGGTGCCGTCACCCCAGGCCGAGACGTCGAAGCCTTCGATGAGGTTCAGGATCTGCAGCGCCGCGAAGCCCTGGGTGCTGGGCGGCATCTGCACCACGTCGTGTCCGCGATAGGTGGTCGAGATCGGCTCGACCCACCGCGCGTGATAGGCGGCGAAGTCCTCCGGAGTGAGCGGGGAGCCCGCGGGAGCGAGCGCCCGGCAGATGCGCTGGGCGACCGGTCCCTCGTAGAACGCCCCGCGGGCGCCGGATGCGGCCAGCAGCTCGAGCGTGTCGGCCAGCGCGGGCTGGACCAGGCGAGCGCCCTCTCGCGGCGCGGTGCCGTCGGGCAGGAAGACGCGGGCGGTGTCGGGAAAATCGTGAAGGATCGATTCATCCGCGACGATCCAGTCCGCCAGCGAGCGGGGAATGGCGATGCCGTCGCGCGCGTACTCGATGGCGTCGGCAAACAGGCTCGCCCAGGGGAGCCGGCCGTGGCGCTCGTGCGCGAGCCGCCAGCCGTCGACCGCCCCCGGCGTCGTGAGCGCGGCGAGCGGGCCGCGAGGGGGGATCTGGCCGGCGCAGCCGTGTTCCCGGTAGTAGTCTCGCGTGGCGCGGCGGGCGGCGGGTCCTTGAGCCTCGAGCGCCTGGACGCCGGCGATGTGGGGTCCCGCGATGAGCCAGAAGCCGTCGCCGCCCAGGCCCGCCATGTGCGGATAGGCGACGCAGAGGGTCGCGTTCGCCGCGATCGCCGCGTCGACCGCGCTGCCGCCGCGGCGCAGCGCCTCGAGCCCGGATGCGGAGGCGAGGTAGTGCGGCGTGCTCACCATGCCCCGCGCGGCAAAGACGGGAGGCCGCCCGGTGGTGGGCCCGTTCGGATGACTCATCGCGACCTCGCGGGTGGGATCAGGAACGACGCGCCAGGATGGCCGAATCGACTCACCGTGGCGGTGAGCGACCACGGCGAGGCTATATTGGCGCCCGCGTGGCTGTCAAGCATGAGCCGGCATCGCGCGAGGAGGCGCCCATACTGCGGGATGCCATGGGCCGCCGTGTGATCGACCGGGAGCGGATAGAGTGCTGAGCGTCGACGCCGCCCTCGGGTCCTACGGCTATCCGGCGATCTTCGCCGGGATGGCGCTGGAGCAGTTCGTGCCGCCGATGCCGGGGGAGCCCCTCCTCCTCGCGGCGGGCGCGGTGGCGGGAGCCGGCCATCTGGGACTGGGATGGGCGGTGATCTGCGCGCTGCTGGGGACGCTCCTGGGCGACATCCTGTGGTACGAGATCGGCCGCCGCGGCGGCCGACCCGTCCTGCGGTGGCTGTGCCGCATCGCGATCGAGCCCGACAGCTGCGTGCGACGAGGCGAGGAGGGGTTCTCGCGCAGCGGCGCGAGCGTGCTGCTCGTCGCGAAGTTCTTGCCGGGGCTGAACAGCGTGGGGCAGCCGCTGGCGGGCGCGCTCGGCATGCCGAGAGGCCGCTTCCTCTTCTTCGACGCGCTGGGCGCGGCGCTGTGGGTCGGGGTCTACGTGGGGCTCGGCTACGCGTTTCACGACCAGCTCGCCCGGGCGGTCGCTCTCGCCGGACGGCTGGGCGGAATGGCGGTGTGGCTCCTGGCGGGTCTCGCCGCGCTGTACCTGGGCGTCAAGGTGCTGCGTCGCCGGCTGTTCCTGCGCCGGCTGCGGATCGGGCGCATCACGCCCGAGGAGCTGCTGCGGATGCTCGCCGCCGGCGAGCCGGTGCTCATCGTCGACCTGCGGCACGAGCTCGACGTTCGGGCCGATCCGACGGCGATTCCCGGCGCGATCCAGATGACGCCGGCCGAGCTGGAGCAGGCCCGGCCCGTCCTCCCGCGCGACCGCGACGTGGTGCTGTACTGCTCGTGACCCAACGAGGCCACGAGCGCCCGGGCGGCGCTCCTGTTGCGCAGACACGGAGTCTCGCGCATCCGACCGCTGGCCGGCGGCTTCCCGGCCTGGCGCGAGCGCGGGTTCCCGGTGGAGCCGCTCGCCGTCCGGCCCGCGCGGGCGGCGGGATGAGGTGCCGCGGCCCCTCAGGCCACGCCCACGAGGTATCCGAAGCGCTTGACGAACTCGGACTCCGTCATGTTGGCGGCCCGCGCGAGCGCCTCCCGCCGCTCGGGCTGCTCGAAGTCCTCGCGCTTGAGGCGGATCATGTACGCCTCGAGGGTGCGGTACGCCTCCGAGTGGATGTCCGCGTAGCGAACGCGGATCTTGCCGGTCGTGGGATCCAGGAGATTCCCGAACGGAATCGGGACGAGCCGGCCGCCCTGGATGGTGGCCAGCGCCTCGCTGCCGCCGTCGAGCAGGAAGCACGTCGCCCAGTAGCCGAGGCTCCGGCAGTACTGGATGTCGAACCCGCCGGGCGGGGCGCAGCGGAGCTCGTAGCCGAGATCCTTGGCCACGATACCGGTCTCGATCCCCCGCGCGGCCAGGCTCGCGGTCACCTGCGTCTTGAGCAGTCCCGCCAGCTCCAGCTCCTGCAGGCGCACGTTGCCGTAGGCGTCGCGGGCCACCGTGCCCAGCGTCTGCGGGTCGAGCTTCACGAGGAGACCCTCGGCGAGGAGCGCGACGCCGTGGTCCCGGCCGTGGACCAGCCGCTTGATGATCGCCCCTTCGAGGATGTCCGCCAGCCGCTGGATGGGCACGTGGGTCTCCGGGAACTCCTCGGCGACCACGGTGAGGGTCGCCCCGGCGGCCCCGCCGATGCCCAGCGCCAGGTGCCCGGCGTGGCGGCCCATCACGGTCACGAAGAACCACTTGCCGGTCGTGGCCGCGTCCTTCATGAGATTGCGGACGAGCTGCATGCCCAGATCCACCGCGGTGGTGAAGCCGAAGGTCGGGATCTCGGGCGGCAGCGGCAGGTCGTTGTCGATGGTCTTGGGGACGTGGACCACCGCCATCCGGCCGCCGGCCGCGCGAGCCACGCGTGACGCCGCGAAGGCGGTGTCGTCGCCGCCGATGGTGAGCAGGTACGAGACGTCGAGACGGCGCAGCGATTCGACGACGTGCCGGAGGGCCTCCGGCGACCGGGTGGGGTTCGCGCGGGCCGTGCGCAGGATCGAGCCGCCCTCGAAGTGGATCTGGGACAGCGCCCCGATCTCCAGCTCGTGCACGCGGGAGAGGTCGCCCTGCATGAGCCACTTGAAGCCGTCCTCGCAGCCGAGCACCCGGAGGCCGCGGTTGCGGGCCTCGATGGTGGCGGCCGCGATGACCGCGTTGATGCCCGGCGCCGGGCCGCCGCCCACCAGGATCGCGAGCGTCTTCATGGGCCGGGGCTACGCGACGCGCTCTTCCATCTCGGGCCGATACCGGCCGGAGCGGGCGAGGCCGTTGAGCCGGGCGCGGTCGTGGAAGGCCTTCTGGCCGGCCGCGATGCGACCCGGGTCCCCCTTCCACGCGTGCTGGGCGGCCGCCTGCAGTGCGCGGCCGTAGGAGAACGAGAGCGGCCAGGGGTGCGACACGGGCAGGGCGTTCATCGCGTTCAGGTGCGCGGTCGCGTCCGCGTCGCTCTGGCCGCCGGAGAGGAACACGATGCCGGGCACCGCGGCCGGGACGGCCCGCCGAAGGGTGCGGATGGTGGCCTCGGCGACGTCCTGGACGCTCGCCTGGCGGGGGGAGCCCTTGCCGGGGAGGATCATGTTCGGCTTCAGCAGCATGCCCTCGAGAGCGACCCGCTGGCGGCGCAGTTCGGCGAAGACGGCCTGGAGGGCCGCCTCGCTGACCTCGGCGCAGCGCTCGATGGTGTGGTCGCCGTCCATCAGGACCTCGGGCTCGACGATCGGGACGAGACCCGCCTCCTGCGCCAGGGCCGCGTAGCGGGCCAGGGCGTGGGCATTGACCTCGAGGCCGTACGCGCTCGGGATGCCAAGCCCGATCGTGAAGACGGCGCGCCACTTGGCGAAGCGGGCGCCGAGGCCGCGGTACTCGGCGAGACGCTCGCGCAGGCCGTCCAGGCCCTCGGTGATCAGCTCGCCCGGGGCGCCGGCCAGGGGCTTCGTTCCCTTGTCGACCTTGATCCCGGGAATCATCCCGCGCCGGGCGAGGAGCTCGGCGAACGGCGTGCCGTCGTCGCTCTTCTGCCGGATGGTCTCGTCGAACAGGATGACGCCGCTGATGAACTCGGCCACCCCCGGGGTGGTGAAGAGCATCTGCCGGTAGACGCGGCGGTTCTCCTCCGTGTTGTCGACGCCGATCGCGGCGAAGCGCTTCTCGATGGTGGAGTGGCTCTCGTCGGCGGCGAGGATGCCCCGTCCGGGAGCCACGAGCATCCGGGCGGTGGATTCGAGCGTGGTCGTCATCGCATTCTCCTTGATCTGATCATCCGACCGCCCGCCGGGGAAGACAAGCGCGGGCGTGCCGCGCGACGCGCGAAGGTGTACGCTCGGACGCGATGACTCCGGAGACACGGGAACTGCCGGTCCGCCTCTACGAGGCAGTCCGCTCAGCTCCGGCTCGAGGCCATCCAGCCGACGCGCGGGGAGCACGTGGGGCACGCGGGCCGGGTGCCCCGGGCGACCACCACCGCCGAGCATCGATGGGGCAAGCACGCGGCGTGAGCCGGAGGCGGGCGGTCAGGCGAGCAGCTGCTCGAGCACGTAGGGCATGATCCCGCCCGCCGAGAAGTAGGCCGCCTCGATCGGGGTGTCGATCCGGACCACGAGCGGCACCGACTCGCGCCGGCCGTCGGTCCGCTCGATGTGCAGGGTCGCGCCCTGGCGCGGTTCGAGCGGCGTGCTCACGTCGAGATCGAAGCGCTCCGTCCCGTCCAGCGCGAGCGTCTTCGCGCTCACCCCGTCGGGCAGCTGGCAGGGCAGGACGCCCATGCCGATCAGGTTGGAGCGGTGGATGCGCTCGAATCCCCCCGCGATGACCGCCCGGACGCCGAGCAGCCGGGTGCCCTTGGCGGCCCAGTCGCGCGAGCTGCCCGCGCCGTAGTCCATCCCCGCGATCACGATCAGCGGCACCCCTTCGGCCCGGTACCGCTCGGCCGCGGCATAGATGCTCATGCGCTCGCCGTCGGGCTGATGCCGCGTGACGCCGCCCTCGGCGCCCGGAACCATGAGGTTCCGGATGCGGACGTTGGCGAACGTCCCGCGGACCATGACCTCGTGGTTGCCGCGCCGCGCCCCGTAGCTGTTGAACTCCGCGACGGGCACACCGTGCTCCCGCAGGTAGGCGCCCGCGTCCGAGGCGGGCGCGATCGCGCCGGCCGGGCTGATGTGGTCCGTGGTGATCGAATCGCCGAAGATCGCCAGCGCCCGCGCCCCCGAGAAGCCGGGCTCGGCGGGGGGGGCCATCGAGGGATCGAAGTACGGCGGCTCGCGGATGTAGAGCGACGCGGGGTCCCACTCGTAGACCTGGCCGGTCGCGGTGGCGATCTCGTTCCACAGCGGGTTCTGCCGCGCGAAGTCGGCGTAGACGCGCCGATACTCGGCGGGATCGAAGGCGCTCGCCATCAGCGCGTCGATCTCCTCCATCGACGGCCAGATGTCGCGCAGGTAGACGTCGCGTCCGTCCACGCGGGCCAGCGGCTCGCGCGTGAGGTCGATATCGATGCGGCCCGCGAGCGCGTAGGCCACCACCAGCGGCGGGCTCATGAGGAAATTCGCCTTCACGCTCTGGTGGATGCGCGCCTCGAAATTGCGGTTGCCGGACAGGACGCTCGCCACGATCAGGTCGTTCTTGATGACCGCGTCCTCGAGGCCCGGGTCGAGCGGGCCCGAGTTGCCGATGCAGGTGGTGCACCCGAACCCGACGAGCGCGAAGCCCAGCCGGTCGAGATAGGGCTGGAGCCCCGTCTTCGTCAGGTACTCGCTCACGACCCGAGAGCCCGGGGCGAGCGAGGTCTTCACCCAGGGGCCGACCCCGAGCCCGCGCTCCACCGCTTTCCGGGCCAGCAGGCCCGCGGCCAGCATGACGGTGGGGTTCGAGGTATTCGTGCACGAGGTGATGGCCGCGATGACCACGTGGCCGTGGGCCAGCTCGCAGATCAGCGGACGCTCGGCCGCCGTCGGGGAGTCGAGGCAGTTGGGCGTCGGCCGGTTGTTGATCATCTCGATCTCGGTGAAGGTGTTCGTGTCCTTCGCGCGGCCGTCGGGCACCGCGTCGTGCGACTGATCGCCCCCGCCGGGCCGGGGGGTGCCATCTCCCAGCCGTACCTCAACGCGGCGCTCCGCCTCGCCGGCCGCTTTGCCGTAGCCGTCGGGGCGGATGAGCAGCGAGCGGAACCGCTCCTTGACCTGACCCAGGGCGATCCGGTCCTGGGGCCGCTTGGGGCCGGCGACGGACGGCTCGACCGCCTCGAGCGGCACGTCGAGGACGGTGGTGTAGTCGCACTGCCCCCGGGCGGGCATCCCGAACAGCCCCTGGGCGTGGAAGTAGCGGCGGACGGTCTCCACGTGGTCCTCGGACCGGCCGGTGGCCAGGAGGTAGCGGCATGTCTGCTCGTCCACCGGGAAGAACCCGATAGTCGCCCCGTACTCGGGCGCCATGTTCCCGAGCGTCGCCCGATCCGGGACCGACAGGCTCGCGGCCCCCTCGCCGTGGAACTCGACCAGCTTGCCGACGACGTTCGTGCGCCGCAGCAGCTCGGTGATGTGCAGCACCAGGTCGGTCGCGGTCACGCCGGGGCGGAGCCGGCCGTGCAGATGCACCCCGACCACGTCGGGCAGGAGGAGATAGACCGGCTGACCGAGCATCGCGGCCTCGGCCTCGATGCCGCCCACGCCCCAGCCGACGACGCCGAGGCCGTTGACCATCGGGGTGTGCGAGTCGGTGCCGACCAGGGTGTCCGGGTACAGCACGCCGTCCTTCTCGAGAACCACGCGCGCCAGGAACTCGAGGTTCACCTGGTGGCAGATGCCGAATCCGGGCGGGACGATGCGCAGCCCCTCGAAGGCCTGGGCCCCCCACTTGAGGAACCGGTAGCGCTCGCCGTTGCGGTGAAACTCCATCTCCATGTTGCGCCGGAGCGCGTCGTCCCGGCCGAAGTAGTCGACCTGGACGGAGTGGTCGATCACCAGATCGACCGGGACGAGCGGCTGCACCCGCGCGGCCTCGCGGCCCCGGCGCACGACCGCCGAGCGCATGGCCGCGAGATCCACGAGGAGGGGCACGCCGGTGAAGTCCTGCAGCAGCACGCGACCGACCACGAAGGGGACCTCCGCGGTCCGCGGCGCGTTCGGTTCCCACCGCGCCAGCGCCTCGACGTCCTCGTCGCGGATGCGCCGGCCATCGAGATTGCGCAGGACCGATTCGAGGATGACGCGGAGGCTGACCGGCAGGCGCGCGAGCCCCGAGACCACCCCCGCCTGCTCCAGCCGGGGGAGCGAGTAATAAGTACCGGATGCTCCCGAGGGGAGCGGGAGGCGCTCTCGTGTGTCTATCATGGCCGTGTGGCTTACTGATACACCCGCCCGCGCGCGGCGCCAAGGAGAGTGCAGTCATGATCCGGGTGAAGCGGGTCTACGAGAAGCCGTCCCCCGCGGACGGCCTGCGAGTGCTGGTCGATCGCCTGTGGCCGCGCGGCCTGTCGAAGCAGCGGGCCGCGGTGGACGTGTGGCTGAAGGACGTGGCCCCGAGCCCCGAGCTGCGCAAGTGGTTCGGCCACGACCCGGCCCGATGGAAGGAGTTCCAGTCGCGCTACCGGAAGGAGCTCCGCGCGCAGAAGGAGGCGCTGGGGCGGCTCCGGCGGGAAAGCAGGACGCGGACCGTCACCCTGCTCTACGGGGCGCGGGACGAGGAGCACAACGGGGCCCTCGTCCTGAAGGAGGTCCTCGAAGACCCCGCGATCTGCTGGGCGAGCCGAGGGTCTCACGCGCACGCGAGGGGCGCGCGGTACACTCCGGGTGTCCCGCGCGCACCCGCGTGGGACACGCAGGATGACATGGCATGAGCCAGCGAGGCGACGAATCCGTGGCGTCGGCCACGTCGAAGGACCCCGTGTGCGGCATGGATGCGGGTCCGGCCGACGCGCCGGGCGGCAGCGCCGAGCACGCGGGGACGACGTACTGGTTCTGTAGCCCGGTCTGCCGGCAGCGGTTCGCGGCGGACCCGAGCCGCTACGTCGGCGCCCCGTCGCCCCCTCCGGCGTCGGCGCCCCCTTCCGCGTCGCCGCCCGCGCCGGCGGTGACCGGGCATCGCGTCTACACCTGCCCGATGCACCCCCAGATCGTTCGCGACGGGCCGGGCGGCTGCCCGATCTGCGGGATGGCGCTCGAGCCGCTGCTGGCCACCGCGGAAGAGGGCCCCGATCCCGAGCTGGTCGACATGACCCGCCGATTCTGGATCGGGCTCGTGCTGGCGCTCCCGTTGCTCGTTCTCGCGATGAGCGACATGCTGCCCGGCGAGCCGCTCCGGCGTCTGCTGTCCGGCCGGGCCCTCGCCTGGCTGCAGGCCGTCCTCGCCACCCCGGTCGTGCTGTGGGCGGGCCGGCCCTTCCTCGTCCGCGGCTGGGCCTCGATCGTCCATCGCAGCCTGAACATGTTCACGTTGATCGCCATCGGGACCGGCACCGCCTACGTGTACAGCCTGGTCGCGACGGTGGCCCCCGGCCTCTTCCCGGCTTCGTTCCGGACCCACGGCGGCGAGATCGGCCTCTACTTCGAGGCCGCCGCGGTGATCACGGTGCTGGTGCTGCTCGGTCAGGTCCTGGAGCTCCGGGCGCGCAGCCGGACGAGCAGCGCCATCCGGGCCCTGCTGAACCTCGCGCCTCCGACCGCCCGACGCCTTCGCGCCGACGACACCGAGGAGGACGTGCCCCTCGAGGTGGTGCAGGTCGGCGACCGCCTGCGCGTCCGCCCCGGGGAGCGGATCCCGGTCGACGGCGTGGTCCTGGACGGCGCGAGCGCGGTCGACGAGTCGATGATCACGGGCGAGCCGATCCCGGTGGAGAAGACGGCGGGCAGCCCGCTGTCCGGGGGCACCGTGAACGGCCTCGGCAGCCTCATCATGCGCGCGGAGCGCGTCGGCAGCGATACCCTGCTCGCGCGCATCGTCCAGATGGTGAGCGAGGCGCAGCGGACGCGGGCTCCGATCCAGCGGCTCGCCGATCAGGTGTCGGCCTGGTTCGTGCCGGCGGTGGTCGTCGCGGCGGTGCTGACGTTCATCGGATGGAGCCTCTGGGGACCGGAGCCGCGCTTCGCCTACGGGCTGGTGAACGCGGTGGCGGTGCTGATCATCGCCTGTCCGTGCGCCCTGGGCCTGGCGACGCCCATGTCGATCATGGTGGGCACCGGGCGCGGCGCGATGGCCGGCGTGCTGATCAGGAACGCGGAGGCGCTGGAGGTGATGGAGCGGGTCGACACGCTGATCGTCGACAAGACGGGCACCCTCACCGAGGGGAGGCCGCGCCTCGTCGCGGTGAAGCCGGCGCCCGGGCAGGACGAGGCGTCCGTGCTCCGGTACGCGGCGAGCCTGGAGCGCGGGAGCGAGCATCCGCTCGCCGCGGCGATCCTCGCCGGCGCGGCGGAGCGCGGGATCACCCCGCCGGCCCCGGAGGAGTTCCGATCCGAGACCGGGAAGGGCATCGTGGGCCGCGTCGGGAGCCGGGCCGTCGCGCTCGGCAATGCCCGGCTCATGGAGGATCTGGGCGTGGCGGTCGGGGCGCTGGCGGCCCAGGCCGAAACCCTGCGGGAGGACGGTCAGACCGTGGTGTTCGTCGCGGTCGAGGGGCGGCCGGCCGGGATCGTGGCCGTCGCCGACCCGATCAAGTCATCCACGGCGGACGCCATCGCCGCGCTGCACCGCGCGGGGCTCGATATCGTCATGGTGAGCGGCGACAGCCGGCGCACGGCGACCGCGGTCGCCCGCACGCTGCGCATCGATCGCGTGGAGGCGGAGGTGCTGCCGGAGGACAAGAGCCGCGTCGTGCAGGCCCTCCAGAAGGACGGCCGGCGGGTGGCGATGGCGGGGGACGGGGTCAACGACGCGCCCGCGCTGGCCCAGGCCGACGTCGGGATCGCCATGGGGACGGGGACCGACGTGGCGATCCAGAGCGCGGGGATCACGCTGGTGAAGGGCGATCTCCGCGGCATCGTCCGCGCCCGGCACCTGAGCCGCGCCACCATGCGGAACATCCGCCAGAACCTCTTCTTCGCGTTCGTGTACAACGCGCTCGGCGTCCCGCTCGCGGCCGGGGTCCTGTACCCGGTGCTGGGCATTCTCCTGAGCCCCATCATCGCCAGCGCCGCGATGACGTTCAGCTCGGTCTCGGTCATCGCCAACGCGCTGCGGCTCCGGCGCGTGCCGCTCTGAGCGGACCGGCCGCCGGCCGGCGGGTCGGGCTCGCGCCCGGCGGGCCTGCTCGAACTACCTGGCCAAACGACCTGGTAAGACCTACGCGGCGGGCCGGAAACGTCCGGCCGCCGGCCGCGGATCCGCCGGTCTCGCGGCGTCCTGATGCTCGCGATCGCCTGGCAGCCTCCTTGCTCGAAGCAGGACGAGGCATCGAACACCACACACGCGGCATCGCCGCGCAAGGAGGCACGCGAGTCATGGGGGAATCCCGGCCGACCAGGAACGAGGGTGAAGGCAACCGCAGCGCCGATCGAGAGTACCGCGAGGACGTGCGGCGTCACGTCGAGTCCGGGGCGGTGGAGCCCGCGGCCAAGGAAGCGGAGAAGACGCTCGACGGGCCCGAGGCCGAGGAGCTGCGCCGAGCCGAGGAGGCGGGCAAGGCCGGACGCACGGGCCGGAGGTGATCCGGGCGCGCGCCGTCCCGCTCCGGGGCGGCGCGCGGGCGGCCGGCAGGCTCAGCGCATGGCCGGCTTCGCCGAGTAGCGGGCGCGGGCCAGCTCCACGATCTCCAAAATGGTGTCGCGGTAGGTGCGCCCGGAGGCGCGCGCGCCCTTGATGAACTCGGCCCCGGAGGAGAGGTAGGGGTTGGGATTCGCCTCGATGAGGTACACGGTGCCGTCCGGAGCGAGCCGGAAGTCCACGCGGGCGTAGTCCCGCAGGTTCAGCGCGTGGAACGCGGTGAGGGCCGCGTGCCGCAGGGTCTCCTGCACGTCGTCGGGGAGCGCGGGCAGCACGAGCCGGCTGCCCCGGTAGGCGCGGGTGCCTTCTCCCCATTTCACCTCGGTGCCGGCGATGCGGGGCGTGCCCTTGGGCAGGTGCGAGAGATCGAGCTCGATCGGGGGCAAGGCCCGGGCCTGGTGGTTGCCCAGCACGCCCACGTAGATCTCGCGGCCCTCGATGTACTGCTCGATGAGCACGGGGTGATCGAACTCGGACTGTAGCTGGTCGATGCGCTCCATCAGCTCCTTGATGCTGCCGACCAGGGCGTCGAAGCCGATGCCGATCGAGCCGTCTTCCCGGGCCGGCTTCACGATCACCGGGAAGTCGATGTCGTGCGCCGAGTCCAGCCGCCCGCGCCAGACCACCGCCCACCGGGGCGTGGCGAGCCCGTGGAAGCTGAAGATCTTCTTGGCCAGCGCCTTGTCCATGGCCAGGGTGAGGCCGCGGACCCCGGAGCCGGTGTAGCGAAGCCCCAGCAGGTCGTAGTACGCGGCCACGTGGGGCTCCTTGGTGTCGTCGTCCCCGAAGGATTCCACCAGGTTGAACACCAGGTCGGCCTGCGCCTGGGCGAGCGCGCGCAGGCACTCCGGCGTGCCGTCCACCGCGAGGCCGGATACGTCGTGCCCCGCCTTCCGCAGGACGTCGGCGACCTGCTGGACGTCGGTCTTGCGCCGGCCCTTGGGGCCGTCGATCGACTCGTCAGCGCCGTGGGCGACGATGATTCGCATGGTGGGGGCTGGCCTGATGGCCGCGGTGCCCGCGGCCCGAGCGACGGGCGCGCGGGATGAAGCGGCCGTGGGTGAGGAAGTTCATCGCGAGCGTGGTGGCGTAGGTGGTCAGCTCCACCAGCGTGGCGGCCTCGGCGGCCGCCGGCACCGCCAGCTGAAGACGCGCCGCGGTGTCCTCGATCTTGGTGACCAGCGCCCGGATGGCGCTCCGGCGCACGCCGGTCCAGTACTCGATCTTGTTGACGAGGACGGCGCGGTGCTCCCGCAGGAAGTCGGCGGCCGGTCGGGTTCCGGCGCGGCGCCGCACGAAGAAGTCGGGCAGGTCGTGCTCCAGCGCCACGTCCACCGGCTCCTGCACCGACTCCTGCGCCCGGAAGAACTCCTCCACCGTCATGTTCATCTCCTCGACCGTGATGTCGGTGGAGGCGATGCGCACCACCGGGTCGGCGTCGCCGAGCCGGCGCGCGGTGCGCTCGACGTAGCGGAGCTTGCGCATGGCCGGCCAGCCCCGGTAGCGCTCGCGCCAGCGCGAGCGGGGGGTCAGCCAGACCGCGAAGGTCTCCGCGAAGTCCTCGTCCGGATGCTTCTGGGCGTACCAGCCCTCCATGTGACGCACGAAGCGCCGGTCGAAGGGCACCGGCTTGTAGCGGTCGCGGTAGGGGCGATTGAAGGGCCCGAACTGCTCGCGCCATTCCGGGGTCTCGTACAGCCGGTACGCGTAGTTGAAGGCGTGGCCCGCCTCGTGCCGGAGGTACATGCGGATCTCGCGGGCGTCCTCGACGTCGTCCAGCTCCTTCTCGAGGCGCGCGAGGTTGGCGTCGGCCAGATAGAACGGGATGCCGATGATCGGCTCCTCGTCCGGGCAGCCCCACTCATCGGTCAGGTAGGTGGGAGGGCGAAACCGCTTCAGTCCCTTGGCCTCCAGCTCGCGATAGAGATCGGCGACGTAGCGTTCGACCGGTGATCCCTCGAGCTTCAGGCCCAGCTCGCTGACCCGCTGGGAGAGCAGCGGCTTGAGGTCGGGAGGAGCCGTCTCGAACCCGGCCATCGCTCCATGCTAGCCCTCCCGCCGCCCGCGGGCAATTCTCGGAACGGATGGACCGGTTCGGCTTAGAATCTGGTCCATGACCGTCTCCAGAGGGCGCGCGCTGCTCAGCATTCCGGGGCCGACCAACATTCCCGACGCGGTGCTCGCCGCGATGCATCGACCGGCCATCGACATCTACGCCGGCGACATGCTCGCGGTGACCCGCAGCCTGCTCGAGGACCTGCCGAAGATCTTCCGGACCGCGGGACGTACGTACATCTATGCGGCCAACGGCCACGGCGGGTGGGAGGCCGCGCTCACCAACGTGCTGTCGCGGGGCGAGACGGTGCTGGTGCTGGAGAGCGGGCTGTTCGCGCTCGGCTGGGGCGACATGGCGCGGATGCTGGGGGTCAAGGTCGAGGTGCTGAAGGGCGACCCGCGGCGTGCGGTCGATCCGGCCGCGCTCGCCCAGCGGCTCCGGGCCGATGCCGCGCACGAGATCAAGGCCGTCCTGGTGGTCCAGATCGATACCGCCTCGGGGGTGGTGAACGACCTCGAGGCGATCCATCGCGCCATCGCCTCCGTGGGCCATCCCGCGCTGCTGATGGTGGACTGCGTGGCCTCGCTCGGCTGCATGCCGTTCGAGATGGACCGGTGGGGCATCGACGTGGCGATGGCGGGCTCGCAGAAGGGACTGATGACGCCGCCCGGTCTGGCCTTCGTCGCGGCCGGTCCGCGCGCGCACGCGGCCCATCAGCACGCGGACCTCCGCACGCGCTACTGGGACTGGACCTTCCGCGAGGGCGAGGCGCACTACCAGAAGTACGGAGGCACCCCGCCCGAGCACCTGCTCTTCGGCCTGCGCAAGGCGCTCGACCTGCTGCTGGAGGAAGGCCTCGAGGCCGCGATCCGCCGCCACGCCCTGCTCGCCGAGGCCACGCGGCGGGCGGTCGCCCGGTGGTCCGAAGGGGGCGCGCTCGCCTTCAACATCGTCCGCGCCGAGGAGCGCGCGAACTCGGTGACCACGGTGCTCGTCGAGGGCCGTGAGCCGGGACCGATCAGCGACTACTGTCGCGACTGCTGTGGCGTGGTCCTCGGCCGAGGGATCGGGGACCTGCAAGGCCGGGCCTTCCGGATCGCCCACATGGGCCACGTGAACGCGCCGATGGTCTTCGGGGTGCTGGGAGCCATCGAGATGTCCCTGCAGGCCCTCGGCATCCCGTACGGGAAGGGTGGCGTCCAGGCGGCGGTGGAGTACCTCGGAGGCGAGGTCCGCCCCTAGAGCCGGATCCGGGGCCGTCCGCCGTCGGCGGGGCTCGCACCGCGTGACGGCCTGGAACCGCCTCTTCGCGCCTTCATCTGCGGGGGCCCAGAAACGGCCCCCGCACTCCCCCACGTGGCCTGCGCGGGTCCACCGGCCCCGTTCACGAACGCGGTCGTCTGTGTCATCCTGTGGCGGTTCGCGGGCAGGAGATCCATACCCGAGGAGATCGACAGATGGCCGAGAAGAAGCCGACGGCGGTGTACGAGTTCATCCCCAAGCTGGGGCAGCTCCGAGACGAGGTGCTGTTCGGGGACGTGTGGGAGCATCCCGATCTCAGCAAGCGGGACCGGAGCCTGATCACGGTGGCGATGCTCGCGGCGCTCTACCGGACCGACGAGATGCGGGGCCACATGCGGAGGGCGCTGGACAACGGCGTGACCGAGACCGAGCTCAAGGGGCTGATCACCCACGTGGCGTTCTACGCGGGCTGGCCCTGCGCGGTGAACGCGGGCCGGGTGGCCCTCGAGGTGTTCGGACCCAAGTAGCCCCGGCCCCGCGGCCGGGAAGGGAGGAGGCCTCATGAAGCGGCTGCTCATCGGAACCGTGCTGGCGCTCGTGATCGCCACGCCCGCGCTGGGCGAGATCAAGGAAGAGCCCGTCACCTACCGGGACGGCGAGACCACCATGAAGGGCGCGGTGGTGTACGACACCGCCGTGAGCGGCAAGCGGCCCGGTCTGATCCTCGTCCACGAGTGGTGGGGCATCACGAAGCACATGCACAGCGAGGCACGCCGGTTCGCCCAGCAGGGCTACACCGTGTTCATCGCCGACATGTACGGCGACGCCAAGACCGCGGACAACCCGAAGGACGCGGGGGCGCTGTCCGGCTCGGTCATGAAGAACCCGAAGACGATGGAGGCGCGTTTCAATGCCGCGCGCGAGCAGCTCGCCCGGCAGGCGACCGTGGATCCGACGCGCATCGGGGCGGTCGGCTACTGCTTCGGCGGGGCGGTGGTGCTCAACATGGCGCGCGCGGGGGCGGACCTGTCCGGGGTGGCCGGCTTCCACGCCTCCCTCGGCCTCAACACCCCAGCGCCGGCGCCCGGGACGGTGAAGGCCAAGATCCTGGTGCTCAACGGCGCCGACGATCCCTTCGTGAAGAAGGAGCAGTACGCCACGTTCAAGAGCGACCTGGACGCGGCCAAGGCCGACTACGAGGTGATCGAGTATCCGGGCGCGGTGCACGCCTTCACGAACCCGGAGGCCACCGAGCTCGGCAAGAAGTTCAACCTGCCGCTGCGGTACGACGCCAAGGTGAACGAGGAGGCGAAGGCGGAGGCGAAGGCGGAGGCGTCGAAGTTCTTCGCGCAGATCTTCAAGAAGTAGGCCGCGACGGAGGGGCCGCCATGGACAAGACGGGATGGCTGGTCGCCGAGGTGCTCGCCCGGCAGGCGCGGGCCCGGGGCGACCGTACGTTTCTGTCGTTCGTGGACGGCCCCACCGTCAGCTACGCGGAGGCGGACGCGATCGCCCATCGGGTGAGCCGCGGGGTGGCCGCCCTGGGCGCCGAGCCCGGCGACCGGGTCGGGGTCTGGCTGCCCAACGGGCCGGAGATCCTCCACGCCTCGTTCGGCATCTACCGGGCCGGGGCGATCGCGGTGTTCGTCAACCCCGGCTACCGCGGCATCTTCCTCGAGCACGTGCTCAACAACGCCGGGGCGCGCTGGGTCATCACGACCGGCGAGTACCTGCCGCGTCTGGCCGAGAGCGAGGCCAACCTGCCCGGCGTGGAACGGGTCGTGATCGTGGGGCCGGTTCCGCCCGATGCCCCTCGGCTCCGGCGGGTCACGATCCAGTCCTGGGACGAGCTGCTGTGCCACCCCGCCGAGCCGCTGGGGGTGACCGTCAGCTATCGGGACGTGGGGGCCATGATGTACACCTCCGGGACCACCGGCCCCTCCAAGGGCGTGCTGATGCCCCACGCCCACCTCTACCTCTTCGGCCAGGGCGTGGTGGACAACCTCCGGGTGACGGCCGACGACGTCTACTACATCTGCATGCCGCTGTTCCACGCCAACGCGCTGTGCATGCAGCTGTACGGCACGCTCCTCGCGGGGGCCCGGGCGGCGATCGCGCCCCAGTTCAGCGCCAGCCGGTGGCTCGACGACGTGCGGGCGAGCGGGGCCACCGTGACCCACACCCTGGGGGTGATGACCGAGTTCATCCATCGCCAGCCCGCGCGTCCGGACGATCGCGACCACCGGCTCCGCCTGATCTGCGCGGTGCCCACGCCGGCCGAGATCGCGGTGAGCTTTCGCGAGCGATTCGGGGTCCCGCTCATCGAGGGCTACGGCATGACGGAGGTGAACATCCCGCTCTACATGCCGCTCGATGCGCCGTACCGGCCGGGCAGCTGCGGGCGGGTCTACGAGCGGTACTTCGAGGTCCGGGTGGTGGACCCCGAGACGGATGAGCCGGTGCCGCCGGGCACGGTGGGCGAGATCGTGGTGCGGCCCCGCGAGCCGTTCGGCTTCATGCAGGGCTACAACGCCATGCCCGACCGGACGGTGGAGGCCTGGCGCAACTTCTGGTTCCACACCGGCGACGCCGGGCGGCAGGACGAGGACGGCTACTTCTACTTCGTGGACCGCATCAAGGACACCATCCGGCGCCGGGGCGAGAACCTCTCCTCCTACGAGATCGAGCGGGTGCTCGGCGAGCATCCCGCGGTGGCGGAGGTGGCCGCGATCGCCGTCCGCTCGGAGATCGCGGGCGGCGAGGACGAGGTCAAGGCATGCATCGTGCTCGCGGCGGGGCAGACGGTCGCCCCCGAGGCGCTGCTGGACTTCTGCCAGAGCCGCATGCCGCACTTCGCGGTGCCGCGCTACGTGGAGTTCCTGGACGCGCTGCCGAAGACGCCCACCGCCAAGGTGCAGAAGGCGGCCCTGCGCCGGGACGGGATCACCCCCGGCACCTGGGATCGCGAAGCCGCCGGCTACCGCGTGCGGCGCTGATCCGGCCGGCTCAGCGCGCGCTCTCCCAGCGCTCGCACCGCACCCGCGCGCCGGGCCGGCGCACCACCACCGCGCCGGCGAAGCCGGCGGGCACCGGGAGGGCGGCCATGGTCCAGGCGTCCACCTCTCCGGGCGCGTCGTCCACGGCCTCCAGGCGCGCGGGGAGCCCCGGGGCGAGGGAGACCGAGAAGCGATCGAGCGGGTAGGAAAGTCCCTCGCCGAGGCCCTTGATGTAGGCTTCCTTCCTCGTCCAGCAGTTGAAGAACCCGGCGGCGCGCTGCGCGGGCGGCAGGTCCCGGAGCGCCCGGCACTCCCGCGCCGAGAAGGTGCGGGCCGCGATCTGCTCCAGGTCGTGCAGGGGGCGCACCTGCTCCACGTCCACGCCGACCGGGGCCTGGGCGGCCACCGCGACCGCGGCCAGGTCCGCGGCGTGCGAGACGCTGAACTGCGGAGGCGTCCGGACGCCCTCGGCGGCCAGCGCCGGCTTTCCCCGGGGCCCGTAGGTGAACGCGATCGCGGCGGGATCCGTGTCCAGATACGCGCCGAGGATCGCCCGCAGGGTGCCGCGGGCCACCATCCAGCGCATCGCATCCCGCCGGAAGTGGAACCGCGCGGCCCGCGCTCGCTCCTCCGGGCTCAGCGCGGCCACGAGGCCGTCCAGCGCGGCGGCCTCGACGTCCAGGGGCGCGAGCCACACCCACGCCTCGTCGTCGGCGGGCGGCGCCGGGCGCGCGGCGTCTCCGGCGCGCTCCAGCATCAGCCGCCCCCCGCGCGGGCTCAGGCCGCGAACTTCATGCGGCAGAAGCAGGAGGCCTTCACCGGCACCTCGGACCGGGCCAGGGCGAGATCGAGGCGCTGCTTGATCAGCGGGGCCTCCACGGTCTCGCCGCGGCGGGTGAGGCATTCGTGGAGCCCGTGCAGGCTCCACAGGTTGTCGGGATGCTGGCAGGCGCGGCTCAGCGTGCCGTCGAGGCCCAGGTCCGAGCGGTAGACCGCCTCCGCCTCCGCGACCCGGCCCTGCTCCAGGAGCAGGGCCCCCAGGGCGTGTCGGGTCGGCTGCATCCAGCCCCACGGCTCGTCGTAGGGCAGGGCGTCGTCCAGCTCCACCGACCGGCGCAGGTGCGCGAAGGCGATCTCGTGGTTGCCGCGGCGGTACTCGAGCTCGCCGTCGAGCATCGCGTGCGCGATCTCCAGCAGGTCCCGGACGGTGTTGTTGTGGACCCGCCGGCTCTCCGGGACCCGCGCCTTCGCCTCGATGAAGGCGGCCCGCGAGGCCTCGGCCGCCGCGATGTGACCGAGCGCGGAGTGGGCGACGGTCTGCGCGTAGAGCATCATGGCGGTGGTCGCGCAGTAGAGGTCCCGGTCCCGCGGCAACTCCTGCGCGAGGATCTCGTGCCACTTGCCGAAGCGGATGAGGACGTGCTGCTTCATCGGCAGGTAGCCCTCCACGAAGTCGGCCATGGGCGGCGAGGGGATGCGCAGGAGATCCTCCGGCGTGGTGTCGATCAGCTCCTGGGCCGCGGCCAGCGCGGGCGTGTACTGACCGAGGAACATCGCGCCGTAGATCGCGAAGTGGTAGTCGTGGGTGCGGTAGAGCGCGTAGACGTTCAGCGCTCCCTCGCGCGCCAGGAACTTTCGGTCGGCCACGATGGCCTTCTGGTTGTAGACCAGCACGTCGCGATAGTGCCCGCACAGCACGTCCAGGTGGGTCGGCATGTGGATGAGGTGGCCCGCGTCCGGCACCAGATCCCGCAGCCGGTCCCCCGCCCGCAGGGCGCGCTGCGGAAACGGCGACATCTCCATCAGGTGGACGTACAGATGGAGGAGCCCCGGATGGTCCCACGCGGCCGGGAAATCGCGGAAGGCGCTCTCCAGGACGTCCATCGCCTCCAGCGTGCCCGCGCCGTCGGCCACGCGGCCGGTCTTGAGGTCCCACATCTTCCAGGGGGTCAGGTTCATGATCGATTCCACGAACACCTCCCGCACCTCGAGGTCGTCGCGGTGGGCGTGGAACACGCGGCGCATGGCGTCCGCGTAGGCGGCGTCCCACGGCGCCTGGTCCTCGATCGGCTCCCGCTGCGGGTACCGCGCGGGCAGCGCGCGGATCAGCGCCTGCTCGACCGGGCTCGCGCGCTCCGCGCGGGCGAGGGCGGCCTGCATCGCGTCGTATGCGGCGGCGAGGGCGGCGGCCTTGCCGGCCGGGTCGTAGAGGTGCCACGGCAGGTTGTAGTTCGGGCCGGCCGCGTAGGCGATGCCCCAGTAGGCCATGGCGCAGTCGGGGTCGTGCTCCAGCGCCCTCTTGAAGCAGGTGATGGCCTCGGCGTGGTTGAACCCGTAGAGCCAGTTGAGCCCGCGGTCGAACCAGAGCTGGGCGTCCGGGGCGGCGGTGGTGATCTTCCGAGTGTAGGAGCCGAGGTCGTAGTACGGCATGACAGTCTCCTTGGCGGCGGCGGGCCGGCGGGGCCGCGGCCGGGTGAAGCGCGGACGATCAGTCCATCAGTCGTAGTTGCCGTTGTTCGGGCCGTGCCACCTTCCGCGATTGAGATCCACCCGCATGCCGACGGCCGTGAAGGGCAGGCGGAGGTTGTCGCCGAAGACGTGGAGCGCGTAGCCCCACCAGGTGCTCCGGGGCACCCTGAGGTCGAACAGGATCTGCTGCACGTTGAGCCCCACCTCGAAGCCGAGCTGCCGCTGCTGCTCGATGGCCGGGGTGACCCGGTAGCCCTTGGCACCGTACGTAACCGAGAAGAGCAGCCAGCGCAAGGGGCCGAGGTTGACGCCCAGGCGGCGAGCGAGACCGGAGAACTTGAAATCGGCGGAGTACACGTCGTGGGTGTAGCTCGAGCTGGGCAGGTGCGAGGTGCGCATGCTGAAGAGGTCCCGGGTGTGGGTCACCGAGACCAGCCCCGCGGCCAGCGCGCCCGCGGAGTCCATGGCCAGATCCTCCCACGAGAATCCGTGCCGCGTGACGCCGTCGCTCAGCTCGTTCGCGAGCCCGGTGGCGATCGCCAGGCCGACGCCGGCCAGGATCGCCTTGTTCTCCGAGTAGCCGATCATCTTGTAGGCGTCCTCGAGCAGGCTGGCGGTGACGTAGTAGTCGGTGAGGTGCGACGCCTTGTCCGCGCCGCCGTTGGTGGTGTCCTTGCCGAACCAGCCCTCCTCGTGGACCCGGAAGGAATGATTGGTGTTGTACGCGACGAGCGAGTTCGCGGTGACCGCCCCGATCGAGGTGATCGGGAGGAGGACCGAGAAGAGCGTCTGGTGGCGCTCGAGGAACGACCACCGGGGCACCTCGGTCTCGGCCCGATCGAAGCGGGGATCGAACCACGACGCGGGCGTCGACCGCTCGGGATCCCGGTCCTGGTTCAGGGCGAGGCTGGACCAGGGCTGCGCGAGCGCCAGCCTCTGCTCCGATCCCAGCCACCGCTCGGCCTCCAGGGACCGGTCCGGCAGCAGATGGTAGGGCGACTCGCCGGCCGGCCCCGCCGGTGCCTCGTCCGCGGACAGGGAGAACGGCCGCCCCCCGCGGTCCTGCGCGAGGAGGGGGCCGGCGCCCACGAGCATCAGCAGCCAGCAGAGGGCGAGCGAGCGGGTGGCTGGTCGCACGGATCGACGACATCCTACGCCATGGACCGCGGAAAGCGGGCCGAAATTTGCCGTCGCCTTGACAGGCCGCCGGGCAAGGCCGTATCAGGTCCGTACGCGCGATCCGGGCTCGCGCCCGGGACGGGAGGACGATCATGAGCGACGTGGTGTTCGACGAGCGGGTGGCGAGCGAGCTGCTGCGCTATGCCCGGATGGTGGTGGCCCGCGGGTACATCCACAACTCCCTGGGGAACATCGCGGTGCGGGCCCCCTCCCCGGGGCGGCCCCACGGGGTGGCCTACACCAAGCACGCCGAGGTGTCGCTGGAGGAGATGACCATCGACAACGTGGTCGTCACCGACATCCCGACCCCGGCGCTGCTCCATGGCCACGTGCCGACCAGCGTCGGGCACAACCTCAATCGCGAGATCCTGCGCCTCCGGCCGGACATCGGCGCGGTCATCCACGTCCACCACGACGAGACGATCGCGTTCTTCGCGGCGGGGGCCAAGGGCCTGCGGGTGCTCTCGCTCGAGTTCCCCTACGTGATGGCGATGCCGCCCCACGTGGTGCCGTCGCACCTGGACGTGGAGAACGACGTGGGGCCCATCGCCGACTTCATCGCCCACACCAACGCCCTCATCATGGAGAACCACGGGATCACCACGCTCGGCCGCACGCTCTCCGAGGCCTACCACCGCCTGAACACGCTCACCTCGGAGATCCGGCGCAACGTCGTGGCCGAGCAGCTGGCCGCCGTCCGCGGCCACGACGTGCACGTGCTGGCCGCGGACGCGGTGGACTGGATGTACCGCTACGCGGAGAGCGTCATCTATCCGTCCCGCGACGCGACCCGCCGCCCGGAGGGAGGCGACCGCCGGGCCTGAGCCCCCGGGCCCCGCGGGCGCGCGACGCTACCTGATCGCGCCCACCGTGAAGCCGGCGATGAAGCGGTCGACGAAGAAGTTGTAGATGATCGCGATCGGCACGCTCGCGATGAAGCATCCCGCCATCAAGGAGCCCCAGAAGTAGACGTCGCCGCGGACCAGGAAGGTCGGCACCCCGACGCTCACCGTGTACTGCGAGGCGGTGGAGATGAAGGTCAGCGCGTAGACGAACTCCTGGGTGACCAGGGTGAAGCTGAAGATGATCACGGTGAGGATGCCCGCCACCGAGATCGGCACCACCACGCGCACGAAGGCGCCCAGGCGGCTCAGGCCGTCGATCAGGGCCGCCTCCTCCACGTCGCTGGGGATGGCCTTGAAGAAGCCCATGAGCAGCCACGTACAGAACGGCACCGTGAAGGACGGATAGACCAGGACCAGGGACCACAGCGAGTCCTGGAGCCCGAGCGAGGCGATCAGCCGGGACAGGGGGATGAAGAGCAGGGTCGGGGGCACCAGGTAGGTCAGGAAGATGCCGATCCCGAGCTGCTCGCCCCACCGGCCGGTGAGCCGCGCGAGCGCGTAGCCGGCGGGCAGGGCCAGCACCAGCGTGATGATCACGACCACCACCCCGACCACGGCGGTGTTCCAGAGCCACTGGCCGTAGAGCGTGTCCTGGAAGAGCACGCGCAGGTTCTCGAGGGTCGGGGGCTCGTTGTAGATGAACGGATTGTTGCCGCGCTTGAGCAGGTCCCCGGTGCGCTTGAAGGTGGTGATCAGCATCCAGTAGAAGGGAAACGCGGTGAACAGGGTGAAGAAGCCGATCACTCCCGCATGGACCCCGCGCCCCGCCACCCGCCGCGTCCATCCGGGCCGGGCCATCAGACGACCTCGGTGCGGCGGGCGATGCGCAGGAACACGATCGCCACCACCAGCAGCAGCGGGAACAGGAACACCGCGATGGCCGCGCCTTCCGCGAGATCGCCGCCCTGGATGCCGGTGAAGAAGGCCAGGGTCGAGAGGACCTGAGTGGTGTCGTAGGGGCCGCCGCGGGTGAGCACGAAGATCACGATCATGTCGGTGAAGGCGAACACCAGCCCGAACAGGGTCGCCACCAGCATGATCGGCCGCACCAGGGGCAAGGTGATCCGGACCAGGTGATGCCACGGGCCGGCCCCGTCCACCTGGGCCGCGTCGTGGATCTCCTGGGGGATGGAGGTGAGGCCGGCCATGAGGATGACGGTGGCCAGCGGCAGGAGCCGCCACACGTGCACGCCGATGACCGACATCATGGCCAGGTACGGCTTGCCGAGGTACATGGGCCAGTTGTCCGGGCGGATCAGGCCCATGGCCTCCAGGGTCCAGTTGATGACGCTGTAGATGGAGTCGAGGATCCACAGCCAGCCGATGCTGCCGAGCGACATGGGGGCCACCCACGGCAGCAGGATCAGGAGGCGCACCAGCCACTTGCCGCGGAAGTCCTTCGTGAGGGCCAGGGCCAGCACGGTGGCCAGCACGAGCACCAGCACCTGGGAGCCGAGGGCGAAGACGAAGGTGTTCCGGAGCGCGGTCATGAACTTGGGAGAGTTCAGGATCGCACTGAAGTTGCGGAAACCGACGAAGTGCAGGGTCCGGCTGCCCGCGGTGATGTCGGTCACGCTGTAGTACAGCGCGAGGACGAACGGCACGCCCACCACCAGCAGGATGTAGACGACGGCGGGGGCGATCATGATCGATCCGAGCCACCCGCGTCGGTTGACCAGGAAGTCGAGCCGGCCCGGCCGGGCGGCCGCCCGCGCCGCGGGCCGCGCCGCTCCGGTGAGGTCCCTCATGTGTGCTCGCTCGCTCTCTGCCATGAACGTGGCGGGAGGCTCCGGTGAGCCGGAGCCTCCCTGGACCTGGCCCGAAGGATCCGGGCCGCTACACCATCTTCTTCTCCTTCCACTTGGCGAAGATGCGCCGGCACTGGGCGTCCGCTTCCTTCAGCGCGTCCTCCGGGGAGGCGGCCCCGCTGGCGGCCTTGGCGAACATCACGTTGAGCACCCAGGTGCTGTAGATCTCGTCGATCGCCGCGTTGGCGTAGCCGGGGTAGCCGACGTTGGTGGCCCAGTTGAGCACGTCGTCCAGGACCTTGTACTTGTCGGGCGGGTGGGCCTTGGGATCGTTGCTGATGAGCCTGGTGATGTCCGGCACCGTCTTGGGCCAGCACGGGAAGTCGTAGAACTCGCCGGCCACGAAGGCGTCGCGGAAGTTGGTGGTGTAGTCGACGAGGAACTTCTTGGCCCCGTCGATGTTGTCCGCGAACTTCCAGATCACGTAGCACTGCATGACGTGCTCGAGGCCGATGGCCCGGGCCGGGCCCTTGAGGGCCTTGGTGAGCTGGATCTTCCTGGAGATGTCCGGGTTCTCCTTCTCGGCGGTCCGGGTGATGGAGATCGCGTTGAGGGCCAGCGAGAGCTTGCCCGCGATCATCGCCCGGTTGTTGGAGGAGGCGTCCCAGGTGAACACCTCGTCGGTCATGGTCTCCTTGAAGAGCGCGGTGACGAACTTGATGGTCTCGAGCGTCTCCTTGGAGTTGAGGGTCAGATTGCCGTTGGCGTCCTGCTCGTGGGCGCCGTGGGCATACATGATCGTGCGCATGGCCATCGCGGTGTCGATCTCGTTGGCGAGCCCGATGCCCACCGGGTTGCCGGACTGCTTCTTGATCTTGGCTCCCGCGGTGCGGACCTCGTCCCACGTCTTCGGCCCGTTGGGCAGGCCCACCTGGCCGAAGAGGTCCTGGCGGTAGTTCACCGGGTCCGGCGTGAACGAGGGAGAGAAGGCGAAGTACTTCTTGGTCTTGGGGTTGTAGGTGCTCTTGACGCAGAGGTCGATGGGCTTGCCGACCTTCCGCTCGAGCTCCTGGTAGACGTCCTTCATGTCCACCGTCTGCTCCTCGTAGGAGGGCGGCGGCCAGTTGAACAGGAAGAGGTCGTGCCCCTTCTGGGCCGAGACCTCGGCGGTGGCCCGAGGGTTGATGCCGGCGATGCCGATGTTGTCGACGACCACCTCGGTGTCGTTCTTCTCGCCCCACTCCTTGGCCAGCTTCTTGTTGAACCACTCGTCGTAGGCGGGGACGAAGTGGACCCACTGCAGGATCTTGAGGGTCTTCTTGGCGGCGCGGGCGCGCCCGGGAACGATGATGTTGGCGCCGATGCCGGTGGCCAGCGCTCCGGCGCCGGTGGCCTTGATGAACTGCCGGCGATTCACGCGTTGCCCTGCCATACACCGCCCTCCTTGTTGGGTAGGCACACTCCGATCGCCGGAGCGGCCTCCTGCGTGGCGCTGATCGATCGAGTCGGGGCGTGCCGGGAGGGACGCCCGGCGCGCCCCTTCGCCCGCCCGGGGAAATGCGTCGCCACTGTAGCGCCCGCGCGGATCGTGTTCAAGGGGCGATGGGGCGACCGGGGCCGACGGCCGGATGAGCGGGAATCCCGGCGCGGACGCCGAGGAGTGACCGGTCCGAAGGTACGCAGCCTGGGTCGAGGGCGCCCCGCAGGGAGTCGACACCCCCGCTCCTCTTGCCGAGCCCGGGATTCCCGGGGACACTCGGCTGGGAGGAGACTCGCCCACTCCCGAGCAATGACACCCGGGATAGGTCCGGACGCCTGACCGGCGTCATGCTCTCGGGACGCGGTAGGATCGGGGAGTCGCCGGGCGCGAAAAGGCCCGTCGAGGGAGGATCACATGGTCGACCGGCTCATCTCCTGCGACGATCACATGGATCTCAGCCAGCTCCCCGCGGATCTGTGGACCACGCGGCTGCCCGCGTCGCTGCTCGATCGCGCGCCGCACGTCGCGGAGCGCGACGGTCAGGCGGTCTGGCTGTGCGACGGGAAGGTGTGGGGGCGCTGGGACGGCAAGCCGCCGGCGACGGGCTCGGCGCGGGCCATCAAGCCGCTCTACAGTGCCTTTGACCGCGCGGGCATCCACGATCCGAGCGCGCGCCGTCCGGCCGTCGCCGAGCTGCGGCTGGCCGACATGGATCGCGACGGCGTCGCGACGCAGGTGATCTTCGGGCCGATCTTCCAGATCTCGACCGACGATCCGGTGCTTCGTGTCGCCTGCTATCGCGTCTACAACGACTGGCTGCTCGACTTCTGCAAGGCGGCGCCCGACCGGCTCATCGGCCTGCCGATGCTGCCGGAGACGCCCGACGCGGCGCTCGCCGAGCTCGAGCGGGTGCGCGCCAAGGGCGGGGTGCGCCAGGTCAATCTCATGATCGCCAACATCGACCCCAAGCTCGACGACCCGGCCTGGGAGCCGCTCTGGCAGGCGCTGGAGGACAGCGGCATCATCCTCTCCTGGCACATCACGGTGTTCGTCGGCAAGCCGGGGGATCGGGTCGCCAACAAGGCGGCGAGCGTCTTCGAGAACACCAAGTTCTTCCTCGGAAACTTCCTCGAGCCCTTCGTCGATCTCTTCGCCTGGGGCATCCTGGAGCGCCACCCGGGACTGCGCATGGTGATGGCCGAGGCGGGCGCCGGCTGGCTGCCCTGGCTCGTCCAGGAGCTCGACTACCGGCACTGGCGGCTCTGGGAGGCCAAGGAGTTCTGGGCCGACAAGGGCGGCCGCGCCCTCGTCACCAAGCCGAGCGAGCTCTTCAAGCGGCAGATCTACGCGACCTTTCAGGAAGACCACGTGGCGATGTCGCTCATCCCGTTCTTCGGCGACGGCCACCTGCTGTGGGCGTCGGACTATCCTCACCCCGACAGCGTCTGGCCCAACTCCCGGGCCGCGATCGAGCGGCAGATGCAGCACCTGTCGCCGGAGATGCGGCGGAAGCTGACCCACGACAACGCGGCCGCGCTCTACGGGCTCTGAGGCGAAAAGGACACGGCATGGCACGCGACAGGCGCTTC